>Ga0265314_10000263_pt1 | contig 76905 bp, 43 predicted proteins | sample 4126metaG_FD_203106 | JGI IMG/M metagenome (GOLD analysis project Ga0265314, IMG submission 203106) | Rhizosphere microbial communities from Carex aquatilis grown in University of Washington, Seatle, WA, United States - 4-1-26 metaG | ecosystem: Host-associated > Plants > Roots > Rhizosphere >...
TGAGCGAAATCTCAATCCCAAGGCCTATCAATGGAAAGCGCAAGGAGCGGAAATCCTCGCAAAAATCCAGCGCGCACGCGAAAAGCTGGCGTCTATACAATAAAGGACTTAACGGTCAGCACACTAGCAACGCCATCGTCCAGTACCTCAACGGCCGACAAATGGTCCACTGTCCAAGTTTTGTGAGCTACTTCCTCAAAGACGCCTCCCTCCAATGGGAGGCGGAGGGACGCGGTTACGTGATCGGTTATAATTACCATGGTGGGCATACCAACACACCCTGGCACGCCGTCGCCGGCAGCCGAGCAACTTGGATCTCTCCTCAGCGGCTGACCGATCCCGTCACCCTGGTCCTGCTTTCGGACATGAACGACTGGTCGCCCAGTGACGGGCGGACCTGGGCACCGCATGGCAAGAATGGGCCCGTTCTAACCTCGGGCGACGCTTCCAACCGTGGAGCCGCCCGCTTGCTGAATACCCAGTCTTCCGCCCTCATTGGTGCGGCGGGGGGGAATGTTGCCTTGCTCGATGGCTCGGTCGCTTGGCGAAAGATCGGGCAGATGCACATCTACCAGGGTTCGTTAGGGATGGGTGACCGCGGCTGCATTGCTATGTGGTGAACACGAACGCTGCGGTTCATCCCCGCTCATCCGAGAAATCAGACTGCTATCTGGAGCAGGACCCCGCCAAAATGCTCGACGCAGTGAATCGATTCGGACCCTCAAGAAACTACATCGACGAATTAAACCTCGTAACGACCTACCTCCACCATCGCTTGCATCCCCTGCCGCTCCCTGGGGTCGAAGAAGATTTAAAACCAGCTGGGGTCATTTCGGTCCGCAACGCCGTGTTCAAAACTCAGCCCCTAATCCCCTAGCACGCCATGAGGTCACTGAAGCTCGGTTCGCAAAAACAGAAACGGCTTGAGGACCTGGGCCCTCAAGCCGCTCTGGGAACGAATGAACAGGGACTGTGTGTGGGGTGTTAGAGAGTATGGCCTAGGGTCGAACCGATCGAGCAAAGCGGATTGACGCCGACGTTGCTGTAAGTGTAGCTGCCGTTAGCCGGGCACTGGGGGGCTGCGCTGTTCTTGAGATACGAATTGACGGCCGTGGAATCAGTAGTGTCGCCGGTCGTCTTCTTATTCTCCATCGCCCATTGTTCCTTGGCGCCGTCAATCTGCTTAAGGTTGGCGATGCAGGCATTCTTTTGAGCCGTGGTCCGCGCCTTCACAAAGTTGGGGATCGCGATCGCCGCCAACAGACCGATGATGGCCACCACAATCATGATTTCCACGAGGGTGAAGCCGGATTTGCGCGAGGTTTGGTTCTTCATATGTTTGTCTTTGTTGTGTTGTCTTAACTCGCGGTGTGGACGAGACGGGTAGCGGTTATTTAGAATTTCAGTCTTCAGTGTCCACGTATTGCCACTCGTCAGCCGCGCTTGAGCCTATAGCAGGAGGCTTGCCAAGCCCTCGAAGGTCCTGAAAACTTCTCATCTCATTGGAGGAATCGAACATGGAACCCCTCCGAATTACTGCTGATACCCTAGTTCAACTAATTGATAGCCAATAGGATAAACCAACCTAGACGCGCCTGCTCGGGTAACGACAATCCCGCGTTCTCCCCCCCAGCCCGTCGGTCCAAAGACCAGTCTAGGCCAGCCTTCTCTTCGGAGTGGTCCGCTCCCGGACCACCCTCCTAAAACGAAACGCAAATCTGGACCACGAAGAGCACGAAACCGCCGCTCGCACATAACCGTTCCAAGGTGTTTTTCCGATCCTCCATTTGACCTGTCTCGTCAGCCAACCTTCCCAGGCCTCCACCAATGCTGCGCCCTGAACTCCTTTGAGTTCGGAGTATGGGACGCTCCGGACCAAGACATCTCGGCCAATCAGGAGTTCTTGGTCCACAACCTCAGCACAAACCCGTTTACCATGGTTTTGGGCGGAGAGCTCCTTCCCTTCCAGATGCAGAACGATCGACCCGCTTTATAGAAAGCGTGACAAACCCTTCTGATGGCAGTTTGATGCCCGCATTCCATCGTCGCCCGGCTTACATTTCATAGCTTGCAAAAGGCGGCTCGATGTACCATAGAATCTAATCGTAAATCGAAAACCGATCGCGATACGCGCTAAACACCATGAAACCTTCCCTTTCCCCCACCCACCGTGACTCGGATCCCGCCCGCGGATCAGGCCGCCTCAATCGTCGCCGGTTTCTCACCGGCGCGATTCGCGCGGGTGCCCTGGCAGCCCTGCCACAGATCATCCCGGGATCGGTTCTTGGCCTGAACGGCGCGACCGCCCCCAGCGAACGGATCGTCCTCGGCGCGATCGGCATCGGCAACCGCGGTTCCTATGTCCTGGGCTGTTTCCTCCAGGAACCTGACGTGCGCTTTGTCGCGATTGCCGAAGTCAAGGCCGCCCGTCGGGCCGCCGTCAAGAAGATGGCGGACACCAAGTACGGCAACCAGGACTGCGTGACCTACCGAGACCTGCGAGAATTGCTGGCCCGCGAAGACATCGACGCCGTCCTCATCGCCACCGGCCCTAACTGGCACGCCACCGCAGCGATCCTCTCCGCCAACTATGGCAAGGATGTCTATTGCGAAAAACCCTGCACCAAGAACATCGTGCAGAGCCTTGCGCTGGCCGACGCTTTCCGCCGCACCGGCCGCGTCTTCCAAGCCGGCACCCAGCGCCGCAGCCTTCCCAATTTCGCGTTCGCCGTCGATCTCGCCCACCGCGGCAAGCTCGGCAAACTCCATACCCTACACGCTCATCCCTACGGCCTCGAGCCCGCTATGAGCGGCTGGCTTCCTCCCGAGCCTGAGCCCGCTAAGGATGATGTGGATTGGGATATGTATCTGGGGCCCGCCTCCTGGCGCCCCTTCAACAAGCGCCTTCTGGACGGCTTCAACTTCGAAAAGGGCGGCGGGATGGTCGGCGGCGGCTGCCTGGAATGGGGCTCCCACTGCGTCGACCTGTGCCAATGGGCCAACCAGTCCGACAACACCGCCCCGATCGAGTACGAGCCGGCCGGTAAGGAATTCCACGCCCGCTACGCCAACGGCGTTCGCCTCGTCCTGCGCAACGATGGCTGGCTCCCGTTGGGCTCCTGCCCGGTGCGCTTCGAAGGCTCGACCGGATGGGTGGAAACCGCGGATAATGGCGACTTGGTCGCCAGCACACCGGAACTGCTGACCGGCAAAGGGGCCAAGATCTCAGGTTACCCCGCCGATTTCCACGTCCGTGACTTTCTAGACTGCGTCAAGACCCGCGGTCTTACCCGCGCCAATGCGGAGGTAGCCTGCTATTCCCACATCACTTGCCACGCCGCAAATGTCTCCTTGTTCCTCCAGCGCAAACTCAACTACGACCCCAAGACCAACTTCTTCGTCGGCGACGAGGAAGCTAACCGGCTTCGTTCGGAAGCCCTGCGCGACCCCTGGCGAATCTGACATCACCACGAGTGAACGCCTTACTACTCGAAGCAAGATTATGAAACTCAACCCTACTTTTTTTGCCGGATCGTTAGTCTGTGTCGCGCTCGCCGCTAGCTCGTTTGGAGCGGACAATGTCACCACCTCTTCCCGTGAGAAAGAGGCCAAATACCTCGCGGTCCTAAAGGCCGACGCCCCTGCTCCAGACAAAGCCATCGCCTGTAAACAACTGGCGATCTACGGCACCAAAGACGCCGTCCCGGAGATCGCCCCCCTCCTGACCGATCAAAACCTGTCCTCCTGGGCAAGAATCGCCCTCGAAGCCATTCCCGGACCCGAGGCCGACGAGGCCCTGCGCGGTGCGTTAACCAAAGTCCGCGGCCGTTTGCTCATCGGCGTCATCAATTCCATCGGTTACCGCCGTGATGCCAAAGCCGTGAAACCCCTTGTTGAAAAACTCCAGGACGCGGATACCGAAGTCGCTTCGGCGGCTGCGGTCGCCCTAGGCCACGTCGGCGGAAGCTCGGCCGCCCAAGCCCTAAAGAAGGAGCTTTCCAGCGCGCCCACTGGGGTTAAGTCCGCCGTCGGCCAGGGATGCGTCCTCTGCGCTGAAGGCTTTATGGCCGCGGGAAAACCCAGCGACGCAGTCAGCCTCTACGACGCGGTTAGAAAGGCCGACGTCCCCAAGCAGCGCATCCTTGAAGGAACGCGCGGCGCGATCCTGGCGCGGCAGGCAGGTGGCTTGCCCCTATTAATCGAGGAGCTTAAATCAACCGACAAAGGCCGGTTCGAGATGGCGTTGCGCACCGCGCGGGAGCTGCCTGGCAGCGCCGCCACCGCCGGCTTGGGCGCGGAATTAGATCGCATGGACCCAGATCGACAGCCCCTGTTGCTGCTGGCGATGGTCGACCGCCATGACGCCACCGTATGGCCCAAGGTCCTCACGGTAGCCAGCACCGGCGCCAAGAAAACACGCGTCGAGGCATTGGTTCTCCTCGAGCGTTGGGATGAGCCGTCCTCCTTGCCCGTTCTCTTGCAGGCCGCCGCTGACACCGACGCCGACGTCGCGCGAGCCGCCAAAACTACCCTCGCCCGGTTGGCCGCGCCGAGCATCGACGCCGACCTCAGCGCCAGGCTCACGCAGGCCTCGGGCAAGCAGCGCCAAGTCCTGTTGGAACTCGCTGGGCAGCGCCGCATGGAATCGGCCATCCCTATTGTGGTCAAAAGCGCCAGCGACCCGGATGTCGCTGTTCGCGGCGCCGCGGTGGCAACGCTAGGCATCATCGGCAAAGCACAGCAGGCCGGAGACCTGGTAACCTTGCTGCAGAAAACCCAGAACGGCGATGAACGCCGTGATCTGGAGAAAGCCCTGGTCACTCTCGGCGGCCGTTGCGGCCCCAATTGCGCCGCAGCCCTCATGCCCCTCGCCCAGAGCAGCGACCCTGCTCTCCGCGTCATTGGCCTGCAGGTCCTGGCCTCAGTCGGAGGTTCAGATGCCCTCGCAGCCGTGACCGCTGCCATCGCTGACAGCGACGAGTCAGTCCAGGACGAAGCGGCCAGTGCCCTATCAACCTGGGCCGATAATTGGCCTGACGACGCCGGCGTCGCTGAACCCCTGCTGACTTTGGCGAAATCCGCCAAGAAGCCCGCTCATCGAATCCTCGGTCTGCGCGGTTATCTCAGTTACCTCCAGGGCGACAAGAAACTCGGCGAGGACACCAAAGTCACCAAGCTCAGCGAACTCCTGCCGCTGATGACTCGTACCGAGGAAAGGCGCCTGGCAATCTCGGTCCTTGGTGGCATACCCCATAACGGCGCCCTGGAATTGCTCGCCGGCTTCGTGCCCGACCCCGCCATCGCCGAAGAAGCGTGTCTCGCCATCGTCAACCTCTCCTCGGCCAAGGACCTTAAAGGCACCTCAGCTGAGGCCCGTCAAAAAGCCCTTCGCACCGTGATTGAGAAATCCAAGAACGACGCCACCAAGCAGAAAGCGGAGAAAATCCTGGCTGCTCTGAAATAGGCACGTAACGCTCGAACCGGCGAGAGCAAATGGCGGGGCACAACCCCCGCCGGGGTTGTGTCCGTTCACCGATCCACACAGACGCACTCCCGCATGGCCAACCTCTGCCCCAGAGAGGCTGCGTCTCAAAGCCCAGGGTTGCGCCCCTGGCGCTACCCTGGGTTCTCAACCCCGCAACAATCCCAACCTCTGCCCCAAAGGGGCTGCGTCCCAAAGCCCAGGGTTGCGCCGGCAGCGCTACCCTGCGTCTTTGATTCCATTGGCTCTGGCGCCCCCTCCCCTCACGTGGAGGCCGAGGGCGCGAGCAACCGCCAAACCCTCAAGGCCTCGGTCACGCTCCAGGCCTGCGCGTCGCAGCCGCGCGGTTCGTGTGGCGCATCGCCGTCCACGATCTCCGGCAACTGTCCCATACACCCCGCCGACATGAGTCGATCCAAACTCCCCAGGTAAGCCCGCGCGGCCTCAACCGCGCTCGGGGCGAACTCCCAAGCCCGCGCCAACGCCTCGCACAACGTCGGAAAAGTCCAAACCCACGCCGTCCCGTTATGATAAGCGGGCTTTCGCCTGGTGTCTTCATCTCCTTCATAGCGGCCCCAATAAGGATTCAAGGGATCGTTCAGCAGGCGCCCGTCCGGCGCCCTCACGGGTGATGGCCTGGAAACCGGCAGGGGCGCCAAGGAACGCAGCGCACCTGGCACCGCCAAATGCCTCAAGCACGCTGCCACACAGCGGCGCGCTGGCTCGCCCGTAGCCAGGCCCAGCGTAACCATGAACAGGCCATTGCTGCGGAGGGCATCGTCCGCCTCGCCTTCCGCTGCCCCCTGCCCGCTCCGGGCGCGCAGAACGTCGACGAAATAGCCCCGCTCCTCAGACCACATCAGGCGGGTCACCGATTCCTCCGCACGTCGAGCTAGCTCGGCCCACGGCTCCTGCACCGGCGCCAATCCTAACCGGGCCAACTGGCGGAGAAGCCGAATCCACAGGGCCTGAATCTCGATGGGGTAGCCCTCGCGCGGTGTTGCCGCGGGATAATTAGTGTCCATCCAGGTAAAATGGCTGGGGCTCCAGATTAGACCGGAGGCTGGATCCATCCGGATGCCGTTGGGCGTGCCTCGGATGTAACCGGCCGCGATGTCATGCAGAACCGCCCCCAACGTTCGGCCGTGGGCACTCACCACCTGCTCGTAGAAGGGCGGCTGGGCGGCATGACGATCGGGGTCCAGCGCGGCGGCTTCCTCGCACACGATCCCAAACCAGAGAGGCGCATCGGACGTATCACGGTTCGAAGTGTCCTGCCCGTGAATCGTGTTCGGCAGGGTACCGTCTCGCTCGAATCGGCCAAAAAGCAAAAGAAGCTGAGTCACCTCGTCCTGCAGCCCGGCCGCCAGCAGACCGCGCGCGCAGATCAATGTGTCACGTCCCCAATCCAGAAACCAGGGATACCCCGCCACCACCGTTCGCCCCTCCTCTCGCCGCGCCAGAAAAGCGTGCGCCGACGTCGCCAGCGCCCCGCCAAAGGGATCCGATGACGGCAGGCCACTTCGCTCGATGGCTCCGGTCCGCCAATCCGCACGCTGGGCAACAAAACCACGCACCACACCGGTGATCGGTGGAACCGACTCGGCGCTCACCACCAGGTGCACCACCGTCCCAGCCGGCATCAGTAGCTCAAACCAACCTGGACTGTAAGCATCCCCGAACGCCTGCATCCCACGGCTTTCTTCGACGGGATGAGGGATGTTCTCGCACCATTCCGGTTGGGGATGATAAACACCGCCGTCGGCGAATGCGTAGAGACGTCGATCCGCCGCGGGTATGAACGAAAAACCCGGGCGGTCATCCAGCGGCTTTACGTGCTGGGTAAAGAAAACCTCCGCGCCCGTGTTCCGTTTGGTTTCCCAGTGGAAATTCCGATCCTCGAGGTCGAGCCGCACCGTCAGCCGAACCTCGCACTCCGCTGGCAGGGCACAGCCATCCCACGGAGCCGACTGCATGCGTTCGAAACGAAGTACCGTGGTATTCTCTCCATCGATCATGTCCGCCACCAGCTCAATCCCCGCTGCGCGCCCGTCCCCTGCGTAAGCCACAAACGCCCATCGGGCCGGCGGACCAGGCGAAAACGATGCCAGGCTCCCGCCGTCAAGTGAACTCAGGAACCCGTCCGCGTCAGCCCACAGGCGGACCCGTTTGACCAGCACATGGCGGTCCACCGGAAACGCCGAATGGAGATTGGCCCCCAGCAGGCAGTCGTATTTCGAAGTGATCTTGCCCAGGTCAGCGCACAGCCTCGCCATGCCCCCCCGCCCGTTTGTCAGAAGCACCAATTCCGACGCCGGACGATGCGTGAAATCAGGTCCCGCCAACTGGGGCGTCGCCGATAGAAAACGCACGCTCGCAGATACATGTTGATCGCCCGGGGCATAGCGTTCGATCTCAAGCTTGGCATCCATCGACCTCGTCGGTGAATCGGGCGCATAAAAACAGGCGATCTGGCCATCGTTGACCGGAATTGACTCCAGGTTCACCGGCAGGCAGTCACCTCCGAACGCAAGCTGCGCGCGAAACTGAACGCTGTCTCGGACCAGCAGCCAATGTCCGGGCGGCACCAAGGTGATCCGGCGGCGGTCATTGAGGGTCCACTCCACGACTTGGGGATAAGCCGTGCCCGCCGTCCGCAAGGCGCCGGAGAGGTTCTCGGGTGGGTGCCGATGGTCGAGCCGAGCCGCCGCGCCGAGAAAGGAGGCCGGGTCACGTTGCAGCCATCGCGAAAACTCGGGGATGTTCGCCGCCGGAATGTCCTCGATGTCCAAATGCTGGCTGAGGATCCGCAGCACTTGGGCCTTCAACGAGGAGGCCATCCGATAGGCAGCCCCGTGAACCCCACGCGGCTCGGCTCGGGCGCTCAGACAAAACGCGCTTCCAGCCGGCAGCGTGAACCGCACCCGGCCATTCGGTAAGACCGCACGCACGGGAGGAGTCTGTCCCAAAAGATCCACTAGCTCCCCGGGAGAATCCTGCACCGAAGCAACACTCAGCCGGAAGACCTCGGATCCCTGCAGCTCACAGGTCTCCGGGCCTTCTGGGTTCGTGTTCACCAGCACAAGGACAGCATCCAAACCCTCCGCCGACAGCCGCCGCAACCCGAACACCGGCGAGGCCGGCGGCGTCAGCGTCGTCAGCGACGCGCCATCGAAGAAGCAAGGGTGCTCGGACAAGAGGTGGTTCAACCGTGCTAACTCCGGAACCAGGTTGTCGGGATTCCGCCACGACAGCCCGCGGCTGGAGTGCACGTTCACCCGCTCGGTTGCTAACCATTCGACCCCGCAGGTGAAACCATAGCCGCCGGCCACGCTCGTGAGCGCGCAGAGACGATTGCGCAACAAGGACCATTCGCGCCCGCGCGCCGCCAGCCGCTCATTATCGTGAGTCTCGCTGTAATTCACCAACAAGCCCACCCGGTGGCTCTGGGGCAAGGCGTGGGCAAGATAATGGGCCACGTCGGTGCCTGAATAATTCTGGAAAAGCTCTGAATACGCCCACTGCATCCCGCCCTCCGTCAGGAGATTCTCCGTATCCTGCCACCCACCCCCCAACCCCTCCAGCAGGAACACCGTGTCCGGGAACTCCTGCCGAACCCGCGCGGTTATATACTGCCAGACCGGAACCGGAACCTTGTAGCCCGCATCGCATCGAAACCCGTCCACGCCTCGCCGGCACCACTCCAGAAACGCCTCCGCCAAATACTCCCGGAGCTCTGGGTTAGACTGCTCCAATTCCACAAGGTCTTCCCAGGTTGTGCCCCACGCCCCAGGGCTGACAAAGCGACCCTGCGCATCCCTCAGGAACCACTCTGGAGACCGCTCTTGGAGCGTGGCACCCCACCCGGTGTGATTAATCACCATGTCCAGAAACACGCGCCCGCCCAAGCTGTGGGCCGCATAGGTGAGCTCCCGGAACTGATCGATCCCGGTGGTCCGTTTGTCCAACTCAACCAGGGCAGGATCAACCGCCAGCAGATCCTGACACGCGTAGGGGCTGCCAAAACGACCAAACCGCGCATACGTCGTGGGCGTAGGGTTGACCGGCAGCAGATGAAGAATCCGGCAGCCCAAAGTCTGGAAAACGTGCGGCAGTTCCCGGATCAGGTCGCGGAAGCGGCCCGACGGAGGGATTACCGTGTATTGTTGTTGATCCAGGTCTTTGAGCACCAAGTCGCGTTTGGCGTCAGTCGTCGACGCTAGCGTCTTGCTCGGACCGAACATCCGCGTGAACGCGCAGTAAATCGTGTTGCCAGTCCGGCAAGCGTCCGGCTGCACATTGAGCCCCACGTCCGCGCCATCGGGCCAATGCTGCCAACCCCGAGTGTCCAGGGCGTAGGCTTTTGCCCGGAAGTAGCCCACCTCGGCCAGCGGGAAGTCGGCGAACCACCCGTCCGCCCGTTGACGCAACGGAATGTCACGCCAGGAAAGTAGGGTCGGCGGACGCCGAGTCCGCGTCGCTGCAATGATCTCCTGCCGCAGCGCAGTCGCACGCCCAAGGTTCGTGCGCAAGCGCCCACGCCATCCGGCCGGCGGCGGCCCGCCTTCCGCCGTGCGCAGAGTAAACTGAATTCGATCGCCGACGAAGCGGAGCAACCGCTCACCCGGCGCCGGTGTCTGTGCCCAAGATTGCATCGTTGTGCCCCAGTCAACCCAACCCGTTGCCGGAGCCCCTCTTTCATCGTTGAAACGGGTCCTAATATCAATCGCTAAGGTGTTTTCCCCGCTCCGATCTCTTCCGGTGGCTCCATCTCAAAGGCGTCCCGCCCACCGCATCGCCTTTCCCTGCTATTCTGTTCTCAGCGCCGTTATGGGATTGATCCGGGCAGCCCGTCGTGCCGGTAGCCAGCACGCAACCACCGCGCATCCAACGAGCACCACAGTCGTCCCCACCATCACCGGAGCACCGTCGGTTTGCATGCCCGGGAGCAGCGAGCCTAGCACACGCGTGAGTCCAATGCCTCCCACCGTTCCCACCACCGCGCCGGACAGAGCTAGCCGAATGCCCGAACCCAGAACCAGCCGCATCACATCCATCGACTTGGCGCCCAGCGCCATGCGGACGCCAATTTCCCCCGTCCGCAAGGCTACGAGACGTGCGATCACCCCATAGATCCCAATGGCGGCTAGGAAAAGCCCGAGCAGGGCGAACGCGATCAGCAGCCTCCTCATTAGGTCTGTGTACGCCGTCGTGCGCTCAACCATCGTCGTAGCCGGGATCAGATCCCGCACCGGGAGATCGGGATCGATCTCGTTCATCGCTGATTGGATGGACTTGACCATGGCCTGCGACAAAGTTCCCAAGAAGCGCACAGCCAAAAAGATTACAGCCGGCTTCCCATCGCCATCATGCCACTCATTCTGGGCGATGGGTTGGTAGAGCTGGAACTCGCCCAACCCCGTGCTCACATCCATCGAATGGACGTCGGCGACCACGCCAACTATCTCAGCCCACTGGCTTGGCGTTGACTCCGCGTCGGCAACGCGCCTGCCGACCGGGTCTTGGTTCGGGAAAAGTGCCTGGGCCAGGCCTTTGCTGACGATGACAACTCTCGCTGCCTTCGAGCTATCCTTGTCGGTGAAGAACCGCCCCGCCAGCAACGGCGTGGCCGTAACATCGAAGAACGACGGTGTGACACCGTTGACCATCACCGGAGGCTCACTCCGTGCCGGCGATTCCCTCCGTCCTTCCGGAACAAATCGACTGGAGGCGCCCAATCCACCATACGGCAGGCTATAGCCTAGACAGGCGGACTGCGCCCCGGGCAGCGCCGCCAGACGTTCGCGGGCCTGAGCGCAGAAGGCGCTCACTCTGCCTTCGCCCGCGTACCTCGAAGCCGGCAGTTGAATCGAACCCTCCACCACATTAGCCGCGATCCACCCTGGGCTTTGTCTCAGGAGGTTGTCCGAGCCACGCACGAAAAACCCAGCCCCGGCAAGCAGCACCATCGCCAGCGCGAATTGTCCCACTACCAGAACCTGCCGCAGCCTCTCATGACCGCGTCCCGGGCTGGAGCCGCGCGAGCCGCTCTTGAGCGCCTCATTCAGCCTGAGCCTGGTCGTGAACAGCGCGGGAGCAATCGAAAAGGAGAGAATGGCCACCCCGGACACCAAAAAGGCAAACGCGAGTACTCGCCAGTCCATCCGGAGTTCAAAAGGCAAATCGCCGCTGCGCAACGCTTGGGCGCGAAACCAGTTGGACGCGGTGGCCGACGCAAACAACGCCACCACTCCACCAACCCCTGCTAAGATCATCGACTCCACCACCAGCGGCCGCAGCAGTTGCGGGTTGGAGGCTCCTAACGCCGCCCGGACCGCGAACTCCCGCGCCCGCGCCACCGCACGGGCAAGGAGCAAGTTCGTCAAATTGCAGCACGCGATCAGGAGCACGAATCCAGAAAGGGATAGGAGCATTAGCGTCAACCCTAACGCCGATGCCTGGACGGTCGATTCATGCAAACCCTTGCAGCGCCAGCCGGTCTCGGCGTTCTCTCGCGGAAACTCAGCGGCCAAACGCGCACCGAAAGATTCCACGAACGCACGGCCCTGCTTGGCGCTAACGCCTAAGTCACGCCGGCCCAGAACCGTTAGAAACGGCCTCGTCCGGTCGACCTTCTCCTCGTCGATCAGTCCCAAGGGCCGAAAGATGCCCGCGTTCCCGAACATCCGGCGATCATACGCAGAGGCCGGTAGGACCCCGACGATGTCAAACATCTCCCCGTCACATCGGACGCTTCGACCAATTACGTTGGTGGCTCCCTCAAAACGATCCCGCCACAAGGCGTGCGTGATAACCAGGACCCGATCGTTCCCTCTAATCTCGTCCCCCGGCCCAAATGTCCTGCCCACTTCCGCATGAACCCCCAGGACATCAAAAAAATCTGCCCCTACTCGGATTGTATTTCGCCACTCGGCAGGACGAGCCCCCTCCGACAACGAGACGCTCGAGAAACTATAAGCGCTGAAACGCCCGATACCGGACTCATTGTTCTTCAATTCCAGGAAGTCAGCCGGGGAAACTCCTCCTCTTTGGACCTGGTGCGTAGTGCGATATACTCTCAGTAATCTACTCGAGTCTGGAAATGGCAGCGGCCGGAGCAGCAGCTCGTTCATCAGCGTGAACATCGAGGTGTTCAATCCAATCCCGAGCCCCAGAGTAAGCACGGCGATCGTGGTGAAGCCCGGATTCTTCAGCAACATCCGAACACCGTAACGTAGGTCCTGTATGAGCGTTTGCATGGGCGCGGACCGGCCGCAGCTTCGTCTGCGACCGATTAACACACCGGCCCTTACGCAATCGAAGTGCCAAGTCCACCGTGCGGACGTATGAATTCCGTCGGGCCACGCAAACACTTGGAGGCCTATCGCTTCCGACCTGATCTCAGTCTCCCGCGCATTCCGGCGCCACCGCGCAACCGCGGAATTGCAGCCCCCTCGCGGGATTACCCCGTCCCATGGATGGGACACGCGCTTCTACTCAATCTCCTGGCTCCACCACTAGCTCCGCGGTCTCATTCCCTTCCCCGGAAGGTTGACCAGCCTTTAGCCGGCCTACACCGCCCGCACGCCCCCGAAGACGCTGTCCAGAGGGCGATGTGAAACGAGCCCAACCCTTCCGGCATAAAGTCCCAGCGGGAAGACCGATCTGTCCACAAACCCCTGGCTTTCTCGCATCTTCTCCTGCGGAGCCATGCCTGATCCTCGCCGCCTATCCCTGACCGGGCACGGAAGGACTTGCGGCTTCGCGGCTCGGCGTCTCTGCCGAAAGAACCGCTGGATGCGAAGTCAGGCGTAGAATCAGAGGTGGAGGAGCTCTCAGGAAGTACTCAGAGCATTGCTCAAGAAACACCGTACCGCCCTCGGTGAGTGTTAGACGGCGGAATCATCTACCTCCTGCCAAATGTCCCGGAAGCCCGCTCCCTGAATTCCGAATGGAGCTTGCTCCGTGACCAAACCACAAAGCCGATGTCCTTTCCCAGCAACAGCCCGATAGGCAGGACCTGCATCATCCAGACAGACCATGCGGGTGAACCTCCCAGGATACGCTGAAACGTGGCAAAAAACACAAGCATTACGGTGGCGAACATAATGCAGAACCAGGGAATGATCTGGACACAGAGGAGTGTCTTAAGAATGGCGATGTTCGGGCTTTTTGAGTTCAGGCCGGTCCACATCCCAAACCAGACCAAGGCGATCATATTCGCCATCGTCAGCGCCGTCCCGCCGATGGCTGTCACCAAGGCGAGCGCTTGCCAGTGCTCGCCATAAGGATTTGCGACCGAGAACGAGACCTTGCCACGGGTCCCAGAGGCCGTGGTTGTGGTGGTGACCGTCGACCCGTTGGTCACGACCGTGACGGCCGCACCGCCGCCTGGCCCGGCCGGCGGCGCCGCAGTCGCGGCGGATAGCTGGCCCCAACTCCGTTGCTGCGCCATGTACGAGCCCACCAGAAGCACTGCCAGGCATAAGCCCAGGGGCGGACCGAACACGCGCGCTAGACCTCGCCAATTGCCGTTTACGATTTGAACCACCGTCAGCGGAGTCGCCAGCAGCAATTCCGTCAACCCGCTGCGTTTGGCTTCCAGGAAAAAGCTCGTCGACGTCGAAGCCACCCAGAGATACACCACCAACGTGAAAGCGCCCCCTACCATCGTCCACACGAACGTCCAGAGCCATTGCTCATCCAGCGCGATCGATAGAACTATGACGCCTGCCATCGTGATGGCGACGGCCCAACATAGCAGCGGTTGCCAACGCTCCCGGCACGCCAGCCAAACCACCGGGTTGGGCTCGAGCAGCTTCCTCCTGCGCCCGGAGCGCCGCTCTGAGGGCCCGTAACGCCTTAAATAATCGCGGCTGGATCCTGCTTTCGAGAGCTGGGGGGCCTTCTGTTGCCAGGCCCGCGGAAGCAGCCAGCAGGCGAGCCCAAGGAAAGCCCACCCGCAGGCTTGATTGACCCCGAGAGCCGCCCAATAGCGCGTCTGACCCCAGGCGTCTGCAGCCATGAATAAGTAGACCGGGCTCGACAGACATAAGCTGGGCACGAACGTCCGCCCGCGGAGTTGGCTAACCGTCTCATCTATCGCCGGGCCGCCAGCGGTCAAGACCACCAGGAGGGTCAACGTCCAAAATAAAGCCTTTTGTGATTCGCGGCTGATCGAGGATACGAACAGCCCGGCTGCGACCGATACAAACATCGCGCTCAGCAGCGCGAGCAACGCCTTCCAGAACTGAGCCGCGTTCACCCCCCCCATGAGCATCGTGATCGACAGAATTGGGAAAACCGCCAGCAAACAATAGAACACGCGGAGCGAGGTGGCCAGCAGTTTGCCAAGCACCACGTCATAGCCACGCAGGTCCGTCAGGAAGAGGAATCCTAGGGTCCCCTGGCGCTTCTCCTCGCTTAGACAGTCTGACGTAAAGAACAGCCCGGCCGACCACGCCACTGCCAAGCTCAGCCAGGTAAGTACCTGAAAGAGTGTGTGGCCAACGCTCGGCGCCCCGGGTCCGGAGACGAAGGATTCAATCGTGAGAAAACCCGCGCCGAAAACCAGGGCCACCAACGCGGCGACGATCCTCACCCAGAACGTGCTGCGCTTCCTGCCGGCCACGCGCAGTTCACGCTCCGCGATGGGGAGGAAAATCATGCGCTCCGCCTACTTCCCCTTTTCCGGAAAACGTCCCCGGTAAACGAAATCTCGTTCGGCTCCGGCCTCCACATGGCACTTCGCGCAGGCGAACGATTTTGCCGGCGGGGTCCGATAGCCCTGGTCAGCCTGATATTCCACGTACTCCCACTCTCCGGCTCGGTTTGTGCCGTAAGCCTCACCAAAACCCTTTTCCCGTCGGGCCACGTGCAGGCCCACCACCTTGTCCTTGGCATAGCGGCCGTCGGCGGCGCTCACTGGCTTGCCCTGCGCGTCCTTCAACGCGCTCGCCGTCTCCATCACCACGATCGAGCCGTAGGGGTAAGGGAGGTCGGAAATCTGTTTCACCGAAGCGGCCCGGGCGTTCTCATAGATCGTGACCACCTGCTGCTCATTGGTCCGGTTGAAAAAACGCACCTCCTGGAACGTCTCACGATACCCAGCGGGAAAACCCACTCGATCAGACGCCGGAGCCGGGGGGTCCTTCTTATCCTCGCCGGTTACTACCAGGGCGAGGAGACCGGCGCAGACGGGAAGGGCGTTGGAGATTAGTCGCATGCGCGGAGACTACGATTGCCTCAATGCCAGGTCAACGACGGCAGAGTCCACCCCTGGCGGTTCCCGAGGGGCGCAGAAAGCTCGGGGCGGAGCGGCTGGGACGCGTGTAGCCTAGTCCACGCACCGGTTCTCGCCGGGGGGGCAGGTGTCACTCCGGACCTCCCCGCCCGCGCACAACTGAAAGGCCGGCGAAATAGAACCTGCCCCCTCCCAGCCTCGCTCAAGACCAGTTACTTCTTCTTGAATTTGAGGACGGTACGCGCAGGGCTAACCAAATCACCAGAATCACTCACCCCCTGCAGACGAAGTTCAAATTCCTTCTCGCTCTTGGGGCTGAATACCGCCGCCATCTTGACTGGGCCACGGTCCGCCGAACGGCTCTCGAAGCGCAGCACGATGTCATCCCCTTCCTTTGTCCAGGAACCCTTGGTCACCGTGCCATGGTTGTCGAAACCCACGTAGGTGACTTCGTTCGAAGTCGGGTCCACACTCGTGTAGCCCTTCAGATCGGAATCAGGTGTCTTGCACGTAAGATTGATCACGTGTTTGTCCAGATCCCATGCGAATGCGATCGTGAACGACTGACCTTCATCGGTCTGAGCTGCCCACGTCCCGATCATCGCGCCGACCTTGGCTTCATCGACGATGTCCGCCAAGCTTCGTTGGGCGTGAGTGGCGACGCTGAGAGAACAAGCTAGCAGACCAAGTAATAGAGAGCGGTGAAGCATGGGGTTTCCTTTCATTCGAAACATGATTGCCGGTATTGAGACGCGGCCGACGGCCAGCCCGGAGGATCACCGGAAAAAGCCAAAGGCCATTGAAAGCCACTCTAATCAGCTTTCCTCCTAGGTCAAGCGTTGCTCAACACCAGTACTGGCGCTCATGCTCCGCATCAGAAGCGGGGCCACCGCCGGCGCGCCCCCTTTTTAGCCTCAGCCTGTGCTGCGAGAGGCACACTTGTCCTCTCTCCTTGGTAGCCTTAGGCTCAGATGAGCAACCTTAGCCCCTGCGCCTGCGCCTAAACACGCGGGGGGTTAACCGGCTTCAATGAAGCATAGACCTGTTCACGGTAGTGTCGCGCGGCCCATTGGTCCTCGAGGCTTTACCCTCATTGAACTGCTGGTGGTGGTTGCCATCATCGCCATCCTTGCCGCCTTGCTGCTGCCGGCACTCGCCAAAGCCAAGGCCAAGGCCAAGCAGATCGCCTGCATCAACAACCTGCGCCAAATCGGTATCGGGGTGAACCTCTACGCCGGCGAATTCAAGCAGTACCCAGGAACGCTCTCCGTGACCTACGGACCCTGTTATGTCTGGCCCGCCAGGATTTTGACGCAGATGGGAAATGGCAGGAACGCGTTTTATTGCCCGGCGGCTCCGCCCAGCAGCGCTTGGAATACCAACCTCAATAAGACGCTCGGAGCGACCGGTCCGGACGGCAAATACGATCCCTTTGGAGTCGGCAACAAAACGCGCTTTTCCTTCGGTTACAACGACTGGGGACTCGACCTCCACCACATGCCGCAGCTCGGGCTCGGAGGCGACGTCAACGGCGCTGCCAACAAGGGCCCGGTCACCGAGAGCATGATAGTTAGCCCCAGCCAGATGATCGCAGTCGGAGACGTGAAGGCGCCCGTCAACCCGGCTCAGATCAACTTCGACGCCGACCTGGATCCTACTGACAAATCACAAGCCCACAGCCAATGGCCTTCCAATCGTCATAACTACCGAACCGATCTCGTTTTTGTTGACGCCCACGTCGAGGCCGTCCGTCGACATGATCTGATCGATCCCAAGAACCTGGCGTGGCGCCCTCGATGGAATAACGACAACCAACCCCACCCCGAGATCCATTGGACAGTGGATTGGGTCGCGGAGGCAACCCTCGACGCGCAGTAAACGGGCCAGCGGTTTCCGCCTTTAACGCGGGCGAATCCCCTCAGCCTGCTTATGACCTCGCATACGCAAATCCCCGAGCACCCGACAGCACGGCACGAATTGCGGGCATATCACCAGAGGTCCCCAGCGCTCAGATTTTCTTCAGCAGGTCCTTCCAACGCTCCCAGGCGGCATCACGCGCTTTCTTGTTCGCTTCGGCGGCATCAGGCTGCTCGCCGGCCCGCATGAATCCATGCCCGGCACCGTCGTAGGTGACCGGCTGGTAGGTCTTGCCCGCTTTCTGCATCAGCTCGGTTGAGCGCGGGATAGTGGCGTCCACACGCGCGTCGTTACCGCCGTAAAAACCATATACCGGGCACGGGATGCGGCCGATAGCCTCCTCCGAGTCCGGGCCGGTGCCATAGAAGACAAAAGCAGCCTTCACCTCCTTATTGGTGGTGGCAAAACGAAATGACTGGCCGCCTCCCCAACAGAATCCCGCAACCGTGATTTTGCCATTACAGGCAGGCAGTTTCGCAACATAGGCGGCAACGGCCGAAAGATCGGCGCTCACCTGCTCCGGCGGGAGCATCGACACCGCCTTCGTAATCGCATCACGTCCGGAGAATTCGCTCGTGCCTCCGCCCGAAGGGCCCATACCCGAGAGAAGGTCGGGCGCGATGGCGATGTAGCCCGCCTCCGCCAGTTGGTCGGCCACTCCCCGCGCCCAATCGCTCAGCCCGAAGATCTCGTGAATCACCAGCACCGCGGTTGCCTTGTCCTTCACCTCGGGATAAACCACGAAACATTGGACCTCTCGCGACCCTTGTTTGACTTTGACCCATTCCTGGTGGCGCGGGGATTTCTCCAGACGCGCTTTGGCCCAGTCCTGCGCGAGGAGGGGCGCAAGGGAGAGCAAAAGGGCGGTGCTGAGAGTTAGTGTTGATCTCATAAGAGTCTTAGTTTTCAGAATGGCCTTCATTAACGAGCTGAGTTCGCTACCCTTACACCAGGATTGGCCCTTTGTCAGCGAAGATTGTGTTCGGGCAATCGCCAGTGTCCTTCGTTGGCCGAAGCGCCGTAAAGGGCACCGTCGGTGCGCGCGGCACGCGCCATTCATCGTGCCGCACGTCCCGGCTCCGGCTTCACCCCGGACTTGCGCAGGTGCACGGCTCACGATTATGTTCCTTCATGCCATTTGTCAGGCGACCGGATACTCAAAGTCCTCAGGCTTCAGCCCTTTCCCGCTGGGGTTGGCGCGCATGTCACCGCCCCCAATCCTAATGGCCTGGCCCCGCCTCCTTCTCGCGGCTTCTGCGCTCGCGGCCGCCTTTGCGCCGGGAGCGGTCCGCGCCGCGGGCACCAACGAGATCCTTTTCAACCGCGACATCCGGCCCATCCTCTCGGAGAACTGCGCGCTGTGCCACGGGCAGGATAAAAACCGTCGCAAGGCCAAACTCCGGCTGGACGTTCGCGAGGTGGCTCTCGATCTCAAAGCCATCGTGCCGTTCAAGCCGGATGAGAGTCTCCTGGTCCAGCATATCTTCGCCACTAAGGAAGACGAGTTGATGCCGCCGCCGCAAACCCACAAGGTCTTGACCGCGGCCCAAAAAGATCTGCTCAAGCGCTGGATCGCCGCCGGGGCCGAGTACCAGCCCCATTGGAGCTACATCAAACCCGAGCGGCCTCCCCTTCCCTTGGTGCGCAAGGCCGGTTGGGTCCGCAACCCAATCGATGCGTTCATCCTCAGCGGGCTCGAAACCAAGGGCCTTGCACCCTCACGCGAGGCGGACAAAGCCACCCTGCTCCGCCGCCTGAGCTTGGACCTGATTGGCCTGCCGCCTACGCAAGCCGAGTTGACCGCGTTCCTCAACGATTCCAGCGCCAAGGCATATGAGCGTCAAGTGGACCGTTTGCTCAACTCGCCCCACTTCGGGGAGAGGATGGCGGCTCCTTGGCTCGATCTAGTGCGCTTTGCCGATACAGTGGGTTACCATGGCGACCAGAATATAAACGTGTTCCCCTACCGGGACTACGTGATCAACGCGTTTAATCAGAACAAGCCTTTCGACCAATTCACCATCGAGCAACTGGCCGGTGATCTCCTTCCCAATCCAACCGTCGAGCAACGTGTGGCTACCGGGTTTAACCGCTTGAACATGGTGACGCGCGAGGGCGGCGCGCAGCCCGGAGAGTATCTGGCCAAATACGCCGCCGACCGCGTCCGCACAGTGTCCATGACCTGGCTCGGATCGACCATGGGTTGCTGTGAATGTCACGATCACAAATATGATCCGTTCTGGACTAAGGATTTCTATTCGATGGAGGCATTCTTCGCCGATCTCAAGCAGTGGGGCGTCTACCAAGACTATGGATACACCCCCAACCCCGATCTTAAGGGCTGGAGTAACGATCACCCGTTTCCTCCAGAGATCGAGGTGGAAAGCCCCTATCTGGAGCGGCGCATCACGGGCCTGCGGCGGCATCTGGCCGAGCTTCTCCAAAAAGCAGCCCGTAAGTGCGACGACGATCCCAAGGCTAGGACCGCCTATTCCCAATGGCAGGGCAATGCCCGCGCGTTCATGCGCGAGAATCCAGATGGTTGGCTCATTCCACAACCCGAAATCACTCTCTCTTCCAAGGACACCAACGCCCCGCCCAAAGCCACCGCCATCGTCGATCTCGAAAACAAGATCCTCATCAAGGGCGAGCCCGGCGACATCATCCGGGTCGGCTTGCCGCTATCGGAGGGAACGGTCGGCGCCGTTCGGCTCGAGCTGATCCCCGACGCGAGCCATGACGGATCTATCATCCGTGGCGGTGGAGAGAATACTTATTTGCACCTCTCGGCACACCTCAAGCATCAGAATGGGCAGTCCGACACGCGATTGAGCTTCTACTATGCGGAAGGGAACTTCCGCGACGAGCGCTACTCCAATGGATACACCATCCTCGGAGTTCAGGACGGCTGGCTCACCTCCAAATCGCAACGCCGTTCGCCACACACCGGGATCTGGCTGCTGGACAAACCGGTCGACGTCCACGTCGGAGACACGTTGGTGGTTTCCCTCGGCCAGAGCTCGCTCGGATGTCTGCGGCTCGCGGTTTCGCCATTCGTAGCCATCGAGCCTCTCGAGCCGAACTTCATGAGCCGCCTCAACAGGGCTCTGACCGCACCCTCGCTCCTTCGTTCCAAAGACGACCGCTCGCTCTTAGCCGCCACTTACCTCTTCAGTGCGCCATGGGATGCCGAAGCCCTCGGGAACTGTCGCCAGTTTGAAAACCAGATCCGCGAGTGCCGCGGCGGACGCTCCCCTACCGTCGTCGCCGAAGCCCGCGAACCTTTGATCACTCGAGTGCTTCCCCGGGGTAATTGGCAGGATCAAAGCGGCGAGATCGTACAGCCCGCAGCGCCGCACTTCTTGCCGCAGATCCCAAACCCCACCGGGCGACGCCTCACACGACTGGACCTGGCGAAGTGGGTTGTATCGCGCGACAACCCGCTCACGGCCCGGACCGTCGTCAATCGGCTCTGGAAACAGTTTTACGGGACCGCGCTTTCCGCTGTCGTCGATGACCTGGGAACGCAGGGAGAATGGCCCACTCACCCCGAGCTGCTCGACTGGCTGGCCGTCGAGTTCATGGATCAACATTGGGACATCAAACACATCGTCAAGCTCGTGGTCATGTCCGCCACCTATCGCCAGGATTCCCATTTGCGCCGCGATCTCGAGGAACTTGATCCGAATAATCGTTTGCTCGCCTCCCAATCGCCGCGCCGTCTCGAGGCTGAGTTTGTGCGAGACAACGCGCTGTTCGTGGCGGGTCTATTGAACCTCGATTTGGGCGGGCCGAGCGCGCATCCCTATCAGCCCTCCGGCTATTACGCCAACCTGCAGTTCCCCGACCGCGACTACGACGCGGAAACGGATCAGCGGCAATACCGTCGTGGCCTCTATACCCACTGGCAGCGCGCCTTTCTCCATCCTATGCTGGCTAATTTCGACGCGCCCTCGCGCGAGGAATGCACGGCCTATCGCACGGTCTCCAACACTCCCCAGCAGGCGCTCACCCTCCTCAACGACCCTTCGTTTGTCGAGGCCGCCCGAACATTGGCCGCCCGAATCCTATCGGTGCCCCGAAGATCCGATGAGCAGCGCTTGGACGACCTGTTCCGAACGACCTTGATGCGCCCCATCAAGGCCAAGGAACGAGCGTCCCTCCAGCCGTTCCTGGCAACCCAGCGCGAGCATTACAATGCCAACGCCCAAGAAGCTGAGCAATTGCTGCGGGTGGGGAACTCGACGGCACCCACTCGCCTGCCCGCCGGCGAGCTTGCAGCCTGGACCACCGTCTGCCGTGTCGTGCTCAATCTGCACGAGACCATCACCCGCTACTGAGCACTCGGAACCGCCATTTCTTCTTTATGACCTCCCCTTTTGATTCACCCGAGTTTCAGCTGAACGTCAACCGGCGCACGTTCCTCGGGCGCGCAGCATACGGCCTAGGCGGGCTTGCGCTGGCATCCCTGCTCGATCCTCGTCTCCTCGGATCCGAGAGCGCGGACAATCCCTCCGCTCATTGGACCGGAGCCATTCACCCGCTGCACTTTCCCCAAAAGACCAAGCGCATTATTCACCTGTGCATGGCCGGTGGTCCTTCGCATCTTGAGAGCTTTGATTTCAAGCCCGAACTCAAGCGCTTGGATGGCCAGCCGTTCCCGGACTCCTTCACCAAAGGCCAGCAACTCGCTCAATTGCAAAACACTCGGCTCACCGCGCGCGGGCCGTTTTGCGAGTTCAAAAAGTGTGGCAAATCGGGCCAGGAGATTTCCGACCTGTTTCCCCACATCAGTGAATTGGCCGACGAAATGTGCATCGTCCGCTCGATGCACACCGAGCAAATCAACCACGACCCGGCGCACGCCTTCATGAACAGCGGCTCGACCATCAAAGGCCGGCCCAGCATGGGCTCATGGCTACTCTACGGCCTGGGAGCGGAGAGCGCCGACCTGCCTGGATTTGTGGTGCTGACCTCGGCGGGCAAGTCAGGCCAGCAACCCGTTTCCGCCCGGCAATGGTCCAGCGGATTTCTGCCCAGCCGTTTCCAAGGCATCCAGTTTCAGTCCAAGGGCAGCGCCGTGCATTACGTCGGCAATCCCGAGGGGGTATGTCAAAGCACCCAACGCCAAGTGGTCGAGGAAGTCAATCGGCTCAACGGGATCCTGGCCGAGGACCGGCTCGATCCTGAAATCCAAACCCGGATCAGCCAGTATGAAATGGCATTCCGCATGCAAACTTCCGTCCCCGACCTCATGGAAATGGGGAAAGAATCAAAAGAGGTCCTCGAGATGTACGGCGTCAAGCAGCCGGGCGATGGCAGCTTCGCATCGAATTGCCTCATGGCCCGGCGCTTGATCGAGCGCGGCGTGCGCTTCGTACAGCTCTACCACCGCGCCTGGGACCATCACGACGAAATCGCCCACAATATGCCCGGTGCCGCGCGTGATGTGGATCAACCCTGCGCCGCGCTGGTCCGTGACCTCAAGCAGCGCGGCATGCTGGATGACACCCTGGTCCTGTGGGGCGGCGAGTTCGGCCGCACGCCCATGGGACAAGGTTCCGGACGCGATCATCACATCCTCGCCTTTTCGGTCTGGATGGCCGGCGGAGGCGTGAAGGGCGGAACAACTTGGGGCCAAACTGATGAGCTCGGCTACAAATACGTCGAGGACGAACAGGCCGTCCACGTCCATGATCTCCATGCCACCATGCTCTATCTCTGTGGCATCGACCACACCCGGCTCACCTATCGGTATCAAGGCCGCGACTTCCGCCTCACCGACGTATCCGGACAAGTGGTCAAAGGCATCTTGGCCTGACCACCAACTCGGACACCAGAGCCCTCCCAACGCTGCGCTGGGCACGAGCGCCTTTCAGCTCTAGAAACCGGAGCCAGCCGCCGCCGGTGTTCGATTTGTCTCTAGAGCAACCGACCGGTTCCGGTCCGCTGCATCGTGGGGAGTTCAGCTGATTCATGCGTCACAATTGCTTCTCACGCACCAGCGATCCCCCTGCGTCAAAGTATCGAAGTTTGCCGGCCTGCAGCTTCACGCGACTTATGCGGTTGGTTGCGGTCCCGTGAACGAAGTCGTCCAGAAGGATGAGCCGCTCCCCAGACTCCCGCACAACCACGTAACGCTCCTTGTCCCGTCGTGGAATCTCCACTGATTCAATCGTAATTCTTGAGCCATCATCGGTCTGCGCTTGCTCTCCAATCCCACCAAGGCCGTAACCCGGGAACTTCAGTTTAAACATGGCATGGATAAATTCCTCTCGGGAATTGAAGGAGGAAGGGAGACTCGATTCTGTCATGAGCCTCTCGATTCTGATCAACTCATTGGTATCGAGGTTATTTGGCTCATCCTTGTAGTCTTCGTAGCTCCAGTACTTCTTGGCTGTTTTGAAGGTCTGGCCGCCGTAATCAATCGTACCGCTCCTGCCTCCAAGGTTACGGACAAGATAGAATGCCGCTATGACAGCGACCGCTAAAAGAGCCAACGCATTGCGCTTCATTTGTTGGTAAGTGACCAGACGGACCGGTTGGCCGAACGTCCCAGCTCAGCGCCCGCCGGCGAAAATGCCCGGTCCACTGCAACCGTCGCTGAGAGACCACCCGAACCGTCCCACTGTCCAGTCCCAATGAAAGCATGATTCGCCGCAGCGTCCGGGTTGACCGCTCAGAGTAACGAGATCCGGAGCGGGCGGGGTCATGCTGCGGAGTCACCATGCAAACGGGAACTCCCTTTCGGTCTGCATGCGCCTCTTCTGCTCCTCCGTAAGGCAAAGGACAACGGCAAAGTTTCCATCCACCGCACACTCAAACTGGCGCCCGGAGGAACTAATCAGAACATTAATCCGCTGCAAGATCTCGAGGTCGATCCAATCTTCCCGATACTCCGGCGAAAGCGACGTTGGCGTCCCCATCAGGCGGAAGCTCAATATGATCGGGCCGGTGTCGCTCTCCCATCTCTCGCTGAGGTCGCTAATGGCGAAAGCCCCGTGCGAAATTCGTGCCCATTCCGGCAGCACTTCCGAATACACGGTGTTCTGAGCGCAGACGTCCGCTTCCGGGTCGTCTGACCACGTATCACCCTCTGAGTATCGCAACAGATACGCATCGTCCCACGGTTTACCAGGGTCGGGCGGCTTTCCAAATTCTTCAACGTAACGCTGAAGGAGGCTTCCAAGGTCCACGCCCGCAAAGAACCCCAACTCTTGGTAGAATCGAATGACCTCCTCCGGAGCCGTCCCGCTACCGCGAGGGACCTCGGCTCTTTGTCGGAATATCTTCTTGATCCAGCTCATAGCAACACGGCTCCGTCTGGGGCTTAACGTCGATTAACCGAAGCACGACAGTCCCTCTGTCCGTCGTGCTGAGGTAGCAGATTTCATCTTCAAGGCCTTTCCTATTAGCACCTTACGTCTCCCTTGACGCTCTTGTCAACTCCCCCCGAAAAAGTCGTGCAATTGAGGAAAGCGCTTCCATCCCCGGCTTAGCCCCTTGCTTTTGCATGTCTTGCTTGCGGCTCCGCGACTTGCCGGCTTTTGCGTTAAGAAACACCTCCCGCGGAAAATCCCCATCACCTCACTCCCCATCACCGCGCAGCTTTCGCCCCCCGTGACTCGGTCTCTGCCCCGAAGCGGCTCTCTTTGACTCCCGGGCTCAAGCCGGCTCATGCTTAATTTAATCAATATAGTACTTGATATATTGCCGCCGGCGGGCTAGGTTTCCCCCATGGTCCAGCCAGAAGCGCATCCATCGTCGCCCCTCCGGCACGTGTCGCCCCGGGCGCCGGCCCATTCTGGCCCAGGAAATCGCAACATTCTAATCCACTAAATCAAACAATCACATTATGAACCCCAACCTCACCCCATCTCAATCGATCGATCAGCCCCACGCCCCCCTCGATCCCATCCCCTCTCGGCCCGCCGACCTCCACGACCCGCCGCCCATCCCCAACCTTCCCGCATCCAGCCCTCGCCCGCAGGAGCGGGAGAGAGTGGTCCCGTCAGCGGGACCGGGTGAGGGTCGCGGGTTACCACCCTCCCTTCCCGATCGTCCTCGCAAAACCCGCTCCGACGCCAAACTCCTCAATCTGCCCCCCGAACAACGTGAGCAACTCATCCAGGTGCTCCTCGACGGCATGGCCTACACCGATGCCCGCATCATCGTCGAAGCCGATTTCGGCATCGAAGTCAAATGCCTCACCCGCTTCTCTGAGTTCTGGTACCGGTTTTGTGCCCCGCTCCTTCTCAAGCAACGCCAGCAAATGGTTGAAGCCGCCCACACCCACGCGGCACTCGCCCCCAACGACGCCAATGCGCTCGACGTGGCCTCCTTCGACGCCATCCGCCAGCGCGCCTATGCCGCGGCAACGGCGCCGGGCAGCACCCTCGAAGAGGTCAGTTTCGCCCTCGCTATGATCTCACAAGTCCGCGCTCTCGAAGACAACCGTCGGCGCCTTGAACTCGACCAAACCCGCCTGCTCAACCGCAAAGCGGCCTCTGGCTCCGCCCCCAAAACCCAAGCCTCCACCCCGGCCCCAACCACCACCCCAATCGCCTCGATGCCCGCTGCCACCCCACCATCCCAACCCTCCAACCCGCCGCAACCGAAACTCCCCCGGCGCGCTCGCCGCGCCGCCTTCGCCGCCCAACACCGCCGGGGTGCCACCGCACACCGCGGGCCAGGTGCTTTAGCCCGTAGCCTTTAGCCTTTCGATTCCGCCTTTCCCCCTAACTCCCGTGAATATCGCTTATTCCGCAACTTGTTATCGCATCCGCGCCAGGTGAAATCAGACCCCAGGCTCGTCTCGCCGCACCCTCCGCGAACGTAGACCGACTTTCTCATCCGAACAAAAGAAGGAGAGAGATTGACAATTGCGAGGTAGCCGGTTCCGGCTAACTAGCCAAAATTTGTCCTGTTATTAGCAGCATCCGAGCGTGCACGCCCAATTGACCCGGCGGGCTCGTCGGACAACAATCTTTGGCCGAATATGAACGCGGACCCCGAACTGGCCGTCAAGCGTCGTGAATTCTTGAAAGACGCTGCGCGCTTCTGCGTGCTCGGGGCACTGCTCGTTGGCCCGGGAATCCTGAGCGCCCGCGGACGAGCCTCGAAAGCCCCTCAATCCTGCATCAAGCGCTCCCTGTGCGCGGATTGCGCCGTGTTCGAGGATTGCGTCCTGCCTCAAGCCCAGGAAGCCAAACGCAAAACTACGAGTGTTCTTCCATGAAACCCTCTGTTTCCTCCGACTCGCTCAGCCGCAGGCGTTTCCTGTGCGATGGCGCGCGGCAACTGGGCTGGGTGGGGCTGGCGACCGTCATCGTGTCGTCCCCCAAGGGAGTTCAAGCCGGTGACGATAAGGCGCCAAATCCCTTTGGATACGAACTAGGCCCTTGGACGAAGACTGACCCCAAACTAGTCCACTACTCCGAGACTGCCCGATTCCACAGCCCGCACCCGGACGCGCGGCGGATCGTCTTTGGCCCGGACGCGCGTCTCTACCTGGCATCGGGTAACTATGTGAGCATCCTCGACGCCCAAGGCGCGACGGTGGGCGAGATCGCTCTGGGGGGTCCGGCGCGTTGCGTCGCAGTGGCCAAGGACGGCGTGATCTACGCAGGGCTGCGAGACCACATTGAGGTCTTTGACCCGAAAGGTCAGCCGCGTGGCGCCTGGGAATCTCCCGGAAAGCATCCCTGGTTCACGGGTCTGGCCATCGGCGTGAACGAACTCTTCGCCGCGGATGCCGGAAATCGGATCATCTGGCGCTATGATCGCTCGGGCAAAGTGCTGGGGCGCATCGGTGACAAAAACCCTGAAAAAAACGTTCCGGGCTTTATCATCCCCAGCCCTTACCTCGACGTTGAGCTTCATCCGGACGGCCTCTTGCGAGTCAACAACCCCGGACGCCATCGGGTCGAAGCCTACACCACCAGTGGCGACTTCGAGTTCGCCTGGGGCCAGCCCACCGCAGCCATCGAAGGTTTCTGCGGATGCTGCAATCCCGTGGACTTGGCGGTGCTCAGCGACGGCCGCATCGTGACCTGCGAGAAGGGATTGCCCAGGGTGAAAGTCTATTCCTCGGAAGGCAAATTCGAGTGCGTCGTGGCGGGCACTGAGCTCTTTCCCGAAAACACCAAGGCGAGCGACGGATCCCATTCGGAAGACACAACTAAAGGCGGCCTTGCGACGGCAGTCGACGCCGGCGGCAAGATCCACGTGCTGGATCTGGTGACGGGGAACATCCTGGTCATGAGTCATCGCCCGGCATAGACACATGAACCCGAATGACCCCAAGGCCAAAGTCGTGAGCCGGCGGCACTTCCTCCGGGAGGGCGGCCGTGTGGCGGCGATGACCGGGGCCGGCGCTTTGATTGGCTTGCTGGCAATCCGGACCAGCGCGAAAACCACCGTGTGGCAGATCGATCCCGCCAAATGCCTTCGCTGCGGGCGTTGTGCCACCGAGTGTGTGCTTGAGCAGTCGGCCGTCAAGTGCGTGCATGCCTACGCCATGTGCGGCTACTGCCAGTTGTGCACCGGTTACTTCACGCCCGAGCCGAACGGGTTAAACACGGCCGCCGAAAACCAGTTGTGCCCGACCGCGGCAATCAAACGCAGCTTCGTTGAAGATCCGTATTACGAATACACCATCGACGAAAACCTGTGCATCGGCTGCGCGAAGTGCGTTGAAGGCTGCAATCGTTTCGGCAATGGATCGCTCTTTCTTCAAATCCGGCAGGACCGCTGTCTCAATTGTAACGACTGCTCCATCGCGCGGGGCTGTCCGGGAGACGCCTTTCGCCGCGTGTCTGTCGATCACCCCTACCAGCTCAAGACGAAGGGGCACGGCGCATGAAGCGTCTGCTGCTTTGCGCCTTGGCTCTGGTGTGGATCGCCGCCGCCGGGCTCGCCCTGGCAGAGCAACGCTTTCCACCGCCGGATTTCGATGGCGGCCATCAAATCCCCCTCACCGCCACGCCTTCGCCGCGCCCACTCGGGCTCGCCTGGATGGATGTGGCCGTGCTCGGCGGCTCTCTCGCCTTGGCCTCCTATTTCGTGGTGCGCCTCCGCTCACGCCGCGCGGTCTTCTGGCTTTCCCTCTTCTCACTAGCTTATTTCGGATTCTACCGCAAAGGCTGCGTCTGCTCCATCGGCTCGATTCAGAATCTGGCCCTCGCCATGTTCGACGCGACCTATCAGTTGCCGCTGACGGTCGCCTTTTTTTTCCTGGCCCCGCTGGTGGTAGCGCTCTTCGCCGGACGCACTTTCTGCGCCGCCGTCTGCCCGCACGGAGCCTTGCAGGATTTGGCGTTGCTCAAACCAATCAAGGTCCCCGGCTGGCTCGAACACGGCTTGAGCGTCCTGCCGTTCATCTATTTGGGAATTGGTGCTGCGCTCGCTGCCACGGGTAGCACGTTCCTGATCTGCCGTTACGATCCCTTTGTCCCCCTATTCAGGCGATCGGGCAGCCTGACCATGTTGGCCCTGGGTCTGGGTTTCGTCGCCTTGGCCGTGTTCGTAGGGCGTCCATACTGCCGCTTTCTCTGTCCTTACGGCGCCTTGTTGCGCCTGGCTGGCTCCCTCTCCAAGTGGCGCGTCCGAATAACTCCCGATGCCTGCACTCAATGCCGCCTGTGCGAGGATTCCTGCCCCTATGGCGCAATCCGGAAACCCGCGGTTTACTCCCCGGATGCGAGCACGCTAGGGGAAGATCGCCGGCGACTGGGCCGATACGTGGTCCTGCTACCGGCTTTGGTCCTGGTCTGCGCCTGGCTGGGATCGCAGTTGAGCGCGCCTGCTTCAAGGCTGCATCCCACAGTCAATCTCGCGGAGAAACTAGCCCTGACCAAGCTCCAGCCAGGCACCCCAACGGCTCGACCCTCGTCTTCGGTGCCTACGCCGGAGAGCCTCGCGCTGGGTCGCGCGGAGGATAACCCCAAAGAACTCCTCGAATCGGCCCTGGCAATCCGGCGCAGATTCAACACAGCCGGCTGGGTTTTTGGTGGCTGGGTAGGATTAGTCATTGGCGTCAAATTGATCAGCCTATCGATGCGCTCGGCCCGAACCGATTACGAGCCCGACCGCGGCGCCTGTTTGGCCTGCGCCCGGTGCTTTCTGAGTTGTCCCAACGAGCATGTCCGTTTGGGCCGATTGACTGGCGCCGGCGCCGCTGCCTCTCCGGTCGCAATCGCTCAGCCCATGGTCCCAGGGAGCTGAACCATGAGCGCGCCGAAACCCACCTCGGATACCGGACCAGCGATCACCGCTACAGCCGTCCCCTCCCCCGCATGGTCATGGCGCGCGGCCGCCATCGTGGCCTGGGCCTTCTGCGCGGTGGTATTGGGCGCAATGCTCTCTGGACATTTGCGGTCACTCTCGCAAGATCCCCTGAAGCCGCCCCAACTGGTTGAGCTAAAGCGCCAGCTCCAGGAAACGCCCAAGGACGAGCAGCTCAAGGCGAGGATTCGGACCCTGGACCTCGAGGTGCGTCGGCGTCATTTCCAACATCTGGCCATGAACCGCGCGGGGGCATGGTTGCTCGGCGCCGGCGTCTTGGTGGGAATCGGCGCCACCCGTCAGTTCAGGCAACTGCGGATGCGCGGCCCTTTGCCGCTGCCAACCGGCGTGGCCCAACCGGCGCCTCTGGGTCAGGAGACACGAGCTCGGTGGTCGGTCGCAGCGACGGCATCCCTAGCGTTCGGCGCGCTGCTCGCCCTGGCTTGGACTACCCGCAGCGTTTTGCCCGCACGTCCGGAACAAATTACCAAGCTCCTGGGCAACGATCAGCTCGGGGGAATCTCGGGTCTCACCGATCTACCCAGCCCGGACGAGGTGCGTGCTAACTGGCCGCGCTTCCTCGGTCCGAGTGGGGTGGTTCAGAGCACCGATGAACTGCCACTGACCTGGGACCTCGCTTCCGGGACTGGATTGGTCTGGAAAGTGGCGGCGCCGGGGCCCGGATTCAACTCGCCGATCGTGTGGAGCAATCGCGTCTTCCTGAGTGCCGGCAGTGCGGCCAAACGAGAGGTGTTCTGCTTCAATGCGACGAACGGAGCCACCTTATGGCAACAGCCGGTTGCCAACGTGCCGGGCAGCCCAGCCCAACAACCTGACATTCCCGAGCAAACTGGATTTGCCGCATCGAGCATGGCCACCGACGGGCGCCGAGCCTATGCCCTGTTCGCTAACGGGGAGCTGGCCGCCTTCAGTTTCGATGGCACGCCGGTCTGGACCAAGTATCTCGGGGCCCCAAAAAACGCCTATGGCCACGCTTGCTCCTTAATCACCTGGCAAGGGCAACTCCTGGTGCAAATGGACCAAGGAGATGCGGGATCGGGCCAATCCCGCCTCTACTCGATTGACGGGACCAGCGGCCGAATCACCTGGGAGCGTAGCCGGCCCGTGCCGAGTTCCTGGGCCACCCCCCGCGTCTTCGAGAATTCGGGCAAACCGCTGATCATTACCTTGGGAGTACCTTGGGTGATTGCCTACGCAGCGTCTAGTGGCAGCGAGATCTGGCGAGCAGACTGCCTCGCCGGAGAAGTCACTCCATCCCCCGCCGAAGCGGGTGGTCTAGTGCTCGCCATCAGCCCGTCGGACAAGCTGCTGGCGCTCCGCCTCGATGGACAAGGTGATGTCTCCAAGACCCACATTGCCTGGACCTCGGAAGAAAACGTGCCCGACATCACCAGCCCGGTAAGCGACGGCCAACTCGTTTACACCGTCACCACCTCCGGGACAATGACCTGTTCCGATCTAAAGGATGGAAAGAAACAGTGGGAACGCGACCTAGCGATGGAATGCAACGCAACCCCTGGGCTGGCGGGAAGCCGGCTCTACGTGCTCGGGCGCAAAGGCGGCGTGACAGTGGTTGAGGCCGCTCGAACCTACAAAGAACTGGCGCATTTCGAGACGGGTGAACCAACCTTCGCCAGTCCGGCCTTCTCTCGTGGCCGGATGTTCGTTCGAACCGAGCGCAGTCTGATATGTATCGGCGGAAAAGTGCCGGCAACAATCCAGGTCAGCGCCAAGCCGAACGGAAATTGAGTTATGGCGCTTGCTCCCCTTATCTCAACTGGTTCACTTGCGCAGCCAGAGGTGGACCTCGGGTTCGTGGACCAGGCCATCGCGGGAATTGGTGCATCCGCTGATGCCGTCATACCGATCCTCCAATCCATCCAGGAGCACTATGGGTATTTGCCCGACGCAGCCCTCCGCCGGGTCTGTGCCACCACCCGCGTCACGCCGGCGTCCATTACCGGGATCTCCACCTTCTACGACATGTTCCGGCACCAACCGGTCGGCAAGTACGTGGTCCGCGTTTGTCACGGGACGGCTTGTCATGTCACTGGAGCCGAGAGGGTCGAGGACGCCTTGCGTCGCCGCCTCGGAATCGCAGCGGGAGAGGACACTGACTCGAATCGGCTCTACACCATCGAACCGGTGGCTTGTCTGGGATGCTGCACACTCGCGCCGGTGGTCAAAATCGCTCGCTCGACCTTCGGCCACGTGACGGTGGAGAAGGTGCCCGAAATCCTCCGCGGGTTTGATGATGAGCAGCATGATGCCTTGGAAAGCACCGAGCAGGAAGCCCGTCCGCCATCGGAAAGCCCGGAAGGTTTGCAGATCCACGTCGGACTAGGATCCTGTTGCATGGCCAAAGGCAGCGACCGCCTCTTTCACGCCCTCAAGGAAAGGGCGCGGGAAACGGGGACGAACTTAATCGTGAAGCGTGTTGGCTGCGTTGGGATGTGCCATCGCACTCCAATGGTGGAGGTTTCAGCGCCGGGAAAACGCAGCCAATTCTACGCTGGGCTCGGCCCCGCCCAAGCCGCCGAATTGGTGCGGCGCCATTCACGCCCAGCCGGTGTCGGGCAGCGACTCGCGCGGGTGTGGAATCGAGCGTTGGACCACCTCCTGCTCGACGGCGAGGTGGATCAAGTCAAACAGTCCGCCATGGATCGGCAAGAGCCTGCCGTGACCGCGTTCCTGGACCGGCAAGTGCACATCGCCACGGAGCACTTTGGGCAAATCGATCCGCTGAGTCTGGATGAGTATTTGTCACACGAGGGCTTCGCCGCGTTGCGCAGCTGCCTTGGCTCCAAGAAACCCGAAGAGATCGTCCAAGCCGTTGAACGCTCGGGGTTGCGTGGCCGAGGCGGAGCCGGTTTTTCCACCGGACAGAAATGGCGCACCGTGGCGCAGCAGACGGAGGCGGTGCGCTATGTCATCTGCAACGGGGACGAAGGCGACCCGGGCGCATTCATGGACCGGATGCTGCTGGAGTCGTTCCCATATCGAATCATCGAGGGGATGGCCATCGCCGCCATCGCCGTGGGCGCGCACGAGGCCATCTTCTATATCCGCCACGAGTACCCGCTGGCGGTGAGGAGGGTCAGAGCGGCCATGGCCGAATGCACCCGGCGCGGTTGGATCGGAGAGCGATTGCTGGGCAGCGACTACCCGCTTCGCTTCTCGATCAAGGAAGGGGCCGGGGCCTTCGTCTGCGGCGAGGAAACCGCCCTGATCGCCTCGATCGAGGGACGTCGTGGGATGCCGCGGTTGCGTCCGCCATTCCCGGCTCAGTCGGGTCTGTGGGACAAACCTACCTTGATCAACAACGTGGAGACCCTGGCGCTGCTTCCCTGGATTCTACGGCACGGCGCAGAGGCTTTCGCCGCCATCGGCACGGCATCGAGCAAGGGAACCAAGGTGTTCGCCCTTGCGGGTAAGGTCCGCCGGGGCGGATTAATTGAAGTGCCGATGGGCACCACCATTCGCCAGATCGTCGAGGAGATCGGCGGGGGCGCCGCCGAAGGCCGTAAATTCAAGGCGGTCCAAATTGGGGGACCATCGGGTGGATGTGTGCCGGCGAGGCTGGCAGACACGCCCGTAGATTTCGATTCGCTGCGAGAGGTGGGGGCGATCATGGGCTCGGGGGGGCTGGTCGTGTTGGACGACGCCGATTGCATGGTCGATATCGCACGCTACTTCCTCAAGTTCACCCAGGATCAATCATGCGGGAAATGCACTTTCTGCCGGGTCGGCACGCGGCGAATGTTGGACATCCTTGACCGCATTTGTGCCGGGAAGGGCCAGAAGCACCATCTCGAGGAACTCGAGCAACTCGCCCACTCAGTCAACCAGGGAAGTCTGTGCGGACTAGGCAAGACGGCACCCAATCCGGTGCTGACGACGCTGAAGTATTACCGCGACGAGTACGAAGCCCACCTCCAAGGCCGCTGCCCAGCCGGGCGCTGCCACGCCCTGATTCATTATCACATCAAGGACAACTGCACGGGATGCACCATTTGCGCCCAACGGTGCCCGGTCAATGCAATCCCCATGACTCCTTATCAGCGGCACACGATCGACGAGACTCTCTGCACTCGCTGCGATTCCTGCCGCCAGGCCTGCCCGTACGGCGCGGTCGAGATCAAATGAGCATCATCTCCCTGACCATCGACGGACGCGCGGTCACGGTGGAAACCGGGCAGACGGTGCTCGATGCCGCGCGCAAGCTGGGCATCGATATCCCCACCCTCTGCTACCTCGAACGTTGCGGGCCCATGACCTCTTGCCTGGCCTGTCTGGTCAAGGTGCAGGCCAACGGTCAAGGCAAGCTCGTACCCTCCTGTGCCACCAAAGCCCAGGCCGGCATGGTGATCGAGAGCGAGACCGATGAGGTGTTCGCCGCGCGGCGCACCGCCCTCGAGCTGCTGCTGAGCGATCATGTCGGCGATTGCCTCTCGCCTTGCCACCGGATTTGTCCGCTGCATTTGAATATCCCCGTGATGATCCGGCACATCGAGGCGAACCAACTCGACGAGGCGGCAAAGGTCGTGCGCGATGCTTTGCCCATGCCGTCCATCCTCGGCAGGCTTTGCCACAAACCTTGCGAGCACGGCTGCAGGCGATCGGCATGCGACCAGCCGGCGTCGATCCGCGACATGGAACGCTTCGTCGCCGACCGGGATCTCCAGATGCAGGCGGCGGACTCGCCACCGCCAAAACCCCTAAGCGGCAAATCCGTCGCGATCATCGGGGCGGGCCCGGCGGGTCTGGCCGCAGCCGACCGGTTGGTGCGCGAGGGCCATGCGTGCACGGTGGTGGATCGGCATCCCTTGCCCGGCGGCAGCCTCCGCGCCGAGGTCCTCGACGGAAGGCTCGATGGCCAGGTCCTCAAGACCGAAGTCGCTCGTATCCTCAAGGCAGGCGTGCAACTGAAATTGAGCGTCGAACTGGGCCGGGATATCTCCATCGAGGGGCTCCTGCGCGGATTCGATGCGGTGCTGCTTGCGACCGGGGAGATGAACATGGCCGACGCCGAGCGTCTGGGTCTCGCGGCTGGGCCAGCGGGGATCGAGGCGGACCCGATCACCTGGCAAACGAGTGTGAACCGCGTGTTTGCCACTGGCAGCGCCGTCAAACCCGTCAAGCAATTGGTCCGCGCTATGGCCGAGGGCGTCCATGCCGCAGCGCTCATTCATCAGTATCTGGCGGCCGGACATCTCGCCGCTCGTCACAAGCCCTTTTCCAGCATGATGGGGCGGTTGGAGGAGGGCGAGTTGAAGCTCTTTCTCGAGGGCGCCAGCACGGCACCTCGAGTGACACCTGCGGGCGGAGCGGAGGCCGGGTTCGCCAACGGCGAAGCGCCCGCTGAAGCCGCACGGTGCCTGCACTGCGACTGTCGTGCGGCGGGCAACTGCGGCCTGCAGCACTACGCCGAAACCTACCGAGCAGTACCGGGCCGATTCAAAGCCGAGCGCCGGCTCTTCGTTCAACATCGGCAACACGGCCACGTCCTTTTCGAACCCGGCAAATGTATCCTATGCGGCATTTGCGTGAAGCTGACCGAACAGGCCGGAGAACCGCTCGGCTTGACCTTCGTGGGCCGAGGTTTCGATGTCCACATCGCCGCGCCCTTGAACCACACCATCGCCGAAGGCCTGCAAAAAGTGGCGAGAGAATGTGTCGAAGCTTGCCCGACCGGGGCGCTGAGCTTCAGGTCCCCACCGCAACAAGTCCGCTGCAGTTCAAATTCGCCCTAGACGCCCACTTCCGACCATTTCCTATTCTGCATCCGAATTACGCGCCACAATCGTGGCGGCGGTGACAAACCTATGGGCCACGTTGTCAACCATCACGCCAAAGCCCTCCAGAGTTCTTACGCCAAGGAGCGTCATGTCTCCGGGTGTCGCGAACACAACCTCATCGGTAGTTTCGTACCCCTCGGCGCTTAGGATCGGATACCCGACCTGGCGTTCGATCTTCTGTTGCGTTGTCGTCGCGAACACTCGCTTGCGACGCGGTTCAATTCCGGCTCCCATCAGAATCTCGGCTGGTAGCCACGTCAGCTCCGACCCGCTGTCGACAAGCGCCGAGCGCGCTGGGATCACCAGCGCCTCGTTCTGAGGGTTGCGAGCGGTGACACTGACCTTAAACAAGCTCATTACCCTTCAATTTGCCGCCGCACTGAAGCCGCGGCAAGTTCGGGCTTCTTCATTTCAGCTCCCAGTTTTCTCCGAAGAAACCGGCGGCGGAGATTTCCCCCGCGCGGCGTGGCGTGGGGGCGCGTCGGAGGTCCAACACCGCCCAATCGGGCAGTTTCGGCGTCTGGCGAGCGTTGTTCAGATAATCATACTCACGGAAAGTGAAACCGCTATTGATGACCACATAGCGCTCGGGATTTAACGGGTTGGGATAAATCAATACCGGAACGTGGTCCCCTGCCCCAAACTTCTCCTTGCCCACAAAAATCCCGTCTGCCGACCAGCGAATAGGCAATCGGTCCGCGATCCGGCCTAGCAACGCGTTGCTTTTCGGATCACCCCACAGAACAAGGTTGTGGCTCCGGATATCCTCAGGAGTGATGTCCCGGTCATCCTTGCTCAAGGCGTCGCCGCGGAAGTGCTTGCGCCAATGTTCAATCGCATGTGCCGACTCGGCCTTCACCCAAGCCCCGAGGGCATCGTTCATTGCGGGGGAAGTCGGCAAGACCATCATGAACGCGTCCATAAAAGCGTCGTCAATCGGGCCTTGAAGGCCGGGTTTCTTGCGCACGTGCTGTACGTCAAGCGGACCAACCTTCCAGGCATCGCCCTCCCGATGAACGGATACCTGCCAGGAGCGATCAGAACCCGCACGAGGGCCTGTGACGCTCTGCCCGTCTAGATCAATAACGACTTCCTTCAGTGGAGAAAACGGCGACAAACCGGTTGGCATCTCGAAAGACATAGCCGTCACATTCCGCGTCTGGACAGCAATGTGGTTTTCCGACCGCCATGCCGCTTCCACGCGAGCGGGCTCCCAGTGTTCCTGCAGGCCGTCCAGACGCACCCATGCCATTTGGTTGTAGCGTAGCGAGTGAGTCACGAAGCGAACTTGTCTAGGAAGTGGATCACGTCCTCTGGCAGCCAACGAATCAATGAGTTGCGACAGCCTCGCCTTAGTCGCAGGCTCGTAGCGATGCTCGGTCGCCGGACCGATGAGGTGAGTCAGGCTCAAACCCTCCCCGGCCATGGCGTGCTCCATCGCCCGAGCGGCCTGGATCTGTCGATCCCGCTCGCCACTATAGGCAACCAACGGAACCATGGTCACGTTGAGGGCATGCTCGGTGGAATCATACAGGCGCCAGAGTTTGCGCTCCCAAGACGCGGGGTTGAGCGTTTCGCCCTGAAAGGTGTGGAGAAACTCCTCCGTCTCTGAAAAGCCTGCGCCCGGAGCTGCCGCGGCCCACATCGCCGCATAGTGTGTGGCGAAGTGCCAGCAGGCCGCGCCGCCGAGAGAAAAGCCGCGTACGATCATTCGGTCCTCGTCAATGGGATAAAGGCTGCGCACGTCGGCCAGGGCCTCCCAGAAATCCGTCTCGCCGGCAAAACGGTTGCCGTTGCAGTAGCGGCCGTAGAGGTGAAGCACGATCGTGTCCGCGGGTGCAAACTCGCCTGGGTTCTTCATCCGATCCTGGAGGAAGGCCAGCTCACTGAGGGTTTCCCCGCGTCCGTGAAACCAGAAGTCCAGCCTCCACCGGTGACCGGAGTGCAGGCTGTAGGACGGGGGGACGACCAACCCGTACGGCTGAATAGAGTCGTCAATCCTGGAGCGATAACCGCGAACCACCAGACCCCTCGCGCCGTTCCAAGGCACAGCGCCCTCGCGAAGGGAAGCGGCTCGCTCGAACCCAGTCTGCAGCTGGAGCGTCGCCGAGGTGAACTCATTGCTGCGGAAGAATTCGTCGTAGCGGAGTGCCCAGTCGACGGATTTGTGGAAGATCTCCACATCGGGCAGTCGCGCCAGAAGGTTGCTTTTGCCCGCCAACTGGACTCGGAGCGAATCGATCTCGCCACGCAAGCGAGCTGTCTCGGAGGCCAGGTGCGAGCGGATGTCATCCGGCACAGGAACACCGGGCGGGGGGACCGGACGGACGGTGTCGTTTGAATTGTCGCCCGGTCCGTCGGCCAGGAGCGGCGCGACAACGATTAGGGCGACGAGCCAATAAGAGCTGGAGCGCATGGCGGTAAGTGAGACTCATCGGCACCCGGGATTCAACTCTGGATTCGGCCCTGGTGTTATAAACCGTGGACCTAATTATAATTTCACGTGACGGCGAGATAGTGTTGAATAGGGGGGTATGAAAGCGCCGACCCAAGCTCCAGCACCAGCTGCCTACCGTGGCGCGCCCGCGCCGGATCCTGGTTTGACAGTGAGGCACGATGCCAGCTACTATGCGCCTACAACGGGCCAGGGCGCCCTACTGAGCCCGGCGCGAACGGCGGGCCGGCGGGACGCTGGCGCCCGAGACTCCACACGGGTAGTGTTAATGAAGCGAGCGGCAAATGTGCTCTTGAACTCGATCGCGGCGCTGGGGTTGCTAGCCGGCCTTTCGGTGTGCGCACTCGCGGCGCCGGCAGCCGCAAGCGATGAGGGGATCGCGCTGGCGATTGTGTTCGACACCTCGGGCAGCATGAACGACCCGGTCGCAGACTCCAAGGGCACTCCTACCCCCAAATATCAGATCGCCAACCGGGCGCTTAAGGCCATCGTTGACCGACTCGAGGCCTACCAAACGGGTGGCACCAATGGGGCCCCGCACGCAGTGGAGGCCGCCCTCGTCACCTTCCGCGGCATCCATCCCACCGTCTCGGTTGAGTACGGACCCTTCCGCGCCGCCAAGTTTCGATCCTGGGCAGAGGGTTTCTCAAAGCCCTCCGGCGCCACTCCGCTGGGCGAGGCGGTCGAGAAGGCCGGGAACCTCGTGTTAGGCTCGAAGCTCAGGCACCGCCACGTGCTGGTGGTGACTGATGGCCAGAACACTGCTGGTGCCGAACCGTGGTTGACCATCCCGCGTCTGCGCCAGCAAGCTCTGGAACACGAAGCGGTCGTAGGAGTTCACTTTGTAGCCTTCGATGTCGATGCGCGCCTGTTCGATCCGGTGAAAAAGTTGGGCGCGACGGTGGTGAGTGCCGCCGACGAAAAGCAGCTTAACGCTCAGCTCCAGTATATTCTGCAACGCAAGATTCTGCTGGAGGACGAAGAACCCCCGACCCACAGCACCGCCGCCAAACCCTAAACCAAACAAACCAAACCTATGTTTCGAGCGATCAAGCGACTGTTCATCTGGCTGGGACTAACGGCTGAGAAAGCCACCGAGACCGACGCCATCAACCAAGCCGTAGTCGAACGCGGCATCCGCGACGCCAAGCTCAAGGCCGACAAAGCCCACTATGCCAACGGTCAATTGGCCGGCCAAATCGCCCTGCTCAAGGACCAGATCAAGCGCCAGCAGCGCCAGAAGGAGGATTTGGAGGGCATGCTGCAAGCAGCGGCAGCGACCAACGACGAAGCCAACGGGGCGCACTACGCCGAGCAACTGGCCGAGCTCGATGCGGACTTGAACGACAATTTGGCCCAGCACAAGAGTCTCGAAGAGCTCTACCAGCAGAACAATCAAATCATCGCCCAGAGCCTGCGTGAGATTCAGAAATTTCAGCGCGACTTCGAAGCCGTGAAAGCGCGCGTGGCCATCGGACGCTCCCTCGAGAATCTCTCGGGGATGATGAAAAGCTCAATCACCGAGCTTCAAGGCATGATGGGTGGAGAAATGGGCCAATCCATGCAACAGCTCCGCCAGTCCGCAGCCGCGGGAGAGGGACAAATGCGAGCCACTCTGGATTTGGCCAGAGAAATGGGCTCCGGCATTCAACGCCAGCAAGACATGCGCAAGGCCCGAGGGGCTGCACTCTTCGCCCAGTACAAACAGAAAATGGGCATGGTGCAGCCGGAGACCGCACCTCAGGCGACCGTAGCGCCCAAACCCGAGCGGCAGAAAATCGCCGAATAGCGATAGTCCAAATCGCAAACCGTTGCTCAGCCCACGACACAGTCGTCGTGTCTTCTGATGACTACATAGACAGAACCGATCTTGTTCCCAAATCGCAGCCAGCAACTATTCCAGCGCTTGACCCAACAGTTCGACTGACTATCTCAACTCTCAAATCCCTCGACTTATGAACACACGCGGCAAACTCGTCCTGACTGTTCTCGTCCTTGGCATCGTAGGTTTCGGCGCGTATCGGTGGTGGGACAAAATTGCCCCGGTAGCCAAGCCCGCTACGCCGTCGATCAATCCACAGGAGGTCAAGAAGGCTATGGACGCCTCCAAGCCGACCCCCCCGGCGGACATCGCCAACAAGCTCCTAGCCGGGGATAAGGCTGTTTCCTTGGTGGACGGTTCGGCAATTCCTGCGGTGACCGGGGTCAGCGACTATGACAAACCGATGCGCAACGGCAAATTGGTTGTCCAGTTCCCAATCAACATCTGGCCTGGGTGGGCGCCGATCTTAGTGGCGAACAATGGGATGGCCGCCAACGAAAGCAGCATATTCTACCAGAAGTACGGATTCTACGTGCAACTCTCGATCGTGGATGATCCGGTCAAGGCCCGCGACCTCTTTGCCAGCGGCCATAGCCACGTGTTGTGGGGCACTCTGGACATGATTGCGCTGTTCGCCCCGGAGCTGGCGAAAGACTCGCGCACCATCCCCGTCGTTTGCCAGCAGGTGGACTGGTCGGGGGGCGGCGATGGCATCGTGGCACGCGGCGATATCCGCAACATTAATGATTTCCGGATGAAAGGCGCTCAGCGGCGGAAAGTAGTGTTAGCCCAGAACTCGCCCAGCCACTACTTCATCATGTCGCTGCTCATCGACGCTGGCATTGATCCTGCCGAGATCGATTTCAAGTGGGCAGCAGACGCACCGGCAGCGGCGAAGATTTTTGTGCAGGAGAAGAGTTTCGACGCCTTCGTGGGCTGGTCACCCGACATCTATACGGTCTCTGAGCAAGTGACTGGGACCAGGCTGGTGGTGAGCACGGGCAGCGCCAACCATCTGATCGCCGACGTCTGGGCCGTGCGCAATGACTTCTACCGCGATCACCCCGAGATCGTGGCTGGCCTGGTCCGCGGCATTTTCGAGGGGACGGATATGCTCCGCAAAAACGTAGATAACGCGGCCAAGCTCATGGCCACGGCATTCAACCTCCCGGTTGAGGACTGCACCAAAATGATCGGAAAAGACGGCGGAGTCGCGGACGGAGACGCCCATCTGACCAATTACCGTGAAAACTCAAACTTCTTCCTGGACCCATTCAATCCCTCGAACTTCGAGATCGTTTGGAATCGGGCATCGACGATCTACAAATCACTCGGTGCCATCGCCGTGCCGGTCCCGGCGGCCAAAGTGAAGGCCGCCACGTTGCTGGCCAAGATGTCGGAAGAATATAAAGAGGTGCGGGACCTCTCCCAGCCCACCTTCAAGCCGGGCTTGGCCTTTAAGAACGCTGAGGCGGACACTGGCCAGATCCTTACCAAGGCTGTTATCATCAGCTTCGAGCCGAACAAATCCACGCTCAATCCTGAATACGACCCGACGATTCCCCAAGTACTTGCAGAGATCGGGAAGCTAGCCGGTACCTTCGGTAACGCTTACATCGTGATCGAAGGGAACACCGACGCGAGCCGCAAGGGCATTATCCCGGCTGACCTCGTGAGGCAGCTCTCTTACGACCGCGCGGACTCAGTCCGGAAGTCGATCATGGAAAAGTTCAAGTTCGACCCGAATAAGTTCAAGGTCATCGGGAACGGCTGGGACAACCCGTTGCCGGGGGCAACCGATCCGAGCAACGCCGATAGCAACAAGAAGAACCGCCGCGTGGAGGTGAAGGTCTTCCCGCTCGAGAAGGAATAGGGATGACAGGGTTTGCCATCTTCGCGTTGGCATTCGTGGCCCTGCTCACCGCGGTGGTCCGGGCGGCCGGTCTGCGAGTGCGCTCCCCGATGCCTGAGACCCAGGCGCTGGGCCTGACGGTAGGCTTCCTGCTGCTGGTGCTCGCCGGGTGGACCTTTGCGACGCGCGGTGCGACGATTGAAGATCGACTGCTCTCGCCGCTGATCCTCCCGAGCCCGAGTGAGGTGCTCATGGCGTTTCCGGAACTGCACCTGCACCAGGGCTTGGTCCGCAGCGCCCTCACGTCGTTCATACGAGTGACTACGGGGTTCACGCTGGCAGCGATTTTGGCCGTTCCGCTGGGGGTGTATATGGCCAGTTTTCCCCCAGTCGCGGCCTTCTTTCGCCCGCTAGCGCTGGTCGGCTCGTACGTCCCGATCGTGGTGTTTGTTCCCTTGACGTTGGCCTGGTGGGGACTGACCGAAACCCAGAAGGTGGGGTTCTTATTCATTGGTTGTTTCGTGGCGCTTTTGCCCTTGGTGCTCAAAACAATCCAAGCGGTTCCCGCAGCATTCTTGGACGTCGCGGTAACCAAAGGGGCGAGCCAATGGCAATTGGTCTGGCAGGTGTTGTTTCCGGTGGCCCTGGCGGACATCTGGGACCATTTGCGCGGCGTTTACGGCGTGGGCTGGGGTTGGATCATTCTGGCCGAGGTGGTCAACGCCGAACGGGGGCTGGGCTATCTCATCTCGGTGTCCGAGCGACGTGGGCACACGGCGGCAATCTTCGCAATCATCATCGTGATTGTCCTCATCGCGGTCGCTTGCGATCAACTGTGGAAACTGGGAGGCAAACTCCTATTTCCCTATAAATACTGCGACTAGGGTATGGATAAGCCCGCCCCCAGCCACACGGCACCCGGTCCAACGCCGGATCTCCCCGAGTTGGTTTCTTTCAAACAGGTTACCAAAAAATTCGGCGAGACCGCGACCGCTCGGGTGGCCATCCAGGACGTTTCCTTCGTAATCCATGATCTCCCGGACGTGGGAGAGTTGATTTCGATTGTGGGCCCGTCGGGCTGTGGCAAATCGACGGTCCTGAGAATTCTTGCCGGGCTCAAGCCTCACTTCCCACCGACGAGCGGCGAGGTCGTGGTCTTCGGCAAACCGATCGAGAAGCCCAGCGCTGACCGGGGGGTAGTGGACCAAAAGTACTCCCTTTTGCCGCATCTGACAGTAATCGAGAACATCGCATTCGGACTCCGGCTCCGAGGAATGCCCCGCGCCGAGCGAAAAGCCAAAGCGATCGAATGGGCGAATAAGGTTGGCCTTCAGGGCGCGGAGGACAAGTATCCGTCGGAGCTCTCAGGCGGCATGCAACAACGGGTGGCAATCGCCTCGACGCTCGTGCTCGAGCCACGCATCCTCTTGATGGACGAGCCCTTCGGGGCCCTCGACCCCAAGATCCGGCTGCAGATGCAGGAGCTGCTCATCAAGCTGTGGAGGGAGCAGGAAGGGACCGTTTTTTTGGTGACTCACTCGATCGAAGAGGCGCTCTACCTGGGGGACCGTGTATTCAGAATGGCCGCCAAGCCGGGCCGATTGGTCGAGGTGCTCCAGGTACCGCGGCCCAACGACCCGCCCGAGATTATCCGTAGAAAACCCTGGTTTACGGAGATGACCCAGGACCTGTTAAGCCGGCTTGAGCTCGACGCGCCCGCGTCGGGCGAGTTGCGAGGCTTGACCGAGGCCCTAAGATGACCCGCGCATGGACAGCCCGGCTCCCAACTACTTCCGAGAGTTCGCGAAGAGCCCCCATCATTTATGGTTCGCGCTTGGCACGCTGGGGCTGGGGTTCTTAAGCGCCAGTCCGCTGTTCCTGCTGGCAGGAGCCACCGCCTACGCCCTCGGATGGATCTACCTTCCCGATTCACCATTCTTCCGCCGATGGGTGGATCACCGGTTCGAGACGCAAGCCCAAGCAGCCGCCCAAGCGCAAGTGGCGGAATTCATTCGCCGACGGGACAATCTGATGGCCGGGCTCTCTCCGGAACGCCGAGAGCGCTATGGCGCTCTATCGGCCGTGTGCCGCAGTATCGAAGCCGCGAGCCGGGACAACGCCGTAACCGCGGCTGAAGCGAATGCCGATCCACGCCTTCGCAAGCTGGATGAGCTGATGTGGACTTTTCTGCGATTGCTCACGATCGAGGAATCGTTAGAGCGATTTCTGGAAACCGAACGGCGAGAAGACGTGCCGGCGCTGGCCGAGACCGCCGAACGCGAGACCAAGGACCTCGAAACCGACATGGAAACGCTCAAGTCCAAAGGCAATGCGGACGCACTGGAATCGAAGCAAAGGCTGCTGAGCTCGCGACGGGAACGACTCGAGGTGCTTAAGAAACGGCTGCAGCGAATCGGCCAAGCCCGTGACAACCTCGAATTAGTTGTTTCGGAACAAGACCGGCTGCAACAGCAGATCAAGCTCATCCGTGCCGACGCGGTGGCCACTCGAAATGCAGAGGCCTTGACGGCCCGGATCGATGCCACGGTCCAGCACTTGGACGAAACGAACAAATGGCTTTCGGAGTTGGATGAGTTCAAGGATTTGGTGGGAGATTTGCCCCCGACCGAGGCGCGGCTTGGGTTCGAGACCTCGACACCACCGGTTCTTACTGCCGAGCCCGCCATAAGGATCAAAGACCGCCGCGCCGTGCGGAATAATTGAGTGATGTCCTATGCCCATTGAAACCAGCCCAGCCCAGCCCACCCCGACTCGCGACAGCCTGTCCGGCACGCGACTTCCCTTGCGAGGGTGGGCCCTAGAGCTTGCCCGCCGCTGGAACGGGGGCACCTATTCGGTCTTTGTCCTGCACGGTAACATCTTCGACATGTTTCCCGTGCAAGAGCAGGAAAAGGTTGTCTACCTGCCTCTGAAAGCCTACCTGGCTCGCCGGCTTTTTCCCGAACGCGAATTCCTCCTGTTTTATGACATCGGCGACGGGCTGACCTTCAGCTCTGCGGAGATGCAACACCAGTTCTTCGAATGGCTCGAGGTGTACGATCAGGTCGAGCATACCGAGTACCACCGGACTGGGCCACCGAGGGACTTCTTGCGATTGTCGCAGGTTCTCAAGCGGTTCTGCCTAAGAATCGCGGACGAGAGTCCGGCGCCACGTGGCGTGACCCTGATCGTTGATTTTCCCGAGAAGATCATCCCCGCGCAGGAAGGTTCCACCGCCAGCCTGGAAGAACGCATGGCACTGGTGACGCTCTTGAAGTGGGCAGCCTCACCCGAAATGCGTCGTCTGGATATGGGCATCCTGCTGGTCACTGAGTCGGTAGCCGAAATCAATGCCGACCTCTTGCAGAACCCTTATGTGGCACAGGTGAAGATCGATTTGCCAGACGCGGAAGAACGGCTGCGGTTCCTGCAAAGCACAGCGCCGGTGGAACTCTCCGGGGGAAGGCCGCTAGCCGAGTGGAGCGACCTCACCGCGGCGGAGCTGGCGCCGCGCACGGCAGGTCTAAACCTCTTGCGCGTCCAGCATCTGTTGGCCGAAGCGGTTCGCAACGGTGCAAAGGTCACGATGGACCACATCACCACCGGAAAGAAACGTCTCATCGAGGACTATTGCCAGGGATTGGTCCGGTTCAAGGATCCCAAACCGGGCGTGAGCCTGGATCGGGTTGCCACGCATGTGGCCGCCAAAGCGAAGCTGCGCGATCTGGCATGGCTCATCAAGAACAACAAAACCGACGTACTAGAGCGAGGCATTCTGGTCCCAGGCCGCGTCGGGGTGGGCAAATCATTTCTCATCGATTGCTTTGCCGGCGAGTGCGGGTTGCCGGTAATGGAGTTGGGCGAGTTCCGCTCCAAATGGGTTGGCGACACCGAAATCCAGCAAATGCGCATTCTGATGACCATTCGCGCGCTGGGGCCGGTGATCGTGGTTGTGGATGAAGCCGACGCGGTCTTCGGCACGCGCGAAGGCGACGGCGATAGCGGCGTTTCGGGCCGCGTCTTTGCCGCCTTCGCCGCACACATTGGCGATTCAACCCTCCGCGGACGGGAACTATGGGTGGCGATGACCTCACGCCCTGATTTGCTGGCGATCGACATGAAACGTCAGGGCCGGTTCGGACGATGCATTCCGCTCTTTCCGGCGCAAACCCCAGATGACGTGGCGGAATTATTCACCACTATCTCGCAGGTGAAAAAGATATCTCTCAGCGATGAGATCCTTGCCTTTGCCCGGGAACAACTCGGAACGCGACCGCTGACTGGCAGTGACGTCGAAGCGATTCTCACCCGGGCAAAGGAGCAAGCCGTGCTGGCTAAACACGACGACGATGTGCAATTGGGTGACCTCGAAGAAGCAGTAAACTCGTTCATCGATCCCCTGGATCCCGATCTGTTGGCCTTGCAGGAGTTAGCTGCTGTGCTCGCGTGTTCCGACCGACGTTATCTCCCCGAGCGGTACCGCGCCACAGAGCGCGCCGTCCTTATCGAGGAGTTTGCCCGCTGCAAACTGAAGACCGCGAGGCATTAGCATGAAACCATTGCCGCTGATTGTTACGAGCGGGTAACTAATTTGGCCTCATCAAAGGTTCCATTTTGAGCCGCCACGCCCGATAGTCGTCTAGCTCGTGGTCCCAGTCATTCATAACCCGGCGCACAACCGCTAAATCGTCGGCATAACCGCCCTCGCGAGTGTCGGGAACATCGTCCTTAACCCGCACGACGTAATCTAGGGCGACTAAGATGTGAGCAAAGGCGAGCAGGGACAGCCCTGTGTAGCGTCGTGCGAGAGTGTCGCGCAGGGCCTCCACCAGAAGCGTCACGTCTCTGGCCAGCTGTTCCTCCGCCCAGTTGGCAAGATCCAAGGTCGCCACTTTCTCGCGCATAACCTCAACGATCGGCGAGGTAGCGAATAACTCGTGTGCGCGCAACTGGGCGAACCCTTTGCGCCCAACCAGGCCGTCAAGGCGTGCGTATGGTTCATTCATGTGGCCGATCCTTTGGCAAAAAGTTGATCAGAGTTCGGTCAAGCGGCCCGAACGGCTAGTTTCGAGGGAAGACGCATAACCGTACCTGGGTGCTACGCCGCCAGGGTCCAGGGGTCAAGGCAAAACGCGCCAGGCAAAACGCGACAGCCGGCGGGGGTACCGGAGGCTCCGCTCAGTACTGAGGCGGGTGGGAGGCAAGCCAGAAGCCAACGATTCAAGCCTGGACCGCTTTTTCGGAGATGTCCCCCGGCATGCCAAGTAAAAATACGCCCCTCTAGAGCGCTTCTCTTATTAACAACACACATTAACCAAATACAGTTAAGAAAGAACATTTTATGCTGGTCCCGGGCCACAGGCTGTGCTTTGATGCTGTGGACAGCATGGTTCTAGGCCCCGGTTGCCTGCATGCCGGCACTCGCGAGGGGGTTTGGAGGGAGCGAGGCTCGCGTGAGGACTGCAACTACGCGGTGGGCCCCGGTCTGTGCACGATAACAGCCATCTGCTTTTGGCATCGAAACATGAAAGCCCACACACGTCTCGTCCTCGGACAACCTTCCTGGCGTTTAGCCTCTGACCAAGTCGAGGCATTCGTTACGCAACTTGGCGGCCATTTGGGACCAGTTACCTTCGACCGAGAAGAACGCAAGATTCAGCCATATGCAGTCGCCCCGTGGGCGGAGGAGGAAACCGATGCAAGCTTGCCCACGATCTTGAAGGTCCTCCGCGGAGATTTCTTCTGCCTGCCATTCGGCGGCAACGCCACGGCCTTCGCGGGCGAGCGCCATCCGGTGCACGGGGAAACCGCAAATGCCACCTGGGCTTTCCAGAATCTGACCACGATCGGGGGCGTTACCTCTCTGCATCTGAGCCTCCAAACCCGCCCGCGCAAAGGGCAAGTGGACAAGCGAATCTCACTGGTCGATGGCCACCAGGCAGTCTATTGCCAGCACGTAGTGTCGGGCATGTCGGGTCCGATGAGTTTCGGACATCACGCAATGCTCAAATTCCCTGATCGACAGGCCAGCGGCTTGGTGTCCACCAGCCGGTTTGTATACGGTCAGGTGTTTCCCGAGCCGTCCGAGCGACCTGAGGCGCGGGGCTACTCCTTCCTCAAGCCTGGGGCTACGTTCACCACGCTGGACAACGTGCCTACGATTACAGGCGAATCCACCGATCTAAGCCGATTCCCGGCGCGCCGCGGCTACGAAGACATCGCCATGATCGTAAACGAACCCGACGTTCCATTCGCATGGACGGCGGTGAGTTTCCCACTGGAACGTTATGTCTGGTTTGCCCTGAAGGATCCTAAGGTGCTCCGCGAAACCGTGTTCTGGTTTTCCAACGGCGGGCGACACTACCCCCCCTGGAACGGACGCCATGTCAACGTGTTAGGACTAGAAGAGGTCACCAGCTATTTTCACCCTGGACTAGCTGAGTCCGTTCATCCAAACCCCATCTCGGAGATGGGCTACCCCACTTGCGCGCATCTCAACCGCGAACGTCCGTTGGTGGTCAACTACATCATGGGTTTGATCCGCACCCCGGCTGGGTTTAACCGCGTAGTGGAAATCACCGCCAGCGAAACAAACGACGCGGTTGTGCTGCGATGCGAGAAGAACAAGACGGTCTCGGTGGCACTGGATGCCACCTTTCTTCGCCGCCTCCCCCCGAGCGCTGAAAACGCGCCGTTGCCACGGAGCGAGGAGCCTCGAAACGGGGCACAAGGCATGGAACCCTGAAGCGGACTGGGGCATAGCACTGCTCCCGGAACAACCCGAGTCGTTTTAGGACAGCTTGGAGTTGACGCGGAGCTCTCGCGCACCGTTCCGAATGCGCGTCCCGCGGGGAGAGGATTCCTCGTTAGGGGTTGCATCCCATTGGGTCTGGGCAAGGCCAAATGTGCAGTGATCACCGGCAGCAGGAAGAAGATTATCGATGCGGTTAGGCAACCTGGCGTGAGACCGAGAATAGCGAACAAGAGATGGTTTGCATTCCCTGCTTCCCTCTTCCCTACGCTCGTGTCTAATGGGGCTCGAGCATGGCAACTGTGATCATTACCTCCAGCGCGGCCAAACGCGTTCTGACTTTGGGCTTATTTACGTGTCTCGTTTGGTGTTGCCCTCGCCCGCTCGCGGATGGCCAGCCCACTCAGCGCCACCAGCTCCTGGATGCGATGAGAGCGCGGCCGGATGACCTTTGGCCACGAGGTCAAGGCCACGTAGTCTTGGCGTGGCCAGGCAGTCCTGAGTCGGACAAGGCTTACTGCGAGCCCGGCGGCAGCTTCAGCCCAGGATTCGCCAGCTTTGGCATTTCGATTTGGGTGACGCAGGGCGAAGGACGGATATTGGCCTCCAGCGATACCATTCCACTAGAGCAGGTGCATCAAGAGTTCATCCAGGCTTCCCCGAAGGAGCTCCCGCAGATCCGCACCGAAACACCCTATTACACGGCAATCTGGTCCGGTCCAAGCCCTGGGACATGGCAACTTGCTCTGCAAGCCCGCACGACCAACCAACTGGTCCTGGTCGTACGCAGCGCGGGACCGTCCGGAGGACCGCTGGACACCTTGGAGTGGGACGGGAAGAAGCTGGAGGTGAATCACAGGTGGAACGTCACCCTGAGTTCAAAAGTGAAAGACGTCCAGGTGGGAGCCGAGCGGAGCGCCAAAGCGCCCGAACCAACTCGCGGGCACGAGAGTTGGACCAGCGACAAGGGTTGGGGTTACGCTCGACTGCCGCTGGCCTCGAGCATGCTTTGGCGGGTCACCGTGCAAGATACCGCCGTAAACGGGCCATCGCCCCTGGCCAACCTGCCTATGCACTCTGCGCTGGGCTTTAATCTGCCTGAACCCGAGTTCGTGTCCTGCATCGAGGCGCAAGTCGATCACTTGCTAATGGGCTTGGTCGGTAACGAAACACGGCCAGGGGAGCCCAACAATTACCCTCTGAATTGGCTCAGAGACGGCTCTTACCAAATTGTTGCGCTGGCCCGCGCGGGGCGTTTGGATGTGGCGAGAAAACTGTGTGAACCCTTCGGAGAACATGATTTCTTCGGCGGATTTGGCGCCGAAGCAGACGGGCCAGGGCTGGCTATCTGGGCGCTCTGGGAAGTCGCTTCGGAAACGATGGATAAGGGGTTTGCCGAATGGGCATGGCCGCACGTCCAAAGAAAAGCCCGGCTGATTGAAGACATGCTCGGCGCCACCGGTCCCATCCACCACTCCTATGCTGGACCAATCGTCCCAAAGCACCGAGATCGCCAGGATTTGGACTTGGTCTGCGACGCTGCCAAAGATGGGCTGATCATAGGCAGGATGGATCTCCATCGGCCCGTATTGTTCGTCAACGCGGTAAGCTATCATGGCTTGCGAGCAGCCGCTTCGCTGGCGCACCTCACGGGTCATCAAGATGACGCTGCTCGCTGGGAGAAGGAGGCTGCGGCATTGCGTTTGGCCTGGAACCAGGCGCTGGCCTCAGGAACGTACGAGAATGAGAGGAATTTCATCTGCGGCATTTATCCGACCTCCGTAGTATCTGACACTGAATCCTACCGCCGCAAACTCATGGACTTCTCCACGGGCTCACACGACGTCGCGGGACAGATTAAAGGCGCGCCCCTATGGACCTACTTCAACCTCGCCGCAGCTCATCAATGGCTGGCCCTTGGCGAGATGGATCGGGTTTGGCGCGATTTGCATTGGTTCTGGGACCACCAGGTCTCTCCCGGCTTATTCACCTGGTGGGAAGGCAACGGAGAGGAAAACAGCTTCGGCCGTTGGGAAACGATGTCGCGGGGTTGGCCACATCCGGCCCACGTTACGCCACATTACTGGACGGCCGCGGAAATGCTTCTGCTGCAATTGGACATGCTCGTTTACGTGGAGGAATCAGGCACCGAACCGGTGCTGGTCGTGGGAGCGGGCGTACCGGCGGAATGGCTCACGCATCAGCTCACCGTTTCGGGCATTAACACCAGTATCGGCCGCGTAAGCTGGCGATTTGGGGACGGAAAGCTCGAAGTCTCGCTCCGAGGAACTCGACATCCGGTACGCCTTGGCCCGGCGTTTCCAAAGAACACAATACTCGTGCTCAATTAGGAGGTGTGCGGGTTGGCCGAGTCACCATGAACGGGGGCCTCGGACTCCACCAACTCGGCCCAAGGTCCGTATTGGCGAACGAGGCCGCCGCCCGAAGTTCCTGGACGGCAGGACCTTCAAGGCCACGATCAGGGTCGCCTGAACACATTAGGAGGAAACATCTTTATTGTGTTTTCTGGTTATTCCTGTAAGCTACCCTCGTAGTTGCGATCGGGTCTTGGCAGGCCTGTCGCCGTATCGATGGACAGCCCGAAGAAGTACTATCGCTGCCAATGTCCGCACTGCGGTCAGCGGATCGAATTCCCAGCCTACGCCGCCGGTGGCGTGTCTGCGTGTCCCCAATGCGGCGGGCAAGTGCCTCTGACCAAGCCAGCAGAAACTGCTACTGCATCCCCGCAAATTCCCACTCAGCCCCCAGCGCCAGTCCACTCGGGAGTCGCTCCGCGACCCGCCGAGCCTTACCAAACGACTCAGCTAGGTACCTCCGCGCACGCCCAGCCCACCTCGAACAGAACCACCGCCGGGGGAAGCAGGGCATGGGTTTGGGCGGCCGCCACCCTGATAGCAGGCCTGATTCTGGCGTATGGCTTCATGAAGACGCGAGTCGGCTGGCACGCCGGGGTGGGCATCGCCACGAACTCGAATCCCACGAATGTTCCGGTTGAGACCACCGCGAGCGGTGCTGCGCCACCCACCAACAGCGCGCAGCGGATGCCGGAGGTTGGAAGGGCCACAACGGCTTCAGCTCCTTCGAACGCCGTCGTGCCAAAAAGCATCGCCGACCTGAGGGTAACCGAACTCGCCGTTCAGCGGCCCAGAGGGACCAAGGGTGCCAAACTCATTTATGCCGTGGGTGTGCTGAGCAACGACTCCGATTTGCAGCGATTGGGGGTGCGAGTTGAAGTGGATTTATTCGACGGTAACGGCGCGAAAGTCGATAGCGCTACTGACTATCGAGAGGCACTTGGGCCGCGACAGACGTGGCAATTTCGCGCTTTGGTGCATGATGATCACGCTGTTACCGCACGAGTTGCTGCTGTGAAGGAAGATAGTTGAAGTCAGCTGTGAGACCCCCGACTTAACGGTTCGAGCCCCAGAGCTTCATGACACACGACCCCTGCCCCACTGGACGACGGTTTCGCGAGGAACAGTATCGCCTACCCGCGCTGCCCCTGACCAGGCGCCAATTCCTCGAGCGTTGCGGCATGGGCTTTGGCGCCCTGAGTATGGTCGGTCTGACCGCGATGGGCCTGCTGCCTGGTCAAGCGGCGGAGAACGAGGAGGCTTCCTATTCTCCTCTAGCCCCCAAGTCGCCGCATTTCCCAGCTCGCGCCAAGCGAGTGCTGCACATCTTCGCGGCCGGCGCCCCATCGCACATGGATACCTGGGACCCGAAACCAGCCCTTCAGCGGTACGACAACCAGCGGTTGCCCGACGACGCTAACGGGACGGCTTTTGCGTCGCCGTTCACATTCCGCAAGATGGGGCAGGCCGGCATCGATGTTAGCGAGGTGTTCCCGCTGATCGGAGAGCACGTGGACAAATTGGCGATTGTGCGCTCGATGTTTACAGACATTCCAGACCACGACACCGCCACAGTCATGATGAACACGGGCAATTCGCGGCGGATTCTACCTAGCGTCGGCTCTTGGGTTACGTTTGGGTTAGGGACGGAGAACCAGAACATGCCCGGGTTCATCGCGCTATCTCCGGGGGGCGTAGCAGCCAAGAATCTTCGCTCCGCCTTCCTTCCCGGCATCTACCAGGGCACACCCGTGGATACTCAGCAGACCTCGGTGGATAAGTTGATTGAGAATATCAAGAGCAACTACACGTCCATGCAGGAGCAGAGGCGCCAACTGGACCTGCTGAACCAATTCAACGAATTACATAGTCAGAACCTGCGAAAGGACGCACTCCTCGAAGCCCGTTTGCAGGCCTTCGAGATGGCCTACCAAATGCAAATGGAAGCGACCGACGCTTTTGACATTTCAAAGGAACCTGAAGCCACCCGGCAAGCCTACGGCGCGGAGACCCAACAGGGCCGCCAGATGTTAATCGCCCGGCGCCTGCTCCAACGGGGTGTCCGTTTCGTACAAGTCTGGCACGGTGGCTGGGACCATCACTCGAACCTGGCCACGGATCTGAGGCGGAAGGCCACCGAGTGCGACAAACCCATCGCCGCGCTTCTGGCCGACTTGGCCCAAAGTGGCATGCTCGATGAAACCTTGGTCATCTGGGGGGGGGAGTTTGGTCGCTCTCCCGGGGCGGACGGCAATGCCATGGGCCGGAGCCCTGGCCGCACTCACAACCATCGGGCCTTCAGCATGTGGTTCGCCGGCGGGGGCGTACGGGCTGGCACCGTCTACGGCACTACTGACGAATTAGGCGCCCGAGCGGTCGAGAACAAGGTGCACATTCACGATCTACACGCCACCATCCTTTACTTGTTAGGCTTCGACCACGAGCGGCTCACCTACCGCTACAACGGACGAGACTTCCGCCTCACGGATGTTTCAGGGGCGGTAGTCAAGGGAATCCTCGCTTGACGGTAAGAGGCTTCATAAGTCCGCGGTTCGGTGTCCCTTTCCGGGCTCTGCGCGCCGAGGAGCGCAAAGCTACGTCGCAAGCCGCTGGGCGGCCGACGCCGCATGGGTCTCGGCCCCAGAAACTGCTGGCGGCATGTTGGCTGCTGAGCGTGGTGGTGCGAGCGGCTTCTCCTACCCAGCAGGAAACAGAATTCTTCGAAAGCAGGATCCGTCCGATCTTGGTGAACCAATGCTACAAATGCCACAGTGAGACTAGCGAGCGCGTGAAGGGCGGGCTGAAGTTGGACACTCGGGCAAACCTGCTCAAGGGAGGAGATACTGGAGTGGCAATCGTCCCGGGGAATCCGGAGAAGAGCCTACTGATCAAGGCGATCCGGTACAAAGACGAAGATCTGAAAATGCCGCCCAACGATCGAAAACTGACCGATGCGCAGATCGCGGATCTTGAGGCCTGGGTACGGATGGGGGCCCCGGACCCGCGCAGTGGTACGTCAAGCGGTGTGAACCTTTATGAGATTGACAAGGCGAACGCTGCCAAGCACTGGGCCTTTCAAATGCTTTTTTACCCTCCGGTTCCACGAGTGGAGGATAAAGACAACTGGGCGCAAACGGACATCGATCGATATATCCTTGCTGGGCTTCGGCGCGAAGGTCTCTCTCCATCACCGAGAGCAGACAAGACCTCCCTAATTCGCCGAGCCACATTCGATCTTACCGGTCTCCCTCCTACACCCGCGGAGGTGGACGCTTTTCTCGCGGATAACGCGCCGACAGCCTTTTCAAACGTGGTTGTGAGGCTTCTCACTTCTCCTCGCTACGGAGAACGTTGGGGACGTTACTGGCTAGATCTGGCCCGTTATGCGGACACGAAGGGCTCGGCCGGGGAGATGGCAGAACCGCGCTATCTTTATTCCTATACGTATCGGGATTACGTAATCCGGGCGTTTAACGACGATCTTCCCTACAATCAATTCCTGATCGAGCAGATCGCCGCGGATAAGCTGCCGCCGGACAAGGACAATTCCCGCCTGGCCGCGCTGGGCTTCCTCACGCTGGGCAATCGATTCAACAACAATGCAGACGACATCATTGACGACCGCATTGATGTCCTGTCGAAGAGCACGCTGGCTCTCACGGTCACCTGCGCGCGCTGCCACGACCACAAATTTGATCCGATCCCAACTGCCGATTATTACTCACTTCACGGGGTTTTTAGTAGCTGCTATGAGCCTACCGAAGGTCCGGTGCTCGGCAGCGCGACAAATACGCTGGCCTATCAGCAATTCAGTAGCGAGCTCGACAGTAAGCAAGCAGAGCTAGACCGGGAGCGAGAGGCCGCGGAGAAAGAGGCCAGACGGGCACTTATCGGCCGGAGCGGGGATTACCTGCTGGCTTTAGCCGAAATCGCGAACCCCACCAATACCATCCCAAAGAACCAGATCTTCAGCCGGCGCGCTCTCAATCGGCGCTGGGCGGGGGGGTGGGAGAAGGGCATGAGCAAGTGGAGTAAGGAGCACGACCCGGTCTTTGCGCCATGGGTTGAGTTTGTCCGCCTGGCGCCCTCCGAATTTGCGGCGAAAGCGCCGGAGTTGGCTGCCCGCTACCGAGCGAATGCCGATCCAAATCACCCCATCAATCCGCTGGTGGCCCGCTCGCTGGCAACACCTCCAAAATCCCTCGCAGATCTCGCGGCACGATACTCGGAGTTGTTCCTGGAAGTCGAAGGGCACTGGCAGAACTTGGTCAGCCTGCAGACCAAGTTGAAGGCGGCCAACTCGGAGGCCGCGTCGGCGACGCGCTCTCTGGAACCGGATCAGGAGCAGCTTCGACTGGCGCTGTATGACCGCAAATCGCCTCTGCACTTGGAGGAACAGATCGTCACGGATGCGGTGATGCGGGACAACAAAACGAAGCAGAAGATCGCCAAGCTTCAGGCTACTCTTGATGATCTCAAGATCAACCATCCTGGAGCTCCAGCACGAGCCATGGCTTTGCTGGATAAGGATTCCCCCCACGACGACCACGTCTATCTCCGTGGCAACGCGGCCACCCGAGGTCCCTTGGCGCCTCGTCGTTTCCTGGAGATCCTCTCGCCAGACCATCGAGAAGAGTATCACGACGGCAGTGGCCGTCTCGAACTTGCCAAGGCGATCGCGAGCGATGACAACCCGCTGACTGCCAGGGTTATGGTGAATCGCATTTGGCAGGGCCACTTCGGCGAAGGCATCGTCCGAACACCCAACGACTTTGGCCTGAGGTCCGAGCCTCCGACGCATCCCGAACTGCTCGATTACCTGGCCCTCTCGTTCATGGACCACGGCTGGTCGATCAAGAAACTCCATCTCCAGATCATGCTTTCAAGCACCTATCAGCAGAGCAGCGAGGACAACCCGCGCCAGGCCCAGAAAGACCCAAATAACCGATGGCTCTGGCGCATGAATCGCCGTCGATTGGATTTCGAGAGCCTGCGCGACACCATTCTCGCTATTGGGGGAAAACTTGATCTGACCATGGGCGGTCCCTCAGTCAAGCTGGACTCGGTCCCACACTCGGAGCGTCGAACGGTTTATGGGTTCGTGGATCGCAACCGGCTACCGACGATGTATCGAGTCTTCGACTTCGCCAACCCCGATCTGAGCACCGGCAAGCGCGACCTGACCACGGTTCCTCAGCAGGCTCTTTTTCTGATGAACAGCCCGTTAGTCGTCGAACAGGCGATGAATTTGGTGCGCCGTCCGGATTTCTCGGCGCAATCACGCAATGAGGACCGGGTTCGCCTGCTCTACCGTCTGATTTACCAACGTGCCCCCACCGAGGCCGAAACAAAGCTGGCGCTCAACTACCTGCAAAGCGAGCCGCGCAAGCCCAAGACGCCCATTCCTGGTCAATCCCCTTGGGAATATGGGACCGGCTACGTCGACCCTGTGTTCAAACGCGTAACCTTCTTGCCAATGACGCAATTCGCTTCGGGCGTTTGGAGAGGGCCGGCTGGATCGAGCTTAACCGCCAGAGGCGGCTTCCCGCCTGAGGATCCACGAGCGGTCGTGGTGCGACGTTGGATTTCGCCGGTGGAAGGCGCGATCAACATCGACGGTGTGCTCGAGCACGGAAACCCCAACGGTGATGGCGTGCAGGGCCATATCATAAGCAGCCGTTCCGGCGAATTGGGGACTTGGGTGGCTTTTAAGGACAAAATCCAGACGAGTGTGGGAACATTGGCAGTAGTTGAGGGTGAAATGATCGACTTCGTTGTGGATTGCCGCACCAACGCAAAGGGTGACAACTTCGTCTGGGCACCGACGATCACTTTCAGCGATGCGGCGGAAGGAGAGACCACCGCTCCCGGCACGACGTGGTCTGCTCAGAAAGATTTCAGCGGAGTCGTTCGACGCAGGCTTTATGTCTGGGAAAAACTGGCGCAGGTGTTGCTCGAGACCAACGAAATGGCCTTCTACAACTAGGGGTTCATAAAGTCGAACGCCGCCAACCGGCCGTTCGGCTCCAAAGAAAGAAGCACTCGCAGTCCCGGCTTAATCTCGACCGCCTGCCCGTGCTTGAGGTAGCCGATGTCGAGGGCCAGCATGTTAGCTTCACTTTGGTTCACCAGGTACCACTTGCCCTGGTAATAGGAGAAGTATCCTTGCGGTTCGCGCTCGGCATCCAGGGGCGACACATTCGAAAACACGTGCCACTTGTGGAGGTACATGTTGTGCCAAATTGTGAGAGAGCATTGCTCATCCGAGTATGCTCCGGGGGATTTCTCACGGTAAAACTCCGCGAAGGGCACGGGCGAAGTCAAACGGTGGCCCGTAAACGGGCACGCCATTGGCAAGTTGCGCTCCAGAACAAACCATTGCTGACCGCCGGGGGAGGGATGCAGAAGATCGAGGGTACGATGCAAGGCTCGCTCCCATTCGCTCGCGGTTGCGCGTTTCTCAGGATGATGCAACCCATCCACGAACGTCTTAATCAACAGATGCTGTAAATGCGACCCCAGACAGGACAAGGCAGGATGGGGTGCGGGGGTCGGCCGGTTGGAGGAATCCGTGGGGTGCTCGATGAACAGTGCATTCCTCCCCATTGCCAGCGTTTCGTCTTCCTCGGCCGAACGCGTGCTATGAACGCGTGGTCCCTGGAGGGGATGGCGCAAGAGGAGCGTTTCGTAAATCAGCACCGCAAGGGCGTGCTGGTCAGTCTCTATCGAAGGGAGCTTTTTGCCAGCCACGACCTCCGGAGCGATGTAGCCCGGAGTCCCGAGCACCGAGGGAGGAGCCACCCCCGGGACGACCAACGAGTCGATATCGATGATGCAGGCATCCCCGTGTTTGGGATCGATCAGGACGTTATTGTGGGAGAGGTCGGAATGAGCCAACCCAGCGTAGTGGAGCCGCCTCACCGCGCTGGCCATGATCGCGCATACCTGCAAATAATTGCGGAAGTCGCCCTTCTCACTGTCCGGCAGCAGGCGGCGAGCCTTGGCGCCAGTGAACCATCTCCCCTTCTTCTCGCGAATCGAGCCGGTTCGGTCCCGGAAGAAAAAGTTCGAGCGATACGCAGGCGCGACAACCCCCAAGATCGGCTCGACGAGGTTGTAGCGACGCATGAACTCCGATGAGAAAGAGACTCCGCGACTGTCAACAACGCCTACCGGCCAGCAGAAATGCGCCTTCCAGTAGGCTGCCTGGCCACCGTCCCGAGTGGGATTGTAAGGGCCAATGATCTTTTCGAGCCGCCGCTTGCGCTCCAAACGGTCGGTCAGATGGCTGTGAAAAAACCCGATGACGTGGTCCTTCTCTCGGCTGAAAAAAACGACCTTCTCCCCACCGGAATTGAGCGCTTCGCTTTCGAATTCCAACTCTATCCCGTCCACCGTCCGGGCCTTAAAGAACTGAGAAATCGCCATCCTGCGTGAGATTAGAAACCAACGGCGGAAGGATACCGGTGCAGCAGAAGCAGACTCCGGTCATCGTTCTCTCCGCGCTTCTCGAAGCCCAGCCATTGCGCCAAGCCCCCACCCACTGGACCTGGCCCTAGTATGGGCCCTTGAGTGGCTTGATACATGAAATCAGGAAGTTTTTCACGGACGCCCGAATGCAACTGGCGGAAGATCTCCACCGCTCTACGTTCCATGGGATAGAAGGGGTCCTCCACGCCGTCGGAACAGAGCATCACAGTGTCGACTTGATCGACCGTGCTGCAGAGATGAATGTCCAGGGCTTTGCTCTTGGCACATTCATCCGGAACAAAACAGGATACCTCTCCGGAAAACTCGCCGGAGTCGGCTGCGCAGCACCGCTGGATTGATTTGTTCTTGAGCAGCAAGCAAATGGCGCCGTCGCCGACCTGATTGGCTAAGAGCCACTCCCTTCGCTCTTCTTGGTAATGCAAGACCGAGAGCAACGTGCAGCGGAAATCTTTGGGGCTGGCGTTGGCGCGGACGGCCAGTTCTTGGAGGGCAAGGCACGAAGCAATAACCGCATTGGATAACAAAGACCTCAACGCGGCCACCAACTCGTTCGTGGGGGCGTCGATTGGCGCGGACGGTGTGGCTACGGTCCCCGAAACGGCATCGACCTTGCCGGGCGAGCCAGTGGGGGGCTTAACGAGTGGCAAATGATGGGTTAAGTACCCGAGCACTGTATTCACAGCCACCTGGGAACCCAGGCGGCTCAGCTTAGATGACCCCGCGCCGTCGGCCACAGTCAGCACGGTGAAATTGACGCCGGAGGTGAAACCAACCGCATCCTCGCGATGTGTCCCTTGGTGAGCGTGTAGCCGCCCGCGACGGGTAGCACCCGCGACGCGCCATGAGTTGCGGAGGACTCGCTCCATGGCGTAATTGTCCTGGTAGTGGTGGTTCCTCAACTCCGGGTACTGGGCCCCGATCGCGGGGGGACACCAGTCCTCGATCGCAGGCTGCGTCTTCCATTCCGCGGGCTTGGGAGCAGAGAGCTCGGGGGGCGGGCAAGTCTCTACACGCGCGGGAGGGTCAGCCCCGGGAGGCAACTTCAAGCCTGTCCTGGGATCGGTAGTCGACGCTGCGGCCTTGGCCGCAGACGGCGCGGGTGTCGAACGCTGAGGACCGTGGGCGATGCTCCCGACGGGAGTTGGAGAGGTTTCGAGTGCTGGCTTGAGGCTGGTGGAGGAGCGCTGGCCAGTCGATGCCTTCCCCGCGCCGGTGTCGTTCGGCTGCATCAGGTCTCGCAGTGATTGGATGATCTTCACCGGCAGGGAAGAGAATAAACAGGAGAGCCGAGAAGGGATTGGCGAAAGACCGGGCTAACGCGATGCACGATTCGGAGTTCAGCCGTCCACCGGTTGGATTCTCGGCAGCGCGTTTGAGTCACGGTTACGGATGGATGATGATCTGCGGAGGCGGGGGCGGGAGAGCTACCCCGTCGGTGGGGGCGGCAGAGGCAGGCGCACCGATCTTCTGACTGGTCTGCTTGATCGACGCCGATACCCATTTGAAGAATTGCTTAAAGGCATCGGGCGACATATCCTTCATGATCAGCACGTTGTCCGTCACGCGCTTGAGCGCAGCCGGGTTGGCCCGGTCTCCACAGGCGACAGCGATGGTGTTGCCTGGGCGTTTGGCTTTAAGTTCGTCGGCAGGCTGATCCCAGCGGTCGGTGGGTTCGCCGTCAGTAAAAATGAAAATCAACGGCTTCCAATCGCCCTTCTGTTCGGGGGTGGTCTTCTTTACTTCTCGGTCAATGCAATCGATCAACAGCTTGATGGCCGCGCCGAACGCGGTGGTTCCCCCCGCGCGGATATCCGGCAGACTAAACTGAGACAGCTCAGTGAGCGGGACGATCTGCTGGGCGTTGCTGTCAAAGGTGATCACCGACAAGTAGGTGCTCTCGACCGCCGAGGGGTCACCCATTAACTCGCTATGCAGTGCTCGAATCCCGGATTTCACGGATTCGATCGGGCTCCCATTCATCGAGCCCGAGCAATCGGCCAAGATATAGACAGGCAATCTTCGAAGGGACATAAACTTATCGGACGTGGCTGGTGTTCGTGTTCTTGGGACGGCAGTCTGGCCACCCTGCGGTTGGGAGGCAATGAAAAACGCCTAATCCGGGCTATGAGATCTGCCTTAACTCTTGTGCCTGGGAGTAGCAGTGGAGGCCGGTTTGGGCCTGTTCGGGCTCAGATGAGGCGCGTGGGGTAGTTCCAGGGCCCAGGGGGCGGCGTTCTCGAGCGCCTTATGCCGCTCCTCCGTGAGGCGGTCCAAGCACTCCAGGATGGCCGTTCCGCGCACCGCGAGATTCTTGTGGCGCAAGAGAGGCTCGATTTGATCCCAAGCGAGTGGTTGTTGGAGCAGGGCCTTGGCGGCCAATTCGTACAGTGGCTCGAGCTCGTGCGCGTCAGTGCTGTCCGTATTGATGTATCGCCAGAGAAACTTGCGAACGGTGCGGCCGCGCAAGTCGCCCAAAGCAACGAACGCGCCCATTTTCACCCGCCAATCAGGCAACGCAGTCGGATCGGAGCTCTCGATTGGCAAAGGGCTCCACCTCAGGGCAGGATCCACTCGCTCGATGGCGGCGATCAGCGTGGGGATCGAGTCTGCCGCGCCCAGACGGCCCAGCGCGCGAGCCGCCTCGGCGCCGTCGAGCCCATCGACCATCCATTCGTAGTCGACGGCGGGGGTCTCAACGATGTGCTCGAGCGCGCGGACGGAGTGCCGCGAGGACGCTGCCAGCCCGCCCAGTCGTTGGGCAGCCCATGCGCGCTGGACGATTCTTTCAACCCTGAGTCGTCGGTACGTGGCGTCACCGTCAGGTTCGGCTGCCTCTGACAAGCTTGCGTCGAGGACCTTTAGCAAGCCGTCGGGAGTGTTGGGATTGACATGCTGAATGAAGGAACGAAGGTAATCAGCCACGTTGAGGTCGCCCGTAGGCTGGACCTGCGACGCCGGCAAGGAACGCACCAAAGAGATATGGAACTCTCGCAAGAGGGCCATCGGATGGTAGGCTTCCCGCGCGAGCGCGTGCACGGCCACGCGCGGATCGTCCACCAAAATCATCTCTCCGGGTGCAGCGAGCGCGGACGCAACCGAGGAAGGATCAACGTCGCGCCGCTCCTGGTAAAGATCGGGTGCTTTGTACCGTAACAACCGGAGCTTGGGGTCTTTCAGAAATTCACCCGCATTGGACGGGTTGACAGCCACAATGTGATCCCAGGCATCAGCTTGATCCATCAAGCGAGCGATCTCGCTCTCGAGCCCAGGCTCCATGATATCCAAGTGGAGTAACATAGCACGCTGGCGAGCGAGGTTCAGTAGCGCGACCAGCGTGGGTGGAGTGACACCTGTTTGGCGCGCGAAGCCGAACCGCGGAGTTAAGCCCTGAAGTTGCGCCAGGGTCATTCCACGTAAGGGGCCAAAGCCTTCTGTCAGGAGGTCGAGTGATTCGTCATGAAATAGAACCAGGACCCCATCGTGGGTTCGACGGATATCAACTTCGCAGCCATCGGCGCCGTAGTCCATGGCGGCGGCATAGGCTTCGAGGGAGTTTTCCGGCGCGAACGCAGATGCGCCGCGGCGCACCATGACGATTGGCCCGCTGCGGCGCTGTGCGACGTGCTGATGCCGCGCTTGGCTCTGGACCAGAGGTTCAGCAGCCAACTGATCGACAGCCTGGCGAATCAGCTCGAGAGTGGCGGCCTGAGCAAAGCAGGTCATCAAAGCCCACAACCCACCAACGGTACGAATCATCGAGCTCACTTAGGATATAGTCGGGGGAAGATTCGGCAGACCTAAACCGAGTAGCGACCAAACAAGTCAAAATCGGGCCAATGCGCGACTTCTGCCGCGGCACGATGCATCGCCAGATCAATAGCCATATCAGGCAGTTTCGAGTCTTCCGAGCGCTGGTTGAACAGTACGGCCCAACTCAGGCCATCCCATCGGCGAACAAGCAAGCTAGCAGTGCCGGGCAGGCTGCCTGAGTGCCAGTAGTTCGCCTTGCCTGCCTGTCCAACAGGGCGAACGGACCAGCCGCAGCCATAAAAGGTGGCGAGCAAAGCGCCCTTGTCGTCGCGGCAGACCGGAGGCGGCGGCGGCTCGTACATCGTACGCATGCCAGCCGCGGCGAGCAACGGACTGTGCTCAACGTTATCCAAAGCGGAGGCGAAGCGCGCCAGCGCAACCGCAGAAGCCAGCCACCCTCCGTGGGCATCCATGGCTTCGAGATGAAAGCCTCCGTAGGGCCAGGGCACCTTGCTTGCGGTGCCGGGAAACACACTCCGCCCTTTGGCATCATCGGTCGTGTAGTATCGCACTTCATCCGAGCCACGCTTCGCGAAGAGGCTCGCACCGATCCTCATCCGATGGATGCCGATGGGTGCAAGAGTCTCACGCCGGACGTGCTCGTCATAAGCCTGCCCTGCAACCGCTTCGATCACGCGACCGAGTACGCAATATCCGAAATTAGAGTAGGCGTAACGCGTGCCGGGATCAAAATCCAGACGATGCCCAAGCATGAATCGGATGACCTCGCGCGGGCCAGCTGGAGGCGGGACCTTGAGGGCATTGGCGATTTCGATCGCCATAAACATCGGGTCGTAACTCTGGTCACGGTCCCATCCACCTGTGTGGTGGAGCAACTGCCGGACGGTGATCTGCTGGAGTCGCGAGTCGAACTGGATTCCGGACGACTTGAACGGGTCCAACCGCACAATGTCGAAAGCCGGGCGATCAAGGTCCAGTTTCCCAGCCTCGGCTAGCTTGAGGACGGTGACTGCGGTGATGGGCTTGGAGATGCTGGCGATCCTAAAAAGCGAATCCGGGCGCGCTGGCTCCTTTGCCTCCCGGTCGGCCCAGCCGTAGCCCCGCGCATAGACCAACCGCCGATCTTTCACGACAGCTAAGGCGCCGCCAGGGACTTTGCGAGCTTGCATGAAGGCCTCCACCTCCCGATCAAACGGAGCGAAAGCGCTCGAGTCGGGCTCGGCATCCGCAGCGGGCGCTGCTTGAGTGACGATTGGACAACTCCCGATCCCGAAGGCGGCGACGCCGGCCACGCGAAGGAACTTCCGGAGAGGAATAGAGTTTCCGGCTGACAGCATTTGCCGCTCAAAATGCCCACTTGAGCTTGAAAGTCGAGCGAAAGCACGCCCAAGATAAGGCTAGAGTCCCTCCGGCTGTTGCCATTGGTTGCGCAAAGGGCAACTGCACGCCATGGGGCCTTTCCGATCCCCCGTTAAGTCGGATGCTATGGCTGTTGGATCGCTCGAATGAACAGGGTACGGTCGGTCGCCAGGCCCGAATTCCAGGTCGTCGAACGGTTGGTAACTGTGACAAGTTGCCAATCCTGCCAACTCCGCAAATCGGTGCTAGTTTGAATCTGGATCTTGCTGCCAACGGTTGCATCCAGTGAGAGCTGGCGTAATCCTCCGGTTCCCAAAAGTGCTCGGAGCAAGGGTCCCTGGCGGCCGGAACTCTCCACAGCTCGGACGAAGAGCCCTCGATTATTGGGGAGACCCGATTCCCACCGGGTCGCCAAACTGGTAGTCGTGAGGGATTGCCACGGTTGCCAAGCAAGGAGGTTAGTGCTGGTCTGGATTTCTACGGGAGTACCGACCGGCGCGAAGAGCACCAAACCGCGGGTGCTGCCCGGCGTCAGAACAGCTTGGAGCAACAGCTGCTGGCCCACGATCGTAACTCGGCCCGAGGTGGCAGTAAGTTTGGCCGGGACAGAGTTCACAAGAGTTGCGGAGAGGGCATCGGGCTGCAGCAGAACGACACCGGACGGCTGATTCGTGCGCGTGCACTTATAAGTAAGGGCCGCAATTTGCGTTACGCCTTGAAGCGATTGACCAGCCCCGGCGGTCAGAGAAATTCGCAAACCACCTTCCACGGGCGTCAAGGACGAGCTGGTGATCTGAGAAGCGAGGTCTCTTACCGCAAAGTTCGTTAGGACGTCTCCCGGCGAAGCTAGCGTAAATTCTATGGCTTGGACGGCCGCACTAGAGCGCAAGATGATCGGGGTGTTCCCAACATCCCCAACGTGGAGCGTCTGGTCGGACAAGGAGAGGGCCACGTAATCCTCGACTGTGACGTTGAAGGTCTGGCTTGAACTCAACCTTGGGACGTTGTTGTCCGTGACGGTGACGGTGACGGGATAAGTGGTATGCGACTGAGCGGTGGTCGGGTGCCATCTGAGGATGCCTGTGGCCGGGTCAATCACCATTGCGGAAGGAGCGCCAGGGTCTAGGCTGAACGTGAGTGTGGGGGGAGGCAGATCAGAATCTGTCACTTGGTTGGTGACAATCAGCAACTCACCAGGCGCGACGACACGGTCAGAAATCGCGCTCAACACAGGGCCGACGTTGGGAGCCACAAGCGTCCAGCTGACAAGCGCCGGCCCGACGCCGCTATTGCCCGCAAGGTCCCGGACGCTGCTGATAGCCAGCGCCAAGGTGTATCGACCGGCGGTGCCCGTCAACGTTGTCAGGCCCGATAGCCGGTAGGAATCGTTGCCCAACGAATTTAGCTTAGCTTTCCCGGTGAGGAGGTTCGGCCCGCCATTGAACTGCAGGCTGAACTCGGAGATGTTGAGGGTATTGGTATCGATCGGCTTGGAGAACGTGAGGTCAACCGAGGGTATCGGCGCGCGCTGGGGATCAAGCACCGTCGACCATGAAGCCGTAGGCCCCGCTTGATCAACGAACACATTGTAGAACACGTCCATCGAGGCATTAGCAGCCTCATCAATCGAAACGACGCGGAGTTTGTGCAAGCCTGACACGCGGAATGTTATGCTTAGCGTAAAGTTGGTCCCGGTCACCGCTGCGAAACCCAGGTCGTCGCCTGTGGTATCGTCGTATACCTGGACGTCGAGACCCGTCCGAGGCACGAGACCCTTGAACGAGATGCGATTGGAACTGGTCAACCCGTCGGTAGCGGACACGCCCGTGTCAGGGCTGATTGCAAAAGCTGAGGGCGGGTCGGGAATATGCGTGGACATCACCCAGGACCGGGCCATGGTGCCCCGGCCCCGGTTGCCCGCCAAGTCGGTCACGCCACTGGCATCCACCGTGAGAATGTAGGTGCCATCATAGCCGATCACCCAGGTAAAGTTGCTAACACGGAATGTGGTGCCGTTGACTTGAGCCACTTTCACATCGGACGTAATGAGGTTATCGCCCGCGTTATGCCTGAGGGTTAGAGCATGATAATCGAAACTGCCCGGCACAATCGGTTTGCTGAAGGTTACTAGCAAGGATTGGACAACGATGTTTCGAGGAGATTGGACATCCTCCAGGGAGGCGATCTGCGGTGCCGCAGTGTCCATCGTCCAACCCGTGCTCAGCGTGCCCGTACCGGAATCGCCAGCGGTGTCTTTGACGTTTGCCATGTTAATCGTGAACACGTAATCGCCGTCGGGCACAGTCAAGCCGCCAAGGCCCGCCGCCCTGAACATGGTTGAGGAAAGCGAACGCAGGCTTAGCCCGGTGGGAATTAGGTTCGGCCCACCCCCTAACGTCAGCGAGAAGTCGGACGAATCCAGGGTAGAAACATCGATCGGTTTCGAGAAAATTATATCCAGACTATCGACCGGCTGATTCCGTGGGTTCGGCTGCACCGGTTGGAGGCCAACCGCCACGGGAGCGGTTGATCCCTTGGCCCAGCCAACGCTTCTGGACGCCGTCCCTACGTTGCCGGCGATGTCGGCAATCCCGCTGGCGTCCACCGTGAGCAGGTAGTTGCCATCGGCAGCGGTCAGTGCCGTGAGACCGCTAATGTGATAAAGTGGTCCGGAGATCTGGCTAAGCGCAATGTCCGCGGTAATCAAATCTGGCCCGCCGTTCAGAGTGAGGGCCAAATCATGATAGTCGAATGTTGTCAGGTCGATCGGCTCGCTAAACTCGACGTCGATACCGTCCACCGGGGTCGTCTGGAAAGGTGCGAGGTCGCCGAACTTAACGATCGTCGGTGCGGTTGCGTTGGTGGTGGTGTAGTAGAGCGTGTAGGTGCCCGGACTGTCGTAGTCGAGCAGATGCAAGAGGTTCTCGTACGCTGCCCCGGCCTGTGAAGCGGGGAACGAACGATCAGTCGTCCATGCGTTGAGTCCGAGCTTGACAGGCTTCCCGTCGGACCGCACGACTCTGCCGAGGCGATAGTCTGCCCCCGGGTCGGGCACCTGCAGGTAAGTCCAGCCGGGGCCCATAGAAGCGGTCAATTGAACTTGCATGTGATCCATGCTCACTTGGCCATCGGTTTGGCTATCGGTCGCGACGCTTACCGAAGCAATAGAACCATCACTCTCGTAGAGCGTGTCTGGGAGGTTGTTCGAGTCCGGCACATCGTTCACCAGGAAGTCAGGCACATCATCGTCGTTGGCACGGTCGGCCTGCACGACGTGGATCAGTTCATGAATGTCCACGCTGTCGATAAGCGACACGTGGGCGTTGCCTAGGTTGTCGAGGTGCTCAAAAGATGCCTTGTAGTCGATAAACTTGCCCTGCAGTGTCGAAGTCATCCACCAAAGGCCGACCTTCGAGGTGGCGGGGTCGATCTGGCCCATATCCAGGGTGAGTGACGGATCCACCGCCTGGTCGCCCATTTGGCTGCCGATAATCTTGAAGTTTATCAACAGCCCCTTTTGGTTCTCGATGATCTTCGGCTGAGCCGAGGTGATCTTAAAGTGCAGGGCAGCTCCTTTGCCGGTGTTCTGCACCAGCAAGCCAAGGGCAAATGGGACCGAAGGCTCGGTGTCCGCCGTGAATGGGTCATCGCCCAGGACATCCCGCTGCCAAAAGTACTTCAAATGCAAGATTGGGTCCGGGTAGACCGTGATCGTAGCCGGCATCAGCGGAACCTCGACTGCCGAGTCGCCTTCGTAATACTTGAGCGTGCCGCCGACCCAATAAACGGTCGGTTGGTCCGGAGCCGCGTCGTGAGTCGGGAGGAACGTCCATTGCGCCCGTCCGGTAGCGGATGGGGCGATCGAACCGGTTCCGTCCACCGCCGTGAGGCCGCTAAGCACGGGCGCGCCCACGGCAAATTTGTCATTGGCGGGGTTATGGTCCGAGTCCCGGAAGTCAAGAGTGACTTGAATGTTGGTCAAACTGATGTCCGTTCGACCGTTGTCGACTTCAAGTGTGCCGAGGAATGCTGCCCGGGTTACCACGGCTTGCTGCTCGAGCCGCAACCGAACCCTGGCGCAAACCGAACCACCGCCCCCGGAGGACCGAGGCTTCCCCATTACCGCAGTGGCGGGTTGAGAAACTCCCCGCGAGACGTGCGGCACCGCCACCATCCTGTAGCCAATACCGCCGCTGGCACCCGCACTGTAGTCTTGTGTCTCGCCGGGCGTACAGTTCGGGCTATAGTCCCAGAAGATTGGGACCGGAACCGGATCGCTTGGTCCGCCGGGGCCAGAGCCTCCAGGGCCAAACCCACCTCCTGAGCCGTCTGGGCCACTCGTGCCACCTGTCCTCGGGAGCGAGGGGAGGGAGGGACACCAACATTGGCCGAAACCGAGCGCCGAAGAGATCGCGCCTACCACATCCCCGGTGGCAACACCGCACACCATGCCAAGGATAGTCTCAATGCAGGCATCACCTGTCAGACAGTTGTTGAGCAAGCCGAGGGCATCGCAAAGCAGCCCTTTCCATTCGAGCAGGTCCTTGATGTTGCCACCTGACTTGGCCAACTCCTGGAGTTTGTCCTTGAGCTTATCCTGAATAGCCTCCCAACAACTCTGGGAAACGCATACCGGAATAATCTGCGCGTCGGAGATGTGCCAATGGCGGTCGGGTCCGCAAACGTAGGACCACTTAACACTATACTTCGGGAACACGGCGCATCCAGTAAAGGTCTTGCCACAACCAAAGTCATCGCCGTGCAAGCCAACCTGGTGTAAGGCCACCGCCGTGCCCGTCTGGCGCAAGCGGATGATGATCGGTATCTCCATGGTGCTCTGTGCGGGCAGGACGTCGATCCTGTCGATCAGGGAAACAATCTCATAATTCTCATGATAGGGCACCGTGATCTGGACCTGCTCCGCGGCGATCAGCCCGTGATTGGTCACCTTGACGGTTAGTTGTGTGTCCTCCCCCGGCACCACCAGTGGCATCATCATAGGGTTGTCGATGGTCACGACCGGGATCGGCACGGCGGTTTCGAACACAGTATCTAAAACGACGCGATAAGTGTCCTGAACCTCGGTGGGAACTACGGTCCAGCGATAAGTCACGGCCTGATAGTTCAAGAACGCGCTTACTTTAGTCAGCGTGCCCGGGACAATGGTCGCCGGGGACTGATAAATGCTGTGTTGCTGGGCAGAGACCGTAAGCTGGTAGGTGGTTTCAGGGACGTTTGCGAAGGTCACGATCCCATTGGTGTCGGTCGTCCCGCTGGCCACGGTTTGGCCAGTAATGCCGTCCGTCAGGGTTACAAAGGCTCCTTCTACCATGGGCGCGCCTGCCACATAATAGGTGAAGTCATCAGAAACGGAGACCTGCAAGTCCCCTTTTGCGTCTGAAATGGCGCGGAACCGGAACGGCACATTGAGAGAAAGCTGAGCGGTTGATAAAGCCAGGCTGCCGGCGTATTCGGTAAGCGGCAGGTCGGGCGTGGGCTGGAGCAGCAGTGTAAGCCGGTTCGTCGTGCCGACGGCGATATTCGGGATGTTGGTATCCGATGCGGCACTCATCCAAGGAACATCCGGCAGCTGTAAGGTGATCGGCCCGGTATCGGCGCCTCCGCTGTTGACGACGTCAAACGACACTACAGTCTGTTGGCCTCGCACCATGCCAGCATCCAACGAGCCGGGGTTGGCCGAAAGCACTGGCATGAGCGGCGCGATAACCGCGGAAATGGGCAGGTTCGCAGCAACACCCTCGCGGGTCGTCATGTTGATGGTAGTTTGTCCGCGGACCGGGGCTGTGACGTTCGCTGCCGTCAATTTGTAGGCCACGGCAACGCCGCCGTTTCCCGGTAGAGTCTCGGGCAGAGTCATGGACAACTGAAGAAACTGCGAGACATTGTCGGCGAATGCAGCCGATAGGCCTGTGAGTGGGACCAGGGAGAGGTTTGTGATCTGCAGAGTCCCGGTGATCACCTGGTTAGGCAGGAAGCTGAGAGACAGGCTTTCATCGATAAAGCGCAAGCCCAATATGTCGAACTGGTCCTGGATGGGGTCCTCGATGACTCCCGGATGATCGGCGCCAACAGTGTAGTGGCCGGCTTCATTGGCCAACGGCACGAAGATCGTTTGAAAATTCCCGAGAGCGTCGGTAAGCGCATTGATGACCCGTCGGGTGCCTTGGGTCAGGATCCGAACCGTCACGAGCACGTTCGGAGCCGCGCCACCAGTGTCCGGAACAAAAGCACGTCCCGACAGTGGAATGGGAGTTCCAGGAAGTGCTTGCTTCAGGCCGGCACTGACGGTGGCACGATAGGCTGGCTTGACCTCGATGGGCGTGACCGAAACCATGGCATTATTGCGCTCGGACAACTCTCTAACAGTCCCCAAAGCGTCGGAAGTCACGACGAGATAATAGGTGCCAGGGTTCGCCGGCATCAGCACGGCGGCATTTCGGGTGTAACTCTGGCTCATTGGCAAGTCATCAGAAATTGTGTACTGGCCGATCGACTGTGGACCGAACCCATCGCTCGTGACAGAGACGGACACGTTGTCGTACCAGGGATGGATCGCCGTGGACAAGCCAGCGTTCGCGACCGTCCAGGAAACGTTCACCAATTGGCCGGAGACGGCATTCGCCGGGAGATTGATGTTAGTCACCTGCAGGTCCGGCAGGTCGATGTCGCTGGCGTTCAAAGTCACTTGGCCGCTGTTATACCCGCTGGCGGAGGCAGTAATCGTGGTCTGTCGAACACTCGATCCTTGGCCGGCACTGACGCCCGTGATCACGAAGGTGGCAGATGATGCGCCGGATGGAATAGTCACTGACGAGGGTACGGTTGCAACCAAGACATCGCTGCTCGAGATCGCGGCGGTAAGGGCTTCGTCCGTCGCCGTATTGCGCCTCACCGTTCCCGTTATCGTTCCCTGGCCCACTACTCCCTCCGATGAGAGGGTGATCGAAAGGGTCGGATTATTGTCATCGATCACTGTCAACGTGGTGGACACAGTGCTAGCGTCGATTGCAGCGTAGGTGGTGCTGTCGAGTACCGTGGCACTAATCTGAACCAGCCTATTCGCATGCACTAGGTTGTCATTGACCACACCGATCGGAAACGTGGCGGATGCAGCGTTCGCCGGGATGGTTACACTAACCGGGACGGTCGCAGCGCCCGAATCGCTGCTGTTGAGCTGGAGGGTCAGATCAGTAGAAGTGATCGGTGAGCGAGTGACTGTCGCGATAGTGGCTGGATTCGGCGCGCTTTGCGGGACCAAGGTTTCGGCGAGAGCCAAGGTCAGAGCGGGCAGGTCATTATCCAGGATCGTCAGAGGCGCGGGTAAACCGTAGAAACCGGGCGCCATCGCCGACACGCTGAGCTGGATCGGGTTGTTCGGCAGATTGTTATCCAGCGGTGTCCCGCTGAAGCTGACACTGCTTTGGCCCGCAGGAATCGTGGTCGTGGTGGGCACCTGAAGGCGCCTCGAGTTACTGCAAACCAACACGACGAGAAGGTCGGTGCTGATGCCGGTATTGCGGGTCACCGTGCCAGTCAATGGCGCTGCGTTTTCGGCTACGGAAGAAACCGGGAACTTCACGGTGAGGGTCGGTTGATCAACGTTGTCGATCGTGATGTCTTGGTCAGCACCCTTAAAGCCAGGGGCTGAAACGGCGATGTTTGCCATGCGCGGTCCGGTTACCAACCCGTCCGCGACGGCCCCGATCGCCACAGAGACAGAAGCTGACTGAGCGGGAATGGTGATACTTTCCGGCACGCTTATAGCGCCCGGGTTAGTATTAGTTAGGGTCACCTCAAGATCATTCTGAGTCGGCGTATTCCGAGTAACAGTCAGGATTGCCGCGCTGGCTCCGGCATTCTCGGGAAACTCCGAGGAAGATACCGCCAAGGTCAGCACGGCTGGCACCGTCATCGGCTGATCCGAAACCTTAGCGTTGTTGTCGTAGCTGGTCTCGAAGATCGCTTGATCCGCGTCGGCCCGAACAACGATCCAGCGGTTGCCGGAACCAAAAGCAGGCAACTGGAATTCGGCAGTGTTAGTCACTGAACCGCCCACCGGCACTGTTCCCGTGAATGTGAACGCACCCAGGTAGAAGTCATTCCCAACGGCCGAATCGTCGGAAAGCCAGACCCGATCGGTCCAGGTGCCGGTGATGTCCTTATTACCGACGTTCGATACGACCCAGATGAACTGCTGATTCTGTCCTGGGAACGCTTGGTTGGGCACCTGGATGTGGCTGACGACCAGATCGGGGTAGGGAGCCTCCGTTACCGTGAGATTTGCTGAGGTCTGGTTATTGAGTTCACCGCTGCCCAAGGAATTGTACTCCCAAACGACATCGTTCGCGTCGGCGTTGATCTGCACCAGCACGGTACCAACCGCGCGGGGTCCGTCGGGCAGATGAAGGGAGTGCTGCTGGGTGACGACGCTGCCGCTCGCTAAGGATCCGCCCAGCGTGGTGAGATCGACCGGTACCAGGGTATCGAGAAGAACTTCTCCGTTGTTAACATTCTTCACCAAGAGATGGTCCTCAAAGTCCGCGGTCACGGCCCCAGAACCCGCATTCGTATCGCCCCATTGAATCAACATTGTCGTGCCCGATTGAGGAGCAAGTGGGGTAAAAGAAATGTTGTCGATCTTGAGATCGGGATAGGGGGCAATGGAAGAGTTAAAGGTGATTTGCGCGTCATTGTTGGCGAGGTTGAGATCGTAAAGATTCCGGTAATAATCAACTGTAACTGCCACTGCGATTGTGCCCGTCCCCGAAGGCCCCTCAGGCAGTCTGAAGCCTTGCTGAACTACCTGCGAAGTGCCGCTGAGGATATCGCCCTGACCCGCTGCATCGTGAAACACCTGGAACTCGGACAGTTTCTGCCCGCTGGTCAGATTACTGATTACAAGGTAGTCAAACCAAGATCCGCCGGCAGGTCCGGAACCAGCGTTGCTGTCGTTCCACTTTATTAGGACTTGTTGGCCGGAAAGCACTCCCGTGGGAGGTTGTACCGCCAATGCTGCGGCAACGAGGTCCGGCGCGGGAAGCGTTCGGAAGCTGAAGTCACTGGACACGGATTCATTGCCCGCCTGGTCCCGGGAGCGCGCGCGGAAATGATAGGCTGTCTGGGGCTGCAAACGATCTATGACTACCTGGTGGCTCGTAACCAGGCGCGGATCCTGCGCGGTGCTTTGGCCGTACGCTGCGGTGGGTCCAAAATCGACTTGCGAAAGACTCGGTGAGTCGGTTTGCCAGGTGATAATCGCTGAAGCTGGCGCAGGGGAGGAGCCAACGCCAGTGATGACAGGCGGCACGGTGTCCACCACCACTGCCAGGACGTTGGTGGCCAGGATAGTGTGACCATCAGTGTCGGTTGCTTGCGACAGCCACACCGCGTTCGTGCCTTCCACGCCTGCCCCCACCGTCATAGCAGGCGTGCGATAGGTATCGTTGGCAAACTGATTCGTGCTCCACGCCCCACCCACGGGGGCAGTCAAAACTGGGACCGCGCCCGACAAATTGCTCAGGACCATCGCTGGCTGGACGCCGGGAGCCATGGCCCGATCGAACTGCACCGCGACAACGAGGTCGGTAGTCGCAGGCACGGGATTGGCCAAGCTGGCAAACGCGTTGATGACTTGTGGGTGCAAGCCGATTGCCTGATAAACGGCGACCAACTGAATATCGATCGGATCGGTGGTCAGAAACGTCTTGGTGAAGGAACGGCTGGTGCCATAAGAAACGCCGTTGAGCGTGAATTGCTTGAACGAATAGAAGTATGGATCTTGCGTGATTGTGGCAGGCGCGGTGAACGTAACGATCTGATTATTGGTGTAAGTCCCGGCGCCCGTCACGGTAGCCAGTGCGGAGGGAGAAGTATCGGTGGTCACGTGGTGTAGGAGGTTGGCGGCTTTAAAATTGGCCACCAGCGAACGTGCGGCGGTAACCGTCAACGGAAGCAGAGGATCGGTCCCGACGGCGGACGATCCCTCCGTCCACTTGTCGAATGTGTAGCCAAAAGCCGGTTGGGCAACCAGGGTTGTGGCAGCCCCGTAGGCGTAGTTGCCGGTCCCAGTCACAATGCCTGCGCCTGGGGGGGTGACAGTGGCTGCGACCTGGAAGTGCGGCAGCCCGAAATCGGCGACCAATTGCCTATCGCTTTCCACCGTAAAGCTGTAGGTTGGGCTTGAACTCTGACTGACGCCGAGTTCCGACCAATCTTGGAAATAATACGGCAATGCAGTTGTGTCGGCAGTAGCCGTAACCGTCACCTGCGTCCCTTCGATGTAAGTGCCACCGCCAGTTACCTGGCCCCCGGCCGCCGGGTTTGCGTAGACAGTCACCGCGAAGCTGCGGGCGATATTGAACGAGGTCACGATGGTATTCTGTTCCGCGGCAGCGTGGCCCTGGATGTTCCATTCCCAGGCGAGGTTGTCTGCGTCAGCTGTGACGGCGACTTGGTAAGCGCCCGGGATGCTAGTCGTCACGCTGGCCGTATGGCTGGAGACCGCGTTTGGGGCCAGCGAACCGCTGATCATCTGATCACCCGTCATTACGACGGTGCCCGTCGTCAGGTTTCTCACCACGAGGTGGTCACGCATTCCCGCTGGCGCCCCTCCCGTCCCGCGGTTGGCGGTTTGCCAGGTGATCGTGTAGGTATTGTTCGCATCAGGACCAGCCGCATGGAGCCCTTCCACCACAAGGTCGGGATAGCTTGCCAATGCTACATGGAATGTGGCGGTCGAAACGGTAATGTTGTCTCCTTCAAGGAAAAGCTCGTTCACGGTGTTTCCGAAGTCGGTCTGCGCGATGATATAGAAGTCTCCTTGGACCCCGTCGGGGATCGTCGCCGCCTCCGAGTTGGTGTAGCTGGCGCCCACATCAAGAGCACCGTGGTGAGAAAACACCCCCAGTGGAATGTCATCGCTGTCCCCATAAATCTTGTTCGCAGACATGACGACGCGATCGGTCCAGTCGGCTGCGCCGGTAGGCAGGTTGCCAACGTTCTTGACTACGTAGTCAAAGGCCGCGGGCTCACCGCTGGCAAGTGCCGAGCCGGTGGGGGGATCTACGTTAACGACTTGCAGATTTGGAAAAGAAACAGTCCCTGTGGGCACAACTTGAACGTTTAGCGAATAATAGTCTTCCAGGCCTCCTTCATTCCCGCTCGCGCGCACGACGGCATAGTAGGAGCCCGTTTGGGTGATGTTGATTTGTGCAGCGTTGTCAAACGCCCTCCCGCCGACGGCTTCGGCCATGTAATTATTAGCCGCGTCGTAGAGGCTGACGACCGGCGCCAACCCGGCGCCCTGAGGTACCACGGCGCTGAGGAAGATGGTCCAGGCATTAGTGATAGTGCCCAAGGCAAAATAGTCCACGTCACCGGCATAACGGATATAGCCCAAGGCAGTGCCAGCCAACCCCTGGCTCGAAGCGACCATCGGTAGTCCCGTGCCTGCGCTGGGTGACCCGTTATCCTCCTGCTCAGCGGTCATGCTGGCGGGCGCAAGGTAAACTCGGAATCGATACTCTCCGGTGTATCCGGCATTAAACCTCACCCGAATGTAGTAATCGCCGCTGGCCCCTAGTTTCACAGGCGTAGACTGGCCGTAGCCATAGTTGTCGGAGTTAAGCTCCACTAAAGTAGAACCGTCCGGATTCTCCACCCTCCAATGAAGTGAACTGTTGCCCGGCGCCCCGGGATTCTCGACCGCCAATAGGAAGTTCTGGCCCTGCTGTCCACTAAAGGACCAGAAGTCCGTTGTCCCACCATCGGTTACACGCCCGCGTCCCTCCACCGTCTGATAGGCCGTGTCTGTCAGCGGTAGGGGTGTGGCTCGGTCGCGCGTGGTGTTGTTTCGCCCCTCCATCACAAAGACATTGTCGTTGGTCACCGAGAAGAACCGTTCGTAGTCCGAAGCGAACCCCACACCGAATCGGTTCTTGATGGCCGCCCGCGCAGTGAACCGGTAGCTCCCGGGTTGCAGCGGCCCGTCGGTAACTCCCACCATCTGTTGAAGACCCGAGGCGTACCCGGAGCTCGCGATGTCGTAGAGCACATCATCAGGCGTGTCAAATTGGCCGTCCGAGCCCGCTTCCCTGAGGTCAAAATTGCCCGCTTGATTGACTGTTGTTGCCAGCATGTCCTCGGAAAAGGTGAGCTGGAACTGATAGAGCACATCGTCAGTTGTGCTGTTTTCTGGGGGCAGGGTGTCAGCAAGGATTCTCGGGGGCACCGGGCTAGAGATATCGATGCTCAGTAAATACTCCGCCAGGAACCCGGGAGGAGTCGCTGTTTTAGGGCCGACACTCACCCATGGCGCTCCTTGCAGTGTCCCGTTGTGACCCTGTGTGGACTTGTCGGCGACCACAGTCCCGCTGCCCTCCTGCAAGGGCCAATAGCCGATAAGACCATTCTCGCTTCCGGTTAACGAACCTCTCCCCATTTCCGCCACTACTTCGCCTGCCCCCAGCGCGTGGTCCCAGACTCGCACCTCTTGAATCAATCCAGGGAAGCCCGAACCGATGCTCATGCCGTTGGCCGTCCCCGCGTACCCCGGCTCCACCGGCCCGGTCGCCTTCAATTGCCCATTCACATACAGCTTGGCCACGCTCCCGTCGCACGTCCCCAATACATGCGCCCACTGCCCCACCGGTACCACTGTGTCGCTCTCTAGAGTCTGACTGCAGCCACCTGGCTGCCGAATCGCCACTCCAAACACGCTGTCCTGCATCACAATCCCCCAATCCCGGCATTCCCCAAAACCACCCATAATCGCCCGACGCCCACCCTCAGCCGAATCAGCCCTCACCCACGCCTCCACCGTCCAATTGGCCCCCGGCGTCCATGACCCCACATCCACATACCAGCCTCCTCCGTTAAACGCCAAAGCCCGGCTGGCCGTGTCACCCCGTCCCGGACCCGCCGAGTAAACCTGCGCGAAATACGTCCCGGCTTGCCCCGGCCCTAGCGTGTAGCTCAGTTGGCTGGCACTCGCCACGCTGTTGCTCAGCGCCGTCCCCGAACCATTAAGCACGCCCAGGATCGCCGATAACCCGCTGCTCGCCGGCTCCTTCAAGTTCAACCTGATCGTGGTCCCCTCGGCCAGATTGCCCAGCGCATAATAATCACCGGGATCACTGGCCGGATAACTCCACACATTGCGCATCCCAAGATAGCCAAGGACCGTCGCCTGTTGATGCCCATTGCGCAGCGTCAACACCGGGGCGTTGGGTTGGTTGATCCAGTCATTGTTCTCCGACTCCACC
>Ga0265314_10000264_pt1 | contig 76872 bp, 68 predicted proteins | sample 4126metaG_FD_203106 | JGI IMG/M metagenome (GOLD analysis project Ga0265314, IMG submission 203106) | Rhizosphere microbial communities from Carex aquatilis grown in University of Washington, Seatle, WA, United States - 4-1-26 metaG | ecosystem: Host-associated > Plants > Roots > Rhizosphere >...
TGGCGAGTGGCGAGTGGCGAGAGTGTCCTGAGACGTCCAGAGGGCCGAGAAGGCAACGGAGCGGGGACTGGGCCGGGTTTGTGGGGAGGGGCGAGGGGCGAGCGAGACGGAGAATGAAGGTCTTTCCAAGAGGCCACCAGGAAAAGGGACGGGTGTGGATCTTGCCATGGAGGCAAGGGCCGTGGCGACCGCACCGCGGTTCGCCGGTTGAGCCTGGCCGCTCTTCATGGTCACCAAGATAGCGCGGCTGTTCGATATTGTCAATGTACTATATGATTTAGTTACATTCGGAGGAGCGAGGAGCATGGCGCGGAGAAAAAGCGTTCACAGAAGACAACAAAGTGAAGGAAGGTCTGACCACGGATGACGGATTAGTGAAGGGGTGGTGCGAGTGGCGAGTGGCGAGTGGCGGGTTGCACCACGAAGCAAACGAAGACGTGACCACGGTTGACTCGGATGACACGGATAGAGGGACAGCCCGGAGGGGCAGCGGATTAAGCGCCTACCTGGTTGCCGGAGGACGGCGAGGGCACAGGCCGCAGGACGGAGATTAGGAGCAGGATTAAGATTACGACTGGTGGATGGCCGAGGGTCTGAAGGCAGGGAAGGCAAAGGGTGAAGAATTGGGGCGCGGGAGAGTGGAGACAAACACTTTACAGAAGGTAGCCAAGGGAGCGAAGGAGGAGCGCCGAGCCCGCAACCGCCGATGGCGGGAATGGACGCCAGGGGAGAGGGACAACCACGGATGACTGGTATGTGGTTTGGCAAGAGCTTTATTGTTTTTTCTTCTTTATTCCTTAAAAGCATGGGGAAGCCGCTAAGAAACGGCCTGACAACAGACGCCGAGGTGGGGGGGGTGGGGCGGGGTTCGGGGCGGAGCCCCGCAATCTACAAGGCAAGGGAGGCGCCACCAAATCGTCGAGGAGCCTTCAAGGGTTGTGCCCTTGAGGGGCAGAGGTTTTAGGCCGCAAGGGTTGGTTACTGGGTTGGGACTGGCTTGATGTTTGGGCCCCGGCAGTCTTGTTAGTTTTCTTGGTGAGCAAAGCTTTGGGCGCTCCGCAATGCTGACAACGATCTGGTTTCTGGTGGGGGAGGGGATCGGGTTCTGGCTGAGGGTCGGGCTTTTTCAGTGGGTGCAGGATGTAGATTCGGCCGGTTCTGATCGTTTGGCGGGATTCCTCTTTAAGCTGCTTGCGAGTTTTGTCCAGCGCCTTGAGGCCCGGAGGCCCTACCTTGGCGATGATTTTGCCCAGCTTGGCGTCCAAGCGGCTATCCACTTCTTCCAGGGCGCTCCATTTGCCCATCATTAGGTACCAGATGGCCACCGTGAGCTTGCGTGCCACCGCCGCGACGGCCAAATTGGCGCTACCCTTGCTGGCCATCAGGTGGCGCCCCCATTTGGCCTGAGGGTGATCTGGGGAGCGCATGATGGATTGAGCCGACTCGATGAGCAGAGCCCGCAAATCCTTGCGGCCGTGGCCCCCGATTCCACCTTTCCACTGGCCTTCTCCGCTGTGGTCAAAAGCGGGATTGAGGCCGATGTATTTAACAAGCTTGGCCGAGTTGGCAAAGCGTTTGATGTCGCCAATAATGGCCCCCAGGGAAAAGGCCACGATTTCTCTGACTCCGCATAGCCTGACCATAGATAGGAGCAGCGGATCGGCGAGGACCTCCTGGGCAATGAGACTTTGCCAATGCTCACGCTGGCGCTGGGCATGCGTCAATTCCATGAAGTAACCGCTCAGAACCTGGCGCTGGCGAGGGGACCATTTTCGAGTCTGTCCAATGGCTCCATCCAGGACCAGGGACTCCTCCAGGGCCTGGCCTTTTGAGAGGCGTACGCCGTTGTCGCTGAGATAGGACAGAAGACGGTTTTGGGTCTGGGTGGTGCGCTTGACACACTTGCGATGGGCATGGAGCCAATCACGCCGCTCCTGGCTCAGGGCGTCAGGAACCCAGACGGTCTTGGCGGTGCCGGCCAGGTAAGCCTTGGCAATGCGCACGGCACTGATTTTATCGTTATTGGCGTGGGCCTCCTTAAGCTTGCCCAGGTGGCAGCTCTCCAGGACCAGCGCTTGGCGCTGGACTTGGGCTAGGCTGCGCACCACCTGGAAGCTGTTGCCGGAGGCTTCCAGCACGATCAGGTCTTTTGGTGTGGTGTTCTTGGTGGCCCAGGTTTGCAGTCGGGCCATGGGAATGCGGTTGTAGGTGGTTTGCACGATCGCCTGGGCGGGGGTTTGACCGACAATCGTGGCGGCAGTGAAGGTGTCGGGGTGGCTATCAAGGCCGATGACCCGTTCGACACCGCTAGGGCTTGGGTTTAACGTCATTAGGTTGCATGGTTGAGGACGGTTGTGCAGGCGGACGGAACCGGGTCAGGCGAATACATGCACTCAGGTATGCGGGGCGGTCCCCATGTAGGTGCTTTTCGCCGGTGCTCATTCACGGAAGCGGAGAGTAACTCCAAGCGTAATCCACGAGCATCTCCCGTAAGGCCGCCTGCTGGTTAGCATCCAACAGGCTCTTATGATGACCAGTTCCGTCCGTCCTGCAACCGCTCCCTGAATGTTTCAAGGACCGCCATCAACAAACTTCATACCCTCACGGATGACACGGATAAAGGGACAGCCCGGAGGGGAAGCGGATTAAGCGCCTACCTGGTTGCCGGAGGACGGCGAGGACACAGGCCGCAGAGCGGAGATTAGGAGCAGGATTAAGATTACGTTTGGAGGCTGGCCGGGAGCTTGAACGCAAGGGTTCGAGAAACGGGGCGCGGGAGAGTGGAGACCAACACTTTACAGAAGCTCGCGAAGGGAATGAAGAAGCGGCGCATCTGGATGGAAGCGGAGGTCTAGGGTTGAGCTAGGGATTCAGTAGTCTGCCTTGAGGCGGGCGGCGATCCGCGTAGGCAGGTCAAAATCGGGGCGGCATGAAGCTTGTCCTGAGGATGATGCGGCCTCGGCGTCTGCGCGGTGCATCCGCCCTTTTCCGCTGGGCTTGCAAGCTAGGCTTCCCGCTCGCGTTTTCTGCTTGCGCGCGGGGTGCTCCGGCGTAGTGTGACCTTGACCCCGCTGAGGAGATCACCGGTGTTGGTGCGCTTCGCAACGCGGCGCCGATAGCACAAGGCATTCCAATGGCCCAGTCATCTGAACCTGCTGCTCGAGGGCATGACGGGGCGCCCTCGAGGGAGGGTTCTCGGTTCGTTGGTTCTCGTCCAGCATTGGACCGTTTTTGTCCAATGCTCTGTAGTAGGCTTTCGGGAACTGAATTGCATGTTATATAACATGGGGCACATTATATCCGTGGCGCGTGGTGAATCCGGAAGAATAGTAACTGAGGTGAACCCCGAACTCGAATGCCGACTTCATGCCGTATTACTCTTGTCGGGTAGCAGGCTGAGGGATCGGTTGCTGAAGGAGGCAACTCAGTTTTGTGCTGACGCTACCCAGTCTCGGCCGTTCGAGCACTTGGAGCATGCTGCCTCATCAAACTCCATGCCTGCGTGGAATCCAAAGCTAGGCCGGAGACCCAGCAGCCTTGCATCGCACTGAAAGGAAACACGTGCCAACCGCAATCCAGACAAAACCTACGCGTTATGCAGTCCATTGTACGGCCGACGGCGAGGCGGTCTATGTCGGTATTGACCGGGGCGGATCCGGCAGGGTGATCGCGGAAAATGCTGAGGTGATGGTGATCAAGTGGGCCGGGGGTAAGCACTGGGTCGGAAGAGGCGTGCCGCAGGCATACCATCATCCGCGGACCGACGTCCTCCGCAAGGACGAAGATGGCAGGTTTACACTCCTCATTTCATGGGAGAACGACAGGAAGCAACATTCGCCATAGCGTTAGCTTCGCACCGAACGCCGAACCTAAGCGCAACGGAGCGTGCTGGATGCCCTGCGAATCGCTATCATGAGAAGACGCTTTACCTCGGCTAGCTTTTTAACGACAAAGCGAGTTCGCAGGTGTTGGTACGATCCCGATGAACCAACCAAGGCTGCAAAATGAAGAAAGGAAAGACGAAAAAACCACAATTCAACCACCCAGTCACGACACCCGCGGGCCGACGTGAGCGAGCCGTCGCGGTCTTTCTCGACCGACATGGCTTCGTCCACCAGAAGTGGGAATTTCTGCGCGAGAAAGGGATGTCCGACAACGAAATACTCGAAGCTCTCAACGAGGCAACCGACGGCGAGGTGATACGAGCCGCCGGCATCGACTGGCCGACAGGGAGGTTCACAATGGAGTCTTCCCGACAAGCTGGCACCTGAACGTCCTGAGCCGGATCACGATCGGCTATTTGCTCTCGCACTTCTGTTTGGCCTGCCTGTGGCTATGCATCGATCTGCGTCCGTTGGCCGCCTCAGCCTGGCCAATAGCGTGCCTTCGTAGGAATGATCCAGCGCACGCCGCCGCGCGGGTCCGCAACGTCCCCTTTGAACCTGGGGATGAGGTGAAGGTGCACATGCATGACAGTCTGACCGGCTACCTCGCCAGCGTTCACACCGACATTGAAGCCACCGGGTTTGAGGGCCTCCAGAGCTCGATCCCTAACGCGCCAGAGCAGCTCGAGCATAGCCTTTACCTCGTCCTCTTTGAGCTCGAAGAAGTCCGCGACATGCCTGAAGGGAACGATCAGCGTATGTCCAGGGCTCACGGGGAAAGCATCCTCCCGGGCGTAGCAGAGCTCGTTGCGCAGCTTGATGTCTGATGGAACGGGGCTGCAGAAGGGGCATTTCATGTGGTGGGTTGGCGTCATGTGCGTAATTGGGAGTACTCTTGAGCTCAGCTCGATTGTGCGGGTGATTGGGCTGTTGCGGCATGGCGAGACTGGTCGATGCCCGCGAGGACTCCCACGAACTCGGCAATCACGCGCAAGTCGGTGTCATCGGCCGCCACGAACCGAAGTGTAGGGAAATCCTTGTTATCGGGGATCAGCTCAATCGATTCATGGGTCCATCCTTCCTCTGTTTCAGCTTTGGAGCTCCGGTAGCGCTTCACGGTGTAGGAACCGCCAGTCTCGGGGTCCGTCAGGTTGCGTTTCTCAACCAGCAGCACGCGGCCCTGGCGGGTACCCTCGACCGGCCTCCGGAAGACGCAGAGTGAACCGTCCGGGATCGTGGGTTGCATTGAGCGACCCACGACTCGACAAACGAACATTCCGCGGGTTAGCCGCCTGCTAAAACCCGCTGCCGCCACGTTCAGCCAGCCTGAGTCCTCAGGTTCTCCGTTCAAGAAGCCACTGGCAGCCGCCTGGAGGGTGAAGTAGGGAAGGAACGCTTTGTAGGCCTCGTCTCCCGGGAAAGGAACCAAAGCCGGTTCCGTGAGAAGTGCCGCAGGGAGCCCGGCGTCTGGTTGGGTATGAGCGGCAATTCCGGGGAACTCCCTCCGGAGAAAACCGCAATCCCCAAGCCCTCCGAGCTCTTGGTAATAGCCTCGGAGGTCCTCGGCCAACTGTTTGTGCATGTCATCCCATGTCCGGGCATCTTGCCGCAGGCGGCGCCAAAGAGCTGAGGTCCAGGCGATGTATGCCAGGTCCTTGCAGTGGTGCATGAAGCGCTTGCGCTCAAACTTCTCGAAGGGGTTATCCAGAATGCTCCGGATCATCAGGTCCCGGTCAGCCAACGTCTCGGGGCGATTGTAAGGGCTGGTAGAACGTTCCACGGTCAGTCCCTGTGTCCGACGGTCTTCATAATAGCCAATGTACTTAGCAGCCAGCGCATCCAGCGGGGCCTCACCCCTCTCGTTACCACATTCGATGAGCGCCAAGAGAAAGATGATTTTGTAGGAAAACGTATAGTCCCTCTCACGCAGGAATTCGAATAGGTCTTCGTACTGTGTCGAGTCGTCGTGAACCTTGAGGCCGCGTGCTGTGCGAATCTCGGCGACCCTTGTGGGGGCGAAATAGCGGAGTTTCCTTGACCCCATCGGCACCTCGACGTCGGCGTTCAACTCTCGCTTTCGGAGCCAGTTTTTGACGGTGCCCGTTGAGACAAACAGCTCCCTGGCCAGCTGCTCTTCGTTTAAATAGCCTTCGTACTTGGATTGGAAGGTAAAGATGTCGATCTCTCGGATTGCGCGCTCCCTGTCAGGGAGCCACCCTAGTAGCAGCTCTTGCTCGCTCTCGCCCCCAGTGGGAGTGGTTCCCACAACATTACCCCAAGGGCTGTACGAGCTGATCCCGAACAACGCGTGAACCGACCAGGGCTGGTTCAAAGGGCCGTGGCGGTCCACGACGTCGAGCACATAAAGCGCTTCTTTCCCTGGATGGGCGCGCGTACCTCTGCCCAGTTGTTGGACGTAGAGCACTTTCGACATTGTCGGACGTGCCATCACCAGGACGGACGTCTGCGGAGCATCCCAACCCTCGGTGAGCAAGTCGCACGCGCAGAGGAATTGCACCCGGCCGTTTGAGTACCCCTCGATCGCCTTAGCTGTAGTTTCCCGCTCCGTACCACTCACTGCGGCGGCACTCATCCCACGATCGCGCAGGAGTTCGGCCATGGCGCGCGCATGGCGCAAGTCGACGCAGAATACGACGCCCTGCTTTGGGAGGCGTGCGCGGCCAAAGCTTTTTTCAATGACGTCGGCCACGACGGCATCTCGCCCGGGAATGCGCAGGCATCGGTGAAGGTCCGATGGTGAGTAGTCCTTACCGTTGTATCGGACTTCGGCCAAGTCCAGGTTCGTCTGGATCCGAAAGGCTCTGATTGGCGGCAACAGACCTTTCTCGATGGCTTCCTTCAGCGAGAGCCTAGTCTCGTGATTGCCGAAGATCTCCATCAACGGCTTCAGGTCGAGGCGGTCCGGAGTGGCGGTAAGGCCGACGAGAGTGGCGGGATCGAAGTGTTCGATTACGGATCGAAGTCCAGGCGCCATCGAGTGATGGGCTTCGTCCACCACCAGATAGCCGAACGCGTCCGAACCGTGGTCCTGGAAATGGCGGATCATGTGTTGATAGGTCTGAACCATGAAACCGCTCTCTGGTGCGCGAGATTGGTAGCTGCACCCGTGTCGCAGGCCCTGAAGGCGCTCGTTAAGCCGTCCGATGGTCTGATCTCGCAATTTGGTCGTGGGCACCATGATCAAGCCGTTCAAGCACGGATCGAGCGTCTTCTCCCGCCGAAAATCCTCAGCGAACACCTCTGTCTTCCCAGTGCCGGTCGGCAATTCGATAAGGAAGGTGGAACGCCCAGCTTGTCTTTCGGACTTGATGCCGTCCAACGCGTCCTTTTGATGCTCCATGAGCCGGAAGGCACCCACAGACCGGGAAGCCATATAGGCCGGGACTCTATGAAACTCCTCTGCTGGCCCGAAGAATCGAACCATCTCCTCGACGAAGCGATCGGGGTCCCGCATGCCCCGCTCCGACCATCGAAACACGCGCCAACCGGACATCACCAACGAGTTTTGCTTGAAAAGTTGGGAACAGTAGCGATCGAGCCCAATGCAGCGAGGGTGATGAAAGCTCTCTCCATTCAGCTCGACAGCAACCTGACCGCTTCGTGTCGTCAGGGCATAATCGATGTGGCGTGCTTTGCCATCGAAGTCGGAGAAGGGCTTTTCGCGTCTGAGCGCGTGCAGGGCGGACTCACCAAAGGCAAGCCCGAACATCTCTTCGAATCGCGCCTCCGGCCTTGTTGGGTCGGGGTGTGTCAGTTCGCGTCCCCGGCGGACGCGTGTCAGAGGTCGGTCGCTCTCGGCATCAGTGCAGAAGAACTCAATTTCCTCCTTCACCGCGGAAATATCTTCGGGGGCCTCTACAGCGAAACGAAGAAGCCGTCCAGGTTGTGCCATCAACTCGTTCTGCGCCGTCGTGTAGTCGATGTATTCCAGGTCAGGTCGCGTGCAGATGGACAGATCCACCATTACTCTGAGGTCGCTCAATGGATCTGCGAACAGCACGCCGGTGTCCACGCGGCTCTCGAAAGAAAGGCCAAGAGGTGACAGCGCTTCGCGAACCGGAGCCTCATAGAGACTGACCGGGGTGACGGTAGCAGAAGTAATCGCGGCGTGGGGAGCCTGACCGGTAGTCATGGCCGATCAGGCGACCGAGCTGCTCGCCGAGGGAGACCGACTCGTGTGGAAAAAAAGAGGACTGTCGGGCAATTTTCTGCCAAGGCCGATCTGCCTAACACACTCCGGATACTCAGTTAGCGTCATTCGTCTATCACCAGGCTTAGGTGCAGCAGGGGGGCCAGAATCAAGGCGCAATCTTGCACCAGGGCGCAATGGTGCGCGGAGTTTGTGGTGGTGACCAAATGGTGTCCACGCGAAAAGGAGGGATCAGAAGGGGCCCGGTTGTGGTGGGGTTTGAGGTTCCTGGGGTTTGCCGGGGCGTCCGTTGTTGGCAATGCGCTGCGGCTTGGGCTTCGCCACGGCCGCGGTCCGGGGGCCGGAGTGGTATGGCGTCGGTGATGGTGGAAGATGGGATGCACGGGTTGGTGACGGGGCCTTTCCCCGGGGTTGCGCGCTGCGCGCTCCACCCCGGGCTGTCACGTTGCGGGCTGTCAGAGCGTGTTTTAAAAATATCCCAGGCGGTCTTGCGGCGGGGCGGGGCGTCTGGCGTCGTTGCTCCTCAGTTACAGATTTCTAACGAATATGCGCCTTCGTCGCGTCTAGCCATCCGCCCCGCCGCGCTCGCAATCCCTTGCCGACCTATTTTTAAAACACGCTCTCAGCCCTGGGGACTCTACGGCGGACAGGTCGGCGGGACAGGCACTTTGATCCTCTCCCCGAGGAGAGGAAAGTACGCGCCGCGTTGAGTGGAGATTGTGCCAACAGGGTAGCCATGCGGTCTGGCTATGTAAGCTGCTCATCCATCGCGACGGAGGCTCAAAGGAGGATAAAGAATGCGTTAAACGCCTTGGTTCAGGCTTGTTTCTTGAGCGGTTCCGGGTTAAGAAAAAGGCGTGAGCTACACTGGCACAGTCAGGAACGGCGTGGTGGTGCTGCCGCCCGGCGTGAAATTGCCCGATGGAACGAACGTCGAGATCATCCCTGGAATGGAGCTCCTTCCCGAAGATGACCCCTCCATCGCCGCAGTGCTTAAACTCGCCAAGCCGCGCCCGCACTGGCCTCAGGACTACCCCTTGAATCACGCTCATTACGTAAAAGGCCACCCAAAGAAGTCATGAGGTCGGTCTTCGCCGACACTTTCCATTTTCTGGCGTTGCTGAAAAGCGACGATCCATATCACGGACGGGCTGTCGAATTGTTCCGTATCCGCTGGCAGAGAATCGTAACGACGGATTGTGTGCTGCTCGAAACCGGCGACGCTTGCTGTGCGCCAGAGGATCACGATGACTTTCTCGCGCTCAACACCTCCCTGGCGGCGGACCCTCGGGTGGAGATTGCGCGGCTGACCCCGGAGATATTGGAGGGTGGCGTGGCGCTCTTCCGTCGCCGCCCGGACAAGAGTTGGCCACTAACCGATTGCATCTCATTCGTCATCATGCAGGACCGTCAATTGGAAGAAGCCCTCACGGCTGACCACCACTTCGTACAGGCAGGTTTCAAGGCGCGTTTAGCCTGAGCTGTGGCCGCTCAAGCATCCCTTGAGAGCAAATCCCCGCCCAGCCCGCGCTTTCCCACACGGCCCACGGACTCCGCTTTCGGCCTTGCGAGCAGTGTATGCCGACTGAAGACTGGCGCTCCGATCCGGACGGCGATTGGCTGCGGCTTGGGCTTCGCCACAGCCGCAGTCCGGGGGAAGGTGAGGGTTGCACGGGGTGAGTCCTGAGCCCTCAGTCGTGGACGGCGCTTGGGGGTCCGCCGCCGAGCGTGCTTCGGTTATCACGTTGCTGCCCGCGAGGACGGGGGCTCTCCGGGGGCGTCCGTTGTTCGCCATGCGCTGCGGCTTGGGATTCGCCACAGCCGCGGTCCGGGGGAGGGGGTGTCATGCTGTCGGTGATGGCGGGGTTTTCTGGGGGGACGACTAGAACAAAGGGTACCGCGTCACCTTTGTGGAGGTTCTGCTCGAGAGTGGTTTCAGCCGTCCCTGCGGGACTTGATGTCAGAGGGAGGTTGGTCCCCCAAGCCTGAAGGGCTTGGGCTATTTTCACATGGCCCTCCGGGCCGCGTGTTGGACGGGAGTGACAGAGAAGTCGGGGCTCGGCGAGAGCGTTGCCGCACCGTGGGTGGTTGGAGTCTTAGGGTCCTGGGGTTTCCCGGTGCGTCGGTTGTTCGCGATGCGCTGCGGCTTGGGCTTCGCCACAGCCGCGGTCCGGGGAGGGGGTGTCGTGCCGTCGGTGAGGGTGGGAAATGGGATGCACGGGTTGGTGGCGGGGCCTTTCCCCGGTGTTGCGCGCTGCGCGCTCCACCCCGGGCTATCACATTGCGGGCTGTCAGAGCGTGTTTTAAAAATATCCCAGGCGGTCTTGCGGCGGGGCGGGGCCTCTGGCGTCGTTGCTCCTCAGTTACAGATTTCTAACGAATATGCGCCTTCGTCGCGGCTAGCCATCCGCCCCGCCGCGCTCGCAATCCCTTGCCGACCTATTTTTAAAACACGCTCTCAGCCCTGGGGACTCTACGGCGGACAGGTCGGCGAGACAGGCACCCCGCCCTCCCCAAGGAGAGGAAAGTACGCGCCGCGTTGAGTGGAGATTGTGCCAACAGGTAGCCATGCGGTGTGGCTTGGGCTTCGCCGCAGCCGCGGTCCGGGGGAGGGAGTGTCGTGCCAGCGGTCATGGCGGGGTTTTCTGGGGGGACGACTAGAACAAAGGGTACCGCGTCACCTTTGTGGAGGTTCTGCTCGAGAGTGGTTTCAGCCGTCCCTGCGGGACTTGATGTCAGACGGACGTTGGTCCCCCAAGCCTGAATGGCTTGGGCTATTTTCACATGGCCCTCCGGGCCGCGTATTGGACGGGAGTGACAGAGAAGTCGGGGTTCTGCGGGAGCATTGCCGCACCGAGGGTGGTTGGAGTTTTAGGGTCCTGGGGGTTTCCTGGGCGTCCGTTGTTGGCAATCCGCTGCGGCTTGGGCTTCGCCACGGCCGCGGTCCGGGGGAGGGGCATTGCCCCATCGAGGGTGGTCGGGACTCCGAGGGGCGGTCAGAGGCCTACAGCGTTCTGCGGAAGAGCAGCGTGGCTGCGGCCATGGCAATGGCGGTAAAAATCACGAGAAACGCCAGGTCGAAACTGATCGCGCCGAGGCCGGTGTTTTTCAGGGCCAGTTCCTTGAACCCGTGCACGGCGTAGGTGAAAGGATCGACCTTCGAGATCACCTTCATCCAGGTGGGGAAGGCGTTGATGGGATAGACGGCGCCACTGGGAAAAAACAGGACCGTGTTGAGGACGCCGAAGACCGCACGAGGGACCAAGGGGTCGTTCACCCGGACCATGAGGAAGAACATCATGCTGATGAGGGCCAGGCTGGTGACCACCACCAGGACGAACATCCGAGCCAGGCGCATCGGGTTGAACGGGTCCGGCAACCCGGCGATCAGGGATCCCAAGGTGATCAGCACAAGGCCAGAGAGGATGGCCTTGACCGCTCCGGCCAGAGTGAAGCCCAAGATCAGCTCGAACTTGCCAATCGGGGTAACCAGATAGCCCTCATGCAGGCCGCGGGCTTTGTCGTCGATGAAGATGATCCCGCCGCCGATCATGGCGGCGATGAAGATGGCCAGAACAGTGGTGCCCGGGAGCAGGTATTGGATGTAGGGAACGTAGGGGTAAACCTCCACCACCGCCAGCGATGCCTCCGCCGAGATGCGCGGGTTGACCGCCTTTTGTTTGTAAGCGCCCAAAAGGCTGGTGAAGCTGCCCTCCAAAGCCGAGGCGGCGAACTGGTCGGTGTTGTCCTCGATCAAGGCGATCTTGGGGTCGTTGCCGGCAAGGAGTTTGCGGGAAAAATCGGGGGGAATGATCAGCGCGGCGTTGATCTTGCCATTGCGCAGGTCGGCAACCGCCTCGCCCTGGTCGCTGTAACTGATGGTTTCGAAGGTTTGGGCGTTGGCGGCGACTGCCTGGCACATTTCCCGGAGTTTAACCGCCTGCACGGCGCGGTCCTGGTCCACCACACCCACGCGCAGATGTTTAACTTTGCCGCCGAAGGCGTAGCCCAGGACGACCAATTGCACCAGCGGCATGATCATCGAGATGAGGATGAGCGTGGGGCTGCGGCGGAACCGCCTCAGATCACGCTCAACGATCGCCAGGATTCGATGCATATCAGCGTTGCTTCGTCATTTGCGCTGCAAAATGTAGGCGCTGCTGGAAGGGGCCGGCGCCTGGAGCGCGTCGCGCAACTGGTGGCCGGTGTAGTGCACGAAAACGTCGTCGAGGGTGGTGCTCTGGACGGAGAGGGAAGCCACCGTGATGCCGGCTTCGCGGGCCGCTTCCATCAGCTCGACCGTGGTGCGCGGGCCGTTGTGCGAGGCGATGCGGAAGACGTGATCGTCCACCTTGACCTCGGCGACGTCGGCCAGCGTCTTGACCTTCTCGAGCCACCCGGGCGGGAGGTCGGAGAAGCTGGCTTCGATGATGTTCTTGCCCGGGATGGAGGTCTTTAGCTTGAGCGGGGAATCCAGCGCTACCAGCTTGCCGTGGTCGACAATCGCGATTCGGTCGCAGAGTTTGTCGGCCTCGTCCATGTAATGAGTGGTGACCAGAATGGTCAGGTCCCGTTCCCGCTTAAGCTTGGAAAGCATGTCCCAGACGGCCACGCGAGAGACGGGATCGAGCCCGGTGGTCGGTTCATCCAAGAAGAAGATTTTAGGCTGATGGACCAATCCCCGTGCGATCTCAAGCCGCCGTCTCATGCCGCCGGAGAACATCTTGACCGGCTTGGAAGCCCACTGCGCCAGATCCACCGCCGCCAGCAATTCGTCGATGGTCCGACGACGGCGCTCGCGCGGGATGCCGTAGAGTTTGGCAAAGATCCCCATGTTTTCCTCGGCGCTGAGGTCCAGATCCGAGGTCATGGCCTGAGGGATCACGCCGATGCAGCGGCGGACATCGTTGGCCTGGCGAACGACGTCGAACCCATTGATCCGCGCGGTGCCGGAAGTGGGAGGCACCAGGGTCGTGAGCATCCGAATGAGGGTCGATTTGCCGGCTCCGTTGGGGCCGAGCAAGCCGAAGACTTCGCCCTGGTTGACCGAGAAGCTCAGTCCAGAGACGGCGCAGAAGTCGCCGAAGCACTTGGTCAGATTCTCGACTTCAACGGCGGGCATTGCTGGAGGTCACGGTTTGGCGAGCGGGAGGATCACGGAGGCAGTCATCCCGACGGCCAGATGGCGGTCACGGTTGTCGCAACGCAGCCGAATCTCGAAGGTCTTGATATCGCGCTTGGACCGGCTCACGTCGCGCTGGGTGGCGAAGCCGGCATCGGCGCTTCGGTAGAAGACGGTTCCTTCCAAGCTGGCCCCGGAAGGCAGCCGCACGGTCATCTTCTGCCCAAGCAAGACGCGGTCGACGTAGCTCTCTTCGATATCGGCCCGGACCCAGAGGTCATCGGGATTGATCAGGGTGACGATGGGCTGGCCGGGGTTGATGACCTCGCCGGGCAGGGCGGCCCGCACATCCACAATACCGGCGATCGGCGCGTGGATTTCGGTGTAGTTGAGGCGCACGCGCGCCTTGTCCTTTTGGGCGACCGCAGCGGCCAGGTGATGGACATTGGCCTGGAGGCTGGCGCGCCGCGAGATGGTTTGTTCGGCATTGGCCTTGGCCAGGGCGACTCCCGATTGAGCGGCCAGCACCTGGTTGCTGAGCGAATCGACGTGCGCCTTGGCAGCGTCGTAGGCGGTGCGCGCCTGGTCGAAGGCCTGGGCGGGTTCAACGCCTTGCTTGTGCAAATCCGCCAATCGGTCGAGGACGAGCTTGGCGTTCTCGAGGTCGGCCTGCCCCTGCTTGACCTGGGCTTGGGCAGAGGCAAGGGTGGCTTCGGCCTGCTGGATCTGGTTGCTGGTCTGGGCCTCCTGAAAACGGAGGTCGGCCTCCGACTCACGCACCTGTGCGGCGAATTCGTCCTCGTTGCTGGCGAAATAAGCCATATCGGCTTTCCACTCCTGGGGTTGGATCCGCGCGATGAGCTGGCCGTTGGTGATGGAGTCGCCTTCCCGGACGAGGAGTTCCTGCATGCGCCCCTGGACCTCGGCGCTGACCTGGATGGTGTCGGTGGTGACCAGGCCGGTGAGCACGATTTGGCGGGGAGGCCGGGTTGCGAGAAAAACAACCAGGCCAACGACCACCACCAGGGTGGGCAACACAATGAGCGTTCTGCGTTTCACGGAGTCTCTGCGAAATCGGTTGAATCAGGGTCTCAAGAGCGTGGCCAAGAAGCAGCCACTAGAACCAGCCGGACTCAAACTAGCAGTCTGCAAGCGGAGCGGCAAGGGTGGCGCCGGGGGTTCGCGTCTGGCGCCAGGGGTTCGGGATGTTCCCGGGGCGAGCACTATCCATTGGGGGCTTGAAGGGAGGTTGCGGCGCAGTTCCTTTCTGGGATCTCCGGAGGTTTGGGCGCCATCCCACTTCTGGGACAAGCTAATCCCAGCCCTGAGCGGCTCGGAAAGATCCGACGGGCGACATGCAGTCTGCGCTTCGCCCATGAGGGCACGGTGGGGGAAGGCTAGCGGGGGTTGCGCGTTCATCCTAAGTTCCTGAACATTAAAAACATAGGGACCACATACCTTAGTTTGAGAGCGGGTCACACGGTGTCGAACTGAAAGTTCTCCAGTGATAAACCCAGGCTGGCACAAGGGCTGCGATAAGGCCGCTGACCAGTGACCGCATCGGGCGGATCCCGGGTCGGAAAACGAAGCGGTAAGTGAAAAAGAATCAGCCAAAGCAAATGAACGCGCGATCGAGGATCAACAAGAGCCCGGCCGCGATGCGAGAAAGCGAGAGAGATATGCCAGTGCTATCCAAGTTTTACGGGATCGTGATTCGGATGTTGTGCGCGAGGAATCTGAGCGCACGTTTCCATGCTATTTACGGAGAGTCGGAACTGGTGGTAGAGATTTCGCCGCTGCGGATCGTGGCCGGCCAAGCGCCCGCGCGGGTGGCGGACCTGGTTCTGGAATGGGCTCGGGAGCATCAGCGGGAGCTGTTGGAGGCCTGGAACCGCTGCCGCCTTCTCGAGGCGCCGGCGACCATCGCGCCGTTGGACTGAGCGCCATCAAGGCACCGCTGCCATGAACGCGCAAACCCCCGAAAACAACCAAACCGCCTCAGCAGGCGCCAACTGATTTCATGGATATTCCTCGACCCAATGCCGCTCGCGACCGCCGCCGCCGCCGGATCATCTACACGACGGTGACCTTGGGGGTCATCGCCTTGATCACCGTCGGACTGTCGCGGCTCAAGCCGGCGGTGCCCGGGGTCGAAAAGGGTTCGCTCTACTACGGAACGGTGGCGAGAGGGGAGATGGTGCGCAACGTCCGAGGCAACGGGACGCTGGTGCCCGAAACGATTAGCTGGATCCCATCGACGACCGCCGGACGGGTCGAGAACATCCTGGTTCTGCCCGGAGCCGTGGTGAAGGCCGACACGGTCCTGGTGGAATTGAGCAATCCGGAGGTGGAGAACGCGGCCTTCGACGCCGAGTGGCAGCTCAAGGGAGCAGAGGCTCAGACCAGGAAATTGAAAGTCCAGTTGGAGAGCGATCAACTGGCCCAACAAGCGGTGATCGCAGCCTTGAACGCGGATTGCAGCGTAGCCAAATTGGATGCCGAAGCGGACGAGAAGCTGGCCAAAGACGGATTGGTAGGCCGGTTGACGGCAGCGCGCTCACGGACCCTGGCGGAGCAGTTGACGACCCGGTGCGAGCTGGAGAACAAGCGGATGCAGAGCATCATCCAGTCGGCGGCGGCGCAGCTTTCCGCCCAGGACGCGGACCTGGAGAAGCTGCGAGCGTTATTGGCGCTGAAACGCAAACAGTTGGCGGAGCTGAAAGTGCGTGCGGGCATCGATGGTGTGCTGCAGAAACTGGGTGACCAGCAACAATTGCAGGTTGGACAACAGCTACCTGCTGGGGCCAATGTGGCCCGAGTCGCCAATCCCAGAAAGCTCAAAGCCGAGATTAAAGTGGTAGAGACGCAAGTCAAAGATGTGGACTACGGCCAGAAGGCGCTGGTGGATACGCGCAACGGGACGATCGAGGGCCACGTCGTCCGCATTGATCCCGCGGCTCAGAACGGAACGGTGACGGTGGACGTTTTCCTGGATGGCCCGTTGCCCAAGGGGGCACGGCCGGACCTGAGCGTAGAAGCCACGATCGAGCTGGAACGGCTGGAGAACGTGCTTTACGTGGGCCGGCCAGTGAATGGGCAGTCGGACAGCACCGTCGAGATCTTCAAGGTAGTGGACGGAGGATCGGGTGCGCTGCGCGTGCCGGTGAAGCTGGGGCGCATCTCGGTCACCAGCGTGGAAATAGTAAAGGGCCTGGATGTGGGCGACACGGTGGTGCTGTCGGATATGTCCGCCTATGATGCGCATGATCGGGTGCGATTGAACTGATTCTGATTTGATTTGATATGAACAACCAACCTCTCATCAAACTCGAGGGCATTACCAAAGTCTTTTACACCGACGAGGTGGAAACACATGCCCTTTCCGGGATCCATCTGGAACTCCAGCGCGGGGAATATCTCTCGATTGCCGGCCCATCGGGCTGCGGCAAGTCCACGCTGCTGGCGATCCTTGGGCTGCTAGACACGCCTACGGAAGGCGGGTATTGGCTGAACGACCAGGCGGTGGCCAACCTGAATCTGACCCAGCGCGCGCGCATCCGAAACCGCGAGGTTGGTTTCATTTTCCAGAGTTTCAACCTGATCGGAGACCTGACGGTTTACGAGAATGTTGAGCTGCCATTGACCTACCGTGGGATGGATTCCAGCGAGCGCAAACAAAGGGTGAACGAGGCGCTTGAGAAGGTGGGAATGGCTCATCGAATCAAGCATTACCCCTCACAGCTCTCGGGCGGTCAGCAACAGAGGGTGGCAGTTGCGCGCGCGTTAGGCGGCAAGCCGTCGATCCTCCTGGCGGACGAACCAACCGGGAACCTGGACTCCAAGAACGGGGAAGCGGTGATGCAGCTTCTGCGTGATTTGCACCGCGAGGGAGCGACGATCTGCATGGTGACGCACGATCCTCGATTTGCCCGGCATGCGGATCGGACTATTCACCTGTTCGACGGTCGCGTGGTCGAGGAGCTGGTGGGAAACCACGAGGGTGAACCGGTAGCCAACGCCGGGGGTTGAGCCCCGCGCCCGCCGCGGGGCAGGCGAGCATACTCCATTCGCCTGCGCCGCAAACCGGCGCGGTGACGACTTCCCGGGCCCTGCTTCGCAGGCTTCTATAGGCGAGCCCTCAGACACAATTCTAACGCCTTACCCCTATGCTACCTGACTTTCGCTTCGCTTTCCGGATGCTGCTCAAGCGTCCCGGCTTAACCGTGGTGGCCGCGCTTTCGATCGCCTTGGGCATTGCGGCTAACACGACGGTCTTCTGCTGGATCGACGCCATCCTGCTCCGACCCTTCCCCGGGGTGAGTGAGCCTGGGCGGCTGGTCGTGCTTTGCTCGACCCATGGATCGGCCACTTACGACACAGTTTCGTTCCCTGATCTCAAGGACTATAACCAACTGAAGCCGGTTTTTGCGGGAGTGATCGGGTCGCAGGTGACGCCCGCGTGTCTGACGATGGGGGACAAGTCGGAGTGGATTTACGGGCAGATTGCCACCGCCAACTTCTTCGACGTGCTCGGCGTGAAAGCGGCCCTAGGGCGGACGTTTTTACCCGAAGAAGAGACCAAGCCAGGTGGTCACCCGGTGGTGGTGCTGAGCCATACGTTTTGGCAGAACCGATTTGCGGGTGATCCTGGAATCATCGGGCGTGTCATCGAGCTAAACCGGTTTCACTTCACGGTGGTGGGAGTCGCGCCGGAGGGTTTTCGCGGGTCGATGAGCGGGCTCAGGAGCGATTTCTGGGCGCCGTTGATGATGTACGATCAAGTGGCGCATTTTGGCTCGGTGAACGAGCGCCGGGACCGGTGGCTGCACACCATGGCACGTCTGCAACCGGGGGTGAGTTTGGAGCAAGCCCAGGCTGCGGCGAGCGTGCTGGCGCATCAACTGGAGGAGACCTACCCGGGACAGGACCGAGAGATGGGGATGAAGCTGTTGCCGCCCTACAAGTCGCCTTGGGGGGGCCAGTCGTTGCTTTTGCCGGTGCTGCGGATCCTGATGGTGGTGAGCTTCGGGGTGCTTTGCATTGTGGCGGCGAACGTGGCCAACCTTTTGCTGGCGCGGGCGAGCAGCCGTCAAAAGGAGATGGCGGTTCGTTTAGCCATGGGCGCCGGGCGTGTGCAGATTGTGCGGCAGATGATGGTGGAGAGCCTGTTGCTGGCTCTGCTGGGCGGGGCGCTGGGAGTGGTGCTAGCCAACTGGGGGACTCACCTTTTCAAGATCTTCATTCCGCACACGCATCTGCCGATAGGCTATGACTATCGATTGGACTGGGAGACGCTCGGGTTCACGGTGGTGTTGACCGTGCTCACGGGGCTGCTCCTTGGGCTTGCGCCCGCTTTGCAGGCCGTGCGCGCCAACCTGAATGATGCCCTGAAGGAGGGTGGACGGACCTCCTCGAGCACTCCCTCCAGCCACCGGCTCCGCAGCGCCCTGGTCGCATGCGAGATCGCGCTGGCGCTGCTGCTGCTGGTGGGTGCCGGGCTTTGCATCAAAGGAGCGAAGAAGTCACGCGAGATCGACGCGGGATTTGAACCTTCGCATCGTCTCCTGGCGGGGTTGCGCCTGGGCGCCCATGGATATACGGAGGAGACCGGGAAAGTATTTTACCGGCAGTTGCAGCAACGTTTGGAGGCGCTACCGGGAGTGAAACATGCAGCCCTGGCGAGCTGGTTCCCGCTTGGCTTCGAGGGGGGCCCGGGCACCGGTGTCAATGTGCCTGGTTATCAGCGAACGCCGAATGAGGACACCGTGGTGAGCTACTCGGTGGTATCCCCAGGTTATTTCGCGGCAATGGGCGTTCCGCTGCGGGACGGCCGTGATTTCAGGGAACGGGACGACGCCCAATCCGAACCAGTGGTGATCATCAACGAAGCCCTGGCGCAGCGCTTCTGGCGCGGAATGAATCCAATCGGGCGAAAGGCGATCATTCTCGGCAACCGGAACGCCACAGTGATCGGCATAGCGAAGACCGGCAAATACCGAAGCCTCAGTGAACCGCTGAAGCCTTTTTTGTATGTTCCGTACGCGCAAGGCGTGTCCGACCTGAACCTGGGGATCGTTCTAGACTGCGCGGGAGCGCCAGCGGGAATGGCGCCAGCCATGGCGAAAGCAGTCCATGAGCTGGATCCTGGGGTCGAGCCGTGGGCAACCATTACCGCGAGCGACTATGTGGAAGCGGCATTCCTGGGGCAGAGCATCGTTTCCTCATTGTTGAGCGGGCTAGGTTTGGTGGCCCTAGCGCTGGCGGCCATGGGAATCTACGCGGTGATGGCGTACAGCGTAAGCCAGCGGACGCATGAAATTGGGGTTCGCATGGCATTGGGTGCGCAGTGGCGCAACGTGTTGAGCCTGGTGTTAGGACAGGGGATGTCGCTCGCTGGGGTTGGGGCCTTGCTGGGCCTCGGGGGGGCGTTTGCGGTCACGCATCTGCTGGCCAGCTTCCTCTACGGCGTCAGCCCGTTTGATCTGGTGACGTTCGGCGGGGTGACACTGCTGTTGGGCTTAGTAAGCCTAGTGGCGTGTTTTCTGCCGGCCTCGCGCGCTACGCGGGTGGACCCGGTGGTGGCTCTCCGCTACGAGTGAGCGGGTGGCAGCGGGTGCGGGTCTGATTCAGGGGCAGAACTCGCGGGGTTCTAGCCGCGGTGCGTTCAGATCACCGTTCCGTGCGGGATCGTGCCGTTCTTGGGCACGATCACCACGCCGTCCCGGATGAAGTAGAGCTTGTGGTCGAGGTTTTCCGGTTTGCCCTCGGGAGTGATCACCACTCCATCGCCAATGCGCGCGTTCTTGTCGATGATGGCGTTCTCGATGTGGGTGTTGCGGCCGATGCCGATTCGCGGCAACCCGGCGCTTTCGTGAGTCGCAATCGAGTCCTCGGTCTCAAAGAAATCACAGCCCATCCCGACGACCCGGTTGAGTTTGCTGCCCGAGCCAACGATGCTGCGCAATCCGACAATGCTCTGAGTGATGGTGGCACCGGTGATGGTGCAGCCGTCGGCCACCAGCGCATGCTCGAAATTGGTGTCGTAAATCCTGGCGCCAGGCAGGTAACGGGGTCGTGAGAAAATCGGCGCGGTCATCTCGAAGAGATTGAAGGAGGGAAGTTCGGCCACCAGGTCCAGGTTCGCCTCAAAGAAGGTCCTGATTCTGCCCAAGTCCTCCCAGTAACCTTGGAACAGGTAGGAGCACAGCCGGTGCGTTTGGATTGCCCGAGGAATCACATCCCGCCCAAAATCGTGCGGATTGTCTTCCATGAGCGGACGGAGGGCGTTTCGGCTGAAGACGTAAATTCCCATCGAAGCCATGAAGTGATCCGGACCGCACTCGATCCCCAGTTGCGCTTGTTTCTCTGGCGAAACCCGCAGGGAATCCAGCACCGCCTCATCGGCGGGTTTTTCCACGAAGCTCTCAATTCGGTAGTCGGGGCCAGTGCGCAGAATGCCCAGCCGATGCGCTTTCGCTCGCTCGACCAGGATCGTGGCGATGGTCATGTCTGCTTTGCTCTGCGCGTGCTGGTCCAGCAAAAGGCCGAAATCCATGCGGTAGAGCTGGTCGGCGCTCAGCACCAAAAGGTAATCGAATTCGCGGCTCAAAAAGCGGACGAGGTTCCGCCCCACCGCGTCGGCTGAGCCGCGGTGCCAGGAGGTGTCGGTGGGCGTTTGCTCGGCCGCCAGGATTTCCACAAACCCATCGCTGAAATGGTCGAACTTGTAGGACTGGGAAACGTGGCGGTGCAGGGAAGCCGAGTTGAACTGGGTGAGGATGTAAATCTGCCGCACGCCGGAGTTGATGCAGTTAGACAGCGGCACATCGACCAAGCGATAGTTGCCTGCCAGAGGGATCGCGGGAGTAGCCCGTTCGCGCGTCAACGGATAGAGCCCGTGGCCTCCGCCGCCGCCCATGATCACGGCGAGTACGCGGCGGGGATCGACTGATGAATGCAGCTTGTTACGCATGGCTATCCTTCGCTCTCGGAGTTCCCCTCCTCTTTTGACGCCGCGTCGTCCTTCGCGGAAAAACCGTATTCATGGAGTTTGTTGCGCAGCGTACGGATGCTGATGCCCAGCCGCTTGGCGGCGTGGGTCCGATTGCCCTGGCAATGTTCCATGGTCGCGAGGATATGTCGCTTTTCCAATTCGGCAAGGTCCATCGGCTCGGGCTGGGGAGATGCCAGAGGCGGCTTCGAAATCGTACCGATCGAGCTAGGCGGCGCTGCATCCAGCGGGCCATCCGGGGGCTTGGAACCGCCAAAGCCGAAATGCGCCGCGTCCAACTCTTCGCCGTCGCTGCACAGGATCACGGCGCGTTCGATGATGTTTTGAAGCTCGCGCACATTGCCCGGCCAGGAATGAGCCATGAGACTAGCCAGGGTGCGTTGAGAAATCCCGGCCACACGCACCCCGTGCTTGCGGGCAAACCGTTGCATGAACTGCTCGGCCAGGTAGGGAATGTCCTCCGGCCGATCTCGCAGCGGAGGCACGAGGATGGGGACAACGTTCAGCCGAAAGAAGAGATCCTGGCGGAACTCCTTGCGCTCGACGCTCAGCTCGAGGTGGCGATTGGTCGTAGCCAGCACCCGGACGTCCACTTTAATGGTCCGGTTGCCGCCAACCCGCTCCAATTCCCTCTCTTGCAGCACGCGCAGGAGTTTGGCTTGGACTTGGGGCGAGATCTCGCTCACCTCGTCCAGGAGGATCGTGCCGCCATGGGCCAGTTCGAAGCGGCCTTCGCGTTTGTTCATCGCGCCGGTGAACGCACCGCGCTCGTGGCCGAAGAACTCGCTCTCAATCAAGTTCTCGGGAATCGCCGCACAGTTGACCCTAATGAATGGCGCATTGGCTCGCGGGCTCTCGCGGTAGATTGCCCTGGCCACTAGCTCTTTGCCGGTCCCGCTCTCACCTTGGATCAAAACCGTGGCCTGCGTGCGGGCCACCTTGCGGATCAACGCCCGAAGCTGATCCATCTTGGCGTTCCTTCCGAGCAGCTCGTAACCGGTGTCCTGATCCTCGTCGTGGCTAAGGAAACGGTTGACCTTGAGCAGTTGGGTGAACTCCTCCGCCTTGCGCAGGGTGACCTGGATCTGGTCCGAAGAGAACGGTTTGATAATGTAATCAAACGCCCCGTCGCGCATGCACGCGACCGCGGATTCGATGGACCCGAACCCGGTAACCACGACCACCAAAGGCTTCTGGGGCCTTGATTGCAGTTGCCGGAGCAGATCGGTGCCCTCGCCGTCGGGCAACCGCAGGTCCACAAAAATGAGGTCAAAAGTGTCACGGCTCAACAGCTCCTGGGCAGCCGCGATGGTGCCCGCCGAAGCAACGTCATAACGATGCTGGCGTAGCTGCTGCTCGAGATTCTTGCGGACGATCAAATCGTCCTCGAGCACGATGATTTTCTCAATCGGCATGGTTTGCCAGGAGGCTGCGGACGCCGGGCCAATCCAGACACCTATTCCCCTCTGCCGGGGTAGAAGTCCTCGTCACAGCGCGCCGGCTCGCGCTGCGGGGGGGCTCAGGCCTTAATCGGCCTGGCTCACCGCGCCGCGGCATTGTCGCCGGTAAAGCTCGGCGACGTAGTGCGGTCGCTGACGTTCCACAGGCGGCAGGTGGCGAACCGGGACGAGTCCCTTGCGCAGCAACGCTTGCTCGTTCTCGCGGTCGAGAACGATGATCCGCATGATGAGGTCTTGATTCTGCCTCAACAATGAGGAGACCTGGGGGCTCTGTGCCCGGTCCTGGGCACTGAGACGTTGCCATCGGATTCGGTGCTCGCGCAGGCCATTTAGCGATCCGGTGAGCTTGGAAAGCAAGGATTTTTTCGCGAGAGTGCGGCTCGGCGCCCCGGTGGGGCCCCCCGCACCATGGCCCTGGTGCTCGAGTTGAACCAGGCTAAGAACCTCCTGGCAGATGGCCAAGTGGCCGCGCAGATCCTCGGTTAGACAGGGCTCAGAATTGGTATTCATCGCGGGGTGCTGATATCGTTGGTAGATCCTAATGGCGGCTTAAACTGAAGCACAGCGAGCTCGGCGTTGGTTTGCCAGCGAAGCGATTTCTGCCTCCACTCGGCCATCTCCAGCACCACCCGCAGACTGGCATTTGCTGTCGGGGGAATCTCGGCTGCTCGAGCCAGGACGGCGGCGTACATCTCGGCGGCTTTTCCCTCTTGCTGCAGCCGCTCGTAGACCAGCCCGATCTGGTACCACACGGGCACTTGCCAGGCGGCGGTGGTGTTAAGCTTGGCCAAGCTCAGGTAGATCTCCAGCGCGTTAACATAGTCGCCCTCCTTGTAAAGCTGATTGGCGATATCGTTGCCGGTGCGTTGTTGCCAGTAGGTCCAGGTTTCGGGACTTTGGCTGGCAGCGCTTTGTTGCGACTCCAAGAGCGCCAGGACCTGCTGCATCGCGTCTCGGTTCCTTCCCAGCTTCTTGTAGGCCTCGGCCATCAGGAATCGCACTTCCGCCAGTTCGCTTGCCGAGGAGTAATGATCCAAAAACCGCTGGGCGAATCCCAGGACTTCGTCGTACTTGGCTTGGTAGGATAGGGAGCGAACCAACTTATAGAGAATCTGCCCATTGTTCAGACTCGGGTTGTCCAGCTTGAGCAAGCGTTGCAGAAAATCCGATGCCGCGTCGTATTTGCCCTGGAAATAGTAGGTGTCGGCGATCTCGCTCTGCGCCTGCAGCACGATGCGCTGATAATACTCCAGCTGATCCAACTTCAGGCTCAAGCAGGTGGACATCACCGCATAAAACTTGGCCAGCGCCAGCGATGGGGCCTCCATTTGCCGATAGAGCAGGCCTTGGCGAAGGAGCACCTCGGGCACGCTTGGATCCTGAGGGTATCGTTTGGAGTAGTCGGCGAAGATTTGTTGGGCGCGGGCGTATTGGTGCGCCCCTTGGGCCAGCAAAGCCAACTCGATCAGGGCGGTTCGCTGAATCCGGGTCGGCGCATTGGTCATCAGCAACGCGATGAAAAGGCGCTCGGCTTCCTTGGAGTTCTTCTCCTGTTTTTCTCTCCAGGCCTCGTCCAGCATGGCCTGGAATTTTGCCTCCGCTACGGCCTGGTTGGTGTCCTGTTTGGATACGAGATTGGAGGACGTGATGAGGTCCTGTGACTTGGTGAGCGCGGGGTTGATCACCGGCTCCTGGACCGCCTCTGCACCGACCAGTGGCTGCGGCGAGGGAGCGCCGTTGGTTGGCGCTTCTACCAGGACAGGTGGCGAGTTCGTGGTCGAAGTGGTCGCGGATAGAGTGTTGGTAATCGCCGGCGTTGAGCTGGCCGGGCTGACGCTCGGCAAAGCCGCGATGGCGACCGGCATATTCGTCGTCGCCGACGACGAGGCATTGGAGACGTTGGTGCCTTTCGAGCTGGGGGCCCCAGCCAGGATGTTTGTCTCATCCGTGAAGATCGAAGGGATGAGCTCCGTGGGAACGGAATTGGTCGCTGCCGGCTCGTCCGCGCCCGTCAGGCTCACAGCCAACAACCCGACCAGAATCGCCAGCGCCCACCCGCGGGTGCAAAGCGAGGGGGGCGCAGGAAGCCGGAAGGGACTGGTCATTCGGGGATGGGTTTAGTGGGACGTGTAAGTGGCGCTGCTGGAGGGCGGGGTAATTGGGCGGGCGGGATCAAAGCCCACGGGCAATGCCACGGACATGCTGCGGTTGGTCGTTCCGGGTTGAGTGAAAAACCGTACCAGCATCTGTGGCGAAAGGACCGGTGGCTCGTTGGTGTCAGACAACGATGGCACGGCGAATGGAGAGGCAACAAGAGGCGCCACGGCGTTTGTGCCTGCGGTTGCGGCTAATTGGGGGACAGGCAGCGGGCCGCTCGCGGCAGCCAAGGTCAGTGTGTTCGTGGTCGAGGGGATAGGTGGTCCCAGGAGCTCCAGGGAGGCGGAGTCAGCGATTGAATTCGTTGGCACAGGCACGACTGGATCGCTCATCGCCAGCGGTGGCAAGGTGTTGGACCGCAGTGGTGGAGGTGTCACTGAGAATCGCAACGGAGCCGGCCCGATGACCGGCAAGAAGGCGCTCGATCGCCGGATTACCACAGGCACAACCTCATCCTGAGGATCGAGCCTCGAGGGCGACGCGCCAACACACACCGCGCCCGCCGCGATGGCGATGGCGACTGCGCTTGCCAGGCGCGTCACCTTGCCCAAGTCATCGATCATACCAACAGCAAATCGGCGTTCCAGGTGGGAACTTGAGCCGGATTCTGAGCCGCGGACCCGTCGAATCGAGTAAAGCGTTTCGGCTCGACAGATTGGCGCGGAGGAGGAAGAGCCGCAAGCTAAGCCAAACAATCATAAGCGGTTTGTTAGCATAGACATCCATCCGAGGCTTCAGCCCACAAATCCCGCCTCAACTTTGGGTCAGAGTTGCCGATACCAAAGGCGTGACGTTGACCGAGCAGATAACGAAAGCTACCCCGCCGCTGGTGCCTCTGCGGCGCGCCGAGATTGAAACCCGCCTCCTAAGCTGTCCGCGCCTGCCTTCCTTGCGCAGTATCGACAGCGCCTTGCGCGAGCTGCTACACGCGGATTCCCGCTACACGCATCAGATCGCGGACATCATCCGCCGCGACCCAAGCCTCACCGCCCGGCTCCTGCGGTTGGTCAATTCCGTTTACTACGGCCTTACGACCCCGGTCAACAGCATCGAGGAAGCGGTTTTTTACCTTGGCGTTCGCCAGATCCGCCAACTGGCGATGGTCACCCCGGTGATCGAGGATTTTCAGCGTTTGGCAGGAAGCGCGCCTTTTCCCTGGCGCGAGTTCTGGCAGCACTGCATCGGCGTGGCCATTCTGACCCGCGAAGTCATTGGCGCGGTCGGCGGCCCGGGGGACGAATCCGACTACGTAGCCGGCCTGGTGCATGACGTGGGTAAGATAGTGATCGCCTCGACCTTCCCTGAGCACTTCGGCGAGATCCAACGCCGTCTCGGCCAAGGCACGGAGGATCTGATCACCCTCGAGGTCGAAATCCTGGGAGTCAGCCATGCGGAGTTAGGAGCTCTCTACCTGCAGAACCACAACCTGCCCAGCATCATGGTTGAGGCCGCGCGCTTCCATCACGCCCCCGAACAAGCCAATTTCCACGCGCCCATTGTGGCCGCGGTCCAAATCGCCGATCTCCTGGTGCGTCACGCGAAACTGGGCATGAGCGGCAACTCGGCGGAAGTCACCGACGACATCTGGATCAACGCCAGCGGCTGGGGCATTCTCTTCCCGCACCGGCGCGACGCCGAACGCGCAATCGCACACGCCGCGGTGAAACGCAGTCTCGAACGCTTGCCCGTGATCCTGGAAGGCTTGGTCTAACTCAAGGGACTACCGGCAGGTTGATGAAGCTTGCCGTGGCCCCGATGTGGTAAATCCGCTGGGTCGCCTTCACGTAGTCGCCAGGTTTGGCAAAAAAGATGTTGGTGACGTAGCTCTGCGGATTGCGATCGTAGAGCGGGAACCAACTGGATTGGACCTGCACCATGATCTTGTGCCCCGGCATGAAGACGTGGTTGGCGGTGGGCAACGCGAAGGTGTAACGCAACGGCTGATTCGACGCGACGGGCTTGGGCGATTCGAAACTCTCCCGATATCTCCCTCGGAAGATGTCCATTGCCACTGCCAACTCGTAGCCGCCCAATTCCGGCTGGCTCGGCACTTCGTCAGGATACACGTCGATCAGCTTGACCACCCAGTCGCTATCGGTACCGCTGGTCGAGGCGACAAGGTTGACCACCGGTGCACCGCTGATGCGCAGCGGTTCGGTTAGGATTGGCGTCGTGTAACTCAACACGTCCGTGCGGTCGGCCACCGTGCGCTGGTCAGTGACGAGCCAGTTTTTCCACGCGTCGGAATCCGCAAAGCGTACTGGCCGTGGGACATAGGGTACGGGTTTAGCGGGATCGGATACGTACTCGTCGTAACCCGCACCGGTGGCATTTGCCACCGGGGCCGTGAAGGACAGCCCGAAGTCAGCCGTTAGGTAGAGCGGCTTCAAGTCGATCGCACACCCCTGCTCGCACGCCAAGGGCCAGGCGCTCAACCGATCCCAATGGTTCAACCCGGCGTTGTAAATGAATACCGGCGGAGTGGCGGCTTTGACCGCACCATCCTTCAGGTATTGGTCGAAAAAAGGCTTAAGCACATCGCGCCTGAACTGCAGCGCCGTGTCACCGTCCCATTTGAACGCGCCCAGGGACGAACCATCGTAATTCACGCCGCTGTGGCGCCAGGGCCCCATCACCAGGTAATTCAGGTCGTTCTGGGTATCCTTCGGCTCGGTCGCCAGATAACAATGAATTGCTCCCCACATGTCCTCTTGGTCCCACAAACCCTGAATCCACATGGTGGGGACCTTCAACGGCTGACCGCTCATGATCCGGTCCAACGCTTGTCCCTGCCAGAACCCGTCATAGGCCGGGTGTTCCGTGACTTTGCGCCAGAAGGGCAGTTGATCCAGTCCCGCAGCCCTCGCAAAGTCACCAGCCGAACCCGCTCGGCGGAAGTTCTCGTAGTCGTCATACCCCTCGCGTGGAATGTCTTTGCCTTCCCCCTTCGCCGAAGTCTGGCCCGGGAAGTAGTCGAAATTCACCTGGCGAAAAGCGCCGTTGTGAAACCAGTCGTCCCCCATCCAGCCATCGACCATTGGGCTCATTGGCGCGGCGACTTTCAACGCCGGATGCGGATTGATTAACGCCATCACCACCGTGAATCCCTCGTACGAACTTCCCAGCATCCCGACTTTGCCGTTGGATTCGGGCACGTTTTTCACCAGCCAGTCGATGGTGTCATAGGCGTCGGTGGAATGGTCCACCGAGCTGGAATTGAGCGGCCCTCTCAAGGGCCGGGTCATGACATACTCCCCTTCCGATCCGTGCTTGCCGCGAACGTCCTGGAAGATCCGGATGTAGCCGTCCTTCACGAACACTTCGTCGCCTAGGGGCAGGATCGCCAGCGCATGGGACGACTGGTTACGTTCAGCCCGTTTGGAGGCGTCGTAGGGTGTGCGGGTGAGGATCATGGGCGCGTTCGTCGCCCCCTTGAGGATGACGATCACCGTGTGCAGCTTCACCCCATCGCGCATCGGCACCATCACCTCCCGCTTGATGTAGTCGTACGAATTCGTCGGCGCATCGTATTTGGCCGGAATGTCGGGCGTGAGCGGTGGAGTTTGGGCGTGAAGCACCGACGCCAGCACCAGCAAAACCGCCCCGGTCGCGCCCTTGTGAGCGGAGGAGAGTTTGCCAAAAAGGCTATCAGGGGAGATTTGCATTCGTTCGGCGCGGCAGTATTTGGTTGCCCCTCTCGACCGTCAAGCGCCCGTTTCCGTGCGACCCTCTCTTTGAGACCGCGGGCTCCCTGCTTTACTTCCTGGCGGTCCAGCGGCGGTTTCGCCTTTCCAGCCCCATGCACGAGCCTAAAGGCGTCATGCGCGGCGGGAACGTTACCGGCTAGTGGGTTGGCGGGCAGGAACGCCCACGGCCGACCCACCGTTGCGTCCTTCAAGTCTCCGTTGTTGCGCAGCCGCGCCTCGCCTCGGCGCTTTTACGGCACCGGCGGTTCGTAGATGCGGATGGAGGAAATCGGGGTATCGGGCCCGCCAATGAGCTCCAGCTTGTGTTGGGTGTTCTTGAGGCCTTGCACCAAGGTCACCGTGGTCTCCAACGAGCGGTCCTTGATCGGCTCGAGTTTGAGCTCATCAACAAAATGGGGGACGACCTTCCATTCGATCTTAAAACCAGGAGGAAGCTTAGTCTTGAAGGTTTTGAACGCGTATTCCAGGTTCCAGTCCTCAGGGGCGATGCTTATCCGGCCAGAGTTGGAAACGAATTTGTGCTCCGTGTCGCCTTCCCCGTCCGGACCCGTTTTGGTTCCAGCGATCTCGAATTTGCATTGTTTGGGATCTTCGCCCACTTCTTTGATAGTGAGAGTCCAATCTTCCACTTCGAGCCGTTTCTCGGAACCTATCCGCAGAATGCAAGGCCAGCCGCTCCCCGGGTAGGGCGTTGTGCGGGTAAACCCGTACAACTCAGGGAACTCGGATGGCCTCTTGCCGTCAATTAGGACCTGGGCCGGCTCCGCTTCGCCAGGATGTTGCACCACGTCAACACGGTTGCCTTTGAATACGTAGGTTAGCTTGTCCTTCCGCCAGTGCAGGTACGAGCCCACCTGGTAAGTGCGGACGCGATCCTTCCAGGTATCCTTGCTCAGGGTAGGATCGTAGCGCAGATAGGGCTTGATCAGTTCCGCCATGAGATAATTGCCGTGGTCGTTGAGGTGGACCCCGTCTTTGAGCAATTGGGCGGCGTTGAGGTGGTTATCGCGAAGGTAATCCCTCCAGCCAGCACGAACGTCGCAGAGCTCCAAACCAAGATCCTTAGAAGTGGCGGGCAGGAACGAATGGTTCATCCACGCGCTCCATTGCTTGGGAGTCAGTTTGTCGGCCGACGTCTCTTCGTTGATTTCCTCGTCCTTGGTGATGTGGTCGGTCTGGATCAGGATGTCGGCGGTAGTCAACTGGCGGGCACGCCGCATAATATTCTCGTACTCGATGTGCGACCCATACACATGGAAAATGATCAGGTCAGGATAGAAGGGGTAGAGATCGGTTTCGGCTGTTTTAACCAAGAGCTGCGAGGCGAACCCGCCGATCGCCCGGTTTTCAATCACCAGGTTGGCATTGGTGAAACGGGCCCGGAGATCGTTGGCAACCTCCGTGGACCATGACTGCTCGGTGATGGATTGGCCGTAGAACAGGATCTTTACGGTTCGGCGGTACTTGGGGTTGCTGGTGGCCATGAGCCACATGCTGCGCTGCAGGGAACGCCCCAACTCGCCCACGTTGGCGGGAGGTTTCGGCGGGGGGAACGACTTAACGTCCGCCGCGTTTGCCAAAGACCAGCCAACCAAAAGCAAAATGACCAAGGCAGGCAGCAGGACACGCGGCTTCCAGGAATTGATGAACGAAGTCATGACACGAGGAAAGCCCCGATCGCTCACAAGCGCGACACCAAAAGCTCGCGCTGAAAGATCAGCTCCTTGGGCAAGTGCGCGTAAAGCTTAAGAAATAGTTCGTCCTGGAGGATGATTTCCCGGCGCCACTCCTCGGCATCAATGTGGAGCACCCGCTCCAACTGTTCGGAAGTGAACCGGTCCATGCCGGTCAGATCGATGTCCTCGGGACCCGGCACCCAGCCCAACGGGGTCTCGTTCGCATTAACTCGCCCGCGGCAGCGGTCCACGATCCATTTGAGCACGCGCATGTTCTCGCCGAAACCCGGCCAAAGAAACTCGCCCGAGGCGTCTTTGCGGAACCAATTGACGTGGAAAAAGCGAGGCGGGTATTTGAGGCGCTTGCGCATCCTCAGCCAGTGGCGGAAGTAATCGCCCATGTTATAGCCGCAGAACGGAAGCATGGCCATGGGATCTCTTCGCACCTGCCCTAGCGCGCCGATGGCGGCGGCGGTCATTTCCGAGCCGATGGTGGAAGCCACGAACACACCGTGCACCCAGTTGAAGGCCTCGAACACCAAAGGCATAGTGGACGCCCGGCGCCCGCCAAACACCAAGGCGCTGATCGGCACACCCTGTGGATCGTTGACCTCTCGGGCAAGAACCGGATTGTTGGCCATCGGGGCGGTGAAGCGGCTGTTCGGGTGGGCGGCCTTCTCCTTCGACCCCGGGGTCCACGGCTTGCCCTGCCAGTCCAAGCACTGAGCCGGCGGGTCTCCGTCCTTACCTTCCCACCAAACGTCCAGGTCCGGCGTCAGGGCGACGTTGGTGTAGATTGTGTCCCGGGCGATGGTGGCCATCGCGTTCGGGTTGGACTTGCTGTTGGTGCCGGGCGCGACGCCGAAGTAACCCGCCTCCGGGTTGATGGCGTACAACCGGCCGTCGGGCCCGGGTTTCATCCAGGCAATGTCATCACCGATGGTCCAGACCTTCCAACCCTTGAAGTGGGCAGGAGGCACCAACATGGCGAAATTGGTCTTGCCACAGGCGCTGGGAAACGCGGCTGCGACATAGGTCCTTTCACCGCTTGGCGATTCGACGCACAAAATTAGCATGTGCTCGGCCATCCAACCCTCCCGACGCCCCAGGTAGGAGCCGATGCGCAGGGCCAGGCACTTCTTTCCCAGGAGCACATTCCCGCCGTAGGCCGAGCCAACGCTGATCACCAGATTGTCGTGGGGAAAATGGCAGATGAAGCGTCGTTCGGGGCACACGTCGAGCATGCAGTGAAGCCCCCGGCTAAAGTCGCCGCGCGCGCCCAGGTGATCCAGCGCCACCTTTCCCATGCGAGTCATGATCCGCATGTTGAGGGCGACATACACCGAATCGCTCAACTCAATCCCCACCTTGGAGAGCGGAGATCCCACCGGGCCCATCAGGTAGGGAATCACGTACATCGTCCGCCCGCGCATGGCGCCATGGGCCATGCCGAGAAGCTTGTCGTGCATCTCTTTGGGGGGCGCCCAATTATTTGTCGGCCCCGCCTCCTCCTGGGATTCAGTGCAAATGTAGGTGCACTGCTCCACCCGGGCGACGTCGTTGGGATTGGAGCGATGGTAGTAACAACCCGGGAGCTTCTCCTGGTTCAGCTTGATCAAGACTCCGGTCGCTACCGCGTGAGCCGTGAGAGTCTCCTTTTCCAGTTCCGATCCATCGCACCAATGGATCTCATCGGGCTGGCAGATGGCCGCCATTTCGTTGACCCACGCTAAAAGCGTCGAGTTTGTGGTGTTCGCGTGTCCGCTTATCGTCATGATCAGAGCCTTCGGTGCCCAGCCGTACTGCACCCGGGGGGCGGACATCTTTGGCCTTTGGCATTGTGCACCAGAACCCTCGGCTCATACCAAGCGAAAAGTTGTGTCGTTGGTCACCACGCTTGCACCTCCCGAGGCCCTACCGCTGAGCCGCACCTACCCAACGGCACCTCCAGAGGCTGCAGAAATCTGGCGCACTCGCGGTTGACAGCGTTCCTATTTTCTGCGTGAGTGGCACGAGCTCACATGAACCCCAAAACCTTGCCGAATCGCTTCGGCAGGATTGCCTTGTGCGTCCTGTTATCCGCCGCATTTTGGTCCGCGGTGATACCCCGGGTGGCCGCCCAAACCATCAGCCTGGTAGAACCGCGCCTGGTAGCCAACAAAGAGGCCGCCTTCAAGCTCACCAACTCCGTGAGCGGGAACTTCCTCATCGAAACGTCGAGTAACCTCGTGGATTGGGAGGGCCTGGTCACTCTTTCGAGTATCGGGTCGGTCCAGCAAACTGACTCGGCGGCGGTGTACCTCGACCACCGCTTCTACCGGGCCGCATCGGTTCCAGGAACCAATGTGCTAACCGGCGACCATTTGGCCACCGCGAACGGCGACCTCGTGATTCATCCGATCAATCACGCTTCTTTGGTCTTGGGATGGAACGGGAAGACAATCTACAACGACCCGGTCGGAGGCTCGACACCCTACTCCGGCCTCTCTCGGGCCGACCTGATCCTGGTGAGCCATGCGCACACGGACCATTACGATGCGGCCACGTTAAGCGCAGTCAAAGGGGCCGGCGCGGTGATCCTGGCGCCTTCTGCCGTCTATCAGGCAATGCCCACGGCCCTCAAAAGCCTCACCACGGTCCTTGCCAATGGGGATCAGACAAACGTTTTAGGCATTAAGGTCGAGGCCGTCCCGATGTACAATTTGACCTCTGGCCGCCTGCAGTATCACGTGAAAGGACAAGGCAACGGCTACGTATTGACTATCGGCGGAAAGCGCATCTATCTCAGTGGTGACACGGAAGACACTCCTGAGATGCGGGCCTTAACCAACTTGGATGTCGCCTTCATCTGCATGAATCTGCCGTACACCATGTCAGTTCAGCAGGCCTCCGCTGTCGTGCGGGTCATTCGTCCCCGGGTTGTCTATCCCTATCATTACAGCGGGAGCAATGTCGGCCCCTTCAAGACCCAGGTAGGCACCGACCTCGGGATTGAGGTACGGTTGCGCAAATGGTATTGAAGATCCGGGTCCTTCTGTCCCGGTTAAATCATTGCTGGTGCCGCTTCATGCGGTTGGCCCAAGTTAGCCAGTGCCTGGCCATAGCAGCCAGGTCTCCTTGGTCCCTTTCCGGTACAGGGTCGACGGCGGTGATGGCTCTCAATGCGGCGAACCAGTGGTCAGGCTTGCGCTCCAGCTCGGCAAGAATAAATGGCAGCGCCAGAAACCCCATGCCGATGATCCTTTGATAGGCCAAGTGGCTGCAAATGGCATGGGGATCCGACAACGAGCAGGTCTCGTTTCTCCAGGTCTCGGTAAGCTTGCGGAATTCCATTCGTGGCCAGCCATGCGCGCGAAGAAATAGATTGAAGGAGTCCGAAAAGGCGCCGTGGTCCATCTCGTTCTCCTGTTCTGCATCGCCGATCAGCTGCGCTATTCTGCCCGCCACCCTTGCCCGGTCGTGGGGATCGGTGGACTCTTGTGCCGGCGAGACTGGCACCCTCGTCGTCTCCGGCTGAGCTGCGCACTCGGCTCCGGACTCAAACCAAGGAACCTCATACAAAATGCCGGGCGACGCTGGGCGCTGGCCGTAAACATATCGGAACGGCCGCGCCGGTTGCAGCGCAGCGCTGGCTGCGACCACGCCAACGACCAGGGTATAGGCCCCGTTCAAGGCGGGCATCGGGCTGGCCACGTAATCCGTTCCTGACACCGTGGCAGCGGTGGAGAGTCCGGAAAGATCCTCTGTGGGCCACCTTGAAAGCGGCGCAGTCCGAGCGTTCATGCAGTCCTCTTCCACGTGTTTTGTTGGATCTCTCGCCCGGTAATATCGGCAAATCCCCGAACGATCCAGTTGCGAGCTTCATCAAACCATGGCCAGCAGCCGGCAAGCGTGCGATCCGGACCGATCCCGCGCACCGTCAACTCAAGGATAAACACGGGCACCCTGTCTTGGCGACGTAAGGCGCTCTGAATCGACAGGTGCAACCGCCCGCGCCTCTCCGGGAGGAGGAAGCTTGTCCGCCAGTGCAGTTTCTCTGGAGGGCCCAAGAATCGCTGCCCGGTCCTCCAGAGAAAATCCGGGAAAACTTTCCCCACCTCTTGGATCGAATCCCAGCCTCCGCCGATGGGGATGTGGTTAAGGTAGGTGAGTTCCAGCTGGGTTGGGTTAATGCTTCCTAGCTGGTTTTCTATCAGAAATGTTTCGAACCGTTCGCACCTCTCTTGAAAGCAGTTCTTGACCACGCCATATCTCGGATACTGGTCGGTCGGCCTAACCTTCCGCCAGTTATGCAAGAAGCGGTCGCGCTGAACTTGGATAACCGCGTTGTCGTCTTTGCTGACGAACCAGATGCGCGGCAGGAACGGGACGCTCAGATCCGGTTCGCGGCTTTCTTCGCCTTCGAAAGTCTCCAAAACTGGAACCAACGGGTCGGCCTCTCTGCAGTTGGGGTATTCCTCCCGGAAAGTGTCCCAGAGCAGGCCCAAGTGCGGAGCGAATAGCCCGACCAGCGGCTGGAACATAACGCCACAGATGACCTCGTTCACGGGAGGATTCTTAAATGACGGCAGCTCGACAGAGGTCGGTTCAGTCAGCACGATCGTATTCCGCGCAGATTCCGGCGATTCTTCAAGCCCGCTGTTCGTCTGTAGCCAGAAAAACAGGCACAGCCCCCACCCGGCCTGATTCAAACCCGCTGGTTGAGGGAACGGCTGTAGCGATTCCAAAATGGCCGCGCTCGTCCCGGCATCGCCCAGAGCAAAGTGACCGGAAGCAACGCCCAGCAAACCAAGGCTCCGAGGAGTCATTGCAGAACTGAACTCACCACCGCGAAGGCGTGGATTGAGCACCTTCCCGGCGAAACGCCCAAGCCCGCCACCGAATCGCTATTAGCTATTGACTTTTACCCGATAAATATCCAACAGTTATGCTCATGCTAGGAAAAGCTTTGTTTCGTGGCAGTTCAGAACAAACCCCGGCCGGGAGCGACGCCTTCGCTTTGGTTTCCGGCGCCTCAATGGCGGTGCATCAATCAAGCGCGAGGTGGCTGCGAGCCTTTCTTTCGGCCCTGACATTGGGCGGGCTCGTCATAGCGAACGCCGCAACCGAGGGGGACTTCACCTACACCACGGACGGCACTAGCGTCACAATAACAGGTTACGTCGGCGCCGGTGGCGCGGCCACCATCCCGGATTCCATTCAGGGCATTCCAGTGACGAGTCTTGCAACACGTGCATTCTATGGCTCAGCAAGGGTGACTCAGATCACGATCCCAAGCAGCGTGGCCAGCATTCCAGCCCTCGCCTTTCAATACTGCACCAATTTGGCCACCATCATGATTCCCAGCAGCATCACGAATATCGCTGGTTCTGCGTTCTACGGCTGCACGGCGCTGTCGAGCGTAACGCTCCCCGATAGCCTGATCAGTATCGGAGACTCGGCGTTTTATTGCTGCATTGGCCTGAGGAACGTCATCATCCCGGACAGCGTGAGCAGCCTGGGGGGCTCAGCATTCGGCTCCTGTAACCAATTGATAAGCGTCACCTTCGGGACCAACATCACGAGCATTGGCTGGTCGGCGTTCTCTGACTGTCCTCACCTGCCCGAGGTGACGATCCCCGACAGCATTACAAGCTTGGGAGATAGCGCCTTCTCCCGATGCACCAGCCTGGGACACGTCGTCTTGGGTGCCGGCGTCAGTAGTCTAGGCAGTTCCTTGTTCTCCGGTTGCTCCTCCCTGGCCTATCTGACCATTCGCGGCGCCATCACTAACGTTTCGGACAAAGCCTTCTATGGTTGCGCTGGGTTAATGAGCGCGCCTCTTCCCAACACCTTGATGAACATTGGAAAATGGGCGTTTAGCGGCTGTACCGCTCTCGCAAGTGTCGCGATCCCCGATGGCGTAACCCAGTTAGGGGAATCGGCATTCTCCGGCTGCACTCACCTCGCCTCGATCACAATTGGCAGCGGTTTGACGGGGGTGGGCAAGCAAGTTTTCGAGAGGTGTAGTTCTCTAGTGGAAGTTTCCCTAGGAAAGGGCGTGAGCTACATCGATGCGACCGCATTCTCGGGGTGCTATGACTTGGGGGTCATTGCCGTAGATCCGTTTAACTTGGCCTATGCTGACCGCAACGGTGTTCTTTTCAACAAAAGCCAGGACACTCTAGTTCTGTATCCGCCAGCTAGGAGCGGAGACTACGCTGTGCCTAATGGCGTGACCAATGTCTTGGACTCAGCTTTCTCAGGCTGCTCCAAATTAACCACCCTTACCGTCCCCGATGGCGTTTACAGCATCGGGTCGGCGGCATTTGGTAATTGCTACGGGTTGACCAACGTTATGATCGGGAGCGGTTTGACGAACCTTGGGGATTTCGCGTTCCGAGGATGCACGCGGTTGCAGAGCGTCCATTTCGCGGGTAATGCTCCCTCCCTCGTAGGCTCGTCCGTCCTCGATTCTGCTCTCCACGCCGTGATCTACTATAATCCTGGAACTGCCGGCTGGGCTTCGATTTTCGCGGGGGTTCCCACAGCCGCGTGGGGGGATCCACGACCGTCAAAGTTGAGGTACGCGGCCAGCAGCTCTGGCATCGTCATCACGGGCTACACTTGCGGCGAGGACCCGTTGATAATCCCAGACACTCTTGACGGCCAGCCGGTCACCGGTATTGGCCAGGCGGCATTCCAGGGCTGCAAGGAGCTAGCGAGTGTGACCATTCCGAACGGTGTCACCAGCATTGGAGCCTACGCATTCTCGGACTGCACCAGCTTGGGAACGGTGGTGATTCCCAATACGGTTTCCAACATTCAGGACCATGCATTCTACAACTGCACGGGCCTTACGAACGTCATGATCGGCACTGGGGTCACGGACATAGGGGGCTCCGCTTTCGGGAACTGCGTCAGTCTGGCCGCGCTCCCGTTGGCCGAAGGCGTCATCCGCATCGGAGCCAATGCTTTTTCGCGCTGCACTGGTTTTGCGCATCTCGCCATTCCGAGCAGCGTCACCAACATCGGGTCTTATGCGTTCCAGGGCTGTGCTAACCTTAGTCAAATCACGATCCCAGCGAACGTTACGAGCATGGGTGACTACTCGTTCTCCGGCTGCACCAGCCTTGGAAACGCGACCATCGCCGATGGGGTAAGGAGCCTCAGCAACGGCGCGTTCTCCCAATGCACTGGCCTAACGAACATCTCAATCCCCAACAGCCTTACCAACATCGGCGATTACTCCTTGGCGAGATGCTCCGGCCTGGTGAGCATCGCGATTCCAAACGGCGTGCTTGGCATCGGGAACTTCGCGTTCTGGAACTGCAGCGGTTTAACCAGTCTGACTCTCCCCGAAGGCGTGACCAAGATCGGGAGTGATGCATTCAACGGGTGCTCGCAGCTTGCCAACATGAATATCCCCAGCAGCGTCAACAGCATCGGGCAGGAGGCCTTTAGGGGCTGTACGGCCCTTGCCAATATTGAGATCGACCCACTGAATGGCATCTATAGCAGCTCAGACGGGGTGGTTTACAACAAAACCCAGACGGTCCTGGTTGCGTGTCCAGCGGGGAAGAATGGGGTCCTGGTTATCCCCGGCACCGTGACGAACATCCTGACCTATGCGGTCGACGGGTGCGCAGGCTTGACGAGCGTCGTGATTCCGTACGGAGTGACCACTATCGGGGATCGGGCGTTCCAGGACTGCTCAGGGCTATTGGATGTCCTCATTCCCGAGAGCGTCACCAATATCGCCTCTTCCGTGTTTGCCTTTTGCGCCGGGCTGACGAACGTGACGATCCCTGACAGCACGACGACCATTGGCGGCGGGGCTTTCTTTGGCTGTTCGTCGCTCACGACCGTAAGGATACCGGACAGCGTGACCACGATCGGCGGTTCGGCGTTCGGTAGCTGTAGCGGGCTGACGGCTATCAACGTCCCGGGTGCCGCGATCCACATCGGGACTGGCCCATTCCGAGGCTGCACCAACCTGGCTGCCATCATGGTCGATCCGATCAACCCGGCCTACAGCAGCCTGGACGGCGCATTCTACGACAAAAGCCAGAATACGCTCATTCAGGTCCCAGGTGGCAAGACGGGCGCCTTCAAGGTCCCAGACAGTGTGGCCACCATTGGGGACTACGCGTTCCAGGGCTGCATCGGCCTCACCGAGGTAACGATCCCTGACGGAGTCACCAGCCTGGGGGTTTTTGCCTTCGGTAATTGCGTAGCCCTGACGAACGTGATCATGGCCGATAGCGTAGCCTCACTCGGAGACTTTGCATTCGACAGCTGCACGGGTCTGACGCACATCACGTTACCGGCAAGCCTGACTCAAATTCCGAACTCGACATTCAACGGTTGTGCGGGCCTGACAACCGTCACCATTCCCGACAGCGTTGTTTCCGTCGGTGCCTTTGCGTTCGAGAGCTGCACCAGTCTGACCGATATCACCATCCCTAGTAGCGTCGCCGCTATGAGTCTCACTCCATTCGAAAACTGCACTGCCCTCAAGAGCATCTTTTTCATGGGAAATGCGCCCGAGGTGCTCGCCACTGCGATCTTCAGTCCAGGGTCTTTCGCCACTGCTTATTACCGCGCAGGAACCGTCGGCTGGGGCCCAACCTACGCCGGCGCACCCACGGCCCTGTGGACGCCGGTAATCGAAAGCAGCGGTTCAGGCTTCGGTCTGTCACCCGGCGGATTCGGCTTCACCATCACCGGGCCAGCGGACACCCAGATCGTGGTGGAAGCGTGCACCGATCTGGCCGGCGGCACTTGGACGTCGCTGGGCACCAACACCCTCACAGGCGGCTTATCCTCTTTTAGTGATCCGCAATGGACTGATTCGCCTACTCGCTTCTACCGCATTCGCTCGCCCTAGATGCCGCCTCCTTCTGCCGCCCGCAATCCGCTCATGCGAGTCTTCTTGTTGAGGCGGTGCCCCGCCGCACGACTCGCCGCCCGGCATAATTGAAGCGAATCTGATTTATGACCGGCTCACGTTGTGTTATTACTGTTTGATGAAACGACTCGTCCGCTGGCTCTTCCGGCTGGTTATCCTGCTGGTAGTGCTGGTGGTCGCCTTGTTGCTGCTGAAGGATACGATCCTTAAGGAAGTGGCCGAAAACCGGATCCGCACGTCGACCGGCCTTGAGGCCCGAATCGGCAAGTTTGAGCTCGGTTTGCTGTCCCCCACTCTGACCATCACCGATTTCCGAATCTACAATCCCCCAGGATTCGGTGGGGCGCCCTTTGTCAAATTGCCCGAGCTGCACTTCGAGTATGATTGGAGCGCCCTGAGGGAGCGGCGCCTCCGCTTGCGCCTGGTGCGGTTGAACCTCCAGGAGGTCGACATCGTCGAGGATGCCTACGGCAGATCAAATTTGGATGCCTTGCAGGAAGTGCTCAAAACCGCCAAACCCATGGGCGGGTTCGAAGTCGAATTTGAAGGGATTGACACCTTCAACCTGAGCATTGGCCAGGTTCGCCGCTACAAGCTGGCGGACCCTGCCAGGGCCGAGGTCACCAATGTGAATATCCGTGACGAAGTCATGACCAACCTCGAGACCCAAGCCGACTTCGTGGTAGCGGTGACCAAGCTATTCCTCAAATATGGGATGCGGAATCTTACGGGCGCTATGCCACATCCAGGGCTTGGCGTGCCGGCCCCCGCGACCGTGCGCTCCAATGGCCCCGCCCTGCGTCCTTCGTCAATGGGGCCGTCCGCAGCCCGCTGACAGCTCCACGGCGCAGCCGCACGAGTGAGGCGTACCGCCTAGCCTCACAACAATGGCCTTTACCGTTTGGTCGAGGAAGCGTGCCAGAAGCCGCCAGTCTCGCCCGGGTTCGAGCGAGTTCCTCCCCTTTCAAGGGGCCGATGTTGAAACCTTCGCGGAAAACCCAAGCTGCGCCGGAGTCCGGCGGGTGATTCCAAAACACACGGTTTGCCCCTCTACAAAAGGCTCGCGAAGTTCAAAGTTCTCAAACGCCACCCCGCCTGGGATCGGTTGTTTGGACTGCCAATAAACGTAACGGCCGTTCACCCAGACCTCGAGACGCCGCGCCACGTCCCCGCGTTCCTTCCTCCAATACTGAGTCACGCTGGCTCCGTCGTAATGCCAATTGCGGGTGCCGGCGAAAGGGAACACCGATTCCGGATGCTCCTCATCCGTGGTGACCGCGACCAAAGCATCGCCTTGGGCGGTCCGATACAACTGATCGAGCGGGAAATGCGAATGCTCGGCGAAGCCGAGTTCGTGGTAATCCGGGTAAAGGGCGCGAGCCGTAACCACCCGATCCGCAAGCCACAGCAGGCGGGTCCGCGCCATGTTGCCCATGGTGGCGGTGAGCGTGCAGTTTTCCATCATGGCGCTGTCGGCCTCAGCATGGATCTTCAAGCGGATCTCGTCCGGCCTATCCGAGCGCTGGGAGATCAGCAGGGAGACATGCGCGCCATTGTCAAACCGCTCCACGTGGACGGTGACTTCGAGTTGCTCGACGCCCCCGGCAAGCAGGGTCAGACGCCCGGGTTCCGCGGTAACTGTGCTCGCCACGTTCGAGTTTCCCAAGCCGGTCCAGAAACGTTTGCCCGGCAAACCCTCGAGCTGGCTGCGTTCAAGCTCGCTGAAGCCTTTTCTCCCTGCCACTACGGGTTCGACTGCGATGAAGTTGACCAGGTCGTATTTCCCGTCGGCCAAGATGGGCGAGCCGAGTCGAAGCAGCCCGCGCGGCCCGCCGTCATGGCCCCGGAATCCGCCCGGATAGATGGCGAACTGAAGCCCGCCGCTTAAACCCCAGATGGGCTGACTGGTGTTAACTCCCGCACGGATCCAATCGGCGCCCTCCGCAGTCGCGAGCTCAAACAAAAGAAAGATCGCCAGGACGCACTTCCGCACGTCCGAGAGGCCCAGGAGATCCGCTTTGAACACCGCGAGTCGCCCGCCACACCCAGCTTAGGGAGGTACGCCGGGCGCGAAGCGTTATTTCCCCATCAAGTGCTCAAGCACCATCTGGTCGAGCGCGGCATAGTTGCGGTCGGCGACCAACGCCTGCGCCGCCTTCTCGTCAAACGAGCGAACCTTTTCCAGCAGGCGCAGAAACGTCTGGCGGCTGTTGGTTAAATGCGCGGTCCAGTGCTCTTCTTTGGTGGTGCGGAAAGGATGCACATCAAAGCAAACGAACTCGCCCTTGGAACCATACCGGTTGCGCTCCAGGGCGCGGACCTGGTCGAAAGCACTACGCAGGTTGGTGCTCCCGAACGGTTTGTCCTGGTCGAACTTGAGCCCGTTCTGATCGTTAAGATGGAGCGACCAGAGCTTTCCAAAGTGGCACGCAAAGTCGATTTCGTCGGCCGGGTCCAATCCGGCCAGGATCGCGTGCGCGGACTCGATCAGGCACCCCACCCGCTTGGGATCGCTGGTGACGCTGGCGAGCGCGAGGGCATGGCCGATGGTGGGGATGTAGGCGTGGTCCATCGGCTCATTGGGCTTGGGCTCAATGGCGATGCGAACCTTCTTGTCGTGCGCCAGCATCTTATTCACCGCCTCGACCAACAGTTCGACGCTGCGCCGTCCGTTTTTGCTTTCGCGCAGATAGGTGCCCTCGCGCGCAAGCCACAGCACCACTAAATCAGTGCCCAGCACCTTGCCGATATCGATGCACCGAAGCGAGCGCTCGATCGCATACTTGCGGCACTTGGGATCGTTGCTCGTGTAGCCTCCGTCAATTGTCATCGGGCTAAACCACAGTCGCGGAGCCGTCATCTCGGCGATAATCCCGGCGTCATCGAGCTTCTTCTTCAGCTCTTTGGCCTCCTTGCGCAGTTGGGCGTCGGACTTGCCATCGATATCGGGCACGGCATCGTCGTCATGGAACATCATGGCGTCGAAGCCCAGTTCCTTGAGTTTCCCGAGCTTCCAATCGAAAGTCTGGGCTGGCCGAGTAGTCGGGCCGTAAGGGTCCCCGCCTTCGCTGATGTTCCAGGGACCAAAGCAGAATCGGTAGGTGTTTTCTTTTGCCATAGGTTCTTGGATTGGAGCTTAGAAAGCCGTCGTCCTGATGCAAAGCAAAAAGCCGCGAACGAGTGTCTCTCATGGGCACCCCTGTCCTCCCAAAGCAATGGTGCAAATCTTTTGTACTCAGGGAATAAAGTCGGAAACTGAGAACGAGGCTAACGTGTTGATTTTCAAGCACGGTCAAATTGGCTCAGGGGGAATAAAGTCGGAAACTGGAGGACGGTTTGGGGGGGCAGGTCATCGGAGGCGAGGTAATAAACTTGGAAACCGAGTATTCAGACCGAGGAAGGTGTCAAAACTCGTCGCACGAGCACAGAGGTCAAAGCCCGTCGAATCGGATTGACTGACCATTCCATCATCGGCTTTTATGAAGAGGTTACTCATTCCTGCAACCACCATTGGGTGTCAAAGCTTAGTGAACCACTGAGTCCGTCGTGGCGGCACCGGGAGAAGCAGGAAAAGGATCAATACCGTTCTGGGTACGGAAGAGTATGAAATCTAACTGGGGTTGCCATTCTCTGTCGTTTCGCGGATGCCCGGCTGCTCGGCAACGAGATCTTGCCACGCTCGGCTGGCTCCTGATTCTTTTCCTGTGCCTACCGGCGCGCGGGTTGGAACCACAATACATCCGAGTTGGACCCGTGGTCGATACAGACGGCATTACTCGGGTTTCGGGCACGGCGTTCTGGTGCAGGATTTACCTGGTTGGGGCAAACGACGCCCTCACGCCGATCGGTGATCCGGTGTCTTTTCGCTCTGGAGCTCAAGCCGGTTTCGCGTTGTTCGATCTTAGCCGTATGGGCTTGTCTCTGGCCTCGGGTGCAACGCCATCTCTGCGCGCTGGCGCTTGGGAGGGCGTATACGGCTCGCTTGCAGCAGCTCAGGCTGGTGGCGGCAGGTGGGGTTTATCGCCCATTGTGCAGGTTAACTTGCCCTCGCCCTCCGGCGTCGAGTACGTCGACTTAGGTGGGTTCGAATTGATGCAGGCTTTAGCCTTCGTGCCCCTTTCGCTGGATCCCTCGGTCAGCACCAATGGTCCCGGGGCCGTCACGAACAGCGTCTCGGTGGCAACGGCCGGCCCCATTCTGAACTGGAGGGCGGTTTCTCTCGCGGACTGGGTGAGGATCATTTCTGGGACGAACGGAATGGGGCCAGCCTCGGTGCAATATGCCGTTGCTCCCACGCCCGAACACGCTCCTCGGTCAGCTCGGTTGGCCGTCGGCAGCGTTTCGACTTTGGCATACGATGACGGCGTTCCTGAAACCAGTGGAGTTCAGGATGTTGTACATGATGGCGTCGCCCTAAGGATCACGCCAACGAACTTTCCGTGCCTTTTGTTGTCTGTGGCAGCCTGCTTTCCTCCTGACCCCATACAATATTACCAAAGTCCTCTCCCCAAACTTGCCGTTAAGGTCTATGGAGCAAGTAACGGTGAGCCTGCTGCGCTGTTGGGTTCTGGGGTCTCCTTAACCTCACCCCCTCTTCGGGCTGATTCGCCAGTGTGGGCTTCAACCGACGTCTCAGATCTCGGGATTGTCATCACCCGAGGCGAGTTCTTCGTGGAATTTGAGTGGACCGCACCGTCCTCGCCGCCGCTGGCCTTCGACAGTTCAGTCCGTGATGAGCGGCGCACGTGGATCTACGAATCCGGGGCCTGGAAGTTAATGGCTTCCGCGTATACCAATACCGTCTTTGCAAATGTTGAGCTGATGGCAAGAGCCACTCTATCTTGGCAAACTCGCCCTCAGGTACTGACCGTCACCCAGGATCGTGCGCTGTGGATGGACCCACCCGTTCCACAGATTCCAGGCAGGGGTCCGGTGGGTCTGCACGGTCCACTCACGGGCTGGGTCCAAGTGGACACCTCTGCGGATCTCGTTCATTGGACGCCAATCCTTACGAACCAACTCGTCCAAGGTGAGCTATCCCTGGACACCCTGCCATCCACGCCGGGCTTTTTACAATTCTATCGTGCTTGGTTGAACTCTGCGCCGTAGGCCTTTCTAGACAGGCTTTCAACCCAGCCTGGCTTCTGCCGGATTTCACGGGTGCGCAGAACTCAATTCAATCCGAAGCATCTGCTACTGGGCCAGGGATTAGCGGAACAGCCCGGAAGGACAGGAGCAGACGTTCCAAGGCTTCCCCAATGGCTCAGCTGGAGGCGGGCGTTGGTGAGAGGCACCGATTGCCCGACGCGGCGCTGACGGTGACGCTGCTTTCAATTAACTTACATCTTAATAATGTAGGTTATGACTGCGCAAGGTGGCATCATGTTGAATGCTTGGCCGTTGCCAACGGCGTCCGTTGTCCTCGGGATCTGCAACCCGACGTTATCATGGTTGGAATCGCTACCCTGCCCGAAATTGTTCGGCACCGGGGTTTCGCTCACCCCAGGATCGAAGCCGGAGTTATCGGAAAAGAAAATGTCCCAGTAGGGATGGCTATGGTTAGGCATTTCGGCAATGGTTAGTGCGTGGCTCTCTTGGCCCTCCGTCTGGCCCACAACACGCTCAGTGAGCCCTGGTCCTGTGCCCGATCCTATAACGGACCGTCCACGGAGATCGGGAACATTAAATGTGTGTGCTTCGGCATCCCCCCCCCCATCTTCGAGCAAGGGCTTGAAAGAGTGCCGGGAAATCTGCCTCGAGAAGAGCGTGGCCATCGCATGGGAGCCAACCGACGGGCACGTTTCCGCCAGCGAAAGCTAGCAGCGAACCCGGCGGGACGTCTTGCGTAGTCCTCGAGGTATCTGCCATCATTGAATAAGGGGTGCTAAGCAATTGCTGCCTTGGTATGATTTCAGTAATGTTTTGCACTGGCACCCCATTGGTTCCCTGTGTGACAGTGATACCAATGAAGCGATTTGCTTCGGTGAAGGTGAGGGAAAGACTGTTCGCCGCGGGCATGGGATTTGTGATAGGCGTGCCGCTTCCGAGGATGACATTGAAACCGCCGTTGAGGATCGGGACATTCGTGTATTCCTGTCCCCAAATGAAGGCGTTTGCATTGGTGCTCGTCTTGTCAGACCAGATCCGGAAGGCGAGTCCGTACGCACCGGTCGGCAAGGGAGTCCCAGAACTATCGGTCAATCGGCCTTGATAGTTGATCAGGCTCGGCACCGGTTGGGCCAGGACGTTGCCTGATGCAAGGGTAAATGAGATCAAGCCCGAGAGGAATGTTGTTCCCAGTGAATTCATGATGATAGTGCCTGGTTGGTTTGGGTCCAGGGAAGAGACAGTTTTGTCATTTTGGCGACGAGTGCATGAGAGCGGATTGATGTCCCTAAAACCATGGGTCCGGCCCACCACCGCCCCAGGGGAACGTGATCTCAGTCCAGTCACTCGCGAGACCCTGAGCGTCAATCGCTCGTACCCGAAACCAAGGTGGCAACTCGTGAGAATAGCGACTGAATACATTGACTGATGTAGCATCAACGATGCCCTGCACGCTGCCACAATCCCACGGTTCTATCAAGCACCCAGGGTCAAGAAGGCTCGAAATGTATTGGTATGTTACAGCACTCCCACCCGGGTTCGGCGATGGTTCCCAAGAAAAGTGGAGTCCAAATGGTTGGAAGGGATCCTGAGTCATGCTCAGTCCGCTCGGTTTACTGGGACCCGGAAAGACACTGCTCATCACGACTACGTAGTCTGCCAATGGCAGAGCGATCCGAACGTTGCTGCCTTGATTCTGGTTGTAGGAGGTAAACTCCAGCTTGTTCCAGCCAGCCTGCAGGTTAAGCTGCAACACTTGGCTAGTGATCTCGACGTCGTTGAGCCAAACACGACCGACGTCGGCTGAGAGGGGTGCGCCGGGCAAGGCCTTGTCTTGGTCAACATAAAGGAAAGTTCGGCCATAGTACTGGTAGTCCTGTGGATTGGCGATGTTAAGACTGCCCGGACCATCTACTCCCGACGTCTTGATGGGATTCTGCCAGCAGCTTCCAGGCGCGTCTGGAAGACCTCCACTGCTGGTACAGTTTCCGGAACCACAAATTGGAGTCCCATCCCGTTCCAACTTGTATATGTTGTCATGGCCGTCATCACAGCCAAATGACCACACTCTCCACAGGTTGTCTCCCCTTGAAACAAGACGATAAAACCTCTGGCTTCCAGTGAGTGGTAACTGGAAAGGTGAGTTGGCGTCAGGCACCGTGGCCCAGCCTAGCGAGTCAAGGGAAGAGGTTTCCTGCAATAGGCCTTGGCTCCAAATCGCGAAAACGTTCGTCCCTTGGCGCTGTAGGGCTAAGGCTGAGGGCTGATCGGCTGTGACCCAGAGGCTTGATAAACCAATTCCGATGGCGACTAAACCAAAAGGGGATGAAACTGGGCGGTGGTGATGCGATTTAGGTAATATTGTCATGTCTTGATGAGTTCGTAAGGTTGAGTTGTCAAATGGCTTCCCAACGAGAAGATCAGGGGGAGGGTTTTATACTAATTGATTGGATGCCATCGTGTTTTCATGATAAATGCTAAAGCGTAAGACTGAACGGAAACATCATTCTCTCTGTCGGTCGTGAATGGGTGATCGTGGTCAATGTTGGGGTTACCACCATAGCTGTTCAGATACCTATCGGTTCGTCCATCTTTAGGGTCGTACCAATCGGCGGAGAATCCAGTCCTCCCGCTATGCGCGTGGTGCACACTGCCGCCAGATATTGTCGCAGGACCGGTATATGTTGTGGTGGCCTGTAACCCAGTGTCGTCATCGGCACCGACAACGAAGCGGTTCCGTAGGTCTGGATTCTGGTTCTTGCCTTCGCAAAGAACCCAGCCGTCGGGCATTAGCGCGATTCTACCCGACCACATCACGATGACACCGCGTGGGACGGGTGGAGTAACCACCGTTTGGGCGGCCGATGCGAACTTTGCCTGTAAAGCGTACGGCGTGCTCCGAATCTGCTGACGCGGAAGAATCTCACCCTTAGAGATGGGCAGGCCATTCGTTCCTCGCGTAACGGTCAGGCCGATGTACCTGTTAGGATCATTGAAGGCACTGTCGATCGAGTTCGTTGGAGCATCATTAGCGGGGGTCCCTCCCGGTGATCCAAGGATCAGGTTGAAAACGCCGTTGAACACGGCGACGCCGGTATACTCTTGCCCCCAAACGAGGGTAGTAAGAGCACTGTTGGTTGGGTCGGACCAGATACGGACCGCAAGTCCGTATGTTCCAGTGGGCGAGGAAATCCCCGCAAAATCGGTAAGTTTACCTTGGTAATTGCTCGGCACGGATTGCGCCACGCCCTTGCCTTGGCTCAAACCTAGCAGAACCAAGCATGCGCCCAAGAGAGGTTTCATTTTCATGGTCTTTATGGTGGGGAGCAACGGTCGCCTTGGATTCGGAGCCTCAGGGGGTGATTTGACTCCAAGCCTAGCGGCAAGAATCGGCGGCGTGGCCGCAGACCAAGTTTGTGGGTACCCGGCCGAACGGAGAGGAAGATGCCGTATACGCCGACCGGGAGATGGTGGCGACAGCCATTCGTCGACTCCTTGCTAGTCCTTCGGCCTCGCCACTGGCTGGTGAGGGCACAGCCTCGCCATCACCGTTTCGGCGAGAAGCTTTGCGGCCGGAATAGGTGAACCCTGTTCGCAAATGTCTAGTCTCCTGGGTATTGTCGCCCCAGTTACGGAACATGGTCGGACCAAGCCATTAGTACTTGATTATGTAATTGACAGAGGCAAAAGGAGGCATCGTGCCGAAGGCGGGATTGCTGCTGTTCCCAGCAGGGTCCGTAGTGCGCTGCATTTGAAAGCCCACGTTGTCATTGTCGCCACCATTAGCACCGAAATTATTCGGGACGGCGACCTCGGAGACACCTGGATCGAAGCCGCTATGCTCACACCACATGATGTCCCAGTAGGTGTGGGTATGCGCTGGTAGCTCGTCTAAGGAAAGCGTGTGCTGATCCACTCCGCCGGTGCCTGCTAGCTGCGATGCCGGGGGAGAAGAGACGCGGCCGGCGGCACTACCGCCCATGTTATCCAAACCGATCGCTACCCGACCCCGGAGGTCAGGAAGAGTGAAATCGTTCGTCCCACCATCGCCAATGCCCCATGCAGTGCCAATTGCGGCAAACAGTTCAGGGAACTGTTGGCTGTTTACTGCGTGGCCGTCGCAGAGCATGAAGCCGGGGGGTGGTGCACCGCCAGCGAAAGGCAAGAGTGTTCCGGCTGGGACCCCATTCCCTGATCGCAGACTGAACGGTGAACTCAAGATTTGCTGCCTCGGTCGTATTTCTGAAGGCGCGGGAATAGGGGATGAATTGCTGGAAACGAGCGTTATGCCGAGAAACCGGTTATTCTGGGAAAAGGCAAAGGACAGGTCGTTGACTGCAGGCGAAAGGCCTGGAACATTCGTAGAGCCGGGCGAACCGAGGATCACATTGAATAACCCGCTGGTCTGCACGGCCACTGTCTGCTGTTGGGCCCAGATTAGATTTGTCGAACTCGTGGCCGAGTCCCAAAGTCGGAACTGGATTGCGTAGCTGCCCGCAGGCAGCGGAGCACCTGTTTGGTCGGTCAGTCGGCCTTGGTAGTTAATGAGGTTTGGCACGGACTGCGCAAAGCCATCAGTCGTCATGTAGGTGCATGCTGCGATGCCTAGCGCGAGAGCGAGGTATTTCTTGGTCTTCATGAGGTGGGTTTTGGTTTATTTGGGTTCGGTAAAAGAAGGGATCCGATTCGTACGCCCAATGATCCCGGTCGAGCGTTGTCGTGTTGGTCGCAGGAATGGCCATCGTGATGGGTTCGAAGCGGGTTCCCAAGTCAGTGGTAATACCGACGGGGTTGCTTTTGCCCGAAATGCTTGACCATTGGATCATCAGACTGCTTTGAGGCTGGAGCGGACGTCGGTTGAGAGCTTGACCACCGAATTGGGATCGCGAGGATCAGTACCAGCCATGACTGCGGCCCCGTAATGTATGCCGTCCCCGTCGGTATTGATGCGGAATCCCGGAATGGTGATAGCGAGGCGCACTCGATCATTCCCGCCTCGAGCAGCCTTGGAAAAGGTGAATGAGGATTGTGAAGGGGTGATGAACGCGCAGTCGTTGGTGCCCAGTAGCGCCGCCCAGCTGTAAGAGTTACGAAGTTCACTCAATCTCAGGACGTTCGGCGTGGCCTCGAGAGTTCTGCCACCCACCGAGCGAGTTCCACACGGGACCCGTACGAAGTGAAACAATTGATCGTTCACGTCCGCGAGGGTGGCTTCAGTGGTTACAGATTCCCCTGATGGCCCCTTTGTGATCTGCCAAGCCATGCTTTCCATTGGCAATGGGCAAGGAGCCGCCGTGTTTGCGATCGAGAAGAAACGTAGCGAGCCCGGTTCCGGGATGCCCGCAAGCGCCGTTTGGCCGACAGTCTGAAACCAACACGTCGTGGCTGCGAAGCAGACAACGGAGACGATGAGCGGCGAGCCTTGAGTCTGCCGAAACTCTGTTGCGATACCGTCCAGCGGGCTCATTTAGGATTCGATTGCTTCTGGAACGTGTACTTTAATGCAGCTAGTACTTGATTATATAATTGACGTACACGTTCTTCGGGCGAGTCTCATTGCCGCCAGTGGCATCAGTCGTCCGCTGTATGTTCCCATTGTTAGCTTGATCACCGTCGGCAAAACCCGGAGGAGGAACGTTTTCAATCGCGTAGTCGGCATATTGATGCGTATGACTCGCGAACATGTCCCCTTGAAAACTTCCGACCATATTTCCCACATTCCCGCCAACGAAGAGCGCTATTCGAGAATTCGAATCAGGGTCCAAGGATAAGGTATTCGTTTGGCCGGCAGCGACCCCGCGCAAGAAAACTCCGCGCATGTCAGGCAGATTGAACGTCGTCGAGCCGTCGCCGCTTCCGGAGGCCGTGCCCAGCACACCGAACAAAGCGGCATAATTGGTCCGTTCAACGAGCGAGCCATCGCAGAGCAACCAACCCGGAGGAGCATTGGTTCCCATGTAGGCCACGACTGTGCCCGGCGGGCAGAGCGCGTTGGCCAGATTAGAAACCAGTGAAGAAGCCTGTTGCGCCTGCATTGCAAATGGCACGCTCATCAATTGTTGTCGCGGGGAAATCTCGGTCGGCGCCGGGACATTCGTTCCACCTCGGGACAAAACCGTCACTCCGAGGAAGCAGTTGCTGTTCGCGAATGCATAGGTCAAGCTATTGACGGCTGGTGCAGCGTCTGGGATTTGCGCGCCGCCGGGAGCGCCAAGAATCACATTAAAGACCCCGCTGCCTTGAACGGCAATGGTTTGCTGCTGCGCCCAAATGAGATTCGATGTGCTCGTCGGCGAATCCCAGAGACGGAATTGGATCGTGTAGTTCCCGGCAGGCAGTGCCGCTCCAGTCTGGTCCGTTAAACGACCCTGGTAATTGACGAGGCTTGGCACTGATTGAGCTCTCACGTGTGCGGAGCCTAAGGGGAGCAGGGCAAGGCCAAAGACGAGAAACGCTCTAATTGTTTTCATGGTATGGGGTTTTGGTCGACTTGGGGTGGCAAGGGAACGGCCCAAGCCCGTATGTGGTTGTTGCGGCGCACAGAGTCGCGCTTCCTGTAATCACCGTCGCATTCACTGCCCCTCCTGCACAGTAATACGAAAAAAGAGGTTCGTGGCCACTCCCGTCGCTGGCACGTCGAATTGATTCATGCCCGGGGTGGCAACAATGTTGCTTTGTAGGACGCTAAACGGCCCGCTCACGGAGTTACCCTGCTCCAATGCATAAACAATCCCGGCGGCGCTGGCCCATTGGATCTGCACGCTCTGCTGAGTCGGTAAGATACCGATAATTTGAAACATCGACTTCGTGTTGTTGGGATCCAGGCCCGCGAGATATTGTTGCATCAAGGTCATGCCCTTGTTCGTCGAGACAAAGTTGGGGTCCGAGTTGATCGGCAGGTTGTATTGGGCAAGCCAATTAGTGAAAGTCGGCGGCGGAGACAGAGCCAGATCAACGCGCTCGACCCGCCCTCGATCCGCCGGGCCGAAGGTGAAGGTGTCGGAATTACCCGACGACCCATCGCCGATGGCCGCATTAGTGCCATTGACAGTGGCGTGGCGGGTGTAAGTGGTCGGTGTGGAGTTCAGAGGCAGAGCGTTTGGTGTAGGTGTGCCCAGAGGAACACTACCGACTGAGCGTGTTTCGAATGGGATAAGAGCAAGGTAATAGTTCTGGCCGTTGACATTAACGAGGGTTGAGTTGATCGAGACGGCTGAACTTGTTGATGATACTTGCCATTCGACACTTGCCGGGATGCGGGAAGCGGAAATCGCTCCATAAAGAATCAACCCCGGCTCCGGAATCGCGCATGAGGCATTCAGCAGAAAGACACATGCTAACAACAGGCAGTACATTCCCGCAGACGATGAGTCGAGAGACTCAGGCGCTCCCGAATCGATGCCACGTTCTGCGGATCTTGCCCTAATAGTTGAATGCTGAAACGAGGCTCCTAGTCGGTTCAGCAATGCAGATTTCGGATTAATACTGATTCTGGTCATTTATTTCGACTGTGCCGGTGGCTTGGCCAACGCCGGGGCTGTCTCCCAATTCATCGGCCGATACGTTGTTGACAGGTAGAGCCTTCAGAGTCCAGCCCTTAGCAGCCTCACCCGCCTTGGCACCGATAAAAGCAGAAGTCGTGTAGCAAACCACGCCACTTCCAACAGACCCGATGACGAATCCAGGAATACAGCCAACTCCACCTTCTGGGACACCAAGAGCACATCCTGCCTCACCGCCTTTTGCCATAACTCCTGGGCACGCTTTGGCAATCATTGAATCGACCGCAGCAGCAGTAGCTTGATTCACTGCCTCCGCAGTCACACCTTGCGCTCCTCCCTTTGTGGAATACGCCAGACTGAAGCCGATACTGCCAATGTTAAACGCGTAGGATAACTTGCTTGCACCGTTCAGGCGACCAACCGAGTCTAATCCGGTCCCTTTTAAAGTGTCATGTGACACGCCCGCGACAAAGCCTATCGTGTTGTTAACTTTTTGGACCGGGTCTGGGCGAGGTTCACTTTCACTAGGGGAGCTCTGCTGCGAAAAGTCAACATCAGAGTCTGTAGGCAATTCTTCATCGCACCCTGTTCTGTCTAGATGCGCAAGCGGGCTGTCGGCACAGTATGCATATGAATGCAGCCTGCATGGATGCAGGCGTTCTCTCAGCGGGGAATCATGTCCTCGAGGATCAACTCGTGTAAAGCGAGCTAGATCGGATGACAAGAATCGAGCTTCAAAGTAATGAAGTCCTGATTCGCTATCGCTTTCCTTCTGGATGAAGTCATAATTAGCCTGTGAGATTCCCATTTGAACGGAGTATCTTGAATGCCCATACGGATATAAGGCGACTTCCTTCGTTAGGCTCCCATCAGCGGCAGTTTCCGCACTTGTAGAGCCGAGGTGATTCTGATGAATGTAGTGGACGCGGAGGACGGGACTTCCGCTTGCCAGTTCGGCCGTTCGACTTGCGCCCACTACCAAAACGTCGCCAGGTGATAACTTCTGCGGCACGGAACTGATAATGTTTGATGAAACAGCCGAGGAGTTCTGCCAAACCTGAGCCTTGCCGTCGTAATGCCACTGGCTGGTAGAGAGTTGCGCTGTGAGATTGGACAGCGCGAAAGACTCCAGGCCGGTGGCAGCCAGAAAACTAGGGACATTGCTGACGGTGTGAGACGTAGGGTCGGTGTAAGTGCCGGTGAGAGCCAGCGTGCCGTTCGTGCGAGACTGCAACCAAAGCACGGAACCGGCGGCGAGACTGCCACTGGGGATTTGCCACGAGAGCGAGGCGGGGTCCCACAGATAGGCGGCGACAACGAGATTGCCCCTAACAGGGAGGGTAGCTCCGTTCACTGCGACGGAGACGAGGTTCATACCGGTCCACAAACGGAGGCGTTGTATGCGTTGGTTGTTGCTCAGAGAACCGATAACGCGAGCCACGCGCGTGTCGCCGTTCCAGACGAATTTCGTAGTCTGGTCGTTTTCCCGGACCTCAAAATATTTGTTAACGTAGAGGGTAGTGAGGCTGGTGTTCGTGGTGCCGGGCGGGTAGCCGACATTTTTGGCGACGCGACGGTCGCCGTAATCGTACAAGTATTGGGCGCTCATCTGGATGTGTTGCACGCCTGTGAGGCGGTCTTTGAAATCCCAGGTGTTCGTCAACCCGTCGATTACGGTCATGTTGCCGTTGGCATCGTAAGGATAGCTCCGCTGGGGTGAGCCATGGGTGGCCGGATTGATTGTGGTGAGCGCGTGCGGCCCAGGTGGATCACCGGGCGCGCGGCCAATCCGGTTAACCGAGCCCTTGGTCCCGCCGGAGATCATTTGGCCGAGATTTGCCACTGGAAGCCCGGTGAGCGGATCGGCGTCGAGGATCGTCGAGGTCTGATCAAGCATATTCCCAATACGATCGTAATGATAGGCGATGGAACCACCATTAATATTGGTGTCGCCAGGGGCGCCAAAGGCGTAGCCAGAGAAGGTAATGCGGTAAAGGTCATCGTAGCCGAAGACTTGGGTATTCCGTCGCGAATCTCGCACAGGCACGACAGTGGTAGGCCGATTGTCGTACATGAGCTTGATATTCGAGGCGTCGTCAAAGGCGTAAGAGAACGCAATCAGCGGGGCGGCAAAGTTCGTCTTTGGCGCTGCAGTTATAGAAATAAGTCGCAGGCGTGGGTCATAACCATACTGCGTCACAATCCCGTTGCCGTAACTAATGCCAGCGACTTGTGCCGAGGCCTGGTAGGATATGTTCTCAATAATCGCACCGGCCTGGGTCAAGCCATTCACACCACCCTTGATACTTTGAAGCACATTGCGCTGATTGTAGATATAGCTAATGGCATCGTTGTCAGGATAAGTCAGCGAAGTCATGCGATCCAATGAATCGTAGGCGAAACTGGTGCGGTAGCTGACCAGTGGCCGGCCGACACCTGCGTTGCTGGCGTAAAGGAATTGCAAGTCAGGAAGGCGCTTGATGGTGTAGGAGACTCGACCTCGGTCATCGTAGCTGGTGTGCTCCTCGCCAGACAGGTCTTCGACCCAAGCGAGTTTGCCCAAGGTGTTAGTGGCGGTGGAAACTGTCCCATCACCATTATCTACGAACCCGCGGGGTAGGTCGTAGTGATACACAACACTTGCCGCAGAAATGCTGATTCGCCAGGGTGGAAGCGGTTGACCATTGAGATAATTCTCCGTCTGAAGACGGTTGGCACCGTCGTACGTATAAACGATTTGTTGGCCTTTGGCGTCAACGGTGTTCGTAACATTCGATGCGGGGTCGTAAAACCACTGCAGCGTGCCGCCGTCAGGATCATCCACGGCAACCTTTCTGCTCAAGCCATCGAATTGGAAGGATTTCCGATTGTTCTGTGAATCGGTGTAGCCGAGGACATTGTCCAAAGTGTCATAGTCGTACTCGGTGAGCCAAGCGAACGTGTTGGTTGTCACTTGGCCTATGTCGGTAAGGTGGACGATTTCCTCAACCTGTCGCAGCCGACCGTGTCCATCCTGCCCACGTAAGCCATCCTCGACATAAAACATTCCTGCTCCGTAATGCGGGCTGTTCGGCCGGGTCTGCTCCTCGTCCCGAACCAAGCGCGTCAACGGACCATAAGTCGTTTGAGAGTAAGCGCGGTAGGTTTCGGGCGGTGTGGGCGGCTGTGATTTGACGGTTTCGCGGCCAAGAGGGTCGTAATCGGTTTCCAGGTAAGCGTCGGATTGATTGATGGGATTGAAGTCGAGCGTGCCCATTTCGAAATATGGCAAGAATGAGCGCCAGACTGCACGGCGTTGATTGAACAGAGTGGCGTCATTAACGACCACAACGCCGTTCGTTTCGCTTTGAGTTCGGGTCATCACCTTACGGCCCATACCGTCGAAAAAGGAACGCAAAGCGAAAGTCCTTGCTTCTCCGGCCACTTCCCTCAAATCGGTCTCAACATAATTGATGGTTTGTCCGCCGCCCGCATCGGACTGAAGTTCATAGGAGAAAATCGCGGTCGGGAGATTGGTTGTGTCGTACGGTTTGGTGATCGAGGTAATCCGGCCAAACGTGTCGAGTCCAAACAAAGTGGTGTTAGTGTTGAATTCAGTGGCGGAGGTCATTACTCCCAGGCCGATATCGTATTCTGCCCGCATGACCAGGGACGTCTGTGTAGACCCAGCGGCAACAACATCCGGGTTCCCGGTGTAGATCGTTTCCATGACCGGGTGGGTATGGATTTGTGAATCAAAGGCGATCTCGCGATAGTGACCTAGGCTCGGCTGGCTAGGCACACCAAGCGGGTCATAAAGCGTTGTGACGTTGCCGAAAGTGTCGAAGAGCCGCCGCACGGTGTCGCGATAGGTGCGGTTGGTGATATTGATCCAATCCCGGACGAGCGTCGGGTTTCCGAGCGAAACGGTTCCGAGATTATTCCCGATGAACGCGGGATCGTCGTAATAGACTTGCTGGCGGGCAACGACGTGGTTGCTGATGTCCATCGTGTCTTGCTGAACCAGACGATCCAGCAACCAAAGATTGGTGCCGCTGGGAAACCCAGCCGAGAATTGGCGAACATAAATCCTTTCATCCTTCCAAGCTGGACGGTCCCCGTTTTCCACGCGCCCAAAATCGGAGTAGAGTGTTTGGTTTCCGTAGTTGTCGTAGTCGAAGGCCCTCTCCATCGTGACGGCGTTGGTTTCCGGCCCCTGCTCGATTTCCTCTATCACTTCGTCGTTTACGAAGGCAAACGTCACAGTTCGAGTTTCGTCCGTAGCCAACGCCAGGTCGATCGGGCGTGGGTTCCAAGTGTTGGTTTGCCGGTAGAACGTTTTGCCCGCATCAGTGTCCGTCTCAATGAATGTGGCCTTGCCTTTCAAGGCCTCGTTGGTTTGGCCTACGTCAAACTGAAAATGGGTCACCAGCGTCGGCGCCCCCTGACTAATGCTGCCCCGTTCCGTCTGCGTCGCCTCCTGGAAGCCACGGAATTGGTGCTCAGCCGCATCGTAGTAGTCGTTACGGTACCTGAACAGATTGGTGTAAGTGCCTCCCAGCCCATCGCCTTCGACAATTTGCGATATCACCGGCATCGAAAACGGTGCAGTATTTGTCCATCGATTAGCACCACCCGCATCCTGAACCAAAAAGTCGGTTGAGTTACTGTAAGTTATGCTCAGCGTGCGACCCAAGGTAGTGATTACTTGGTTGAGGAGATAAGCTTTCCCTGCAGGGAACAGATCGATGTATTGAATAAACCGGTCCTGATTTTGGTGCCAAATAATATCCACTGAACCGTTGGCGTTGATATCCACGAATCGGACAGCCGTTTGACCGGTCTCATACGGAGGCGCGTTGGTTATGACGAACGGGCCAGACCAGTTCGTACCGTTCTGGTTCAACCAGACCTGGACACGGGCATTCTCGACAATGACCAAGTCAGCGAGGCCGTCCTGGTTGAGGTCCACCAAACGCGGCCCGGAATTACCGCTGGCCTGAAGTTGGGTTTCGTCGGGTCCGCCTGTCATGGTGTATGGCGCCCCAAAACCGCCCCAGCCCAAATTCAAACACACTTTCGTGCTATCCGTGCCGTTGAGTTGCACCATGTCCTGAAGCCGATCGCCGTTCATGTCGGCCAATTGCCAGGGCGTCGTCTGCGTCTGAGCCCCAGTAAAGTCGAATTGTCCACCACTGGGCATGGAGTATTGTCCGTAATGGTTGTTCTGCCCAGGGTGACCGCGCGTATAAAGCACCTCTAGCAAGCCGCTTGAGGCTTGATCGAGGCTGATGAGATCCATTGCTTTGTCATCGTCCATGTCCGCAAATTGAACCTCCGGGTCGAGCAGGCTGAAGTCACCGCCAGATTGGTATGTCTGCGCCACACTCAACGCGTTTGGTGAAGCAAAGTCGTAATAGTAAAACTGGATGGCGGCATTGTCTTGGGCCAGGACCAACTTTGCCTTGCCATCGCCGTTCAGGTCCACGAGACGGACTCCGGGTTGCCCAAGTGCAGCCCCAGTGACCGGAGGCGGATTCGTAATAGTCTGGGACACCGGCCATTGCGAGGTTGGAGCGCCGGGGTTAATGAGTGAACGCCAAGTGTTATCGCCATTGATCAGGATGTCGGGCAGTCCATCGTGGTTGATGTCCACGAATTCCGCTCGGCCGCCTGATCCTTCGCCATCGAAAGAAAAGTTCGGCTCCTGGTCGTCAAAGCCGATCGTCTGAGGGCTCGCGTTCTGAGGAAAGGCAAAAGGCGTATAGCCGAACAGCGTCGGCGGTAGAAAGTCCACGTTGGCTTGGGCGCTCGAGTCCGTGCGACTGCGGTTATCTCCAAACTCGGTAATCGAAGCCAGAAGCGACACCGGCGAAGTGGCTGTGTACGCAAACCGCCACTGCCGTGTGGTGCGGGAGCCGAAATTTACCGTGACATTCTGCAGTAACAGCCGGTTAGTGCACGCAAAGCGTGGCCGGCAATCCACAAACGGGTCGGCGCGATTGATGTATCCGAATAGGACGCTGAAGTAGCTACTGGGTTGAGTAGCGTGCAAGCCGTACCGAATCTCGCTGGGATAAATCTGTTGGCCGTCCTTGATGTAAAAATACTGGATCAGATTGCCATTCCTGTCCTGAGAGGAATCCACCATCCACCGAAACGTTCCTACGCCGTTCCAATCAAGTCGTGATTGATCCGTGGAACCAAAACTCAGCAGCGTTCCGTTTGGCAAGTTAGCTACCCATCCGCCATTAGTGGTCTGCTGGTAGCGGATGAAGAGGGATTCGATCTTTTGGCGATAGGAGCCATCGATCAGGTGGACCAATTCCTCTGCATATTCGTCGCAATACAGGTCCGAATTTGTGTATTGAGGCAGTCCTTTGTCTGTTTGCCTAGTGATGTAAGGGACCTTCAGGGCCCAGCCCATCCCCAGCATGCCATTTTCATTGCCGGGATTGTACTCAAGCACCAGTGCGGGAGCCCCACCGCGAACCGGCGGGAGATTTAAAGGCACTTGATAATTGAAGGTGCCGGAGTTGATTTGGGGTTGGAATTTCTCCCCCAAGCCCTCTATGGAACCTGGGCCACTGGGCAGAGAAATGGCCTGTGGCGAAACGCCAGAGGCATCCGCTCCGAAAGCCGACCGTGAAGCACTCACCAAGAACACCAACGCGATGCAACACAGAACGGGGAGCCTCGCTTGCAGAAGAATTCGCGCATGCCCCCGAAGCGAATGAGGTTGTTCGCCGGCAAAACTCTCCTCGGGGGCGAACTCATTCATGGTTCAATGACTGCCAACTGCAGCCTCAATACGAGAATCTGGCTCAAGCGGGGGTTAGAGAGCCGTGAACGAGGTGCGTATGGCCAAAACGAAGAGGCGTAAGCTCCAGCTTGCAGCTCAGACCGCTGTGGTAAACGATTGTGTAATTGGCGACGCCTGGTCATCCGAGCACTGGCACCTCATGGCCGTTAGTCACTACCTGCACTCGCAACTAAGGGGGGCAGGTTTCATCAATGTATGTCCGTGTGTTGAACCCGAGTTGGATATCTGTCAGTTGGGCGAGGTTATCAAAAAGCAGTGCTCCATTGTTGGGGTTGTCACCCTCGTTCATCGTGAGTACCCACTGACTATTGGCAGCACTGCGATCCTGCAGGGCGGCCGTACCGGAATTGCCAGATAGGTTACCAATTGAAGCCGTGATTCCAGCGATATAGTTACCAAAGTTAAAGTAACGAAAACCTGGGCCGCTAGCCAACGTATTGCAATAACCTCGGTTCCGAATCGAACTTGTACCAGCCTGGGCAAGATAGACTTGAAATCCCTGGCTCGAGTCGCCCGAGAAACCCGAAAGTACGAAGCCGACTTGAACTCCGTGGAGTTGGCCGCCGTTGTAATCGCTTCCGGAATAAAGCGTTGAGCCAAACTGCCTGTTATTGAACAGTGGATTACGCTGAATTCCATTAACCCATTGCGCATTCAAAGACGTGCTGAAGTAAAGTTTGAGCGAGCGATTCCCCGGACCACCACTTACGTTTGAGGCAAGGTAATTTGTCCAGCCTCGAAGACTCCCAGCTGCATCGGTAAGAACCGTTCCCGCGACCACGACAGGCGAGTAGTTCGTGATGACCACGTTTGTGCCTGAGATCTGAATCGTCTGAACTTGGTTGGCCTGGACAAAATTATTGCGCAGCGAGAATTTCAACACGCTTGAGGTTACGTACTGAACTGAGCCCTGAGTGCAAGCAGTCGAGATGGTAGGAACGCCGGACACGAGCGTAATGTCACTTTTCATTTGACTCACAATCACCTTCAGATCGCCAGCGTTGCGCGCCGCAAGAACACGCGCCACAAAGTTGAATGAGTTATCTTCGTTTTGGCAGTTATCCTTGTAGTTGAAACACAGCGCTGCGAGAAAAGCCCACTGCTGTGCCAGTGCAAACGCGTCGTTGGCTTTCTGTATCTGGTCATCTCGGATGAGAAGGAGGTCGCTTGAGAATGCCGGATTAGCCGCCATCAGCGACTGAGAGCGTGCCCATTGCGAGAGAAGAGAGCCTACTTGTGACATCAAGTTGGCAAGTTTACTGCGTTCCTGGTCGACTGCCTGGGCCGCCAGTTGGATTTGAACTGCCTGCCCCTGAGCTTGCCCTTGGAGCGTCGCCAAATGCGATGACAAGTTCAGCATTGTAGTGTCTGCATTGACATACATTTCCTGTGCTTGCTCATCGGCCGTAATCTGTTCGATTTGAGCGCTGAGCGCGGCCAGTTGAGTGGCCTCGTTAGCCTGAACTTGCCCGATCGCCAGATCCGCTGCAGCTTGATCATAGCCATTTGCGAGAGTGGCAGCGGCGCCAGTGACTGCACCAGGGTTTACTGAAACACCTCCTTTGGTGCTGAAACCGATAACCCCTCCCAACTGTCCGAAGGCGCTATTTTCGGCCTCTGTTTGCGCGGCGGTTGCTTGGATCTGCGCGATAGCCAAATCCGCTTGGGCTTGGACTTGCCCCTCCTGGACGTCGATGGCGGCAATCTGTTGGCCGTTCGTCAAAATCAGCTGGGCGAGACGAACCTGGTTGCTGTAAATCGCGTCGGCGACCTGCGTATCCTTTACCATCATATTGAAGGTATTGCTTAATTGCACAGTGGCCAGGAAGAGGTTCGTCTGTGCGGTTTCGACTGCCTGCCACTGCTGGTAGATAAGCCCTCCTGAATAGTTGAATTGTATACCCTTTTTTTGGAGATCTGTGATGACTAGCTCTCGAGGCCCTGGCGCGATAGGAAAACCCGACTGCAACCCCGCCGTGAAGACATCCGCGAAGGTGTCGCCGTTCGTATCCTTCACCGTGCCACAAAGGTTTTCCAGTTGAGAGAGGTACTGGTTCTGTAAATTGACCTGATCCGCGGCCCAGTTATACTGAAGGTTCAAGACCTGGGTGATGTTGTTACTCGCTGAAAGTTCGGCGCTTGAAGCATCGGCGGCGAACTGCGCAGCCAAGGCTAACGCAACATCGAAACTGGAGTTTTCGCCGGTCGTGGTCGCAAAGAACGGGACGAAAGCTGTGGTAAATTCGCCATAGTTGTTGGACGGGTCACTGGTCCCGCTTGCGCCGGCGTTGAACGTGACCCGTCCGAGGACAATTGATTGGTGTAGACGCCCAAGATCATGAACGATGCCTCTGATCCGCCCAACCGTGGAGAGTGTGTAAGGCGGGAGGTTCGTTTGGAAGGGACCAGCCAAGAGCAGCAGAAGCTGAACTTGGTTGACGGTGGCGTCGATATCGCTCAACAATGCCGCTGGGGACGTGTTACCCGTCACTGTAGGGTCATAGAAGTCAGCGAAACTGCGCAACTGGAAGTCCAGTAAGCTCGCCTCGGCATACCCCGAGAGGTTGCGTAAGAAATCCTCCGCGACCTGCGCACTCTCGGTAAGTACACTGGCCGAAAGAAGTGGATTCTGCCCTTCGACGAGATCAGCGTTGATAGGGTTGGAGAGGAACTGAACGAAGTTGTTGCAAGCATTTGAAAAGTAGCCTCTTGCGTACTCCACAGCGATGGTCTCTACATTTCGCCCATTGTTCATCACCGGCCCGGGTTGAAGGCGCGCATACGTGGCATAGCACATGGCCTCCATCGCGCCCCACTCGATGGGCAGGATTCGATCTTCGACTAGCAGGACGAGTTTCTGGGCGGCGTCCACGTCACCAGGGTTCACCTCTAGTCGTGCGCGCAGTGCGTAATCCGCTTGTTCGATCAGATTGCTATCGTAGGTGCTTGCCGCGCCGGCAGCATACGTATAAGGACCAGCGAGGGGAGCATGGGGATTGAATCCGCCTGGAAACACGACGTTCCATGCGGTTGCGGGGATCGCAACGAGGCCACTACCAAAATTCGTGTAATGGTAGACAACCGCGTTTGTCCGGTAGGTGTCGCCCAGCACCGCCAAATCAGCTGCAGCATTCGGGTACGCTGCCGTTTGGGCTGTCATCTGCCCGATGGCCGATTCGGCCAGGCAGATCCCATTGGCCGAACATGGAGAATCGTTCGTCGTCCCCGTAGACTCGTTTCCGCCGGCCCAAATCGCCACGGCGACTACGCCAGGAGGTGGCCCGGGCGTCACGTTGAGCCATGCCGACTGCAAGAATATCTCCTCGGCAATAACGGGGGTCATCCCCAGGTGAGACAGAGCAGCCGCCAGAAGTAAGCAACAAACCCTCGTGCGAGCGAGTGTATTATTGGTTGTCATTGTGTGCGCGTGTAAGCGTGAGAGTGCCGTTGCCGAGGTACGAAACTCCTGAGGATGTAAGCCCGGCTAAAGCAATAGTCACCGGCGTAAGGAAGGTTGAGTTTGTGAAATTGCTGGTGACTCCGAAGCTCAACGTAACTTCAAGGGATCGGCCCCAAGGGGTGTTGGTCACGGTAGTCGGGAATTGCGCGCCGCTGAGCTGAAAACCGTTGGCATCAGATTGCACCGGGACCGTAAAGCGATTCCCGAGTAACGGATTCCCCGTGACGTCGAAAAACGCCGCCGTGCCACCGCCACTACCGGACCTGAGCGCCATTTTTACCGGCTGGGCTCCTGTGAATACGCCATTGGTGACGCTTAACATCCCGACGTATAATCCTTGGGTACTTTGAACAATGTGAACGGTCGCAACGCTGGTATTTTTGGAGATCGTGTAGCCTTGGCTATCGAGGGGCGGAGCTGCTAGAGCAATCACAATCGAGCGGTTTATCTCAATGTCGGACTTCGGCACGAGATCGATTTGGATACTGACCGCGATCGTGTTGTTGCAGTAAACGCTTCCGCTGGGCTGCTCGTAATCGCCACTCGCCATTGCGGTCGCAGCCACCGCCGTGCCGCTCAAGCGGTACGTGAGAAAACCTATGAACGGCTTGTCGAAGATGACCGGGATGGAAACGGATGTCGCATCCGCCAATATATTGGTGGCGGTGTATGGAAAGGAGGCGAGAGGAAGCTTAGCGTTGGCTACGTCGTCAGTGTATATCTGCAGCCAGTTCCGGACGTCACCAAGAGGAACGAGGATTGAATCGGTCGGGCTGGATGGGCTTAGCCCGTGCTGCAATTCCCAAAGATTTGGCATTCCGTCACCGTCAGTGTCCTGAGAGAGCCAAGACTTCAAGGACATGTCTGAAGCCAAGTCTTCCCCGAAGAGAACAAGCCTGGCAACGTAAAATCCCATCGACGGGGAGGGTCTCAAGTCTCTCAGAAACGTCGCCCCCGTCGGCCTGACCGCCTCGACATCGACGACGTTAGTAATAGATACGACGGAATTGCCTTGAAGCAGCACATAGTATGAGGCCTGGCCGGGAGGCCCCTGGCACTCAAACATCCGCGGACCGCTATATTCAGGAACGGTCTCCAAAGGCGTCAAACGGACCTGGGCCCGAAGGGGCCGCTCATGAGACGCCGCGAACATGAGAAACAGTCCGAGTGCAAGTCCTTGGCGCAGTTTGTGATTTGGTGGAAAATGAAGTTGATCAGATAGCATACGCATCAATCCTCTCGAGGAACGTTCTGTCCGACAAAACACAATCTCGCGATACATTTGTTAATCCGAGGAATCCTGACCAGCCGATTTGCACCGATCCTAGCGGCGCTTTTCCCGATGACCACAAGGGCCAGTGAGACGAACCGCCGCGGCAGGATTGAACGCATCCCCCACCCCGGAGGACTCGAGCGCCTCCGAACCAGCACACCACCTCGGACCTTTTCAAGGCTCATAGAGAACTTGGAGATCATCATTCTTGTGCCATCTCTCTTAGCGGGGGGCAAGGATTTAGGCAAGAGGGAAATGAAACAAAGAAGTAACATTGATCCTAGGCTGGAAGTTCTACGAGAGCAATGGTTTCGGCACGAACGAAAACGTCTCTACTCGAAACTTGCGTCCTTTTCATCCATGTCTCAGAGCCTGACGAGGGGAGGGGCCGTGATAAAAAGCTCCAGCAACCGCGATCAATCGAGCAAACAAAGGATGGTTTCGGGCCACCAGACTGCCGAAGGCGGCCAAACGCGGATGACGGTTCTCGCTGCACATCACCGGAAGGCGGAATGGAGAGGAGGGATCGGCGCAAGGAGTCGAGTGGACGTAACCCCCGGCATGGGGTGGGAGGGTCGACAGGCCCCCGAGCGGGGGGCGCTGGACCCACACCCCGCAGAAGCTACCAAGGGACGGATGGTCGAAAATGCTTTTAGGCCAGTCGAATGGCCCCGAGTCCAAGGCTGTCACCCGAATCGGACACCGCTCGAGCGTGTCCGGAGGCGCAGAAATACGAGGCAGCGTCGCCAAATGCATAAGGCCAGAGGATCAAGTTGATTACCCGGCACTCTACTGCCTCGAGCGCAATCTACACTTCCAAGTATTGGCAAAGTTTCGCCAGCGACGCAAAGTCTGCAGGGGACCCCTTCGGCTACCGCCCCCCGGGCAGGGGGCGGAAACGGCACCACGGGATGCGGACCGCCAATTCGGACTACCACACGGCATATAATAGACCCTGTCCCCACAGTAAAGTGGGCCTGTTCTTATTAAGGCAGGCTTCGATGCAGCCCTGGGGAAGACAGGCCGATTTTGCGGAAAGGGGCCAAATCGTGCCCTTATGAGGACGCGAGACGCCTATTTGCTGGTTTTGGCCTTGGCCGATGGGGGTTGGGCGTTGGGGCGGATGAGGTGGAGTTCGGCGCGATCCAGCAACTCCCACTGGACCTCCTCCCCTGGCTCCAGGCCGATGGCGGCGGCCAAGGCCAGTGGGAAGTTGACATAGAGGCGGGGGTTTTGTCCGCGCGAACGAATCGCGTGGACCCGCAAGGGAAAGGAAGTTGGCATTTATTGTGATTGAATCGATGGTTTTGCTAGCAATCGATAGGCTAGTCTATAGACTAGCTTCATGGCTTGCCAGATTATTCCCTTCCCTCAGGAACTTCGCCCTCAACTGCCCACCATTGTCGGCAACGTTGATTACCTGGCATTGCGTCGGCGCCTGGAACAAATCGATATGCTTCTACGAGAGGGCGGGGTAGAGCGGGACTTCGTCGAGCGAGCTTTGGCCCGGTGGCATTGTCCAGCGGCTCGGGAAACGACGGCTGGGGAGCAGGTGAAGTTCCAACAGCGCTCACGGCGGGCCTTGCGATGCACTCTGCTGCGGACTCTACTGCAGGAGGATTATCGCGGCTTCAGTTGTCAGTTGGCCGGCAATCCCCTCTACCAGTGGTTCTGTGGGGTTGAAGCGCTGGATCTGGTCCGAGTCCCTTCCAAGAGCGAGGTGCAGCGATACGCCCACTGGCTGCCTGCCGATCAAATGCGGGAGGTGATCGAGGGGCTGCTCAAGGGGGCGATTGCGGAGCCGGGCAAGCTCGACCTGAAGGAGGCACTGGACCTGGAGGAGTATTTTCTGGATACCACTTGCCTGAAGGCGAACATCCATTTCCCGACCGACTGGGTGTTGTTGCGGGACGGGGTGCGCACGTTGATGAAGGCGACCCTCCTGATCCGCAAGCAAGGGTTACGGGGACGCATGGAATGCCCGGAAGAGTTTCTACGGCGCATGAACCGACTGAGCATCGAGATGAGCCAGCAAGGACGCCGAGCTGGCAGCAAGAAGGGGCGCAAGGGGGTGCTCCGGGCGATGAAGAAGCTTGTGGGGGTAGTGCGAGCGCACGCTCAGCGGCACCGGGAGTTGCTGGATCAAGGCTGGGAGCAAACCGATTGGACTCGCGCGCAGGCTGAACAGGTCCTGCGCCGCATCGACGCAGTGCTGGAACTCTTGCCCCGAGCGCAAAAGCAAGCCCATGAGCGAATCATTGGCGGTCGGCAGGTGGCCAACGCCGATAAGATTATCAGCCTTTATGATTCGGACGTGCGGGTCATCGTGCGCGGGAAGGCTGGCGCCGAGGTGGAGTTCGGCAACACGGTGCTGATCGGTGAGAACCGTCAAGGGGTCATTCTGGACTATCAGATTTTCCGGGAATCTGCCCCGGCCGATAGCCAGACCTTGTTCGAGAGCCTAACCCGAGTTTGGGACATGGCTGGTCGCCAGGTGGGAACGGTGGCGACGGATCGAGGATTTGCCAGCGCGGCCAACAGCAAGGGGTTGGCGCAGTCGGACACGTTTGACGCGACCTGCCCGCGCAAACCTGAGGAACTGAGACGGAAGATGGAGGACCCGAAGTTTGCGGGCTTGCAGCGACGGCGCGGTCAAACCGAGGGGCGGATCGGAATCCTCAAGAACGGGTTCCTTGGACGGCCGATGAGGGCCAAGAGCTTTGAGCATCGTCAATTGGCGCTGGCGTGGGGGGTGTTGACGCACAACCTGTGGGTGTTGGCTAGGATGAGGAAGCCCACAAAAGAGGCGGTTCCGCTGCCCAAGGCAGCGTAGGGCTCGCGGTTCCCAGCGGATAAAGCACAGCAGGGAGTAGGTGCCTCTCTCGTCGGAGAAAAAACCCCGATTTACACGATTCTGGATCTTCTCTCACGCGACGCCCTGACGAATCCGCCCCACCCCACCACGCCCCCCCCACTCTCACAGGACAGCTCTTCTCAGAAGACAGCTACTTTGGGGACAGGCTCTACTCTAGGGACCGAAGTCTTTGGGCAACACTCGCCACGCGCAACCCGAGCGCACAACGTAGAGAATGGCGTTGAGGAGTTGGCGGCGCCCCAATTTCGGGGGGCGTCCGCGCTTGCCGGGTTTTGCCTTGGGTGCTGGAACCAAGGCTTTGGTTTCATTCCACGCTTGGTCGGTGATATCGCTTGGCCACGGATGCATTTGCATCCGCCTCATTTCTGACGTCGGGCTTATGTGATACAACATAAGCACCTTACTTATTATTGGCCATTAGCCATTTTCACGACACGGTGTTAGACACTATGGCACGGGAGATCCAGAATGAAGCGCCTGAATGTTCTGTGATCTGAAATGAACGGCCCTTCCGAGAAATCTGTTTAACCTGGTTCTTGTGGATGATCTCGCTGCGCTTTGAACTCGGCGTGGCCGCCACCTTCCTCATGGGGAATAATCTCCAACGGCTCGCTGCCTGGAGGCCCAGCTTTGCGCCGAAGAGCGAATTCTCCGAGGTTGAAGTTGACCGCAGGATTTGCAATGATGTTCCCCGAAGATACAACCAGAATCCGGATGAGTTATTTAGGAACTCGAAGACGGACTCATTTCGACCCGGGCTAGTCGCTATTGACCACGCCCCGTGGCAGCACCGTTATGAACCCAAACGAAGGCCAACAGAACGACTTGAAGCTCAACGTGGAGCCCCACACACGCTGCAATCAAAGGCCAGAGAGGCTCGAAGCTCTTGAGGAGGAAAAGCTTAGAGCCGAAATCAAGCAGATTGACACGTCGACGGGTTCGAACATCCTCTCAGGGCAAAAAGCGCAGGCAGAGATTTTGAAACTGCAGGCAGAGGCACGCCAACTCAATCGTCCGCTCGCCGCGACTCCGACTTTCTGGGCGTCGCTGACCCCTTTGATTGTGGCGATCGGGGCGCTCATTTACTCCTGGAAGACTGGGTGGTTTGATCGGCAAACACAAATTCTCGCGCTGCAACAACAATCGCTGAAAAACGAAACGGAAGAGCTCAGCAGGAAGAAAGATGCCATGATCGCTGCAAATCAAAACCTCTCCCAGCAACTGGACGACAAAGATCGCAAGTTGACGGATATGAGAAACCAGCTCAGCAATGCTGTCACACCTTTGGTGAAGATTTATCTCGACAGGCTGAATGGAGACACGGTCTCAACCGACGGGCTTGCGGAGCTGATCCAACTCGCGTCAGGTGAACATAAGGAGATAATGGCACAGATTCTGCGGCGACATCTGGAAGTGGCAGCTAGCCCGCGCGCTAAGGCGCAATTGCTCCTGGTCCTGTACCGTGGAACCCACCAGAGGGAATGGCGCCAGTTGCTATTCGACCTTCTAGATACGGCTTCCAGCATGCTTAACGCCAGAGGTCCTCAAGGTTATTGGGATTGCTTCGACCCGAATTGGTGGCCTCGCGACGACGTGCCCCTTCTCCGAGACAAACTTCAGGACTTGCTGAAGCCGCCGTTCGCTGACCGCAACACAGATCTAATTATAGCCAACATTTCAAGCTCGCTTGACGATAAGTATGGCTTTCTGCCTCAAGATCGACCTCACTATTTGAACACATTGCAGGCAGCCCGTTATAGCTATATAAACGGGTTTCATATGGCTCACTCTTCTGAGATTCTATTTCAACTGTTTTCTCCTGAAGCCTTGGTTGTCTATTACGCTGAAGCTCGAAGCAAAAGCCCAGCTCAGAGCCGCATCATCGACCGACAATCAGGAGAAATTCTACTGAGCTACGGTCTCGATGCGTCCAAGTCTGATCCAAAGCATTTCGCTGATTGGCTAGCAAAGCATCCGGACATCGAGCAGTTTTGGATGGAGAATGACTTTGGACGCTTGCGAGATGCACTACGACTTCGACGTTCCCCGCCCTGGGCTATCACCGCTGGCGCCAAGGCCACAGTGATTGCGCCGACGTCTAATACCTCCCGGCCTTGACCCGGCCCATCGACCTCTAAATGTTCGGCGTTGCTTCGGTAACCGTGCGTGAACCTCCGGCGAGCGGCGGTTATCCAGCGCCTCCTGTCGACGTCCGTCAGCCACATCTACCGCCGTGGCTGTTCTGCCCGGCTCTAGCCTAGCCCGTCTTCCGCTATTCGGCATTGATCCTGGTGTAAGTTGCTGCAAATCAATGTAGGCACCGAAAAGGTCTGCACTACATCGCCTCAGTCGGCCAGTTTGCCGGCGGAAGTGATCCGTGGCCGGGGTTGCTCGGGTAACGTGAGCTTCAACTGCTGAAGCAGCATTTTCAACTCTGGCTCAGGTTGAGTGTAGCGTGGCAGTACGATATGCCGGCCATCGGTGGTTGGCAGGTGAACATCGATCATTTGCACGGCCGCAAACTTTTCCAGCACCGAGCGCGGAGTGAGGCCGGGGGCCAGATCGCGCACAGCCGCGATTGACCATGTCTGGCTGCGTGCTGCTTGCCAGGTCGCACTTCTCACGTCCAAAACCAGGCGAAGCTTGCGGACGAACCAAGTGTGCAGCGCATGGGAGGGCCGACCGGGCTTGTGTGGATTGTAGCCGATTTGCGCTCCTTCCTGATGCCCGTAGATGGGCTTGACCGTCATGTCCATGTCCAGGATCCACGGCTGCTTGAGCAAAGGCTCCCACGTCTGGGCCAGGGCTTTCTGTTGCCACCGGGCGCATGCCTCCTCGTCAGTGTCCTTAAAGGCTAAGCGAACGCTGTCCTCCGAACAGACCTGGCTCAGGCGCACCAACGACAACGAACTGGCCTTCGTCAAAGACTTGCGGCAAGCCTCGAACGGGGTCGGTGGCAGCGGCAGGAACGCCTTTTGGTCTTCCACCAGCAACTCGGCCTTGGTGCCTGGTTGGCCGCGCAACCGCCGTTGCCGATCCTCCGCACAGCGTTGACCCAGGTGCGTGTTGAGCTCCGCCAGGTCCCGCACCTGCGGCACGGGCACGAAGTAGTTCAACCGCGTGAACTTCACCTGTCCCTCCACCACGCCCTTCTCGTTGCCACGCGCCACTCGGCAGAAGTGGTGGTCAAAGAGGTAATGGCTTTTGAGCTGAAGAAAACCCTGCGTCAACCGCCGCGCCCTCCCCAGAATCTGGCTCACCGCCACCTTCGTGTTGTCATAGCTGATGCGCCGGGGCACACCCTGGAAAAACTCGAACGCCCGCACATGTCCTTCCCAGAACGTCTCGGTGCACTCACGCTCGAACACCATCACAAAGGAAGCGTCGCTATAGGGCAACGCCATCACGAAAAACACCACCTTGCGCAGCCGCCCGTTCACCCGGGCCAGCGCGTGGCCGAAGTCCACCTGCGCCTCGCCCGGTCGATGCACCAATGGCACAAACACTTCCTGGTTCCTCTGCGTCAGACCCCGCACCGCATCCTTTACCACGGTGTAGCCGCCCGTGAAACCCTCTTCCCGCAACCGTTCCCAGATCCGTTTGGCCGTGTGCCGTTGCTTGCGCGGCATGGCCTGATCCTCCTTCAGAATCTCTTCCATCCGTTTTAAATAATCCCCCAGTTTCGTCTTACGCCGGGGCATCTGTTGCCGGTAGCCCGGCGGCTGACTGTGTTCCAAAATCTTCTTGAGCGTCAGCCAGTGCATCTTCGTCTCCCGAAGAATCTGCCGCCGACTGACTCCCTCCACCAACACCCGTCTGCGAATCTCGCTCCATTCGTCCATATTGCGATACATGTTTCATGATTAATGAAGATGCCGCACTTTTGAACCGCCTTGTCACACACGTGACCCCCGCCGCACTTTTCAACCGCCGTTTACACCCCGAGAGGCGCTATTGTGGAGCCGATTTTAAGCCTGCCGATTCGAGCATGAACACCACCTTTTTCGTGGTTGGGTCAAGGTCAGCGGTGAGCTTCCGGCCCTGAAACCGCTTCAGCCCCAGCCTTATCAGCGTTTTTTCAATGGTAGCTGTGGTCAGGGATTTCTCGTCCTTGTCGAGGGCGACGCGGCAAACAGTGGTCAAGCCGTGCCTCGAGAGGAGGCATAAAGGGAGGCCATCTTTTCGGGTCCAATAAACCAATAGGAACTGCTGCAAGGGGTTCATACCACCTTTAAACTTCTCGAGGACTGAAAGCTCCTTCTTTGTTTCGAGCACTTTGCCCAATCGAACGAAAAACCCAAAATCATTGGACTCGATCGCCTTCTCCAAAAGTTGGCGGATCTCTGGTCGATTGAGATCGCGCCACTCAGCATAGCGAAGGGACAGCAACGATGACCGCCCCGATTTTCGCAGGCGAGCGCGACTTCGGGTTTGGCCCATGACAATCTGTCCGACCCGCACGCCTGCATCCCATGCCGAACCTTCCATGGTGTTCCACGCAGCCTCGTCAACGCGCAAGTTTACGACAAGCCTCTTCGCCTGCCCCATCTGGGCTTCACCCAGCTTGCCCTTTAGATCTATGGAGAAAAGGCTTGGGTATTCCGCGCGATTGGTCTTGTTCCTCATACCAGCGCGATCGAGTCCTGCGTTGTCGGCCACGGCGTCGTGCATGAGTTTCTGGAATTCCTCTTGGTGTTTGTTGGTCATGCCCATACACAACACCTCTATGTGACAGAGTGGTAAATGTCAACGGTGCAACTCAGGTTCAAGGGCTGAAAATACGCCGTACCCGTACACACTTCCGAAGGAGTTCGGACACCAATCCCATGGGTCCCTCAGAACCGTACGGGATCAACCGGAACGCCGTCGCGCCTCAACCCGAAGGCAGCGAGTTTTCAACCCGTGTTTTCTCGCTTCAATGTTTGCTCCAAAACTGAGAAAAGGACGGTTCAACGGCGCAAACCGCGCACAAGATCAAGGCGCAGCCGATCGCTTTTGGGATCCTCCACTCTTCCGTACTCGCGATTGCGGTTACGATCGGCTCCAAGCAAAGTATGATTGACGTATCGACCGCGGGTACGAATTTCATTGCCCACAATTGCATTGCATACGCGATTACTGTGCCGAAACATGCTGTATAAAGGATTCCAACACCTACTGGACGCGGTATGCTCGGAATTCCTGAACGACACTCGCACATGAAGGCTAGGAACAGGAGGATAGCTCCCGTCGCCAAGCATTGGGTGAAAGTGAATGCAAACGGATCCCGCTCCTCCGTGAATAGGCGGTTCAAGACTGTATCAAACGCCAGCGCGAAAGATCCTATCAAGGCAACCAACCCCCCCCACTCGAATCTGAATTTTGGCTGCACCGCCATCAATCCGACACCGATTGAGCCCAGCGCCCACGCTATCCAATGAACCTTGCGAGTCTCTTCACGCAGGAAAAGTCGCGCCAAGACGGGCACAAAAACAACGCTCAAAGCCGTCGCAAAGGAGACAGTTGTTGCGTTCTTGCCATCCATGAATAGTCCAGCCGTTTGGAAATAATAGAAAATCGTCAGAAAGGGGGCTATACACATCGAAGGTAGAATACATTTCTTTAGAAGGGCGATTGGCGCTGGGCGACAGAGAACTATGGGTGCCAGAAGGAGCGCCGCGAGAAGGAAGCGGAACGCAAGGAACGTGAATTTAAGGTGGCTCCACGAAGTCTCTTCTATTGGTTCTACAATTACGAACGTCAGCCCCCAAATGATGACTGCAACCAACAGCAAAGCCCGTGCTCCGGTTGCTCGTCGGGGATAGGGTTCCTCAGAATTCACTGGGCAGTCAGCGGGTTCGAAAGACATGGATGACTCCGTGTTGCAGATTTGTGAGCTGGTAGCAATTGTGTCCTCGATTGGCTCCGCTGGTTAGAACAAGGGACTCAATTGAGGTCGGCTTCGATGTTTGCCCAGAGAGCTCTCTAGCAACTCGTTCGAGAAAGCTCCGCGTCTGCGCATTCTTGCAGTTAGCCTGCCAATTATCCGGTGTATCTAGAGCACGAAACCACGGGCGGAACGCCTCGAGTTGCTCTTCCAGAGGCATTTCAATCGGTTCCATCCGCTTGAATATCAATGGTGTGGGACGAATTCGATTGAGTTTGGAAACGCTCATCGCCCATGTGCTGGGCAGGCGCACATTCTCATCTACAACATAACCCAGGCGGATTCGCCCTGGGGCGTCATCGGAGAATGCCAGGTATTTGGTGAGGTCAACATACAGCCAATCGCCTTCTGATAAGCTGGATTCTCCAAAAAGTGTAACCACCAAGCAGTCGATCGGATTTCCATTGATAAGCCACCACTCACCATGCGTTGCACGATCCGCGCGTATTATCTTGGTCTCTTGCTTGACGAAGGCAAAAGTACTTGTATTAGAAGATGGTTTTGATGGCGTCGCGGCCAAGTAGACGTCTGCGCCAAGGTTGCGCACGGTTGAACCGGTAATTCGTTGAAATTTAACCGCGCCAGTCTTTGTGTACATGAAGAGAGTGTCTACAAATGGGTCGGTGAGCCTGTTCTTCGCAGGATCACCGTGAAACAGTACCCGAGGTAGCATTTCATTTATGAAGTGCTCGTGCTCCTCGTCAATAACGGAGACCGCCTCTCCCAGGTGAGTGAGCCAATCTGGAAAACGAATCCATCCATCATTCTTCTCTGTTTCATGAATCAACTGGGTGAGTAGAGAATGCGAATATGCAGCTTCGAGCTTTTTGGAGAGATCAGCGATTCGCTGCTCGTATTGTTCTCTAACCTTGGTGATCTCAGCCTCCAGCTTGGACATGCCGAGATTCCTTGACTGCAGCTCGGCAGCGCGTTTCTCCTCCTGCAGCCTGCTCTCAGGATAAAGCCAGGAGAGAAGGACCACAGCGGCAATCCAAAGTGCTCCTGGGCCGGCAATCGAAATGGCAATAGAGGAGCCTGAGGAATAGTGCATATCCGCTACAGTCGAGGCGAATATAAGGGCGGATGTCGTTCCTAACGCAAAACACAGGGAAAAGAAAGCGACGCGGTAACTGGCTAGTGGGAGTGTCGTTTCTCTATCTTTTCGAATCACCCATAAAACAGATGCAAAGGCACAAACGATAGTCGCGACTGCTAACCAAAACAACCGGGGATCGGCACTTGAAGTCGATGATGATGCGATTGACATTGCTGAGCCGCGGTAGCTTGGTCAGCTAACTCATCGACGCCACAAACCGTGATAGCAGTATGTCACCCCTAAAGCAGTCCCCAGTTCGTAGGCTTCCTTCGTCAGCAACGTGGCCCAGTGAAGCCCAGGATTTCTCTAGACCTGGAGGTTTACAGGGTTTCTGACGTTCGAGGCACGTGAAAGGATATCGGCTCGAACGGTGGGCATGCGCGCCTCGGTTCTCTGGCAGTGTCGTTTGGTGCGTAATATCGAGTGTGCCGAACCGAGAGATTGGCGAGCGCTGCACGTCAACCGCTCTGGATAATGAGTGGGACTCGAGGATGTTAACCCGTTCATCGAGCCCAACGAAGGAGCGAGGATTGTCTGCCCTCATGGGTTTAGGATACACAGGCGAATGTGCCGCGCAACACATAATTTGCTCGGATGGGGGCAACGTGTAGTCGGTCCCCTTCGGAAACCGCTTAGCTGGTTCCCCACCGGTTGAGGACAAGTCAAACGTTCCTCACTTTCTTGTTTACAAATCTCGGAAAGACATTAGAGTTACTAATGTATGACACGACAAAAACCTATTACACTCGAAATCAAGAAACACGGTGATAACTTCGCCGTCCAAGCCGAAGGCGAGCTTGTGGCTGTCACCCCCTACCCACTAGGTTTTACCCTGATAGTAGTTTCTCCTCTGACCTCTGAGCGTAGGGTCTTATTCGTTCGGCCTCGTTTTGAGCAGGAACTTGCCATTTTCCCTGCTGGGCTGGAACCAAGGCTGGCTTCTGTTGCCAGTTACCCTTGTGGCTGGGCAACTTGGCATGAACGGACTGGCCTGCGGCTGACGGTGGACGCCCTTGTCGTTGCGGAGTTAGCAGGCGGATTGCACGTTGACTTCCTTGGCCTGCTGGTTGTGGCCATTGGCCACCTGTTTGCACGTGCCACTTTGCCCAACGTGCCCGATTCCAATGGCCAGTTAAATCCTGTTGCCATGGATTTGGAGCTCCTGTTAGCCCAGTCACTTGCCGCCAGATGCATCACCACGCATCACCAGGGCATCCTGGAAGCGCTTTAAAGCCGTTTGCCATATCAGTATCAGCCCCGGCGACTGGCGCTTAAGCTGGCGCTCCAAGACGTGCAGGCATTTCTTTGCTGCCGCCGGAACACACGTGATGGCTTCTGGCATGATGATTTTCTTAAGGCCCAAGGCTTTGGCCACCATGGAGGGTCTTTACGTGGCTAGTCTTGATTCCCAGGATGTTGGCCACTAGGTGGCCAAGGTTCTCCACAAGTTTTCCTCCACCTATTCCCAAGGCCAGCCATGAAAATCCTGACCGTCAGTGACCTGCACCGTTCATGCAGCCTCTATGCACAACTGGAAAAAGCAGTCAGCTTGCACAAGCCTGACGTTGTGGCTGTCATGGGTGACTTCCTGGACGCAACGAATGCCACCCAGGGAAAGTTGACCGTTGAGAACTGCGCCCAGATCATGGCCCGGTTGGCTTGCCCACAAGTCGTGTTCATCCGTGGAAACCACGAGGACGCAACCCTTTGGACCTTCTATGAGCACTTTTGCAAGCATGGCCGTGAATTCTACCTGCTTGAGGGTAAGGCCATGGCCATTGGCCCCCTTGTTCTTGTTGGCTTTCCCTGCCTGATGGGGGCTGGTGGTGGCTTCTTTGAGGATGTTCCAGCAGACCCAGACCAATGGCTGCCACAACTCATCAGGAAATATGGCCCAGCAGCAAGATCCCTCTGGCTGATGCATGAGCCACCAGTTGGGACCAAGCTAAGCAGTTCCACTGGCAACTGGGCTGGCAACCCTGAGTGGCGTGACACCATTGAACGATTTCTGCCAAGGATCGTGGTGTTTGGGCACGATCACAATACCGCCATCAAAAGGGGCGTCTGCCACGATTCCATCGGACCGACCCTGTGCGTTAACTGCGGCCAGTCTGAAAAGAGGCTGCATTATGCAGTGGTTGAGCTTGAGTTCCCGGCTGCCAATCCTTGTTTAGCTAAGTCGATCAAGGTGACCGCCTACCCAAGCAGACAAACGGTGACGTGGCCAACGGGCCTAAAGGCTGGCCGAACTGGCGCAACGGGGGGGCATTGACATCGTGGGCCAGATGTCGGAGGTTCGCGAATGAGTCAATTCAACAACGGAGAACCGTATCACGGTTCAGGCGCAGTTACGGAAGGGCGACTCCAAGGGGCGACCTGCGGAACCGACTATTTCTTCTTCTTCTGCCCAAAGTGTCCGGATCGCCAGATCATGCGCATCTTGGATTACGAGGTCCGCCGATGGGAGCCTGAAAATCCTGTCAACCAGGAGCTCGAACGCAAGGCGGCTCAGGGCTTCGTCCTTGCTTTCAAGCTCTATTGCGAGCAGTGCAAGCACGAGGACTTTGTGAAGATCGACAACATGGGGTTGCAGGGTGGACGGCACAAGGACGCTCTTTGGCCATCGTGCGGGGTTTGCGGAGGGTTCACTTGAAAAACTGCCCCGGTGAGCGATATTGCACTCGATTCGAAATTACTCGCGGCTCAAAACTCAGCGCAATATGATCACTCGGATTTCCTATTCTCGAACATTCTCCACACTGTGCCTCGCAGTTGCTCTGTCGCATAAGTCCGCGGCGAAGGAACTCTCGATTTCTTTCGAGATATGTCGACGTGCCGTTCAGGCCGATATTGAGAAACGAGCAAAAGCAAAAGACCTAACTGTGACGGATGAAGGAGTCAGCGCAGGCTACACAATTTCTGATGGTGTTTGCACCTTGGGAATAAGCATTTTCACGGAGATCAAGAAGCAGGATGATGAAGCGGGAACCGCAGCAATTTTGCTCCGAACGGTTTTGATTCCGAAGATTGAGCCTAATTCTCACACCCTCACATATCAAGTGATCAGCGAAATAGCTGATGTACGAATAGCGCCTTCAAAAGTTCCGTGGTTTGCTGAACTGGGCGGGTTTCTACTTTCCTGGGGCCAACTCGACCTGCAGGACATTGCAAATGCCATCGCGAGCAACGTACGAGCCGCGATTGGGAATGGTCTTTCAACGGTGGCTGTTCCGGGCGGTTCATTGCCTATTGCAAATGTTTCGGGCTTCCAAGTGGGTAAGAATGAGTTGTACGTTTACACTGATTCCGACACTCCTAAGGACGAACACCGTGCAACCTTTAGCGACACAGACTACGCGAGTGCTGTAACGCCAAATTATCCCATTAAAGAGATGATAATTGGGACCAAGGAGAATGCGGCGTTAGTCGTTACACTTTTCAGGGACAATTTACAGTTGCACACTTACTATGCAAAGGCAATGGCCCTTGACCCTACGGTCGGACATTTTAACGGGGACTTAAAGAACTGGACTAGCCTTGATTTCAGGAACCGCGGATCTTGTAGATTGACGCTGTTTCTGGCCGTCGGAGAGAAAATCGAGGATCTCAGTGCATTTTACGGCGGGACTAATTCGACTTTGTAAGGATAAAAGCTTCCATTTCGGACGCAGTTGTCGTCATTATGACACCGCAATGACAACCCAAGAGAGCATCTTCTAAACCCAAGAGTAACAATGAAACCCAACAGAGCGCG
>Ga0265314_10000265_pt1 | contig 76736 bp, 63 predicted proteins | sample 4126metaG_FD_203106 | JGI IMG/M metagenome (GOLD analysis project Ga0265314, IMG submission 203106) | Rhizosphere microbial communities from Carex aquatilis grown in University of Washington, Seatle, WA, United States - 4-1-26 metaG | ecosystem: Host-associated > Plants > Roots > Rhizosphere >...
ATCCGCGCCGAGCTCGCGGCCGGGCGCGTGTCGCGCTGGCAGGCGTTGCATGCGCTGACCTACGTCGTGCGCTACAGCCTCGGCTTCGTCGCCATCGAGGACACCCTGCGGCGCAGCATCACCGCCGTCGCCGGTCAGTCCGAGGCCGACATGCGCGTTCGAGCCGAGCAGTTCTATGCGCGCGAGGTGCGCCCGCTCTTTCGCCCCGGCGCGCGGCCGGTGGTCGAGCAGCATCGCGCTGCCGGCGATCGCCTGGTGCTGCTCACCTCGTCGTCGAACTACATGTCCGAGCTGACCTCCGCCGACCTCGGCCTCGACGATTTTCTCTGCAACCGTTTCGAGGTCGACGCCGACGGTCGCTACACCGGCCGCGCCGTCGAGCCGCTCTGCTACGGCGCCGGCAAGGTCGCGTTGGCGACGCGCTACGCCGCCGATCACGCCGCTGACCTGGCTGGCGCGACATTCTATACCGACTCGTTCGCCGACCTGCCGATGCTCGAGGCCGTCGGCCGCCCGGTCGCCGTGCATCCCGATCCGAAGTTGCGCCGCGTCGCCCAGCGCCGCGGCTGGCCGGTGGTCGACTGGGGACCGTGACGATTCAATCCGGCGAACGCAGTCGATGCACCAGGGCGAGCACGGCGAGGATCATCAACGCGGCGAGCGGCCAGAACGTGTCGCGGTCGATTCCCGGCCTGATGTCGCAGCCGGCGGTGTCGGCGCCCGGCGACGTGGTCGACGCTTGCCGCAACAGCTGAACGCCTGCGCCGCATGTTGCGGCGTACACTGCGGCTGAATCGTCTGGATCGACGGCGAGATCGTAAACGCGTGCAGCGGGCAGCTGCCCGCCGACGGAGCGCCAATGCGCACCGGCGTCGTCGCTGCGGAACAGGTGCGTCGACGTGGTCGTGTAGATGGTCTGCGCATGCCGCGGATCGACGGCGGTGGCGAAGGCTGGATCGCCCGGCTCACTGCCCAGGTTCGGCGCGCTCCATGCGTGGCCGCGATCGCGACTGACTCTGAGGCCGCTCGCCAAGCTCACGGCGAGCAACGTCGGCGAATCGGTCGGAGCAACCAGAAAGCGCTGCACGCTCGGGTAGTCTTCGTCGAGGCCCTTGCCGACGCGCTGCCAGTGGTCGCCGCCGTCGCGACTCAGCACCAATGCGTGCTCGTACAACGCGAAGACGTCGTCGTTCGACGCATCTATCGCGACGCCCTCGATTTCTCCGGGCGCGCCGCCGCCGCTGTCGAGTACGGATTGCCAATGCCGACCCGCATCATCGCTGCGTTGCACGGCCGAGTAGGGTGTGGCGATGAACAAACGGCCGGATCGGCGCCTATCGAACTCCAACTCCGCCGTTGGATACTCCAAGTCGCTGATGAAGCGAGGCTGCCACGTTCCGCCGTCATCCGTGCTCACGAACGGGCCGAGGAATTCGTCGTAGGCATACAAGGCACCGTCGTCGTGCGGGTCGAACACGACATCGCTCCGGTCTGATTGACCCAGATGCTCAGGCGGATAGCCCGCATACGTGACCGAGACATCGCCCTCTTGCCATTGCGCGCCGTGGTCGAGCCCGCGCCAGTAGCGCGCGTCGCCGATCGCGTGCAGCGTGCCGGTCGTTTCGTTGAAGCCGAATCCTTCGATGCAGCTGGTGTAGAGGCCATCGTTGATCGCCTGCCATGACGCACCGCGATCCACACTGCGGTACGCGCCGCGGTACGTTGCCGCGTAGATGGTGTCGGGATGCGCCGAATCGACCGCCACCGTCGCCGTCCCCGTGACGGGCAAGCCGTCGTCAGACAGCCTGAAGGACTCGCCATGGTCGTCGGACCGGTACACGCCGGGTCGCGGATGGCCTCCGACATCTGGGAACGGACCGCCAACCACCGCGAACACGGTCGCGTCGTCCGTTGGGTGTACGACCAGGGTGAAGGCACGCACGTTCGCGAGCTCAGGCGCGACGCGTTGCCAGGATGCGGCCCTGTCATCGCTTCGATAGATGCCGCCGTCTTCCGCACCGGCGTACAGCACTCCGTCCGGACCCTGTGCCAGGCTTCGCAGGCAGAGCGAATCTTCGCCGCCCGCCGGCACGGCACGAGGACAAGCCAAAGGACCGTTGACCGGCGTCCAGCTCTCACCGTCGTCGCTGCTGCGATAGACGCCGGAGATCTGGCTGCCGAGGAAGACCGTCTGCGGCCGAACCGGATCGAAGAGTATCGTGTAGTTGTAACTGTAGTCTTGTGTCGGCAAGCCAGCGTTGACCTCGCGCCAGCTCGTTCCACCATCCTCGCTTTTGAAGAGATGGCGGACGAAGTTCGCGTCGAACGCTGCGGCGAGCAACACGTCGGGACGCCGCGGATCAATGGCAATCGGATCGAACGCGAAGTCCGCAAACTTTCCCAGCGCAATCCAGGACGCACCGCCGTCGTCGCTGCGTGAGGCGTTGCCATAGGCACTGTACAGCGTCTGCCCGACGACGCTCAGCGCGCCGCCGGGTCCGTTAGGCAGCGCCTGCCAGCGCGCCCTGCCGGCATCCCAATGAAACGGCAGCGTGCGATTCGAGGCGAAGACGCCACCGTGATCATCGACCACGATCGACTGGACGTCGCCGCCGTCGGGTCCGATCGGCTCCCACTCTTGCGCCCGCGTCAAGCGTGCAGCGCTACCGATCAGAAGGATAGCCGCCGCTGCCGCGATTCGACGACGCATCATGCCGCGCCGCCGTGCATCGACATGCGACGACCGACGAGCAGCAACGCGCCCGCGACCGCGGCGCTGCCGAGCATCCAACCATTCGGCGAGGCGCCGGTAACCGCGCAGCCGTCGCTGTCGGCGCTGCTCGTTGCCGTCGACGCCTGCGTCAGCATTTGCACACCGCGTCCGCAGATCGACGCATAAACGACGCGGCGGTTGTGCGGGTCGACAGCGAGGTTGGAGATGGTGCCGTCGACCGGGTCGCCGGCCGTGCGCCACGCCTCTCCGGCGTCGTCGCTGCGGTAGAGTTGCTCCTTCGGGCCGACGAGGTTGGCCGTCGCGTAGAGCGTGCGCGCGCGCGACGAGTCGACGGCGACTCCATTGACGCCGTACGCACTGTTGGGCGGGAACGGCGGCTTCCACTGATCCCCGCCGTAGCTGCTGGCGACCGATCCGACCGACAGCTCTGCGCTCCAGCGGTCGACACTAACAGCGTTGACAACAACGCGTACCGCCAGACGCAGCGAAGCATCAATCTCCTCCTGTTTCCGCAGCAATCAGACGCAGTCGATTTCGATTGATTCAGAAGAAAACTCTGCGGGATCGAGGAGGAGCACCGAGGTGCTGACGTCGGACGTGCGCACTCCAGTTACGTCAGCACCTCAGCACGTCCACGCGCCTTCAATGCTGGCACGGGGAATCGCTTGCATAGCGAACGCACCTCGGCGCGAGTGGGGGTCGCTGACGCGTCGCTTGACTCGTGGCGCAGCGTCGCGACGATCCACGTGGCGAGCTGGCGCATCTCGTCTTCGCGCATGCCGCGCGTCGTCGCCGCCGGCGTGCCGAGGCGAATGCCGCTCGGTCGCAGCGGCGGCCGCGGATCGTCGGGGATGATTTGCTTATTGGTGGTGATGCCGATGGCGTCGAGCCGCTCCTCGGCTTCGCGGCCGTCGAGGTCGAAGCTCGCCGAGGTGTCCAGCACGAGCATGTGGTTGTCGGTACCGCCCGTGACCAGCGCGCAGCCGGCTGCGCGCAGCGCGTCGGCGAGCGCGCGCGCGTTGGCGAGTACCTGGTGGGCGTATATGCGGAACGACGGCTCGGCGGCTTTCTTCAACGCCACGGCGATGGCGGCGATGGTGTTCATGTGCGGGCCGCCCTGCAGACCCGGAAACACCGACGCGTCGATCGCCGCGGCATGCTGCTTGCGGCAGAGGATCAAGCCGGCGCGCGGGCCGCGCAGGCTCTTGTGCGTGGTGGTGGTGACCACGTCGAAGCCGGCCTCGAATGGATTCGCGAGCGCGCCACCGGCGATCAGTCCGCCGACGTGGGAGACATCGGCCATGGCGATCGCGCCGACCTCGTCGGCGATGGCGCGGAAGGCGGCGTAGTCGTAGTCGCGCGGGTACGACGTATAGCCGCACAACACGATCTTCGGCCGCGCCGCGCGCGCCAGCCGGCGCACCTCGTCGAAATCGATGCGGCCGCGCTCGTCGGGCCGCGTCTGGTAGCGCGCGAAGCGGAAGATGCGCCCCATGTGCGACACCGGTGCGCCGTGCGTGAGGTGGCCGCCGTGCGAGAGATCCATGGCGAGAATCGTGTCGCCGGGTTGGCAGAAGGCGAAGTACGCCGCCTGATTCATCGGTGAGCCGGAGAGCGGTTGCACGTTGGCGTGCTCGGCGCGGAACAACTCGCAGGCGCGCTCGCGCGCCAGGCGCTCGACGGCGTCGGTATAGGTTTGCCCGCCGTAGTAGCGGCGTCCGGGATAACCCTCGGCGTATTTGTCGCTCAGCACGCTGCCGAGCGCCGCCAGCACCTCTGGATAGGTGTAGTTCTCCGACGGAATCAACTCGACCCCGTCGCGTTGGCGGTCTTCTTCCCCGCGGATGGCGGCGAACACGTCTGGGTCGGCAGCGGCGAGCAGCGTCTGGCCAGCGGACATTGGCGGTTCCCTCATTGTTGGTGGCGCCTCTGCGAATCGGCGCGTGGGGCGTGCTGCGTCGAGCCTTCGGAGCGTGCGCCCCCCATACGTGGACCGGGAGACGAAGGGTGACGCGCTGTGGGTGCGCCGATCTGCGTGTCGCCTCGTGTCGAGCGACGCGCTGCGCAGTCGAGCGTCCTCGCCTGCAAAGCCGCGCACCGCCTGGCCTCAGCGACTTCCCGCATCATGTGCGACATTTTGTCGCAGGTCGTTTGATCAGCAAAGTTAAATGTCCTACGCGCATCGTGCAGTGAAGCTAAACAATATCGATCTCAACAAGCTGCACGCGTTTGGTGCGGTGGTCGAGCACGGTGGCGTCGGCCGCGCCGCCGGCAGGCTTGGACGCACGCCGTCGGCGATCAGTCAGAGCGTCACCGCGCTGGAGCGGGCGCTTGGCGTCAAGCTGTTCGATCGCGTCGGCAAGCGCCTGGTGCTGACGCGCGGCGGCCAATTGTTGGCCACGCATCTCCACCAGTATCAGGGCGCTCTGCAGCGCACGGTCGACGAGCTGGTCAACGCCGACGGCGCCGTGCGCGGCCAGGTGCGCAGCGGCGTGTACCTCGGCTTCCCGCGCATACGGCTGGCGGCGTTGCTGACCGATTTCGCCCGCCGGCATCCGCTGGCCCAGTTGCGCGTCGTGTACGCGCCGCAGGAGGACCTGACACGGCGCTTGCTGCGCAACCAGCTCGACTTCGTCCTGGCGCTGCGGCCGAGCGCCGAGGTGAGCCCACGCGTGACGTCGACCAAGCTTTTCGAAGAACAGCTGGTGCTAGTGGCGCCGCGCCGCTTCTTTCCGCACGGCTTCAGCCGCGACGCGCTCGCGCAAGTGCCGGTGGTCGACTACTACCAGAGCGATCCGCTCATCGAGCGCTGGATCGCGCACCATCTCGCCGCCGGCGCTGTGCAGCCGCGGGTGCGCATATGGGCGGCGACCACCGACCTGGTGCTCGACCTCGTCTTGCAAGGCGCCGGTGCGGCGGTGCTGCCACGCACGGTGGCGGCGCCGTACGTGCGCAGCCGGCGCCTGATCGAGTTGCGCCCGCGCCGCGCCGCCTTGAGCGATGCGATCTGGTTGAACGAGCTGCGCGGCGCCTATCGTGATCGCGCCCTCAGCGCGTTTCGCGCAGCGGTGATGCAGGCTTTCGCGTAAAGGCAGGGGAATGAGGCTGTGCCAAATTCGCTGCGGCCATCAGCTTACAGCTTCGAACAGCCAACCGACCAAGAGACTGAGCTCTGGCTGGTCGCCGACGCCATTCTTAGGCGAAGCCGGCGTCGGATCCCCGTCCGATGGTACCGTCACAGGACGTAGACCAACGCGCGCCGCGCCCACTACAACAGGCGCACTTGCGTACCGCAGATCACCACGCTGTCGTCGATGATCGGCAGACCGCGCTCTCGCGCTGCGGCAAGGGCGCGGGCGCGATCCGTGGTGCGCAGGTCGATGGCGACCACCGCGTCGACGCCCTCCGGCGCTCCCGGCAGGAAGCGCAACGTGCCTTGATCGAGCGCGATCTCGGCGCCGTTGCGGTGCATGACCGCCGATCGATCGAACAGCGCCGCCCAGCGCTGCGAAGTGCGTATCGGGTTGCTGCAGGCCATGTCGACGGCGGCGATCGACTGCGCGACGTGCGACGGCAGCGTGCGCTCCCACTCGATGCCGGCCCAACGCCAGGCTGCTGGCGGCGTGGCGCTGTCGAACGAGAGCAGCGGGCCGCCCAGCTCGCGCGGATGCAGGTGCGTGCCGCGGATGTCGTCGAGGTCGATCTGCCAGACGATCGTCACACCGAGCTGTGCGGCGCGCTGGCGTGTCGCGTCGGTGTCCGCGACCTGCAGCAGCACCATGTAGCCGCAGTCGCCGCCGCGGCGCTCGAGATAGCGCCCGGCCGCGGTGTCGGGGCGCAATGGGGAGACGACCTCGAGGAACGTGTCGCCGACCGGCAGTACCGCGTTGCGCAAACCGAAGACGGCGACGCTCGGGTCGTTGTACGAGACGCGCAGATCGAGCACGGCGCACAGATCGTCGACCGCCGCATCGAGATCGTGTGCCGCGAAGGCGATCTGGCGCAGCCGTGCACCGTCGCCCGTTGCCGCTAGCCTTGACGTGTCAGAAGAACTCACCACAGAGGCACAGAGAACAGAGCAAAACGCCGGCGATCGGAGTCGTTTCCACGGCTCACCAGCCATGCGGTTGGCGAACCGGCAGGGCTTTTCCGCGAATTCACGCCCTCCCTGTCCATTCCGTGGCTCCGTGGTGAAAAGTGTTGTCGGCTAGAAGGCGTGACAGCCGGTGTCCGTCAGCGTCGAGACCAAAGTGACGGCGGCGTTGAGCACGGTGGTGACGTCGCCGCTATCGAAGGCGCCCGGTCCGGCGGCCACTACTGCGTCGATCTGCGTCTTGAAGGAAGTGATTGAGGCCTGGTCGGCGGCACTGAACAGAGCGAGGTCTGCCGGAAAGGCGGTGTTGAGCACGCTCTGCACCGAGAGCGCGTCTTCGTACACCGCCAGCGCCGGATTCGGCGCCACGAACGTCGGCGGCGTGTCGGCATCGGCCAGCGCCACGACGGTGCGATAGCCGAGCTCGCTCTGCTGCGCGAGCTTGTCGAAATTCACGACGCTGAAGTCGTCGCCGGTGGTGTGATAACAGCCGCCGGTCGAGTCCGAGTAGAACACGGTCGGGATGGACCCGAGGCTGACGAAGCTGGCGTAGTCGCTGCGCAGCTGGCCGAAGATGTAGCTGAAGGGCCGCACATCGAGGGTTTGCTTGGCGACCGCCGAGTCGACGATATCGCGCAGGATGCTGCCGCCGGTCTCGCTGCCGACCGCGAAGGTATTCTTATGCAACGTTGGCAGCAGATTGGCGCCGGCGATGTCGTAGTTTACGTAGCCTTTGGTCTGTGCGAGCGGCACGAGCGGATTGGTGACGTAGTAGCGCGAGCCGACGAGGCCGTCTTCTTCGGCGTCCCACAGGGCCAAGATCACCGACCGCTTCGGCTTCGGATGCAGGCGCTTGATCGCCTTGCCGATGGCCAACACCGCGGCGACGCCAGTCGCATTGTCGGTCGCGCCGTTGCACACCGCGCCGCCCGGCGCGGTGCCGGTTGAGCAATCGCCGCTGGCGTTGCTGCGCGTGTCCAGATGGTCGTAGTGCGCGCCGACGATGACATACTCGTTCGGCAGCTCGCTGCCGGGAATGACCGCCAGCAGGTTGGTGCCCGTCTGGCCGGACAGCACGAAGTGCTGCTTGAACGCTTCCTCGCCGCTGCCTAGCGTGTTCAAGCCGTTGCCACGCGACTTGAGGCGCCTGACGAGGTAGTGCTGCGCCGCCAGGGATTCCGGGGTGTTGTTGTCGCGCCCCATCATCTTGTCGCTCGACAGGCTGCGCGTGACGCGTTCCAGCAAACGTCCGGCGGTGCGCGCTTGATGGTCGATCTGCTGTTGCGTCACGGCCGTCGCCGCCCCCGCCGTCGCCAAAACGAACAGCGCGATACATGGTGCGTAGCGTCGCATGGTGGTGGCTCCCCCCTCGTATGCGCCTAGTGCGGGGCGTTCGCCGAAGTCAATCGACAAGCCGCCGCTCGCCCCCATGGGCGGGTCCGGCCGCTGACACGTCGACGGGCGGCTCACCGATCCTCGACCGCGCCCGTCGAGCGCTGGCGCGCCGGCGCGCGCGTGCACTAAGGCGTCGCCATGGCGGGGCTCGACGACATCGACCTGACCGACCTCGACCGCTTCGCAAACGGCTTTCCGCACGAGCTCTTTACGCGGCTGCGGCACGAGCGCCCGGTGTGGTTTCACGCCCCCACGGTGCATACGCCGGGCGGCGAAGGGTTCTGGGTGCTGACGCGCCATGCCGACATAACGGCGGTGGCGAACCATGCCGCGGCGTTCTCCTCGCACACCGGCGGGGGGCGTGCCGGCGGCGGCACCTTGATCGAGGATCTGCCGAGCGGCTTCGCGGCCGGGGTGCTGCTGAACATGATGGACGATCCGCGCCATCGCCACATCCGTCGCCTCGCCGCTCCGGCGCTGTCGCCGCGCACGCTGCACGAGCTGGAGGACGAGCTGCGCGCGCGCACGGCGGCGATCCTCGACGACGTGCTGGCGCGCGGCCGCTGCGACTTTCTCGTCGACGTCGCCGCCGAGCTGCCGCTGCAGGCGATCGCCAAGCTGCTCGGCGTGCCGCAGGCCGATCGACATCAACTGTTCGGGTGGGCCAACGCGACGCTCGACTACGACGATCGCGATCTCGGTGCACAAAGCGACAAGGCTGCCGCGGCCGGGGCGGCGATGTTCGAGTACGGCGGCCGCTTGTTGGCCGAGAAGCGCCGCGCGCCGGCCGCCGACATGCTGTCGGCGATCGCGCATGGAACGGTGCCGGGCGAAGGCGGATCGCCCGCGGTGATGACCGAGCTCGAGCAACAGATGTTCTTCAACCTGCTGGTGTTCGCCGGGAGCGAGACAACGCGCAATTCCATCGCCGTCGGCGTGCTGGCGCTCATCGAGCGCCCCGCACAGTGGACGCGCCTGCAGCGCGAGCGTGCGCTGCTGCCGAGCGCGGTGGAAGAGATGCTGCGCTGGGCGTCGTCGACGCCGTACAACCGCCGCACTGCGACGCGCGATCGCACGATAGGCGACGCCGCCATCAAGGCGGGTGACAAGCTGACCCTGTGGTGGGCGTCGGCCAACCGCGACGAGGCGCTGTTCGCCGAGCCGTTCCGCTTCGACATCGCCCGTACGCCGAACCCGCATCTCGCTTTCGGGATCGGCAGCCATTTTTGCCTTGGCGCCACGCTGGCCCGGTTGGAGATCCGCGTCGTTCTCGACGCGCTGCTCGACCGCTGCGCGGGGATAGCGCTCGACGGTCCGCTCGAATGGACGCGCAGCAACAAGCACAGCGGCGTCCGCCACATGCCGGTACGGCTCACGGCTCGTTGAGCGATGCGCCTGACTGCACAAGGTTGATCAGCAGAGCCCCGTGACTCGGCTCGTTAACCCATACTCCGGCAGCTGGCGGTGACGCGGGACGCACCTCTCACATCGACGTTCCCGTCAGCGGCGCGGGTGTTCAGTCATCTCCGAACTACACCGGGTACCTGATACCTGGCCCTCCCTTCCCTCAAAACGTGCGCAACTCCGCCTCCAACTTCGCCGCGCCGGCCGGTGGCTTCGCTTCGCCGGACAGAATCGCCTTCGGCGTGACCGAGCGGCCGTAGTACTGCTCGTTGGCATCGTTGCGTGCGGCGATGATGGTGCCGTTGAGCGAGACGCCGGCGAAGAGCCCTTGCGTGCGGCTGTACGTGTAGATCGCGGCTATCGGCATCACCGCTGCACCGACGTCGCGACCGACAGGTCCAGCGGCGGCACTGAGGTCGGCGCCGACCGAGACGTTGGCGCCGCGCGCGAACGCGTCGACCGCCTCCGGCGTATTGAGCACGAGCACGAACTCGGTAACCTGCGCACCGATTTGAAAGCCGAACCCGGCGCCGCCGGTGCCGACACCTGACGGACCGCCCCAGCCTTTGTCGGTTCGAGCTACGACGACACCCCAGCCGCCCTGGCCGCTGAAAATGAAGCCGGCTTTGAGCACGGTGAGAATCGCCAACCCCTTGGCGTTCTTCAGCACCGCGTCGGGGATGCCCTTCTCCGGGATCGCGCGAAACTTCGAGATGACATCGGCCGCCTGGTCGACCTGATCCTGCATGCCATCCGCTCGCGCCATCGGCGGCACCGCGAGCAGTGCGCAGGTGGCAATCGCCGTCATCCATCGTCGCATTGTCGGATTCCTCCCTGGTTCCAACCACTGCAACGCAACCGTTGTGCCGCGGCGGGACGTCACCGCGGACCGATGGGCACCGCCGGAACATCCACGATCCGACCAGCAGATTTTGCCGGCGAAACTGAGAGCCGCCGCGGTCCGGCCTGCGGACCTGGTTACCGGCTCGTCAATACAAGACGGACGGCAGATACGCGCCGGTCGGGTTCGCGTACATGCCCAGCGTCATCAAGCTCAGCGGCTGCGTGACGCGCAAGCCGTGCGCCAGGCACCATTGGAAGAGCGCGGCGTTGCGGCTGGGCAGGAGGAAGCCAGGGCCGACGATGTGCGGCGCGGCGCCGATCAGCGCCTGGAGATCGGGAGTCGATTCGGCGGCGGCGTGTCCGACGAAACCGAGCGACGTCATATAACCGGTGATACGGCCGTGGCGCTCGACGACGCTGGCGGTCTGCTGTGCGATCGCCTCGGACAGCTCGATATGACGGGTATGGCCGTGGATCCGAAAGCACACGGCGTCGCATGCCTCGATGTCGAGGTCGATCGCCGCGCGCACGTCGAATCCGGGCAGCGACAGCCCGAGCGGCGCGCCCTGTAAGCAGACGAGCGGTTCGCGCAGCGCGAATCCGAGCTTGGCGTACAGCGCCATGGAGCGGCTGTGATAGGCCGCCTGCACCAAGCGCACGCCGACGAAGTGGCGCTCGGCGCACAGCTCCAGCAGCCGCTCCATGATGCGCCGGCCGATGTGATCGTCTTGCGTGGACGGATCGACGGAGATCGGGCCGACGCCGGCGATCGCGCCGCCGTCGCTGAACAGGCCGCTGCCGATGATGCATCCGTCGCGCTCGGCGACGATGCCGGTCACGGTCGACTGCTCGAGCATCATGCCGAGCGCCGCTTGCGCGAACTCCGCGGTCGGAAAGTCGGGCGCGAAGCCGTGCGCGGCGGCGATATGGCGGAATGCTTCGTAACAGATGCGGCCGCACTCGGCGGCGTCGGCCGCGCTTGCCGGACGGAGCGTCGTGTCCACGAGATGCTTTTGCCGCGGCGTCAGCGCGTTGGGAATCCCCGGGCGCCGGCGCGGGCGATTCGGCATGCGCATCGCGTCGCGGCGATTGCGGCCACGCACGGTCAGCGCACCGCGCGCGTTACCGACCAGGGGAAATCGAGCTTCAGGTTGTCGCTGAAGTATTGCGGATCGGCGTCGGCGAGGCGATGGCATGTCATACAGTTCGATGCGGTCCCCTGCACGTCGGTCAGCCCGGTCTCCAGATAGGGGTTGAAGCACACCACCGGCGGCGCGTCGACGGTGGCGCCGTCGAGCATGCGGTAGGCGGTGCACATGTCGTACGAGCGGAAAGCGCCGCGCACGTCGTCGGTGCGGAAGTCGCCGTATGGCGACGTTCATCAGGATGCGGCTCCGCCAGAAGGTCTGCCAGGTCCAGTTGGGCAGCTCTTTGGTGGTCACGTGCATGGCGACCAGGGCTGCATAGTCTCCAGTGGCTGGCGTCTGGCCGAGCAGGTCGGCGTTATCGCCGATGCGCTTCGCCTCCGCGGCGCTGAGACTGAAATGGTAGAATCGATCGAGGTCGACGACCTCGCCGGGCGTATCGGCGATGCCGCTGCATGTCATGCGGGCGGGCTCGGGAGGCCGCCCGACACCGGGCGGGACGACGATCACGCACGGCTTCCATTGGGCGCTCGGCAAGAGCGCAGAAATATCCCGGCGCTCGTTTGTTCCTGGTGGTCGACAGCGCTGCGTCGTCACCGCACGAAGTCGGCGGCTTGCATGCTGGATGCGGGGCTTCCCGCCCGTGGCGCGTCAGTGTGACGGCGTCGGACCCTTCTCAACGCCCAACTGTCCAGCCTGCTTCAGCCGCTGATTGTCGATGGCGGCGTTGAAGTAGATATCGCCCGTCTGCCCGTCCTTCTCGACGGTGATGACGTGGATGTCATTCGCGTCGGCGCGCTGTTTGGTCGGACGCAAGCCGAGCGCGCCGAGGGTCGAGAACTCCTCGCTGACCGAGATGACGACGAACGCGGTCTCCGGGCTCTTGCCGTCGCCGGTGCGCATGACGGATTTCACCAGGCCGATGGCGATCTCGCGCTCCGCGGCGGAGTCGGCCGTGCGGCCGAGCTTCTCGAACGCGACGGTGCGTGCGACGTGCGCGTCGACGTCGACCGGGCAGCGCGCGACCCATGGCTCGCTGAGCGTCAGTACCTCGTCCCATTTCGCGGCTTCCATCGCATTGCCGACGACTTTGAGTGGCCGGTCGCGTTCGCAGATCACGAGGAAATCCGGCCGCGCGCTGTAGGCCTGCCGCAAGTGATCGTAGTCCGCGTCGGTCGGATTAGGCGGCAGCGTCGGCCCCGCTTTGGCGACAGCTGGCGTGGCAGCGCCGCTCGGCTTCGCCGCGTTGCTGTCGGCCCCCGGCTTGGCAGCTTCGCTGCAACCGCCGAGCCCCAGCGCGGCGAGCAGCGCCGCGCTCGCCAATATCCCGCGTGGGCGGCGCACGTGCGTCAGCTCGCCCGGCCGGCGCGTACCAGCGCACCGGGGCGGGCGCCGGTCGGCTCGCCGTCTTCGAACGTCACTTCGCCGGACACGACCGTGTAGCGGTAGCCGTCGACTTTCTGGATCAGGCGGCGCCCGCCAGCCGGCAGGTCGAAGACCATCTCCGGAGCGTGCAGCGTCAGGGCGTCGAGGTCGATCACGTTCACGTCCGCTTTCTTGCCGGCCCGCAGAACGCCGCGGTCGGTCAGGCCATATACCGCGGCGGTATTGCCGGTCTGCAGGCGCACGGCATGCTCCAACGGCACGCGTTCGCCGCGCGATCGGTCGCGCACCCAATGCGTCAGCAGATACGTCGGCATGCTGGCATCGCAGATCAAGCCGCAGTGCGCGCCGCCGTCCGACAGGCCGAGCACCGTGTTTGGGTGGAGCATCATCTCGCGCACCGCATCGAGGTTGGTGTCGAGATAGTCGGCCAGCGGCGCAAACAGGAAGCTGCGCCCGCCGCGCTCGAGCATCCAGTCGAGCACCACCGCTTCCGGCGCGGCGCCGCTTGCCGCCGCGCTGGCGGCAGCGCTGCGCTCCGGCGGCGGCTCGTAGTCGGGTGGATCGCCGAGCGGGAACATCTGCGACCAATTCGTCAGGAGGAAGAGGGCGATCGGATTGTCGATGGTCGGGGACTCCGTCAGCAGGCGCTGGCGCACGCCGGCATCGCTCATGCGGGCGACGCGCTCGGCGAGCGGCAGCGCCGCGAGCTCGCGCACGTACGTCGGATGCGAGATGAACGGATGAAACGAGCTCTGCAGTCCGAACAGCATACCGGTCGGTCGGCACGGCACCTGCGGCACGATGCGCAATCCTTCGGCGGCCAGCGCCGCGACGCGCGTTAGCGTGTCGCGCCACTGCGTCGGCTGCACGACCGTCTGCGCCAGCGCGAAGGTGATCGTCTGGCCGGTGGCGCGGCAAAACTCGACCATCCACGACAGATCCGGTTCTTGCCCTTGATGATCCGACACCATTTCGAAGACGCCGTGTCCGACGGTGCCGAGCGCGCGACCCAGCGCGAGCAGCTCCTCGGGCGTCGACGATGTCCCCGGAACGAGCCCGTGCTTGGAGCGATGCAGAATGGTGCGCGAGGTGGAAAAGCCGATCGCGCCGGCGCGCAGCGCTTCTTCCGTCAAGCGGGCCATGGCGTCGATCTCGCCGGCCGACAGCTCGTCGTCGTGCGCGCGGTCGCCGAGCACGTAGGCGCGCAGCGCGCAGTGCGGCACTTGCGCGGCGACGTCGAGCACACGCGGCATCGCCTCCAGCGCATCGAGATATTCGGGGAACGACTCCCATCGCCAATCGATGCCTTCGTGCAAGGCCGTGCCCGGAATGTCTTCGACGCCTTCCATCAACTCGATGAGGAAGTTCTCTTGCCCGGGCCGCCGCGGCGCAAAGCCGACGCCGCAATTGCCCATCACCAAGGTGGTCACGCCGTGCCAGCTCGACGGCGTCAGCAGCGGATCCCAGGTCACCTGACCGTCGTAGTGCGTGTGCACGTCGACCCACCCCGGGGCCACCAGGCGCCCCGCCGCGTCGATCTCACGACGACCGCGTCCGGCCGTACCGCCGACCCCCGCGATGACGCCGTCGTCGATGGCGACGTCGCCGCCGAAGCGTTCTCGTCCTGTCCCGTCGACGATGAGCCCGTTGCGGATGACCAAGTCGTGCATGGCCGGCAAGCAACCACAGACCCGCCCCATTGCCAAGCCACACGCGCAAAGGGCGTTGTCGGACTGTACGACTGAGCCGCGCGCGGCGATGGGGCGTGACGCGCGCCACACTAGGACTCGCAGCGGCCGGCGAAGGCGTGCGTTGTCTTCGCCAGCGCCTTTCGGTCTAACCGCGCCATGCGCTGGTTCGTGTTGTGTGCTCTGTGCCTGGCAGTCCCCGCGGTGGCGGTGGAATCGCGCTTCTATTTCAGTGGCGACGGGATGTTGGAGCTGCACCACGCGTATTTCAACGAGGTGCTGGCGGTGCGCTACCGCGACGCCGCCGGCCACTACGATCCGGATGCGCTGCGGCGCATCGAGCATTTCTTCCGCTCGCGCAGCGACGGCAAACAAGGAACGGTGTCGCTGCGGCTGATCGAGCTGCTCGATTACGTTCAAGACCGCTACCACCCGAAGCGCCTGACGCTCATTTCCGGCTACCGCAGTCCCGAGTTCAACCAATCCCTGCGCGACGACGGCCGGCGCGTTGCGCAGGCGTCGATGCACACTGAGGGCCTGGCCGCCGATGTGCAGCCGGCCGGCTTGAACCTGCGCAAGCTGTGGACCGCGTTGCGCGCCGAGCAGTTCGGCGGCGCCGGCCTGTATCAGGGCGACGGGTTCGTCCATCTCGACACCGGTCGTCCGCGTTTCTGGGAGGCGGCGACGTCCGGCGTCGATCAAAACCTCGCCAAGGAGAACGCCAAGCTGTTCGCGCGCACGGAGTACGATCGCTACGCCAGCTTGGCGGGCGCGACGATTCGCCTGCACTCGGTCACCGCCTTGCCGATTCGCATCCAGCGCACGGCGCATCTCGGTGGTGCGGCGCTGGAGGTAGCGCCGCGCGATGCGTCGGTGCGTGCCGACGGCGACTGCTGGCTGTTCGACACGCCGGCGCCGACCTACGAGCTCACGATTGCGACGCCGTTGCCGCCGACCGCGGCGCGGCAACCGATCCGTCTCGCCACCTGCGCGCCACGCCTCGGCGCGACGCCCGATGAGGTGCTGACCAATCCGATCTCGCTGTGGTCTTCGAATCCACAAGCCGATCAGCACCGATGAATCCGATGGGGCGCGGGCGGACCCGGATCGAGATGCGGGGGCTGCGCTCGCCCTTGCTACGTTGCCGAATCGTCCGCCTTTGAGCCTGTCCGCATCGGCAAATCCTGCAGGGCCCGGCATCTCTTACACAGATGGCTCGGAGAAAATCTCTCTCGAGGACTGTTTGACGGGAGCGGCGGATACGGCACCGCGCTTGCGCCCTCGGTTTCAAAAAGGAGACCGGCCCATGAAGCACATCCTGATCCTGGTTATCTGCATCCTCTTTTTCGCGGGATTCGCGAACGCCGCCGAACGCACGATGTCCGGCGAACTAGTCGTCCTCGACGGCAGTGCGAGTCGCTTTCGCTTGGTCGGCCATGACGGCACGTTCACCGCGCCGGCCGGAACGTCGTTGAGCGATCTCGACGGCAAGGCGGTCGAAGTGGAGCTGTCATCGGGCGGCAAAGTCACGCAGATCACCGAACGACCGGTGGCGATCACGCCGCAAACGTCGGGCTTCGAGACTGTGCGCGGGCAGATGATCGTGCGCGATCCGGTGGCCCGCTCATTCGGACTGGCGGGGGACAATCGCGTCTATATCGCACCGGCGACTGTCGACATCGCACCGTACGGCGGCAAATGGGTCGAGGTGTCGCTCGATGCGCAGAGTCAGGTCACCGGTCTGAAGCTGGTTGCGGCGCCGCCGCCGGGGCCGGTCAGCGCGCCGATTCCGGCTGCACCGATGGGCGGCGTGGCGGCCAGCGGCGCGGCGACGTGCATGGTTGGTAACGCGACCGTGGCGAGCGGCTCGACCGTGTGTCGTGAGGGCATCACGCACCGCTGCGACAGCGGCACCTGGGTCAGCCTCGGCACGGCCTGCCGCTGACGCGGGTCAGCGCGATCGGCCGCTCGGCCAGCGAAACGGCGTCGCGAGCTGCGCCAGCAGACCGGCCGGGAAGTCTGGCATGTCGCCAAGCCCGACCGGCCCGCTGAAGCGTCGGCGGTGTGGATAGAAGAACGTGCCGAACAACCAGTCCCAGATGCTCAGTACCGCGCCGTAGTTGCTGTTGCCCTCGCGCCTGTCGGTCGAGTGGTGCCAGCGATGCGCCTCCGGCGTGCTGAACACGTAGCGCAGCGCGCCGGTGCGCACGTCGATGTTGCCGTGCTGCAACTGGCCGTAGGCGCCGCTGAATAGGCCGTACGCTACCAGCACCGATGCATCGGCGCCGAGCAGCAGCAGGGGGCCGGTTTGGCAAACGATCAGCGCAAACAGATCGAACGGATGGAAGCGCGTCGCGTTCAGCCAGTAGAGGCGCGGTGCGCTGTGATGCGCGGCATGCACGCGCCAGATCAAGGCGCGCTCGTGCGACAGGCGGTGAAACCAGTAGTGCCCGAGCTCGGCGACGGCCAGTGCCAAGGCCAGCTGGGCGACCATCGGCCAGTACCGCGGCCAGAGCCGTAAGCCGACGCGGGTTGCGAGCCACATCGAAGCGGCGATCCCGAGGGCATACGCGACGCTGCCGGCGAGGCGGCTGGTGACCAGTCCGTTCAACACCAGATGCCCGACGTCGGTGCGCTGATCGCCTTGCGCGCGCAGCCATTCGCGTCGATGCGGGAGCCAACGCTCAGCGAGGGCGATGAGCCCGTACAGCCCCGCCAGCACGACGACGAAGGTCAGCGGCTGATTCGGATCCGGCGGCAGGCCGAGCGCGGCGCCGACGTCATAGCGCGGCGCGAGCAACGCCGCGGTGCCGATCAGCCCGAGCAGCGCCGGAAAGATCGCGAGCGAGGCGACGCGGCGGGCTGCGGGCGCCATGTCAGCTCACGCCGGGCGCGGCGTGCTAGAGCGCCGGCCGCGCGCGCTCGATGATGCGCGGGAAGTGGAAGCCGGGCGGCAAGGTGCCGAATGCCAGGCCGTGCTGCGCCGCCAGCCGTGACGCGCAGAAGGCTTCGGCGACGCCGGAGTCGCCGTCGCGCACCAGGAGCGAGGCCTGCAGCGCCAGCGCCATGCGCTCGACCAGATCGCGCGCGCGCGCTTCGGCGTTGTCCGGGTTGGTCAGATCGTCGCGCAGCGTTTCGACGAAACGGTCGAGCCGGTGATCGGCACCGCGCGCCAACTCGACCTCGGCGAAGAACGCTTGCGCGGTCTCCGGCCCTTTCGCCATCGCGCGCAAGACATCGAGGCAGATGACGTTGCCGCTGCCCTCCCAGATGCCGTTCAGCGGCGCCTCGCGATAGAGGCGCGGCAGCAGCGATTCCTCGACGTAGCCGGCGCCGCCCAGGCACTCGAGCGATTCGGCCGCGTGCACCGGCCAGCGCTTGCACACCCAGTACTTGATCACCGCCGTCGCCAGGCGCGCGAAGTGCGCCTCTTGCTCGTCGCCGCGCGCATCGTACGCGCGCGCCAGGCGCATCATCGCCGCCGTCGCGGCCTCCGATTCGACGCAGAGATCCGCCAACACGTTCTGCATCAGCGGCTGCTCGATGAGGCGCTTGCCGAAGGCGCTGCGGTGCTGCGCGTGATGCGTCGCCTGGGCGACGCCCTGGCGCATGCCGGCGGCGGCGCCGATGACGCAATCGAGCCGCGTGTGATTCACCATCTCGATGATGGTCGGCACGCCGCGGCCTTCGGGACCGACCAGGCGCGCCCAGGCGCCGTCGAACTCGATCTCACTCGAGGCGTTGGAGCGGTTGCCGAGCTTGTCTTTCAGCCGCTGCACGAAGACGCGATTGCGCGTCCCGTCGGGCAGCCAGCGGGTCAGGAGGAAGCAGCTGAGGCCCCGCGGCGCATTGGCCAGCACGAGAAACGCATCGCTCATCGGCGCCGAGCAGAACCACTTGTGTCCAGTCAGCAGCCACCCGCCGTCGCCGGCCGACTCGGCGCGCGAGGTGTTGGCGCGCACGTCGGAGCCACCCTGCTTCTCGGTCATCGCCATGCCGCAGATGGCGCCGTTCTTTTCCGCCGCGGGCCGGAAGCGCGCGTCGTAGTGCGTCGAGGTGAGGCGCGGCTCCCACTCGCGCGCCAGGCTCGGCTCGGCCCGCAGCGCCGGCACGCCGGAGTAGGTCATCGAGATCGGACAGCCATGCCCGGCTTCGGCTTGCGCCATGACGAAGAACAGCGCGGCGCGTGCGACGTGCGCTCCCGGACGCGCTTCGCGCCACGGCAGCGCGTGCAGCCCGTGACCGACCGACAGGCGCATCAGCTCGTGGTAGGCGGGATGGTACTCGATCTCGTCGACGCGATGGCCGTAGCGATCGAAGTTGCGCAGCACCGGCGGATAACTGTTCGCCTGCACCCCCCACTCGAGCACCTGCGCGCTCCCCGCCAGGCCGCCGAGCAGCGCGCCGCGGTCCGCCGCCCATCCACCGCCCTCGCGCGTCAGGGCCTCCTGCAGCGCGCGATCGGCGGTGAAGACGTTGTAGTCGCGCAGCGGCGGCGGTTGATTGAGCACCTCGTGCGTGGCCATGGCGGTTTCTGACGCGCTCAGGTCACGCGAGTCAACCGAGTTCGGCGCGCAGCGGGCGCCACGGGGGACGAATGGGGTCGTCGCTCCGATCGGCTCGCGGGGCTGTGCACAACGATCGCCGTCGGCCGCGAGCGATCAGCATTTCGACGGCGCCATGCGCCGACACCGACGCCGGCCCCTTACAAGCCAACCAGCGCGGCGCTCTCGTCCCACAGGTCGCGCTGCTTCTCGACGTTGTACGAATCCTCCGACGAGCGGATCTCCTGCGCGCCGGCGATGTAGCGACCGCTGACGGTCTCCAGCGACGGCTCGGTGACCATGCGCGCCAGGTTGCGGCCAGCCTCATCGAGCGTTTGCGCGTGGAAGAACGGCTTCATCGCCGGCACCAGCGCCGGCGCGACGCGGGTGAACAGGAAGCGCGCCGCGGCGCCGTACTGGCGCGCCAGGCCGGTGCCGGGGACCAAGCCCGGGTCGTACGCGTTCACCGTCGTGCGACTGCCGTCGGCGCGCAGCCGCTCGGCGAGCGCGTAGGTGAACATCACGTTGCACAGCTTCGAGGTCGAATAGGCGCGGTGGCCGGTGCGCAGCGGACCTTCTTTTGCCAGCGTCTGCGTGTCGGGCTCCGCCAGCGCCCGGCCGCCGCGATAGATCGGTGGCGCGATGCCGGTCTTCTGCGCCGGATCGTGCGTGCCGCTGCCGAGCATGACGACACGCCCCGGCGCACGCAGCGCCGGCAGCAGCTGGCGCACCAGCAAGTAGTGGCCGAGATGATTGACTGCGTAGGTCAGCTCGAAGCCGTCGGCGCTGCGCTGCGGCGGGCCGACGATTTGCACGCCGGCGTTGCAGACGATCGCGGCGAGCGGCGGACGGTCGGCGGCGGAGGCGAGGAACAGCTCGACGAAGTCGCGCACCGAAGCAAGCGAGCTGAGGTCGAGCGGGCGCAGCTCGACGCGCTCCGCCACCGCGCCGAGCTCCTCGCGCGCCCGCGCCAGGTCGCGGCTCGCCACGACGACGTGTCGCTGCGTGTCGACGAGCGCGCGCGTGCAGCGCCCGCCGATGCCGGTGTGACCGCCGGTGACGATGACCGACGTCGTCATGACGGCGGCAGACTCCCAGTTGGCGACAAAGGACGAACGATCGCTGCGTCGGCACCCTCGGTCGTTGGGCGTTCGTCTCTGCGCATCGGCTCCTCCCTCACCACCACACCTCCAGCTCGGTCGGGCCGCGCAGCACCATCGACTTCTTCCAGTCGCTCGGCGAGCGGCTGCCGTCGAGATCGGGGAAGGTGCGCAGGAGGCTGGTGATGGCGATCTGGGCCTCGGCGCGCGCCAGCGCGGCGCCGAGGCAGAAGTGGGGGCCGCGCCCGAATGCCAGGTGGTCGCCGTCGCGGCGCGTGATGTCGAGCCGATCCGGATCGGCGAAGCGTTGCGGATCGCGGTTGGCGGCGCCGAGCAAGCACATGACCATCGAGCCGCGCGGCAGCGGGCGGCCGCCGAGCACGACGTCGTCGGCGAGCACGACGCGATCGGTGGTTTGCACCGGGCTGTCGTAGCGCAGGAATTCCTCTACCGCACCGCCGATCAGCGCCGGATCGTCTTGCAGGCGCCGCCGCTGCTCGGGGTTGCGCAACAGCGCGAGCACGGCGTTGGCGATCAGATTGGTGGTCGTCTCGTGGCCGGCGCCGAGGATGAGACCGCAGAGCGCGACCAACTCGGTGCCGCTCAGGACGTCGCCCTGTTCTTCGACCGCGACCAGGGCGCTGATGAGATCGTCACGCGGCACTTGGCGGCGTGCATCGGCGACGCCGCGCAAGTAGGCCGACATCTCCTCGAACGCCGGCTGCGCCGCCACCAGCCCGCCGGTCACCTGCAGCGGATCGAGCAACGTCGCCAGCGTGTCGGACCAATGCTTGAACTTGGCGCGGTCGCTGCTCGGGATGCCGAGCAGCTCGGCAATCACTACCACCGGCAGCGGATAGGCCAACGCGTCGATGAGGTTGGCGCGTCGCTGCGCTCGCACCGCGTCGAGCAGCTCGTCGACGACGGCGGCGATGCGCGGCCGCAGGCTTTCGACGACGCGCGGCGTGAAGGCCTTGTTGACCAAGCGCCGCAGCCGCGTGTGGCGCGGCGGATCGACCATCAGCAGCGTGCTCATGATCATCTCGACGAACGACGGGCTGAGATCCTTGAAGGGCTGCAACATCTTGAAGCCCTTGGCCTGCGGCCGATCGACCGAGAAGCGCGCGTCGCCGAGCACGGCGGCGATGTCGGCATGGCGCGACAGGACACAGCCGAAGACGCGTGAGAAGTAGACCGGCCGCGTCGTCTGCAAGCGGCGATAGGTCGGATACGGATCGAAGCGGTAGCTGCGCAGGAAGGGGTTGAACGGTCCGAAGACCGGATTCAGCACCCGGATGGGCCATTGCCAATCGATCAATCTCTGCAGCGTGCGCAGCATCGCCGGACAAGGAACCATAGATGGGGCCGGATGAGAACCGGCGCTGGAGGCCACCCGGTCACCTACCGCTGCCGCGGCGATCTTCCGGACCGGCGCGGCCTGGGTTGAGTCGGACCGCCCGGGTTTGCGAAAGGTGGCACATGCTCGACACGCTAATTCGCAACGGGACGGTGGTGGATGGAACCGGCGCGGCCGGTGTGCGCGCCGATCTCGGCGTCCTCGACGGTCGGATCGTCTCGCTCGGGCGCACGGCGGAACCGGCGGCGCGCACGATCGATGCCGACGGTCTGGTCGTGGCACCGGGTTTCATCGACCCGCACACGCACTACGACGCGCAGCTGTTTTGGGATCCGTCGGCCAGCCCGTCGAATCTGCACGGCGTCACCACCATCATCGGCGGCAACTGCGGCTTCACGCTGGCACCGCTCGGGGCCAACGACGCCGACTACATTCGTCGCTTGATGTCCAAGGTCGAAGGCATGCCGCTGGTGGCGTTGGAGAACGGCATCGAGTGGAACTGGTCGACCTTTGCCGAGTACCTCGACCGGCTCGACGGCCGCATCGGCGTCAACGCCGGCTTTCTGGTCGGCCACTGCGCGCTGCGCCGCACCGTCATGGGCGAGGGTGCGGTGGGCGGGCCGGCGACGCTGGAGCAAACCCTCGACATGGTGCGCTTGCTCGAACGGAGCCTGGCCGCCGGCGGGCTGGGCTTCTCGTCGTCGCAAGCCTTCACGCATGTCGACGGCGACAACAGTCCGGTGCCGTCGCGCTTCGCGGCGCGCGAGGAGACCCTTGCGCTCGCGGCTGCCGTGCGCCGCCATCCCGGCACGACGCTCGAGTTCATCATCGACGGCTGCCTGAACCAGTTCGAGGACAGCGAGATCGGCCTGATGATCGCGATGTCCCTGGCGGCCAACCGGCCGCTGAACTGGAACGTCATGCAGGTCAGCGCGCTGAATCGCGCCCGCTACGAGCACCAGCTGTCGGCGGGGACCAAGGCCAAGGCCGCCGGGGCGAAGATCGTCGCGCTCACCATGCCGACGCTGGTCGGCCTGAAGATGAGCTTCCTCGACTACTGCGCGTTGAACTCGATCCCCGAGTGGGGACCGATCCTCGCCCTGCCGGTGCCCGAGCGAATCCGTATGCTGCGCGATCCGGCCGTGCGCGAGCGCATGCGCGAGGGCGGCCGGCGCCCCGAGGCCGGGGTGTTCGGCGGGCTCTCCAAGGGCGAGCGCTTCCAGATCGGCGAGACGTTCGCGCCGGCCAACCGCGCCTACAACGGTCGCAAGGTCGCCGACATCGCGGCGGAGATCGGCCGCGCGCCGTTCGACACGCTGCTCGACATCGTCGTTGCCGACGAGTTGCGCACCGCGCTGTGGCCGCTGCCGACCGACGACGACGTCGACTCGTGGAAGTTGCGCGTCGATGTGTGGCGCGACGAGCGCGCGATGATCGGCGGCTCGGATGCGGGCGCGCACCTCGACCGCATGTGCGGCTCCGGCTACCCGACCGGTTTTCTCGGCGAGGTGGTGCGCGAGCGTCAGCTGCTGCCGCTCGAGGAGGCCGTGCACATGCTGACCGGCCAACCGGCAGCGCTCTTCGGGCTGCACGACCGCGGCCGCATCGCGCCCGGCATGAGCGCCGATCTCGTCCTCTTCGATCCGCGCACCATCGGCAGCGGCCAGATCCACACCCGCACCGACCTGCCGGGCGACACTGAGCGGATGTTCGTGGAGGCAAAAGGCGTGGCGCGCGTGCTGGTCAACGGCCGCGACATCGTCGTCGACGGCCAGCCGACCGGCGATCTACCGGGCCGCGTGCTGCGCTCCGGGCGCGACACCCAGACGGTCGCCGTTCCCGGCGGCTGAGCAGCCGGGCGCGGCGCGCGCACGTGGATGTCCCCGTACGAGGAACGGTTAGGATGCGACCATGAAGAAGTCGGACACGAGCCAAGGCCAGTCGGCATCGCAGCTCATCTCGGAAAGAATCGCCGAGCTCGGCGACTGGCGCGGCAAGACCCTCGGCAGAATGCGCAAGCTCATCAAGCAAGCAGACGCGGACGTCGTCGAGGAGTGGAAGTGGATGGGCACTCCGGTGTGGTCGCACGACGGCATCATCTGCACCGGCGAATCCTACAAGGACAAGGTGAAGCTCACCTTCGCCAAAGGCGCGTCGCTGAAGGATCCCGCCCGTCTCTTCAACTCGAGCCTCGACGGAAACGTTCGCCGCGCGATCGACATCCACGAAGGCGAGCAAGTCGACGAGTCCGCCTTCAAGGCGCTGGTTGTCCAGGCGGTCGCCCTGAACGGTTCCGCCAAGTCGAAACCTTCGAAGAAGGCAAAGTCCTAACCTTGGGATCTGACCAACACCCACGACATGGGCACGCCGCGCCCGCTTGGCCTGCTCCCTCTGTCCTCTGTGGTGAATCGTGTTTTGTCAGATCGCTGTCTACGGCCGGCGCCGGTCCAGGCAGCATCGGATGCGGTCATCGTGCCCGGCACGACCCGGCCGATCCTTGCGACGCGGCAGCGCTTGGCCTCGCTCAACCAGGCACGGCGACGCTGGCGCCGCGTCCCTCCGGCGTGAAGCGCACCGGCATCGACTTCACACCGGCGACGAAGTTGGAGCGCAGGCGGCGCGGCGGACCGTCGAGCGCGATGTCGGGCAGGCGGCGCAGCAGCTCCTCGAACAGGATCACCAGCTCGAGGCGCGCCAGGCTGGCGCCGAGGCAGAAGTGCTCGCCGACGCCGAAGGCGAGGTGATCGTTGGGCGAGCGGCCGACGTCGAAGGTGTCGCCGTCGCGGAACACGTCCTCGTCGCGATTGGCGCTCGGGTACCACAGCGTGACGCGGTCGCCCTCGCGAATATGCTGGCCGCGCAACTCGGTGTCCTGCGACGCCGTGCGGCGGAAGTGGATCAGCGGCGGGCTGTGGCGCAGCGACTCCTCGATCGCCGACGGAATGAGCTTCGGGTCGGCGCGTACGCGCTCGAACTGCGCCGGATGCGCGTCGAGGAGCCGCAGCATGTGGCTCGACGCGGTGCGCGTCGTCTCGTTGCCGGCGACGGCGAGCAGCAGGAAAAACGAGTTGAAGTCGAGATCGGACAATTTGTCGCCGTCGACCTCGCCATCGAGCAGCGCCGTGGCGAGGTCCTGCGCCGGCGTCTGCTTCTTCTGCTCCGCCAGTTTCGCGGCGTATTGGAACATCTCCAGTGAAGCGAGCTGGCCGTCGAGCGGAGAGGCTTGCAGCTCCGGATCGTCGAAGCCGACGAGGCGATTGCTCAGGTCGTAGATCGCCTGCCAATCGGTTTCGTCGACGCCGACCATCTGGCAGATGACCTGCATCGGCAGCAGCGCCGCGACGTCGGCGACGAAGTCGCACTCGCCGCGCCGCGCGATGTCGTCGACGATAGCGCCGGCTTGCTCGCGCACGTGCGGTGACAGCTGCGTGATCATGCGCGGCGTGAAGCCCTTCTGCACCAGGCGCCGGTACTTCACGTGCTGCGGCGGGTCCATGTTCAGCATGATCGCGCGCGAGCCGTCGAGATGCTCGGGCGGGATGTCGCGCAAGGTCGTGCCGCCGCGCGCCGACGAGAACAGCACGTTGTTGCGCGACACCGTCTTCAAATCTTCGTAGCGCGTGATCGCCCAGTGCCCGCCGCCGTCGCGCTCCTCGTGCCAGCACACCGGCGCCTCGCGCCGCAGCAGGCGGAAGTAGTCGTCCGGCGGCCCGTCGGCAAACGTCGCCGCATCGCTGAGCAGCATGTCTCCGGGTCGCATGAGTCGCTCCTCCAACGCGCGCACTCAACCACGGACGGCGCGACTGAAACAACTGTTTGCTTGGTCACGATTCGGCAACGGCCGCGCGCGATCGGTAAGCGATCGCTTGCGTGCGCCGCTCGCATGGCGCGCACCACGGCGCTGCGGTTGCGCTTCTCGCGGGAATAACGCTCGAAGCACGCGCTGATCGCGTCGACGGCGTTGCAAGCCGCGCGAGTCTGCCGTGTTCGGTCGGCTGAATGGATCACACGGCCGCGCGACGTGATCCGGGTAGCGGCCGACCCCGTGTCGGACTGGCGGTGCGTAGCGCCGCCGTGGGTCGGGATGGTGTGGCGAAGTGACTAAGCCTGTCACGGCGCGACTCGATCGGGCGGAGATTCGCCGGCCCGATCGGTCGCCACGTCGCTACCCGGATCTCGTCGCGCGCGACGTTGCCGATAGAGTGGTGCGGCGCGCGGCGCGCGTGCCGTCAATAGCGGTCGCCGCGCACCAAGGCGTCGGTGCCGCCGTCGACGAACCAGACGCTGCCGCAGACGTAGCGGGCTTCGGGACCGAGCAGGAAGGCGACGACGTTGGCGATGTCCTCGGGCGCGCCGTGGCCGCCGGTCGGGACCGGGAAGTTGCGAATCGCCGGACCGTATAAAGGATGCGACAGCCCGCCGGCGAGCAGCGGCGTGCGCGTCGGGCCCGCGGCGACGGCATTGAGACGGATGCCGGCGCCGGCCCACTCGCGCGTCGGCGCGGCGCGGCGCAGCCAGCGCGTCAGCGCCAGCTTGGAGCCAGCGTAGACCTGGTTGCCCGCCAGCGTCGTGGCGAGGCGCCGTGTTTCAACTTCGTCGCCGCCCAGGCATGCATCGATGATCGCTGATTCGGCACCCGGCATGGTGGTGGAGTTCGACGAGATCACCACCGCCGCCGATTGCGCGGCGGCGGCGAGCAACGGCCGCAAGGCGACGAGCAACTCTTGCGCGCCGAAGTAGTTCACCGAGGCGATCGCCGGCAGGTCGGCGACATGCGGCCCGAGCCCGGCGCAGGCGACGAAACCGTCCAGCGATGCGCCGGCGGCTGCGCCAACGCCCTCGATCGCCGCCAGGCGCCCGCTGGCGGTGGAGAGATCGGCGTGCACATCGGCATCCTGCAAATCGATACCGAGCACCTCGTTGCCGTCGCGTCGCAAGCGCGCGGCGATCGCCGCGCCGATGCCGGATGCCGAACCGGTGAGGGCAATCATCGGGGAAAGCCGTCGAGTGTCAGGTGTCGGGGGGCAGCAGAGACGCCAAACTCCAGTGCACCGCGCACGAGTCCTTCGGTCGGAACGCCAACGCGGGAATATCGGGAATTGGCCGAAGACGCGTCACGTCGCGAGGCGCATGGAGGGACGCCAAGATGCGTAACGCTATCTCGATGGCGGTGCACAAGGCCGGCAGTCGCGAGCTCTCTTCTTTTCATCTGTTCCGTCCCCTGACACCCGACACCTGGCGCCTCACTCCCAAAACGTATCGACCGCGTACAAGTCCCAGACGAACTCCCACACCTCGACGACTTGGCCGTCCTCGAGGCGCAAGCTGAGGCAGGTCGGGTTGTCGAGTGTCTTGCCGTCGCGCTCGCCCTGGCCGCGAAACAGCGCCACGGCGCGCGTGTCGTTGGCCAGCACGTCGACCAGCTCGAGGTGGATCGTGCCGCCGGTCAACGCTTGCGCCTTGAGCAGGAAGGCAAAGATCGCTTCGCGTCCGCGATGCGATCCCGCCAGCTGTCCGCGCCGACCGGGGAAGTGCCACACCGCGTGATCTGGGATCGTCGCGCGAATCGTATCGATGTCGCCGCACCGAAATGCGGCGAACAGCGCGCGGATGCGCGTCGCGTTGGGATGGATTGCTGTTGAGGCTTCACGCATGGCGCCCACTGACGACATCGGAGGGCCGACGGCAATCGCAATCGGCTTCAGGTCGGGCGGAAAAATCCAACCACAGATGAACACGGATGAAAACGGATGGATGGGCTCGAATCGTCCGCCCGGCTCTATCGGTCTTGAGCAGTGTCCATGCGCGGTTCCATTTTCGTCGATGGCGGTGATGCCTGAGCCGGGGGCAGCGTGACGAGCCGCAGACGCGTCAGTCGAGCCACGACGGGACGGGCAGGCCCTTGGCGCGCAGGAACTCCGGATTGAACAGCTTGCTCTGATAGCGCGTACCGTAGTCGCACAGCACCGTGACGACAACGTGGCCGGGCCCGAGCGCGCGCGCGACCCGGATGGCGCCGGCGACGTTGATGCCGGACGAGCCGCCGACGCACAGGCCTTCCTCGGCGAGCAGATCGAAACACACTTGGCAGGCTTCGGCGTCGCTGACCTGTAGCGCCTCGTCGATCGGCGCGCCTTCGAGGTTGCGTGTGATGCGCCCTTGACCGATGCCTTCGGTGATCGAGTCGCCGACCGCCTTGAGCTCGCCGTGCGCGTAGTAGTTGTACAGCGCCGAGCCGGCCGGATCGGCGAGCACGATGCGCACCGACGGCTTGTGCGCCTTCAGCGCCAATCCGACGCCGGCCAACGTGCCGCCGGTGCCGACGGCGGAGACGAAGGCGTCGACGCGACCGCCGGTCTGCTGCCAGATCTCGGGGCCGGTCGAATCGACGTGCGCTTGGCGGTTGGCGAGGTTGTCGAACTGATTCGCCCACAGCGCCCCGCACGGTTCGCTCGCGGCGCGCTCGTTCGCCAGCGTCTCGGAAACGCGCACGTAGTTGCCGGGATCCTTGTACGGCAAGGCTTTGACGAGCAGCAGCTCGGCGCGGCAGAGGCGCAGCATGTCCTGCTTCTCGCGACTCTGCGTCTCCGGGATGACGATGAGCGTGCGGTAGCCGCAGGCGTTGGCGACCAACGCCAGCCCGATGCCGGTGTTGCCGGCGGTGCCTTCGACGATCAGCCCACCCGGCTTGAGCGCGCCGCGCGCCTCGGCGTCGCGCACGATCCACAGCGCGGCGCGATCCTTCACCGAGCCGCCGGGATTGAGGAACTCGCACTTGCCGAGGATCTCGCAGCCCGTCTCGTCGGAGGCGCGGCGCAAGCGCACCAAGGGCGTGTTGCCGATGAGATCGATGAAACCGTGCGGAATGGACATCGCGCGTCGTCGTGAGACGGAACGCTAGCTAGTCGGCGCGCGCGCGATGCGCAAACGCGCGCGCGGCAGTGCAGCCACGCATGAACACAGATGAACACGGACGGAGACCGAGCCGAGCGTCCAAGGACCATCGCTGAGACGCCGGTGAGGGCGGGCGCTGTGTCTATCTGCGCTGATCCGTGTTCATCTGTGGTTCCGTTTTCAACTCCGATTGAAAGGCGATGCCATGCGCTTGGTCGTGCTCGACGGCTACACCTTGAATCCCAGCGACAATCCGTGGACCGATCTGGCGCGGCTGGGCGATCTGACCGTGTACGATCGCACACGGCCCGATCAGGTGGCGGCGCGCGCCGCCGGCGCCGAGATCGCGCTGACGAACAAGACCAAGCTGGATGCGGCGATGATCGATGCGCTGCCGGCCCTGCGCTTCGTCGGCGTGCTGGCGACGGGCTATGACGTCGTCGACGTCGTCGCGGCACGCGCGCACGGCATCGCGGTTTCGAACGTGCCCGAGTACGGCACCGCCGACGTCGCGCAGCACACGATCTCCCTGTTGCTGGAGCTGTGCGCGCGCACCGGCGACCATGCGCGCGCCGTCGCGGCCGGCGATTGGTCGCGCGCACCGGACTTCTGTTTCTGGCTCAGCGCGCCGGTGGCGCTCGACGGTCTGACGCTCGGCCTGGTCGGCTACGGGCGCATCGCGCGCCGCGTGGCGGCGATCGCGCGCGCTCTCGGCATGCGCATTCTCGCCTCGACGCCGAATCGCCAGGGCGATCCGGATGGTTGGCGCGACATTCCGGCACTGTTCGCCGAATCGGACGTCGTCAGCCTGCATTGCCCGCTGACGGCTTCGAACGCGCGCTTCGTCAATGCCGAGTTGCTGGCGCGCATGAAGCCGAGCGCCTTCCTCATCAACACCGCGCGCGGCGGACTGATCGACGAACCGGCGCTGGCCGCCGCGTTGCGCGCCGGCCAGCTCGCCGGTGCCGGGCTCGACGTCTTATCGCGCGAGCAGCCGCCAGCCGATCACCCGCTCATCGGTGCGCCGAACTGCCTCATCACGCCGCACATCGCCTGGGCCAGCCTGCCGGCCCGCAAACGGTTGATGGCGACCACGGTGCAGAACGTCGCGGCCTTCTTGGCGGGCAAACCGGTGAATGTGGTGAACCCGTAAGGACGGGGTTAGGGTTGGGGGTCGGGGAGGGAAAGGATCCGCGCTCCGAAGCGTCTTGCCGCTCAATCGGCGGAAATCATTTCCTCCCCACCCCCATCGCTGTGGCCAATGCACGGCGGATTTGTCACGCTCGAGGCCATGCGCCGAGCAATCTTACCGTTGGTCCTCGTGTTGTTGGCCGCATGCGGCGGCGGTGGCGACGGCAAGAGCACAGCGTCGATGCCCGACCTCACCGTCGCGCAGTTGAATCTGCTGCACGGCACCACCGGCATGTGCCCGCAGATGGAGAACTGCCGCATCGATGATCGCGCCGACCTGCTGGCGCAGTGGGTCAAGCGCAGCGGCTGCCCCGATGTGCTGACCTTCCAGGAGGGTTGGAGCGGCTGGCTGGCGCAGCTGCAGGCGCGCGCGTCGACGATGTGCCCGTTCACCTATCAGGTGCAGATCGCCAACCCGACGCCGGGCATCGACGAGGCGATCCTGCTGTCGCGCTATCCGGTATTGCTGGTCGAACAGAAGGCGCTCTTCCCCGGCTTTCGCAAAGCCATGCACGTGCGCATCGATCACCCGCTCGGGCCGGTCGACGTCTACACCACCCACCTCGCCTCCGGCTCTGACGGGGCGACGACGTCGTGCACCATCGCGAGCGGACCCTGTCCGGCCGAGTGTCTGGCCGCCGACGCGGCGACGCGGCGCGACTGCCAAGCGGTGCAAATGGCCGCCTTCATCGAGGCGACGCACGACCTGGATTCGCCCGCCTTGGTCAGCGGCGACTTCAACAGCGATCCCGACAGTTTCGTCTATCATCAGTTCACCGATCGCGGCTGGCGCGATGTCTACCGCGCCGCCGGCAACCCCGAGTGCGACGCGGCGACAGGTGTCGGCTGTACCTCTGGCCGCGAAGACGAGTCGCTGGTCGAGCTCGAATCGCCGGCCGGCAACGAGGTCGAGCGCATCGACTTCATCTTCCTGATCCCGCCGCGCAACGGGTTCCCGTGCACGGCGCAGCTCGACACGCCCGACGATCGCGACGGGGACGGCACGGCGACGCGCTTGTTCGCCGATGCACCGAACCCGTTCGCCCGCCAGTGCGGCGCCGCGCCGCTGCCCATCTGCTGGCCGTCAGACCACGAGGGCATCGAGATGGATCTCAACTGCGGGTAAACACGCGGCGCCGATCCAACCAACGGCGAATCCGCTTTCGCGCGGCGCCGGCGTGACGCATGGTAGTCGATCGGCTGCGCGCGGCATTGCCATCGGTCGATCGGGCAGCGGCACGCGTCGATGTGCGGGCGGGTGGCGCCGCCAGCTCGGAGCTCGATTCAGCATGCATTCGTTGGCGGACATGATGCGCGGCACGCGGCGCGAGTGGCGGCCGATGTTGCGCCTTGCCGGACCGGTTGCCCTCGGCGAGCTCGGCTGGATGGCGATGGGTTTGGTCGACACCATGATGGTCGGGCGCGTCGGCCCGGAGGCGATCGGCGCCGTGGCGATCGGCAGCCACCTGTTCTTCGTCATCGCCATCACCGGCATCGGCATGCTGCTTGGCCTCGACTATCTGGTCGCGCACGCCTACGGCGCCGGCCGCCTCGACGAGGCACGCCGCGCGTTGGTGCAAGGCCTCTACTTGAGCGTCGCGCTGACTGCCGTGCTGACGCTGGTGGTGCTGGCGCTCGACGCCAATCTTACGCGGCTCGGGTTGCAGCCCGCCGTGGCGGCGGCGACGCGGCCGTACCTGCGCGCCTTGCTGTGGAGCCTCCTGCCGCTGCTCCTGTACGCGACGTTGCGCCGCTATCTGCAGGCGCTCGGTCAAGTCCGCGCCATCATGTTGGCGCTGCTCAGTGCCAACATCATCAACGTGCTGGTGAATTGGCTGTTGGTGTTCGGCCATTGCGGGTTCCCGCGCCTCGGCGCCGCCGGCTCCGGCTGGGCGACCACCGCGGCGCGCGTGTATCTCTTTTTGTTCTTGCTGATCGCATGGCTGCGGTACGAGCGCCGCCACGGCCAAGGACTGCGGCTGCTCTGGCGCCTCGATCTGGGGCGCTTGCGTCAGGTGGTCCGCCTGGGTCTGCCGGCGGCGATCCAGGTGCTGTTGGAATGCGGCGTATTCGCGGTGGCGACCGTGCTCGCCGGCGGGCTGACCGCGACGGCGTTGGCGGCACATCAAATCGCGCTCAGCGCGGCCGCTTTCACGTTCATGGTGCCGCTCGGCATTTCATCGGCTGCCGCGGTCCGCGTGGGGCAGGCGCGCGGTCGCGGCGATATCGCCGCTGCCGGCGCGGCCGGCTGGACGGCGCTGTTGCTGAGCGCCGGGTTCACGGTCGTTGCGGCGCTGTTGTTCGTCTGTGCGCCCGGTGCCATCGTGCGCGTCTTCACCACCGTACCCGAGGTCATCGAGACCGCCGTCACCCTGCTGGCCATCGCAGCAATGTTTCAGTTGTTCGACGGACTGCAGGTCGTTGCCACCGGTGCGCTGCGCGGCTTCGGCGATACCCGCACGCCGATGCTGGCCAATCTCGCCGGTCACTGGCTGTTCGGGCTGCCGATCGGCGCGGCCCTCTGCTACCGCGCCGGTTGGGGCGTGACGGGTTTGTGGATCGGCCTGTGCATCGGGCTCGTCGCCGTGTCGATCCTGCTGATCGCCGTCTGGCGCTTGCGCACCGCCGCACCGGCGACGCGTGCAGCGCACGCGCTGATCGTTGAGCCGCGCGCCTGAGCAGTCGGCCGAATTCTCTATGCCGCCAGTGCGGCGCGGGCGGCAGGCAGCGTGATGATGAAGCGGGCGCCGCCGCGCTCCCCGTCGCCGACTTCGATGTGGCCGCCGTGCGCGTCGATGATCTGGCGCGCGACGGCAAGCCCGAGCCCGGTGCCGCGCGCGCGCGTGGTGACGAACGGATCGAAAATGCGGGCGCGCAAGTCGGCCGGCACGCCGGGCCCGGAATCGGTGACGCGCAGTTGCACGGCGTCGGGCAGTTGCACGCAATCGAGCGTGACGCTGCCGCCGCCGGGCATCGCTTCTGCGGCGTTGCCGAGCAGTCCGAGCAGCACCTGACTGATCAAGTCGGCGTCGGCGTAGAGTGGCCGCGCGCCGGGGCTGGGTGGGCGGACGATGTTGACGAGCCGGCAGGTCGGGTCGCCGCTCGCCAGCGCGGCGGCGCGCTCGAACAGCTCCGCAGCTGAGATGGCGCGTGGCGCCAACTGTAGCGGCCGCGCGTAGGACAGGATCGAGTTGACCACGTTCGCCAGGCGATCGATCTCGGCGACGATGAATTGGCTCGCCTGACTCGCTGCGGCGCTGCTCGGCGGCAGCGTCTCCGACAACGTCTGCGCCGCCGAGCGCATGACGCCGAGGGGATTACGCACTTCGTGCGCGATGGTCGCCGCCAGCTGACCGAGTGCCGCCAGCTTCTCGTGCTGCGCGCCGCGGGCCCGCGCCGCCGCCGTCGCTTCGCTCTGGGCGTGCAGCTGCGCCGCCGTGCGGCGCTCGCGACGCCGCCCTTCGAGCAGCGCGCCGAACAGATAACCCAACACGGCGAACGAGATGCCGAAGTAGGTGGCGATCAGCAGCCGCGCATCCCAGCCGCCGATGGTCAGCGCGACGCCGATGCGCGACAACAGCGCGGTGTCGAACCCACCGGCGACGATACCGGTGAGAGCGCCCCACCAGCGCAAGCGGAGCCCACGCCAGAATTGATCGGGATGATCGGCCGCATCGTCCATGGCTCCGTCCCTCGCAACTTTCACGCCGGGCGTCCACGGTGGCGGCGGCACTGCCAGCAGGGCGCATTGGCGTTGCCGGCCGGCAACGCGCCCGTTGCGCCGATGCAACGTCGATCATTCGCGACAAGCCCCCTGCGCTCCGCGCCGCGGCCGCGTGCGGCCGGCACGCGATTTGGATTTGTGCGTCGCAACTCAACGCGATCGCCGGCGCCGCCGGCAGAAGGGATCGAACATGAACAAGAAGCAGTGGGGGCTCGCCTTCGTCCTGGCCGATTTCCTCGCCCTGAACGCCTACGTCGTCTATCGCTACGGCTATCTCGGCTTTATGCGCGAAGCGGTGTCGACGCTGGCCGGCACGGCGATCCTGATCGACCTGACGATCGCGCTGACGCTGGTGCTGAGCTGGATGTTGAACGATGCGCGCAAGCGCGGCATCTCAGCCGTGCCCTACGTGGTGGTCACGCTCTTTCTCGGCAGCGTCGGCCCGCTGGCCTACCTGCTGCGTACCACGGGCGACGAGGCGCCGATCGCCGTCGAGCCGCGCCTGGGGGTGCGCAGTGCGTAGTTTCCGCGAGAACACCTCCACCGACGAACAGCCGACGAAGACGATGGCATTTTCGAGGCGGTCGACGGCTGGCGAGCGTCAGCCGAAATGACGGGACACCCTAGTGTCCCGCGTCTGAAGTTCGCCGCTTAATATCGGTGGCTCTGGGCGTCCCTGGCGGCGTTGCCCCTCCTCGGAATATTCCCGATATTCCTGCGTCGGGGCGCCTAGCCAGGATCGCCGATAGCCACCGATATTAAGCGGCCAACATCAGACTCGGGACACTAGGCTGCGGCGGCGGCTTCGCAGCGCGTGATGGTCGATTCGCGGTCGGGCGGGTCGGGGAGTTGATATGGCAGGTTGCGCCGCTTGCCGCGCAACAGCACGCGTAGCGAGCGCCAGAGGACATCGAAGCGGCCGAAGGCGACCTCGGGCGTCTCCAGCATGTTGAACATGCGCACGAAGGCGCGGAAGACGACCGGATCGCAGCGCGTCGCGATCACCAACCCGTCTTCGATGAACTTGGCGTACAACCGGTCGGCGAGACGCCGGTGCGCACGGCCTTCGGCTTTGCGCACCGCGTCGCGATCCGCGATCACCGACGCCTTGTAGAACGGCTCGATCTCGGCGCGGGCGGCGACATCGAGCGCGCGCGCCGCCGCGGTCAAGTCGTCGGCGTGCGCATCGAGTGCCGCGCCGAGCAAGTCGGCGTGCAGGAACGCTTGCGCGCAGCCGCGGCCGTAGAGCGGGTTGGTGCAGTACGCCGAGTCGCCGAGCGCAAAGAAGCCGCGTGCGATCGGCTCGCCGTCGACGACATAGTGGCGTAGGCGATTGATCAGGCCGCCCATCGCCTGCACTGGGTGCTCCGGGTCGCCGATCGGTTCCGATATCGCGGGATCGACCCACGGCGCGATCGCCGGCAGCGAGCGCGCCATCTCTTCGAACGCACCGAGGCGCGCCAGCACCTTCATGCGCGGAAAGGCGAGCGCGACGGCAAAGGTGATGGAGAACGTGCGGGCGTCGGCCGGGAAGATGGCGTACTTGATCCAGTTGTAGTCGGCAGCCGGCGGGTAGCCATTCGGCGGCGGCGGCGCCGCGCCGTCGCGGAAGCGGTAGAAGCGCGTGTAGTAAATCACGCCCGATTGCTCGAGTTTCTCTTGCGGCGCCGGCGCGCCGAGCGCCGCCAGCCACTCCGGCGCTTTCGAATGCCGGCCGCTGGCATCGATCACCAGATCGCCTTCGAGCGTGCGCTCGACGTCGTCGACGCCGTAGCGCACACCGGTAACGGTCGCCGGCGTGGCGGTGGCCCGCGTGCCGACCAGCCCGCGCACCTGTGCACCGCCGAGCAGGCGGACCCCGGCGCGCGGCAGAACGTTGCGCCGCACCACCCACTCGAACGTCGTGCGACGGCAGCCGAGCGCGATCAGATCCTCATCTCCCGCTTGCGCAGTCAGCGGCGGCAAGGTGCGCGGTGGGTGCTCCAGCATGTCGAGCGGCGTGGCGCCGGCATCGAGCAAGCCCTGCAGGATGTCCGGGTACTTGTCGCGCAGCAGGCTGCGCAGGCGACCGAGGAACGCATGCGAGTGGCGCACCTGCGGGGCGCCTTTGCGCTTCCATTCGCTGAAGGCAGCGGTTGGGTCGGCCGCTTCCGGCTCCGCATCGCGCTCCAAGATGGTGACCTGCGCGCCGCGATCGGACAACACGCGCGCCGCGGCGAGCCCAGTGATGCCGGAACCGATGACGATAGCGTGTCGGGTGCTCAGATCAGCCGGCATGGCGGGTCGAGATCAAGACCAAGGATCAAGGACGAAAGACCAAGGCAAGAGACCAGACACTGCGGTCGCCTAGCCCCAAATGACGAATGACTCAATACTTCGCGCGCTGCGGCGAGGCAATTGCGTCGCGCAGCGCTTCCTTGCGGCCTTCGTCTTTCGTCCTTAGACCGGCTGATCGAGGAAGCGATCGTAGCCTTCGGTCATCGCGGCGTGTGCCAGCACGCTGAAGCGGAAGGCGCGGCGGATACGCGCCTGCTGCTCGCGGGTCTGGCCGCACAGCCGAAGCGCGTGCTCGGCGTTCTCGCCGTGCTCTTCTTCCGCGGCGATGTGCACGGCCCAAAATTCCATGGCGTGATCGTCGATGCCGTAATGGCGCTGCAGACCGTCGTGGATCACCTTGGCGCCGTTCGGCCTTCCCGGCACCTCCATTTCCACCGCCAGCCCGAACGCACCGAGGCCCTCTTCGAACGAGTTGCGGCAGTAGTAGCCCATGGTCGACGCGGCGCCGATCGTCGACGCCAGCGGCGTGTGCTCCAGCAAGCGGTCGCGGTCGATGTCGAGTCCGGCGCAGAATTGCAGATAGAGATCGTGATGCTCGGCCTCGCGGATGTAGCCCATCTCACCGGCCAGGTTGCGGGCGATCAGCTTGTAGGCTTCGCGATCGGGCAGCGTCGGCGCTTGCGATAGCCAGGCGGCAATCGTCGGGATGGCGGGCTCGACGTAGTAGTAGAAATCCATCGCCCACTGGCGCAGCTGCGCGCCGTCGAGCTTGCCCATCACCAGGCCGCGCAGAAATTGGCTCTGTGGCGCATGCGAGCGTTTGAACTCGACGCACTCATCGAGAAACTCGCGTGCGTTGAGCGTTCGATCACCGACCAGCGACATTGTGGCGCCCTCCGATCTGGGCCGAGGTCAGAGCACAATGCCATCGTTGCGTCGACCCGTCGGCAACCGTTCCGCCGGCAGGCCGCACGCTGTTGGGCAGCTCGACCTCGCGTGCGGACGATTCGCCCAGCGCAACGAATCGCGTTCAGTGGTCAGCACTCAGCCTTCAGCCAAAAGCTTCCCACGGATGTCGAGATCCGAGCACTGGCCGAGCGCCGACTGCCGATCGCTGACAGCATTCTGGGCGCCGCCTAGTGCAGCACGCCGGCGATTGCCACTGGGAGATCGGCGAAGCGCTGCACGAGCGGGCCGGCCGATTCGATCTCGTGGCGATGGCCGTGGCCGTAGTCGCAGCCGACGAACGGACAGCCGACGCCGTGCGCCGCTTCGACGTCGCTGGCGCGGTCGCCGATCATCACCACCTGCTCGACCGGCAGCGCGAAGCGGTAGCGGTAGAAGCGTAGGATGGAGACTTTGTCGCCGACCATGTCGGCGGTCACCCGCGCGGTGAACGCGTCGGCGATGGCGTACGTGGCGAGGACGGTCTCGACGTAGCGCGTGCGCCCGTTCGACGCGACGCACAGCGTGTGGCCGGCCTCGCGCAGCGCCTGCAGCGTCTGCGGCACATCGGGATAGAGGATGCCCTCGCGTGCGGCGACGCGACGGCAAATCACCTCCAGCGTTTCCGCGTGCAATGCCGCGAGTGCCGGCGGCGCGGCGTCGGGAAACAAGTTCGCGAAGATGGTGGGGATGGTCCAGCCGACATAGGCGAGGATCTCTGGGGTGGTCGGCACGCGCGCAAACGCCCCCGGCAGACGCGCGTTCACGTTGGCGATCGCCTCCTGATAGGCCGCGCCGAGAAACGGCTCGGACGAATAGAGGACGCCGTCGAGATCGAAGGCGAGCAGCGCCATGAAGAAGGGGTTTAGGGGCTCGGGGTTGGGGGTTAGGGAGGAAGTGGCGCGATGAGCGCGCTCGCGTCGCTGCTCCGCTCGCCAACCCCGAACCCCGAGCCCCCCCTATCCTTTGATGCCCAGCCGTTCGAGGGCGAGCTTCTTGGCCCAGCGATAGTCGGCTTTGCCGGACGGGCTGCGCACCATCTCGTCGACGAACAAGACAGCGCGCGGCAGCTTGTAGCGCGACAGATGCTGAGCGGCCGCCTCGATGAGATCGTCGCTGCTCGGGGCGCTGCCCGGACGGCACTGTACGACGGCGGTGACCTGCTGCCCGAAGCGCTCGTTCGGCGTGCCGACGACGACCGCGTCGTACACCGCCGGATGTGCCTTCAGCGCCTTCTCGACTTCTTCGGGATAGATCTTCTCGCCGCCTGAATTGATCGATACCGAGCCGCGGCCGAGCACGGTGATGGTGCCGTCTGCGGCGACGGTGGCGTGATCGCCCGGCACGGCGTACCGCGCGCCATCGATGCGCGGGAAGGTCTTCGCGGTCTTGTCGGCGTCTCGATAGTACCCGAGCGGCACGTGCCCGCCGCGCGCCAGCCAGCCGCTCTCGCTGCTGCCCGGTTCCAGTCGACCGCTCAAATCCTCTTTCAGCACCATTGTCTGCTCGTTCATCTTGAACGAGCCGGTCGTCGCCTTCTGTCCGGGCAACGACACCTGCTGTCCCTGGCCGCCGGTTTCCGATGCCCCGAAGCCGTCGATGATCATCAGATTCGGGATGCGCTCCAGAAACGCATCTTTCAGTGCCGGGGTCAGAATGGCGCCGCCCGAGAGGAGGATGCCGAACTTCGACAGGTCGTAGCTCTTCTGATCGAGCTGATCGATCAGCGGCCGGCCGAAGGCGTCGCCGACGATGGTGAGAAAGCGCACCTGCTCGCGCTCGATGGTCGACCAGATGTCGTCGGCGTCGAGGCGTTCTGGATGCTCCTGAATGATCACCGTGCCGCCCGCGTGTAGCGCCATGAACGCCATCCAGTGCGCGGCGCCGTGCATGAACGGCGGCGCCGGACAGGCGCGCAGATCGCCGCTTTTCGCCGCCTCGGCGACCGCCTCGACCGTGGTGAACTTGGGTCCGAAGTTCGGCGTGCCGCCGAGCGCGCCGAAGAAGATGTCTTCTTGCCGCCACAGCACGCCTTTCGGCATGCCGGTCGTGCCGCCGGTATAGAGAATGTAGAGGTCGTCCGGCGACCAGACGAGATCCGGTCGCTCGGCCGACGCTTCGGCCAGCGCGGCGTCGTAGTCGATCGCCCCGGACAGCAACGCCTGTCCCGACGCGTCGGCAACTTGCAGCAGCACCTCCAGTTTCGGCAGGCGCTTGCGAATGCGCTCGACGTTGGGTGCGAAGCACGCGTGATAGACCAAGGCGCGCGCATCGGCATCGGTGAGCAGGTAGATCAGCTCGTCGTCGACATAGCGGTAGTTGACGTTGAACGGCGCGACGCGGCTCTTGTAGGCGCCGACCATCGCCTCGAGGTACTCGTTGCAGTTGTACAGATAGATGCCGAGGTGATCCTGGCCGGATTCGAAATTGGCCAGCCCCCCGCGCTCGCGGTGCGTGCCGAGGCCGCGCGCGCGCAAGAAATTGGCGAGGCGGTTGGTCCGCTCGGAGAACTGCGACCAGGTGTAGCGCCGGTCGCGAAAGACGATGCACTCGCGCTCGGGAACAACGGCGGCGATAGCCTCGCTCAGCTCGGCGAGGTTGAAGTTGGTGTTGCCGCTCACCGCTCCCACACCACGTACTCGTCGAGCTCGGCGCCGTCGACGGTAATCTTGTACGGCCCGGCGACCTCGAGCTCGGTCGGAGCCCCCTGCGCAGCGTGGCCGATGCGTTGGCGATCTTCGATCAGCGCATCGCGCAACTCACCGTCGCTGGGACGCGGGTTGCCGCGCGGAACGCGAATCAAGGCAAAGGCCTGCGAAGCTCCGGCTGGCATGATCCGTTGTGACATATGAGCCAACTCTGGAGGGGTCAAGCCAGGTGCGCCGCCCGTCGCGCACATGCTCCGCAGCCCATCGCGGGCGCAACACTTTGCCGTATTCCCGCCTGCCTGCGGCGGCAATTGCCGCGTGTCGCCGGCCAAACCTACCACCTGTCGCCGATCTACAATGTAAACGGCTCTGCTGCTGTAGATCCGGCCAATGCGCCGTAGCTCGACGCACGGCTGATCTGATCGCGAATCAGTTGGCCTAGCGGTTGCTGAACGATCTGGCGTCGGCACTTTCGCCGAACGAAGATGCGAGGAGTTGATCATGGCTGATATGCAGAAGCAGGGCGGAACGCACCAGAGTGGCACGCAGACCGGCCAGCGCCCGCAGGATCAGAAGCGTCAAGACGACCAACAGCAGAAGGATCGCGGCACGCAGACCGAGCGTCCGCAGTCCGGCAATCGCTGATCGCTTGCACGAAGATCGGAGAGCGGCGCCGACCCATCACGCGCGCCGTTCTCCAAACTTCTTCTCCTGACGGAGGCACACTGATGTGTACGCCACCGGATCAGGGCGTGAGGCGTTCGAGCATGCGCGGGAACGGAATCGTCTCGCGCACGTGAGCAACGCCGCACAGCCACGCTACGACGCGCTCGATGCCCATGCCGAAACCGGCATGTGGCACCGAGCCGTAGCGGCGTAAATCGAGATACCAACCGAACGCCTCTTCCGGCAGCTGGTGCAGGCGGATTTTGGCTTGCAGCGTCGCCAGATCGTCTTCGCGCTGTCCTCCGCCGATGATTTCGCCGTAGCCCTCGGGCGCGAGCATGTCGACGCAGAGCGCGACACGCGGGTCGGCCGGATCCGCCTTCATGTAGAAGGCCTTCATCGCGATCGGATAGCGGTGCACCAACACCGGACGATCGAACTCGCCGGAGATGGCGCTTTCCTCGTCGGCGCCGAAGTCGGCGCCCCATTCAACCGGGAATCCTTTCCCTTGCAGCAGCGCAATTGCGTCGCCGTAGGTGAGGCGCGGGAACGGCTTCTGCACGCGCTCGAGGAAGCTGATGTCGCGCTCGAGCGTTTCGAGCTCGTGGCGGCGCGTCGCGACGACGTGCGCCACGATGTGCGCGACGAAATCCTCCGCCAAGTCCATGTCGCCAGCCAGGTCGAGGAAGGCGACCTCGGGCTCGATCATCCAGAACTCCATCAGATGACGGCGCGTCTTCGACTTCTCGGCGCGGAAGGTCGGGCCGAAACAATAGACTTTGCCGAACGCCATCGCGCCGGCCTCGACGTAGAGCTGACCGCTCTGGGTCAGATACGCCTTGTCGTCGAAGTAGGGCGTCTCGAACAGCGTCGTGGTGCCTTCGCAGGCTGACGGCGTCAGGATCGGCGAATCGAACAGCACGAAGCCGCGCGAATCGAAGTAGTCGCGGCAGGCGTCGACGACGGCGGCGCGAATGCGCAGCACCGCGTGCTGGCGCGCCGAGCGCACCCACAGGTGGCGATGGTCGAGCAGGAACGCGACGCCGTGCTCCTTCGGTGTGATCGGATACTCCTCCGCCTGCTGCACGACTTCCAGGCTCGTCACGCCAAGCTCGTAGCCGAGCGGCGCACGGTCGTCTTTGCGCACCACGCCGGTGACGATCAGCGACGATTCCTGCGGCAGATGATCGGCGAGCGCGAACTGCGCTTCGGGGACGTCCTTCTTGAAGACCACGCACTGCAAGGTTCCAGTGCCGTCGCGCACCAGAAGAAAATGCAGCTTGCCGCTCGACCGTTTGTTGTAGAGCCAGCCCTTCAGGGTGACGGTCTGTCCGTCGCGTCGGCCGATGTCCTCGATGTAGACCCATGGCGCCGTCGTCATGGCGGCGGGTATAGCAGGAGAAGATGTCAGGTTTCAGTGTCGGGTGTCGGTTCGGCGAATCTCCGCAACACGGATCGGCGGTTCGTCGGCGCCGCGGGTTCGACTGACATCCGACACCTGACACCTCTCCGCCCCTTGCCTTTCGCGTGGTGATCGGCACGGTGGCGCACATGTCGCGCCTACAGCAGCTGCAGCACGCGGGCCGTTTCCTGCGCCACCGCTTCAACGCGCTGCACCCATACGAGGTGCAGGCGGTGTTGCTGAACGCCTGCAACCTGCGCTGCGCCTATTGCCGGTGCCCGGAGATGAAGACCGAGCTGCTGACCACCGAGCAATGGCTGGCGACGGTGCGGCGGCTCGGCGAGCTCGGCACGCTGCGCCTCAAGTGGCAGGGCGGCGAGCCGACGATCCGCAAGGACTTCGCCGAGCTCTGCGCTGCGGTACAAGCGGCGGGGATCTTGTGCGCCGTGGTCACCAACGGCACCCAGATCGCCGAGCGACCGGAGCTGCTCGCCCACGTGGACGAAGTCGTCTTCAGCCTCGACTCGCTGACACCGACGCACACCGAGCGCGTGCGCGGCGCCGGCGTGCACGCGGCGGTGATGCGCTCCATCGACGTGGCGCGCGCCGCGCGACGCCCGCCGCGGCTGTTCATCAACATGGTGGCGATGCGCGACAACCTCGACGAGATGGAGCCGATGCTGGCCTTTTGCGAGCAGCACGATATCGGCCTCAACATCCAGCCGGCGGTTTTCGGTATGCAATACTACGACGATGCGGCCCAGCCGCTGGCCTTGGACGACGGGCAAACGCGCGCCATGTACCGGCAGCTGGCGGCGTGGAAACGCGCTGGTCGGCGGCTGATGTTCGCGGCACACATTTACGAGCGCTCCGCCGGCTGGGACGACTACCGCACGCTGTCACGCCGCAACCCTGACGCCGCCGACTGCGCCATGGGACGCTTCTATGTCCACGTCGAGGCCAACGGCGACGTACATCCCTGCGTGCAGCACCACGCGACGTTTGCTCCGAAGAACATCGCGCGCGACGGCCTCGACGCCGCGCTGGCGAATGCACAGCGCCACGATTGCACCGAGTGCTTCGGCGCCTACCTCAACGAGCGCAAAGACCTGTTCACCCTGCAGCCGCGCGCCGTGCTCGAATACCTGCGCCGCTGAGGTCACGTCGCAACCGCCACCGCTTCTCTAGACTAGGATCGCCGTCGCGACCACCAGGCGGTGAACCGTTCCCAGAGCGACGGCGGCTCGTCGCCGCCGCAGGAGTGGCAGATGGCGCGCGGAACGGAGAGGCGCAGCACGACGTCGACGCAATCACCGCAGCACAGCGCGCCGCATTCGGCGCACGGACCAGCCGCCACGGCGTGGCAGTACACGCAGTAGTCGGCGTCCGGGGTGAACGGCTGGAGCGGCACGGCGCCACGCTACGCGACCCAGCCCTGCCGAGGCCAGATCGGCACGCGTCCTGACGCGGGAGAACGGGCGGCTTAATTCTCTTGACTCAAGCGCGCCGGCCAACATACTGAACGTTCAGTATGCCTGCTTCGGCACGGCCCGCACGCCAGGAGAACGGGCGGCGGGACCTCATGGACATCGCGATCGATTGCTTCGCCCGCTACGGCTACCAGGGGGCGTCGATCGACCGCATTGCGAAGGCCGCCGGTCTGACCAAGGGCGCCATCTACTACCACTTCAAGGACAAGGAAGAGCTGCTCTTCGAAGCGGTGAAGGCGCGCGTCAGCCAGTTCGAGCGCCGCGTCACCGCCGACATCAGCGCCATCCAGGATGCCGCCGCGGCCTTGCGCCGCGTGACCAACGTCTGTTTGGAGCACGCCACCAAGAGCAATCACCGGCGCTTGATCATCACGCTGATGGTCGAAGCGCTCGATACCAACGCCCGCCTCTCGGCGCAGTTCCGCGACATGATGCGCCGGTTCCGCGCTTTTCTGCGCAGCATCATCGAAGTCGGCCAACGCCAGGGTCTCTTCCGCGCCGACGTCAGCGCCGTCACCGCCGCCGGCGTCTATGCCGGCGCGGTGATGGGCGCCGAGATCGAGTACTATCAGGATCCCAAACACATCGATCTCGACCAGCACCTGAAGACGTTTCTCGAGTCCTATCTCACGTGGCTCGCCGCGCCGTCGCGGCCGGTCGAGAGGAGCTAAGCATGGTGAGTTTCGAGCCCAGCGAGGAGCAGCAGCTCATCCGCGACACGGTGGCGAGCTTTGCGCGCGATCAGATTCGTCCGGCGGCGCGGGAGGCCGACGAGAGCGGGCGCATCCCCGATGCGTTGATTCAGCAGGCGTGGGAGATCGGCTTGGTGCAGAACGGCATCCCCGAGGCGCACGGCGGCTACGGCGACGAGCGGTCCTCGATCACCAGCGCACTGGTCTGCGAAGAGCTCGGTTGGGCCGACCTATCGATCGCCTTGCACGTCCTGGCGCCGCGCCTGCTGGCGTATCCGGTCATCGAGCTCGGCAGCGCCGCACAGCAGCAACAGATCCTGCCGCTCTACACCGGCGACAAGTTCGTCGCCGGCGCTGCCGCGTTGCTGGAGCCGCGTTTCAACTTCGACGCCGCCGATCTCGCCACCACGGCGACGCGCACCGGCAACGATTTCGTGCTCAACGGCACCAAGTGCTACGTGCCGCTGGCCGCCGAGGCGCCCTACACGTTGGTGTACGCGCGCAGCGACGACGGTCTTGCCGCCTATGTCGTGCCGCGCGAGACGCCCGGCTTCAACGTCGGCGAGCGCGAGCAGAACATGGGCATCAAGGGGCTCGCGACCTACGAGATTCAACTCACCGAGTGCACCGTGCCGGCGTCGGCGCGGATCAGCGGCGACTTCGGCCCGCTGTTCAACCGCTCGCGCATCGCGCTGTCGTCGCTCGCCGTCGGCGTGGCGCGCGCCGCCTTCGAGTACGCGCGCGACTACGCCAAGGAGCGCCGTGCCTTCGGCGTGGCGATCGCGCAGAAACAGGCCATCGCGTTCATGCTTGCCGAGATGGCGATCGAGATCGACGCGTCGCGCCTGCTCAACTGGGAAGCGGCCTGGAAGCTCGACCGCGGCGAGGATGCGACGCGCGAAGCCTGCCTGGCGCGCAACTACGCCGCCAACATGGCGCTCAAGGTCACCGACAACGCCGTGCAGGTCCTCGGCGGGCACGGCTATATCCGCGACCATCTGGTCGAGCTCTTTCTGCGCAACGGCCGCGGCTTCGGCGTCTTCGACGGCCTCGCGATGGCGTAGCGCGACGCACGGACGAAAGCGGAAAGCTCAAAGCTGAAAGACGGAGGCCCCATGATTGATTTCGAACTGTCCAAGCCGATCGAGAACGCGCGCCAGATGATCCACATGATGGCCGAGCAGACGATGCGGCCGATCTCGCGCGAGTACGACGAGCGCGAGCACGCAGAGCCGACCGAATGGCACCAGATGATGTGGTCGGTCTCGCAGGGGAGCGAAGTCGGCTTCGGCGGCGGCAAGAGCGACGGCAAAAAGGGACCGTCGGAGCGCCACCTGGCGAGCACGGTCACCATCGAAGAGCTGTCATGGGGCGATGCGGGCTTGTACCTGAGCATTCCGAATGCCGGCCTCGGCGGCGCCGCGGTCGCTGCGGCGGGCACGCCCGAGCAGCGCCAGCGCTTCCTCGCCCGCTTCCAGGAGGGCGAGCCGAAGTGGGCGGCCATGGCCATTACCGAGCCGGGATGCGGCTCCGATTCCGCTGCCATCACCACCACGGCGGCGCGCGACGGCGATCACTGGGTGCTCAACGGCACGAAGATTTTTTGCACCAGCGGCCATCGTGCGCTCGACAAGTCGAAGGGCTTCGTCGTGGTGTGGGCGACGCTCGACAGATCGGCCGGCCGCGCCGGTATCAAGGCCTTCATCGTCGAGGCCGGGACGCCAGGCGTCACGGTCACCAAGATTGAAGACAAGCTCGGCATCCGCGCCTCCGACACCGCGCAGCTGGTGTTGGAGGACTGTCGCATCCCGCTCGACAACCTGCTCGGCAGCGCCGAGGTGAAAACGCAGGGCAGCGAGGGCTTCAAGGGCGTCATGGCGACGTTCGACGCGACGCGTCCCGCCGTTGCCGCCAGCGCGCTGGGCATCGGCCGCGCCGCGGTCGACTTCGTCCGCGACGCGCTCGACAAAGCCGGCGTGGCGATCCGCTATGACGCGCCGGTCTCCAAGCTCACCGCTTTGGAGCGCGACTTCATGGAGATGGAGTCGAGCTTGCAAGCCGCCCGCCTGCTGACGTGGCGCGCGTCGTGGATGATGGACCGCGGCATGCAGAACAATCTCGAAGCGTCGATGTGCAAAGCCAAAGCCGGCCTCGCCGTCACGCAAGTGACGCAGAAGGCGGTCGAGCTGCTCGGCCCGCTCGGCTACTCGCGCAAGTTGCTGCTCGAGAAGTGGATGCGCGATGCCAAGATCAACGACATTTTCGAGGGCACGCAGCAGATCAACTTGATGATCGTGGCGCGCCGCATTCTCGGCTACTCGGCCAAGGAACTGAGCTGAGCGCGTGTCCTGCGGCCGGCCTCCGCCGCGAGCGGATGCCGGCCGCCGCGCGCAGCGTTGCCGTTTGAGATAGCGCGAACGGGCGTGCTACGTCTCCACAGCGATGGCCAGCTACTGGATCGGCACGTCGGGCTACAGCTACAAGCAGTGGAAGGGGACCTTCTACCCCGAAACGCTGCCCGACGCCGATATGCTGCGCTACTACGGCGAGCGCTTCGCCAGCGTCGAGATCAACTACACGTTCTATCGTTCCGCCAGCGTGCGCCAGCTGCAGAGCTGGGCGAAGGACGTCCCCGAGCACTTCACCTTCGCGCTCAAAGCGCCGCGCCGCATCACGCATGATCTGCGCCTGCGCGACGCCGCGGATCTGGCGGTCGACTTCTGCGATACCGCTCGGGCGCTGAAGGAAAAGCTGGGCGCGCTGCTGTTCCAGCTGCCGCCGTTTCTCAAGCGCGACACGGCGCGTCTCGAAGACTTTCTGCATCAGATGCCGGAAGGCTTCCGCGTTGCCTTCGAGTTCCGCAACCCGACGTGGTTCGCCGACGAAGTCTATGAGACGCTGCGCCGCTTCGGCGTCGCGCTGTGCATCGTCGAGGCGCCCGAGCGCAGCGTGCCGTTCGAGCGCACCGCCGAGTTCGGCTATTTCCGCCTGCGCCAGCCCGAGTACAGCGACGCCGACCTGGCGGCCTGCGCCGAGCGCATTCAGGCGGCCGCCGCCGATTGGCGCGACGTGTTCATTTATTTCAAGCACGAGGCCGAAGGACAGGGACCGATTCTCGCCGCGCGCTTGCGCGCCCTGCTCGAAGGCGTCGAAGCGCCCGTCGCCGCGTCGGTCTGAGCGCCGCGGCTCAGCGGCGGACGACGCGTCGCGCCACGCGCAGCAACCCGCCGCGCAGCGCCTCGTCACCGACCGACCACGTTCCCAACGCGACGCACAGCGCAAAGCCGCCGGCGCCGGCCAGCAACGCGATCAAGGCGCTGGCGGTTGAGGCGGACGTCGCGGGTAGCAGCCAACGCACCAGCAGCGCAGCCGGCACGGCGATCAGCGCCGCGCGCCCGCTGCTCGATGCCAGCGCGTCGAGTGCCGGGGCGCCGTGCAGCCAGCGCGCCAAGCCGATCATCAGCGCGGTGTTGATCGTCATGCCGATGCCGGACGCCAAGGCCAGGCCGTGTACGCCGTCGGCGCGCGCCAGCGCCAGGTAGAGCGGGATGCTGAGCAGCGCCACGATCGTGCCGAGCAGCATCGGCCGCCACGTGTCGGCACGCGCGTAGAACGCGCGTACGATGATCTGTTGCGCGATCCAGCCCGGCACGGCGAGGCACAGCAGGGACAACACGCCCGCGACCGCGGCGGTGTCGGCGGCGCCGAAGCGCCCGCGCTGATAGACCACCACCACCAGCGGATCGGCCAACGCGTAGCAGGCGGCGGCCGCGACCACTGCCAAGGCGACGCCGGCCTGCAGCGTGCGCAGCATGACACGGTTTAGCTCGTCGCTGCGGCCCTCGGCGTACAAGCGCGAGAGCGTCGGCAGCGCTGCTGCCGCGATGGCCTGACCGACGACCGCGACCGGCACCTGCATCAGGCGCCGCGCATACGACAGGTAGGACACGGCGCCGGCGCCGAGCAGGCCGCCGAACCAGCGCCCGTACCATTCGTCGACGGTCAGTAGCGACTGTCCAAACATCAGCGGCGCGGCGACCACCAGATAGCTCAGGAAGGCGCGATCGAGCGGTGCCACACGAACGGTGAGGCGCACGCGGCCGCGCGCGTACAGCAGCGGCACCAGGAACGGACCGGCGACGGCGCCGGCCAGCGCGCCCCACGCAAAGCCTTCGACTTCCAGTCCGAGGCCGGGCGCGAGCAGGCCGCCGGCGATGATGCCGGCGTTGTAGAGCAAGGGCGCCAGCGCCGCGGCGCCGAAACGATCGTGTGCGAAGAGCGTGGCGTTGATGATGCCGCCGGCGATGAAGAACACCTGTGCCGGCAAGACGATACGCGTCAAATGCGCGGTCGCTGCCTGGGTCGCTGGATCGAAGCGCGGGAACTGCAAGGCGATGAGCGGATCGGCGAACCACCACAGCAGCGCGGTCGCCAGCGCGGCGGCCGCCGTCAACGTGCCGAGCACGGTGCCGAGCAGGCGTGCGGCGCCGTCGTCGTCGCCGGCGGCGAGATGGCGCGTGTACAGCGGCAGGAAGGCGATCGACAGGGCTCCGCCGGCGAGCAGGTAGTTGAGCAGATCAGGGATCTGAAAGGCGGCGTAGTACGCGTCGGTCGAGGCGCCGGCGCCGACGCGATAGGCGAGCAGCGCTTCGCGCCCATAGCCGAGCACGCGCGACAGCAGAACGCTGGCCGCCAGCAGCACTGCCGCCGCCCCGATACGCGCTGCCCGCGGCCGTTGCGCCGCTCGATCCGCGTCCACCGTCCACCGCTCCGCGGCGCAGTATGGCGCAATGGCGCGGCGCGGGGAACGGCGGCGGTGCGGGCCCGGACGCTTGCACCATCGTGCGCCGGGTATGCTCGCCCACTGCGCCGCCCGGCGCTGTGCGCTTCTCTTCCGTCGCACGCTCGGCTATCCGCCGAGGTCGTGCGGATCGCGGCTCTTTGCTTGGCGCTGTTGGCGGCGACGCCCGTCTGCGCGCAAGCCGGTCCGACGCAGCTGCGCACCGAGGTGCTGGGCTCGTATCCGCACGATCCGCAAGCCTTCACGCAGGGCCTGGAGCTGCACGACGGAGCCCTGTACGAGAGCACCGGTCTGAATCGGCGCTCCAGCCTGCGCCAGGTGGCGCTCGAGACCGGCGCGGTGCTGCGCAAGGTCGACCTGCCGGCCGACTATTTCGGCGAAGGGCTGACCTGGGCCAAGGGCGAGCTGCTGCAGCTCACCTGGCAGAACGGCGTGGCATTGCGTTGGGATGCGGCGACCTTCACCAAGCGCGGCGAGTCGCACTACGACGGTGAAGGCTGGGGGTTGTGCTTCGACGGCGAGCATCTGGTGCAGAGCGACGGCAGCGCTCGCCTGGTGTTTCGCGATGCCGCGACCTTTGCGCCGGTGCGGACCGTGGCCGTCACCGAGAACGGTCAACCGGTGCGCAACCTCAACGAGCTCGAATGCGTCGGCGATGCCGTCTATGCCAACATCTGGCTGACCGATCGCATCGTCGCCATCGCGCCGCTCAGCGGTGTCGTACGGGCTGAAATCGATGCCGGCAACCTGCTCACTGCCGACGAACGCCGCGCCCTCGACCGCGAGGCCATCCTCAACGGGATCGCGCACGATGCCTCGAATGACACGTTCCTGATCACCGGCAAGCTCTGGCCGAAGCTCTTTCGCGTACGCTTTGTGCCGAAGTGACGTGCGAAGCCCCCTGCGCTTGCAGGTGATGCAGGCGGCAGCCGTTTGTGTGTATTGAGAGGGGCGACGCCAGCCGCCTGGCGCAAATCGACAAATTTTCCTCTTTGCGGCGCAAATATTCTTGACTAAGTACTGCTGCGTGAGTGACCTGTGACGCGGGGGGCAGAGTTACGCTGCCCTGGCGGCAGCCATGTATTCCAGCAAGAGACCAGCGACTTGAAATTAAACAAAACCTGAACTTGGAGGGCGCGCTGGCCGGCGGTCGGGGAAACTCGCCGGTTCGCTCGAATTCGATCTATGGGGGGATTTCCGGGGGAAGCGAAGGCGCGCCGTTGCGTCGCGACGGCAGCGCGGCTGGCCGCCGTGGTCTCGGCGCTGGTGGCCATCGCCCAAGGCGCCGCGTGGGGCCAGTTCACCCAATCCGAATTCCGCGCCGCCGACGGGACCGCGTACCAGGTCGTGCGGCTCGTGCCGCCGGTTGGGGCAGGGGCCGACAAAGAGCGCATTACGACGTTGGTTGGCTCGGCCACCGGCGCCGGCGGCTGCAGTGTTACGCTGTCGAGCGCCGGTCAGGTCTCCGCTGCCGTCGTCGGCGCGATTCCTCCGAGCCAAGCGCTGCATACCTACGATTCGATCAAGCGCACGGCGGTTCTGATCCCGAACAGCGTCACCTCGCTGAGCTTCGACCCCAACAACGGCGGTCATCTGACCCTCGGCACCGGCTCCGGAGCGGTGAGCATTTGCCGTGTCACCGGTGATTGCCCGGGCGGCAACAGCGCGCCGATGGTGCCGCTCAACTCGAACGTCGGCGGCATTCCACCGGCGTGCATCGCGCAGGGCGTCTCCAGCGGATGCGACGGGAACAAGCGCAACGTCTTCGCTTTCGGCTTGCCCGCCAGCGGCAGCCCGCCGGTGTGCGATTCGCCCGCCAGCGTCACCACATCGACCTTTGTCTGCGCGTCCGAACCGAGCGACGGATTCTCGTTGTTGCCCGGTCAAGCTGTGGTCTTCACCTACAACGGATCGCTTGCGGGGCTCGGATTCGGGGTCGGCGCCGGTGGCTTCGGCATCGATACCGACGGCTCCAACTACCCCGGTTGTGCCGCCGGCAGTGTCATCAGCGCCGGCTCGCGTATCGACAGCAACGCCGCGCCGCCGCTGCCGACGAGCACGCCGACGGCGTCGCCGACCTACACGACGACGGCGACGCGCACCGCAACTCCCAGCTCGACGCCTACCTACACCAAGACGCCGACGAACACGGCTACCTTCACTGCGACGCCGACCCCGAGCGCCACGCCGACCCAGACACCATTCTGCGGTAACGGAATCGTCGAAGGTGGGGAGCAGTGCGACGATCACAATAACGTCGACGGCGACTGTTGTTCCGCCACTTGCACGTTCGAAGCTCCCGGCGCGCCGTGCGCGGCCGACGACAACCAGTGCACCGCCGACCAGTGCAACGGGAGCGGCGTCTGCCTGCATCCGAACAAGAGCAACGGAGCGACCTGCGACGACGGCAACGCCTGTACGATTGGCGAGCAGTGCGTGTCGGGCGCCTGCATCGGCGGCTCGCCGCGCGTCTGCGACGACAACGACACATGCACCAACGACACCTGCGATGCGGCGCTGGGCTGTCTGTTTGAAGTCGGGACGGAAAGCCCGGCTTGCGACTCCTGTGCCGACGGCATCGACAACGACGGCGACGGCGTCATGGACGCCGACAATCCCGACTGCGCCACGTTCTTCCAGCTGCAGCGCTACGCCATCATCGGCACGGCGGTCGACGGACTGCGCAGCATTCGCCTCGGTCGCCACACGCGCGTCATGGAGAACGAGGCGGCCGCCGCCGACCTGACGCCGAGTCTCCGCGCCGGCACCTGTGGCGTCGACTTCAAGGCGTCAATCGGCGTGCTGATCACCGGCGCCGCGGCGGTCGAGGGCATCGCGCGATTCAGCGGCGGCGAGCCGCCGGTCGAGATCCTCTACCAGTTCGTCGACGCCAATCCCGCTCCGTCGGCGGTGCTCACCGGCCAAGCCGTGCCGCTGGTCGGGCCGAAGCAAGTGTGCACCGATGGCAGCCCGTGCACGAAGAATTCCGACTGCGGCACCGGCTTCTGCGAAGGGCAGTTGAGGATCAACGATCCGCGCAACATGAGCGTCGATCGAACCGGCAACGCGCCGGAGTACCTGCGCTGCAAGGCCAGCATCGCCGCGGTGCCTGTCGACGACGAGACCGTCGCGGCGCTGCCTTCGACGCAATCGCTCGGCTTGATCCACCTGCGCGCCGGCGGCTCGCAGCAGATCGAGCTGGGCCACGGCCAACAGATCGTCGACATCGACGCGCTGCGCATCGGCCAGGACGGTACGCTGACCATCAAGGGGTTCGACGACACGGTCGTCGTGTTCCGCATCGCAGGCGATTTTCGCATTGGGACGCGGTCGCAGGTCATCCTCGTGGGCCTGAAGCCCGAGAGCACCCTGTGGGAAGCCGGCGGCGCCGGGCGCTTGGTGCGCATCAGCAGCAAGTCGGTCTTCCAGGGCACCCTGCTGGCAGCGAAACGCGCCAAGATTTCGATCGGTGCCTTCACGCATATCGACGGCGCGCTGATTGGCAAACGCGTGCGCATGGGCCGCGAGACGACGTTGATTCACAAACCGTTCACGCCTCTGCTGCAGGGACAGCTGATCGATACGCCGAATCTCGCCGTCCGCTCCGTGAACCTCCGCAGCAGCGAATCGCCGAACCGCGATACCGGTAGCGTGCGGTTGCGCTCGATCGTCGACGACACGAGCGCCAAACACTTCCGCGATGCGTTGATGCACAACGGCATCGTGCTGACTTTCGCGGACTCGGCGAACTTCGATCAGGTCGGCGTATTGTTGAGCGGTTGCTCGCAGCGCGGCTCGCGCCTTTATTTGTGCCGCGCCGGCGATACGCGGGCGACCATTCGCGTGCTGCGCGATGACGCCGACATCTACACGCTGACGCTGATCCGCCGGCGCTTGTCGATCGCGCAGACCGGTGCCGGTCAACCGGTCGGGCCGGTCACCGTCACGATGACGCAAGACGACGGCGCGCATGCGGCGGTGACGCGCGTCGGCAAGATCGCCAACTGTCGCTTCCGCGGCCAGTCGACGCTGACCTGCCAGAAACCCTGAGCGCGCGCCGGCTTCGCCGATCGCACGAGCTTGCCGGTGCCGGGTCCTGTCCGACGACAGGACCCGGTGCTGCAACCCGGGTTGCATGTGCGGCGCCGATCGACCATTTTCCCGCGCACTATGGCGCGCGGCCCGATCAGCGAGTTCGTCAAGCATCACTACCGGCACTTCAATGCGGCCTCGTTGATCGACGCCGCCGAGGGCTACCGCGCCCACCTCGACAGCGGCGGTAAGATGCTGGTGACGCTCGCCGGCGCCATGAGCACGGCTGAGCTCGGGCTGTCGCTGGCCGAGATGATTCGCCAGGACAAGGTGCACGGCATCAGTTGCACCGGTGCGAACCTCGAAGAAGACCTGTTCAACCTCGTGGCGCACGACCACTACGAGCGCATCCCCAACTATCGCGAGCTGTCGGCGCAGGACGAACAGGATCTGCTCGACCGCCAGCTCAACCGGGTCACCGACACCTGCATTCCCGAAGAAGAGGCGATGCGGCACTTGGAGCACAACCTGTCGCAGGAGTGGCATGCCGCCGATCGCGCAGGGGAGCGCTGGTTGCCGCACGAGTTCTTCTACAAGCTGATTCGCAGCGGCCGCCTCGTGCCGTCGTACCAGATCGATCCGAAGCACTCCTGGCTGCTGGCGGCGTGCGAGAAGGATCTCCCGCTTTTCGTGCCGGGCTGGGAGGACTCGACGCTCGGCAACATCTTCGCCGCGCACTGCATTGCGGGGAAGATCAAGCGCGTCGAGGTCCTGCGCGCCGGCGTCGAGTACATGATGTCGCTGGCGCAGTGGTACCAAGCCCACGCGCAAGCCGGCATCGGTTTCTTTCAGATCGGCGGCGGCATCGCCGGCGACTTCCCGATCTGCGTCGTGCCGATGATGGAGCAGGACCTGCGCATGGAAGGCATCCGCAAGTGGGCCTACTTCTGCCAAATTAGCGACTCGACGACGAGCTACGGGTCGTATTCCGGCGCGGTGCCGAACGAGAAGATTACCTGGGGCAAGCTGGCGATGGACACGCCGAAGTACATCGTCGAGTCCGACGCGACGATCGTCGCGCCGCTGATCTTCGCGTACGTGCTCGGCTGGTAGTGCCGGCGAGCGTCACGGCGGCGGGCTGTCGGCCAAGCTCTGTAGCAGCGGCTTGCCGTCCGCATCCGCGCGCACGGCGTAGATCATCACGCGGTTGTCGCCCGGCTGAAATGCGCTGTCAGGCACCAACGCGCCGAAGCTGATCGAGCGATCGTCGGCGCGGAAAGATTCGGTGGTCGCGGCGATCAGTCCGTTGACGGCGATGGCCAGCGCCGGCGGCGTGCCGACCGCATCGCGCGGCTCCAAATGGCCGCGGATGAAGCTCGGCGGGCGTTGCGCTTGCACGGCGCGAAAGCGTTCGGGTGAGCCGAGCACCGCGCCGAACGGCGCCGCCGCGACGTCGCGGTCGATGCGCACCGGCTGACCGACGAGGTTCGGATACGGCCCGTAGGCGTACAGTGCCGCCAGCGGGGTCGACTCGCCGAACAAGGCGCGTCGCGCTTGCCACGCTGCGGGGTTCAGCGGTCGGGCCGCCGGTACCACGCGCCCGGTGAGCTGCAGGAGGTCGCTCGGCCCGACGGGGGTGAGCGCGAGTTTGTCGTCCGGCAGCGCCGCGTCGGCGGGCAGGACGCTGTGCCCATCGACGCGCCATGTCAGCGCGGCGCCGAGCGCGTCGGCGACGGTTGGCACGATGTCGATCGTCTGGACGTTGCGATCGTCGATGCGTGCGCTGTGCTGCTGCGGCAGCTTGACGAACAGCGGCACCCAGAGAATGTCGGCCGCATTGCTCGGCGTCAGCCAGCGCTGCGATTCGCCGGGCCGAAAGCTGACGCCGTGATCGGCGGTCACGACGAGCAGCGCGTCGTCCAGCAACCCGCGATCGCGCAGGCGCTGCAACAGCTCGCCGACCAACGTGTCGACCAAGCCCAGTTGCAGCAGATAGCGCTGCTGTTCCTGAGCGGCGCCGGCGGGATTGTCGGTCGCCCAGCCGAGCATCGCCTCGCGCCGCTGCGGATCCAGGCGCTGGCGATGGAAGTCGGCCGGAGGTGCCTCGTAGCGCGCGCCCGACGGCAGGTATTCGTACGGATAGTGCGGCAGCAGGACGTGCGCGAAGTAGAGCGTCGGCTGCGTCGACGGCAGCAAGCGATCGAGGAAGGCGCGGAAGGCCGCGGGACGATCGGCGGTCACTGGGCCGCTCAGCCGCGCGACGAACCAGCGCTGGAACTCGAAGGTCCACTGCCGGCCGATGTCCGGCAAGCGGTCACGCCATGCCGCCGGCGCCAGCATGTGCAGCCACAGCAACAGCGTGTCGGCGAACAGGGCCGCGCGCGGCGTCTCGCCCCCGTCGACATCGGCTGCACGCGCACACACCTCGGGTGGGCAGAGGGCAGTGACCGGCTCGACGACCTGCATGCGGTAGGCGCCGGACAACCAGGTGAACAAGTTGTCCGGATGCTCGGCGAGAATCGGAATGCGATTGTGATCGGGCAGGCGCGCGCTGAGAATCGCCGGCACCGCCAGCGGCGTATAGTCGGCGACGGCGGTGGCGTTGCGATACCAGGTGGATTGATTCGCCAGCGCGGCGAAGTGCGGAAAGCGGACGGCATCGATCTCGCCGGCGCCGTTCATCAACGCGAACAGCGACAGCTCATCGAAGACCACCATCACCACCGGTACCGGATGCGCGACTCGGGTGACGCGGTGTGACGCGTCGGTTGCCGCCGACCGCGCCGCAGGCGCGCGCAGCACGAAGATCAACGGGAACGCCAGCGCCGCGATTGCCAAGGCGCTGCACAGTGTCCGCACGACGGCCAGGCCCGCGTACAGCGCCGCCGCGGCGAGCCCGACGCCGCCGGCCGCCGCCAGCGCAGCGGCTGGCGGCAAGGCCACGGCGCGGTTGAGCGGCGGCAGCGCGGCGAGCCCGACCAATACGGCGACGATCGCCAGATGCAGCAGCCAGCGCAGGCGCGTCGAGAGCAAGCCGCACAACGCCTCGCCGGTCACGAGGACGGCGGGCAGCGCGACAGACCAGGCGACGGCCAGCGCGATCGCGTCTGCCAGCGACGTCTGGTGCGCGACGAGAAAGGTGGGGAACTGTTCCAGCAGGTCGTAGACCGGCTGCGCGGCGGCAAAGCCCGCCAGCGCGAAGACGTGCGCCGCGCTGCGCGGCAAGGACGGCCGGCCCGACGCGGCGCGACGGCTCATGTGCGTCGCGCCAGCAGGAACAGCGTACGCGTCGGTGTCAGCATCTCCTCTGCGAGAAGCTCGAAACGCTGTGCGGCGAGGGCGCGGAAGCTCGGCAGATCGTAGCCCGCGTGATGGGCGGTACGCGTGGCCAACAACGCCTGGCTGTGTGGATCGTCGGCGGCGACGAGCTCGACCACGGCGGCGGGCGAGGTCTCGCGGACCAGATCGAGCCATTCGTCCAACGGCACGCCGCGACCCAGGCACAGGTGATGCGACAGCGCCAGATGGAGCGCCAGCTGCGGCCGGCCGCGCTCGCTCAGCCCGGCGCGCTCGCGGCCGCGCCAGCCGCGCGCCGGCGTCGGCTGCATGATGTCGACGACCAGCGGCACGATACGCTCGGCCTCGGGTGCCGCCTGCAGGCCGGCATACAGGCGATCGATCGCGCCGGCGTCGGCGTCGATGGCGACGACGCATGCATAGTGCCGCGCCAGGATGCGGCTGTAGTGACCTGTGTTGGCGCCGACGTCCCAGGCGAGTTGGCCGCCGCCGAAGCGCGTCGCCGCCGCTTCGACGAAGGCCGACTTGCGCGCCGTCATCGTCGCGTCGACGGCCACGGCGTAGTCGCCCCAGGCACTGGTGGCGCAACTGCGCAAGCCGCCGACGATGCGCTGCAGGCCGCGCACGTTGCGCTGCAGCGCCGCCGCCGGCAGCGGCAGCGCGCGCGCCGTACGACTGGCCGCGGCATCCGGCGCTGCGTTGCGTCGCTCCAACCATGCACGCGCCGCGACGTGCAGCGCGACGCCGCGGCGCAGCAGATCGCGCGCCGACAGCAGGCGCGCCAGCGTCGCGACCGGCAGGCCCTCGAGCGAGCCGAGCAAAAAGGACTGGAACGGCACGCCGCGGTAGGCCTCGAGCATCAACGGCGCGAGGAAGTGATCGCAGAATTGTCCATACGCCAGCCACGGCGCGTCTGCATCGCGCGGCGTCAGCGAGCTGACGTCGACAAAGCGTGGCCGCGCGCCGTCGAAGAGCACGTTGAAGGCCGAGGCGTCCTTCAGCATCGCGCCACGCTCCAACGCGCGCTCGGTGAGCTGCAGCGTCAGCAGTGCGGCGTCGCGCAACATGCTGAACGACCACTCGGCCGGGTAGCTGACGAACGGCAGGCGTTGCGTTTCGACGACCGCCGCCCACCCGTCGGGTGCGATCAGGTCATCGCGCCGCCAGCTCGGAATCAGCCAGCCGGCGCGTTCCAGCTCCGCAAAAAGGCCGGCGCCGCGCAGGCGCGCATCGTCGGCTGCGGCGCCGGCCGACAACACGCGCCGCACGCGCGGCCCCTCTTCGGCCAGGACGCGCGCCGCCGGATCGCGAAACGAGCTCGGCGCGAAGCTCACCGCGGTGGCTCGTCCGCCGCACCGCCGTCGCGCGGGCGGCCGAAACGTCGACCCAGCCAGGCGCGCAAACGGCGGCGCCCGAGCTGCAGCGCCACGGCCAATCCCGCAGCACCGCCGAGCAGGGCCTGCAGTAACAGACTGCCGGCGGACGGATCGACGTAGGCGATGACGAGAAAGGCGCGCACTCACTCCGATCTACGGGCGCCTTGCGCGCCATGTCAATTTCAGCGCCCGGTGGTTGCCGCAGGAATGGAGGCCGGAATCTGGCTTTGCCCAAGAATGCTGTCAGCCATCAGCATTGAGCGATGAGCCAGACTGCGGATCCTTGCACCCGTTGGGTCTTCCGGAGCGGAAGGCTGATCGCTGACGGCTGAAAGCAGCTTGGACTTCGAGCTGCGAGCGGCGCCTCTCTCCGCAGCTGCAGCAAGAAAGAAGTCTCCACAGATGGGCATTGAGACAACTCAATCGCCCCATCCATGCGGCCGCATAGCTGATCTGTCCTGCACTGCGTCCCAGACAACGTGCGTGCATCGCTCGCGACCGATGGCTGCGCGACGGGCCGTGTCCTCATAAGGGTCGGGCGATTGAGCGGGGGGTGTCGATCGGGGATTCCGCCGCCTGGCGCGACCGCGCACCTGCGCGAGGCGCAAAGCCGCTGGTTCTTTCTCCGCGCGCGACGATTGTGCTCTTGTACGCGCCATGTCGGCAATGGTTGCCGCGCGGGGGCGGAGGGGACGTCGCTGACCACGACGCTCGTCTATCCGCGCGATTCTGCTGCGCCGACCGGTTTGCACACGCTGCTCCGTCAAGTGGTCGAGGCCCTGCTGGAAATGGGCGAGCGCGTGCGGCTGGTGCTCGCCAAATCGGCGCCATCGGACGAGTGGCTCGATGCCGCGGCGCACGAAAGTTACGCCGGCCTGCGTTCGCACCTCGAGGTGCTGTGGCTACCGGCGGACGACTTCGCGCCGCCAGCGCGCCAACGCCTTGGCTTCGCATTGGAGCGCGTCGCCGACGCGACCGACCGCTGGCTGTGTTTCGATATCGGCGGCGCTGCAGTGGTCGGCAGCCTGGTTGCGGCGGCGTCGCGCCGGCCATGCGCGACCTTCGTCACCGCCGCCGATGTCCTCGGCCGACTGCTGTTGTTTCCCGACGAATGCGCCGCGGCGTTGTCGCGCAGCCAGCTCGTCGCTTGCGCCAACCCGGCGCTGCTGCAGCCGCTCGCCATCTTCTTTCCGGACCGACTCAGCGCGCTGCTCGACGCGGGGCGGCTGAGCATCGTGCGACCGGTCGCCAGGCTCGCGGCGCAGGTCCGGCTCGATCCGGCGGACTACGTCTGCACGACCGGGACGCTCGGCGAGCTCGATGACCTGAGCGAGCTCGCCGAGCGCGTCGTCGCCGAGCTGTGCGCGACGGGCGCCCGGCGTTGGCGGCACATCGGCCTCGTCGATTCGCGCACGGTCGGCCGCCTGGCGTCGATCCTGGCGCTGCGCGGGCTGAGCGACGCCTTCGAGGCGACCGGGGTGTGTAGCGCCGGCGTGTACGCCGCACACGTGCGCGCCGCGCGCGCGCTGCTCAAGCCGCGCGGCGAGGTCGACACCAGCCTCAGCGTCGCCGAAGCGGAACGCTGGGGTGTGCCAGTCCGTCTGCCGTCGGAGAGCGGTGCGCCGCCGCAGAGATTCGACGCCGACTGGCTCGCGGCCGGCGGCCTCGCCCACCGTCTCCTGGCGCTATGAACGTCTTGCTGTTGGTACCGGAATATACGCCGGCACCGGGCGGTATCGCGCGCAGCGCCGCGCGCATCGCCGCCGGCCTCGTCGAGCGCGGCGCGCGGGTGTTGGTGGTGGCGAAGATCCAAGACCCCGACGCCGCCTCTGCGGCTGCGCCCGCGTTGGAGCGGCCGCGCGCCGGGCTCACGGTGGTGCGCATTCGCACCGCACTGCTGCACGCTGCGCACTGGCAGCGCGAGCTCGGCGCGCTCTATCGACACCTCGACGAGCATCCGCCGCAGCTGGTGCATGCGATGGGATCGCTCAGTCTCGGCCAGCAGGCCTTGGTGATCGGACAGCGCTACGGCGCGCCGGTGGTGTACGGGATGCGCGGTTCCGACGTGAACGCCGACGCGCTGCACCTGGTCGGGCGTTTCGAGACGATCGCGCGCGGCGCGCACGCCGTGACGGCCGTCTCGCCGGCGCTGGCCGAGCGCGCCATACAACGCTGCGCCGCGCTGCGGCGGGTGACGGTGATCCCGAACGCCGTGCCGCCGGCGCCGCCGCGCTCCGGCGCGGCCGCGCGTCGGGCACTGGAGTTGTCGCCGGGGCTGCCATGGATCGGCGCGCGCCTGATGCCGCGTTGGAACAAAGGGCCGGCGCGGCTCGGGCGGGTGTTGGCGCGGTTGTCGCGCATCGCGACCGGGCCGATCGGCGTGTGCCTCTTCGGCGCGGCGGACGATGGGTGGATCGCCGATGCATGGCACGCCGGAGGCGACGCACAGGCGCGGCCGTTCAAGCATCTCGGCAGCGTCGAGGCGGCGCGCATCACCGGCGTGTTGAGCGGGCTCGATCTGCTGCTGATGACGAGCCACTACGAAGGCATGCCGAACCTCATGCTCGAAGCGCTGGCGGTCGGCACGCCGGTGGCCGCGACGCCGGCCGGCGGGTGTCGCGATGTGCTCGACGGCTCCGGCGCCGGTCTCCTGCTGGCGTGGGACGAAGCGACCGCCGCCGAGCAGATCGCCGCGCTGCTGGCGTCAGACGCGTTGCCCGCGATGCGAGAACGCGCCCGCGCCCATGTGCTCGCGCACTACACGCCGCAACGCGAGGCGGCGGCCGTCTACTCTCTGTACCGTTCGTTGGTGGCGCCCGCCGCATGCGACGCCGTCGCTGAGTGACGCGCATCGCCCGCCGGCGCGGCGCCGACCTGCTCGAGTACGGCGAGCGCCGCGCCCGTGCACGCGTCGTTGGAGAAACGCTGCTGCGCGACACGTTGCGCGCGCGCTCCGATGGCGCGCGCTGCGCGCGGGTGCTCGAGCAGCCACGCGACCGCGCCCGCCAGTCCGTCGGCGCTGCCGTCGCACAGCACGCCGGTGCGCTCGTGCGCGATCAGCTCGGCGGTGCCCAAGCGGTCGCAGCCGACGACGGGTAGCCCATACGACATGGCCTCCGCGGTCGCACGTCCCATGGCTTCGCTGCTCGAGCAGGTCAGCACTAGATCGGCGCCGCGGTACTCGGCGTCGATGTCGGCGATGAAGCCGGCCAGCGTCACCACCGCGTCGAGCCCGAGCCGCGCGATGGCCTCGCGACACGGCTGCAGCGGGCCGCCGCCGACGATGCGCAGCGCGACGCGATGGCCGGCCTGAACGAGCCGGTGCGTCGCCTCGATGGCGGCGACTTGTCCCTTCTCGCGGTGCATGCGCGCGGCGACCAGCATTCTCAGCGGCGTGCGCAATGGCGTCGGCTCGGGTCGCGCGGCGAGATCGCGCGCCGCGCCGACGCCGTTGTAGATCACCGTGCACGGGCCGCTGCCGAGTCCTTCGTAGTGCGCCTGCACGGCGCGCGAGACGGCGACGCGCTGTCGCGCGGCGCGCATCAACGACATCGCCGCCGGGCTGCCGTCGACAAAGCTAAACGCCTCGCCGCCGCCGCTCGCCTCGCGCAAATGCCAGATGTGCGGCAGCTCGACTGCGGCGGCCGCCAATGCGCCGGTGGCGAACACGGAGGTGTTGGACCAGACCGCATCGGGCCGCAGACGGCGCAGCAGCGCGACGATCGCCGCGACGCCGCGGGCCTCGGCGGCGCGCCGCGCCTCGGCGTCGACCGGCGCCTCGCGTTCCGTCACCCAGGTCGGGAAGGCCACGACCTCAGTCGCGAAGCCTTGTGCCTGCAGCGTCTGCAGCATCAGCCCAGGCCCGGGAATGATGGTGCACGTCTCGACGCCGTGCGCGCGAAACCCTTCCAGCAATGCCAGGAGCGAACGACTCGCGCCGTACAACCGCATCGAATGCGAAACGAACGCAACGCGGCGCGGCATGTCGGACACATTCGGCGGACGTGGCCCGCCAAGTCAACGCGGCGCTGTTGGTTGGACGCGTCGCCGCGTTCCCGACGGCTTGCGAGCGCCCGTGCGGCGGGCGAAAAGATCCCTCGCGACCCACCGACGGGGACTGAGCGGTCCGATCGATTCAGCGGCGGCGCGCACGGGGAGGCGATCAAAATGGGCAAACGCGGCCGTAGGGCTCTGGCGATCGTCGCACTGCTGGCGATCGCGGGTGGGTGGGCCTTCCATCGCTACTGGTACTACCTGCCCGGCATCATCGGCCGGCTGCGCGATCCGATCGGCGCGCCCCGCGACGTCGCCTGGACGCCCGGTCCCGCCACGGCGCCGGCAGCGGCCGGCACGCGCCCGCCGAATATCGTTCTGATCCTCGCCGACGACTTGGGCTACAACGATCTCAGCTTCGCCGGCGGCGGCGTCGCCGACGGCGCCCTGCAGACACCGAACATCGATTCGATTGCCAAAGACGGCGTCACGTTCCGCCAGGGATATGCCGGCAATGCGACCTGCGCGCCGTCACGCGCGGCGATCATGACCGGCCGCTACGCGACGCGCTTCGGCTTCGAGTTCACGCCGGCGCCGGTCGCCTTCTCCAAGCTGGTCGGCCACAACCTGGAACAGGGCGGCCGCGCGCCGATCTATCACGGCGAGCGCGAGTCGGCGGTGCCGCCGGTCGATCGCATGGCCGTGCCGGCGACCGAGACAACCCTCGCGGAGCTGCTGCGCGCGCAAGGCTATCGCACCTTGTTCCTGGGCAAATGGCATCTCGGCGAGACCGATGCGGCGCGTCCGGAAGCACGCGGCTTCGATGAGGTGCTCGGCTTTCTGCCCGGCGCCTCGTTGTACTTGCCGTCCGGCGATGCGCGCGGTGAGGAGTCACGGCAGGACTTCGATCCGATCGACAAATTCCTCTGGGCGAACTTGCCCTTCGCCGTCGAGCACGACGGCGGCAAGCGTTTTGAGCCGCGCGAGTACATGACCGATTACCTGGCCAATGAAGCCGTGCAGGCGATCACCGCCAACCGGACTCGGCCGTTCTTCATGTATCTCGCCTTCAACGCGCCGCACACGCCGCTGCAGGCGCTGAAGTCCGATTACGATGCGTTGCCCGGTATCGCGGATCATCGCCTGCGCGTTTATGCGGCGATGATCCGCGCCCTCGACCGCGGCGTCGGCAAAGTGCTCACGGCGCTGCGCGACGACGGCTTGGCCGACAACACGCTGGTCATCTTCACCAGCGACAACGGCGGCGCCAACTACATCGGCCTGCCCGATATCAATCGGCCGTTCCGCGGCTGGAAGGCGACGTTCTTCGAGGGCGGTATCCACGTGCCGTTCTTCATGCGCTGGCCCGGCGTCTTGCCGGCCGGCAGCACGATGAGCGCGCCGGTCGCCCACGTCGACATCTTCGCCACCGCCGCCGCGGCAGCCGGCGCGACGCCGGCGAGAGAGCGCCCGCTCGACGGTGTCGACCTCGTCCCATTCGCTACCGGCAAGCGCGATGGCGCGCCGCACGAATCGCTGTTCTGGCGCTCCGGCGGCTACAAGACGCTCATCGCCGGCGATTGGAAGCTGCAGGTCGCCGACAACCCGGCCAAGAGCTGGCTGTTCAATCTGGCCATCGATCCGACCGAGCAGCACGATCTCTCCTCCACCACCCCGGACATTCTCGCCGGGTTGCAGGCGCGGCTCGCCGCGATCGATGTGCAACAAAGCGCACCACTGTGGCCCTCGCTGATCGAAGCGCCGGTGCTGATCGACAAGCCGCTGGGTGTGCCGAGCGACCCGGACGACGACTACGTGTACTGGTCGAACTGAGCGCGCGCTTCGCACTGAATTCGGTCTCGCCGGATCGGATGCCGCAGATGAACACCAGTCCCCGGCTTGCCGTGCTGCGTGACGCCGGGGGTCGTGCGCATCGCCATCCATCCGTCCGTCTTGCCAGCCGATCGCCCGACGATCGCGCTCGATTGCGTCGAGACGTTGGTGCGACAGATGTGGATCCGCTCGACCCAGGCCCGCACCGTCTGGTGATGGTGCGACGACCGGTCGAATCCACCAGCCCGTTTGACCACCGACATGCAGTGCGACGCGATAGCGCTGGACCATCGCGGTGAGCTGCACTCGACTGACGCCGATCTCGCGCGCTTTCCCGGCTTGCGCTGGCACGGTTGGCTCGCCTGAGTTGGAGCGCTGTCCCGGTGCCCAACGCCTCGTTGCCCGCCCCAAGCGATTGCGCCGCAGCCGGCCGCTGTGCGTTAGGTGCACCCATGGATTCGACCATGACGTTCGACATGCCGCTCGAAGAGGCGATGCGTACGCAGCGCGCCATTCGCCGTCTCAAGCCTGACCCGGTCGACGACGCGCTGGTGCTCAAGCTCATCGAGCTGGCATTGAAGGCGCCGACCGGGTCGAACGCGCAGAACTGGGAGTTCATCGTCGTGCGCGATCCGCAGGTGAAGGCGCGGCTGGGCGCGCTGAACCGGCGCGCGTGGAATCTGTATGGCGGGATCGGGCGGCGCATCGCGCGGCGCAAGGGTGACGTCGGGATGGGCAAGATTCTCGATGCGGTGCAGTGGCAGGCGGACCACTTCGAGGAGATCCCGGTCATCGTCATCGCCTGCCTGCGCGGCGTGATCCCGCCATGGCCGCCGATGGCGACCGCCAGCTCGTACGGCTCGATCTATCCGTCGGTGCAAAACTTGTTGCTGGCGGCGCGCGCCGCGGGCCTCGGCGCGGCACTGATCACGCTGCCGCTGTGGAGCAAGTTCCTGGCGCGTCGCGCCCTCGGGCTGCCGTGGTCGATTCACCCCTGCGCCGTCATCCCGCTCGGCTGGCCGCGCGGCCGCTACGGTCCGACGACGCGCCGTCCGGTCGGCGAGGTCGTCTCGCTCGATCGCTACGGCAACCGGGCGTTTCGCGCTGCGCAGACGGAGAGCTGAGGGCGGAAAGCGAACAGCTGAAAGCGCAAGGTGATCGGGGCACGACGAAGACCTGGACGGGCGGGAGACAGGCTTGGCGGGCAGGTAGGTTTAGGTGTTGCGCGTCTTCGCCTTTTGGCTGCTCGTCGCCGCGACGGCGGCCGCGTCTGATCAGTCGCCGGAAATCGCCTCCGCCGTAGGGCCGATGCGATCGGCCGCGCTGCTGCACGCGCTGTGGTCGCCGGAAGCGCTACGCGGGGCGCCGCAGGATGCGCAGATACGGTACCTGCACAGTCCCGACCTGCGACCGCCCGACACCGTCCTCCGTGACGCGTTGCCGCCGCGTGGCGCCAGTGAGCGCACGTCGATTCGCAGCGTAGAACCGCTCGGCAGCGCCAAGCTGGTCTCCCTGACCTTCGATCTGTGCGAGCGCCCGACCGACGTCAGCGGCTACCAGCGCGAGATCGTCAACTATCTGCGCGAACAGGAGGTGCCGGCGACGTTCTTCGCCGGCGGTCTCTGGATGCGCTCGCATCCAGAGAAGACCATGCAGCTCATGGCCGATCCGCTCTTCGAGCTGGGCAACCACTCGTGGAGCCACGCCAACCTGCGGCAAGCGAGCGGCGACGTGCAGGAGAGCGAGATTCTCTGGCCGCAAGCCCAGTACGGAATTCTGCGCCAAGCGCTGGTCGAGCGCGCACAGGCTGCGGGCGTCGCGGCCGCGGACATCGAGCAGATTCCGCTGGCGCCGCGCCTCTTCCGCTTTCCATACGGGACCTGCAACGCCGAGGCGTTGCAGCGTCTCGCCGATGCCGGCCTGCGCGCCGTGCAGTGGAATGTCGTCAGCGGCGACCCATCCCCGAGCCGCACGGCCGACGGTATCGTGCAGACCGTGCTCGCCGAGGTGACACCCGGCTCGATCGTGATCATGCACGCCAACGGCCGTGGGCATGGAACCGTGCAAGCGCTGCCGCGCATCGTCAGCGAGCTGCGCGCGCGCGGCTATCAGTTCGCCACCGTCAGCGATCTGCTCGCCGGTGCCGAACGGCTGAACACGGCGGACGAATGTTACGAGCTGCGGCCCGGCGACAATCGCCGGTACGATCGGCCGGCCGGATCGCACGGCGCGCCCGCCGCCAGCGATCAGCCTCGCCCGCATGGGGCCCGCTTGCCGAGCGTCCCTTAGACGCTCCGCTTGCGCTGCAGCGCGTCTGGAATGACGTGTACGTCTCGGTAGGCGTGTACGAAGAACGGCGCGGCGCGGGCACGCTTTACCCGTGGCGGCGCGGCGGCAGCGCCGGAGCGGTGCCTGTGCGCCAACGTCCTGCCGGCACCGGCCTTGCTCGGTTGGAGATCAACGGGAGGGTCTCCAACGTGAAAAAGCAATTGGCGACCGTGCGTGTGCGCGGTTTGCTGCGTATTTTGCTGGCGATTGTAACTTTGCTGATTACGCATGCTGCCCAGGCGCAGACGCTTATGCCGCGTCTGACGACCAACAAGGGCTGCCAGGAGAGCGGCGACGATCCACGCTTCGCGGTCGGCGAGTCGATCCTGGTTTCGGTACGAATCGACAGCGCGTCACTAGCGCAGGCCACGGCGACGATTCGCGACTACACGCCGGATCAGCAACAGGTGGTGATCTCGCTCGGCCGCATCCCTACCAATCAAACGACCAGCTTCAGCGCCCGCATCGGCGGTGCGGTGGGCTCCGAAAAGCTGCTGTTGAGCGCCGCGGCGCCGGGTGCGCAGACGCAGACCGCCGCGTGCAGCTTCACCGTCGTGGCCGGCACGCCGGCGCCGACTCGAACGCGCACGCCAAGGGCGACGGCGACGCCGGTCGGCAGCGTTACGCGGACCGCCACGCCCGGCGGTGATCTCAGCGGCCAGATCCGGACGAACCGCGGCTGCCGGGAAACCGGCGACCCGGCGACATTCGCCATCGGCGAACAAGTAGTCGTGACGTTTCGATTGGACAGCGACACCGCGACGCGCGTCAACGCATCGATCGTAACCGGCCGGCCGAACGGCGTGCAGACGATTCTCGCGCTCGGCTCGGTTCCGACCGACGTGCCGCTGGCGTTTGTCGGGCAAGTCGGACCACCGCCGGGCGTGCATACGTTGCAGTTGCGCGGCGGCGTCGGGAGCGGCGCGCTGCTGGCGACCTGTAGTTTTGACGTGAGCGATGGATCGCCGGTGACGACGCGCACGGCGACTCGCACGGCCTCTCCGACACGCACCGCGAGCCCGACGCGCACACCGATTCCAACGCACACGGCGACGCCGGTCACCGGTGTGTGCGCCGGCGCCTGCTCGCAAGCCGGCACGGTAACGCTGAACGACCTGCTCACGGTGATCGAGATTGCCAACGGCAAGATGCCGCTCAGCGTCTGTCCCAACGCCGACGTCAACGGCGACCAACAGGTGTCGCTCGACGAAGTCCTGCAGGCGGTCAACAACGCGCTCGACGGGTGTCCGCACTAGCCGCGCAATCAGTTCCATACCGCCCTACGATCACTCGACGTCGCGAACGCGGCGGGATATCTCCACCGCGCATGGCTAGCGTGGGGCGAGTGATCGAACTGTGGCGTTATCCAGTCAAATCGATGGGTGGCGAGTCGCTTGCCATCGGGCATCTGGGCGCGCTGGGGATGCCAGGCGATCGTGGGTGGGCCTTGCGCGACGAGGCCGCGGGGGAGATCCGCGGCGCGAAGAAGATGCCGATCCTCATGCGCTGCCGGGCCCGCTACGATCGGGAGCCGGTCGCCGGCGAAGCGCCTCCGCCTGTCACGATGACGCTGCCGGACGGCGCAGTATTGCATAGCGCTGAGCCCGACGTAGCGGGTCGATTGTCGGCACTGACCGGGCGCAACGTGTCACTGTGGCCGCTGCAGCCGCCCGAGCGCCGGGAGCACTATCGGCGCGGTCTGCCCGATCATGCCGACATGGAAACCGAGCTGCGCGATATTTTCGGCCGCCTGCCGGAAGAGCCGCTGCCGGACTTGAGCACGCTGCCGCCGGAGATCTTCGAGTACACGTCGCCGCTGGGCACGTACTTCGACGCCTTCCCGCTACATCTGCTGACGACGGCGTCGCTGTGCGCGTTGGAGGCCAAGACGCCGGGCTCGAGGTTCGACGTGCGCCGCTTCCGTCCCAACGTCCTCATCGATTCCGGCGACGGGGTGGAAGGCCTGGTGGAGATCGGTTGGAGCGGCAAGCGCCTGCGCATCGGCGCCGCCACACTTTCGATCACCATGCCGGCAATGCGCTGCAGCATGACCACGCACGCCGTTGCCGAGCTGCCCAAGGATACGGCCGTGCTGCGCACCATCGTCCGCGATGCCGACCAGAACCTGGGCGTCTATGCGACGGTCGAGCACGGCGGGGCGGTGCGCGTCGGCGATTCAGTCGAGGTCCTGTGAGAAGCAGGACCAAAGACAAAGACGACGACAATAAACGAAAGACAAAAGCGTGATCGACCGAAGCTTCATCGACGAGCTCTGGGCGCGCAGCATCGTGCCGGCGCTGAGCAAATATATCGAGATTCCCAACCAGTCGTCGGCCTTCGACCCCGACTGGAAGCGGCACGGTCACATGGATCGCGCCGTAGCGCTGGTCGTCGACTGGGTGCGCGCTCAGGCCTTGCCCGGGTTGCAGTTGGAGGTGATCGAGCTGCCCGGACGCACGCCGCTCTTGTGGATGGAGATGCCGGGCGACGGCGCGCAGACCGCGCTGCTGTATGGCCATCTCGACAAGCAGCCGCCGATGCACGGCTGGCACGACGGGCTCGGGCCGTGGACGCCGGTGCTGCGCGACGGCAAGCTCTACGGCCGCGGCGGCGCCGACGACGGCTACGCCGCCTTCGCCTGCGTCGCAGCGCTCAAGGCGCTGCAGCACGCCCGTCAATCGCACGCGCGCTGTGTCGTGCTGATCGAGGCCTCGGAGGAAAGCGGCTCGCCGGATCTGCCCGCCCACGTCGAAGCGCTGGCGGAGCGCATCGGTACGCCGAGCTTGGTGGTGTGCCTCGATTCGGGCTGCGGCAACTACGAGCAGCTGTGGATCACGACGTCGCTGCGCGGCCTGATCGGCGGCAATCTGACCGTCACCGTGCTCGACGAAGGTGTGCACTCCGGCGGCGCCAGCGGCATCGTGCCGTCGAGCTTTCGTATCGCGCGCCAGCTGCTCAGTCGATTGGAGGACGAGCGCACCGGCACGATTCTCCCGGAGGCGTTGTACGTCGACGTGCCGCCGCAGCGCCGCGCGCAGGCTGACGCCGCCGCGCGCGTGCTCGGCGCCGAAGTCGCCGGCGGCTTTCCGTTTGCGGGCTCGACGCGACCGGTCAGCCACGATCCGGCCGAGCAGCTGCTCAATCGCACCTGGCGCCCGCAATTGGCTATCGTCGGCGCCGCCGGCTTGCCGGCCCCGTCGAGCGCCGGCAATGTCCTGCGCCCGCAGACGACGCTCAAGCTGTCGTTGCGTCTGCCCCCGACACTCGATGCGGCGGTGGCGCTGCGCGCTTTGCGCGCGGCGCTGACCAGCGATCCGCCGTACGGTGCGACGGTGACCTTCGATGCCGATCAGGGCACCACCGGCTGGCATGCGCCGGTGCTGGCGCCGTGGCTGGCCGAGTCGGTGGCGCGCGCCTCGCGCGACGTCTTCGGCCGCGACGTCTGCTTTCAAGGCGAGGGCGGCACCATTCCCTTCATGGCCATGCTCGGCGAGCGCTTCCCGCAAGCCCAATTCGTGATCACCGGCGTGCTCGGCCCGCATTCCAACGCGCACGGCCCGAACGAGTTCCTGCACCTCGAGACCGGCGCGCGCTTGACCGCCTGCGTCGCACAGGTGCTGGCGGATCAATGCCGCGCCGGCGCGTAACGCGACGAGTCTTAGGCAGTGATCAGCGCGAAGCGGATCGTCTTGCGGAGCAAGACGAAGTCGGCGGCGTTGTTGGTCACTACCGTTGCTCCGTGTCGTCGCGCGGTGAGAGCGATGAGCGCGTCATTTTGAAACGCGCGCCGGCGAGCTCGATCCCACGCGAGCCGATCGCCAATTTGCTGAATCAGCCTGCCTGCATCCCACCAATCGTCAGCGGTCGGTGCCCAGATCGGCTTGGCCCGGCGCGCCAGCGCGGAAACGCGCCGTTCGGCATCGCGCATTCGCGTTCCGCGCCGCAATTCAGAGAGTACGACGGCAGAGTGTCTGACGATGAAGGAGCTTCGCACGTCGCTGAGAATGCCGTCGACATCGCCGCGAAGCCACGCCGCGATGTAAATGTTCGTGTCGAGGATCGCCCAGCGCATTCTACGGCAGCTCGATGCTCCCGGCTCTCAGCGAGCGGCGCGACCGCCGCATGAATCGCCAGAAGCGTTCCATGTCGGCCACGTGCTGTAGCGACTTGCGTAGCGCATCTGAATCGCTCGACGCGCCCAGCGCGCGCCGCACTCGATCAAGAGACGCGCATCGATACCGCTGACAGTACGCGTGACTCCTTGTTGTTGAGTCATGTGGCAACGCTAGCGTTGCGTCGCGCTCGCGGCAATCGTCATCATGCTGCGCTGCGAGACATCCATTCCCGATCCTCACTCCACCGCGACGCGCTGGCCGTCTTTCAGCTCGACGTCGCCGATGACGACCGACTCGCCACCGCTGAGGCCCTCGGCAATGCGCAGCTTGCCGCCGACGTCGCCGGCGGTGGTGACGCGTTGCGCTTGTGCACGGCCGTCGCGCACCACCCAGACGATCATGTCGCCTTGTGTATCGCGGCGCACGGCGTCGGCCGGCACCAGCACGGCGGGCTCTTCGTGTGTGTCCGGCTGGGGCGCGGCGAGAAAGGTGACGCGTGCGCTCATGTCGGGCAGCAGCTTCTCGTCCGGGCGCTCGATGTGCACTTCGACTTTCAGCGTCCCTTTTTGTCGATCGACTTGCGGGTACAGCTTCACGACTTTGGCGTCGTATTTCAGATCCGGATAGGCGTCGGGTGTGACCAGTGCCGGCTGGCCGAGCTTGACACGGTTGAGGTCGACCTCGTTGACGTCGACCTCGGTGCGCATGTCGGTGAGGTTGGCGAGGCGAATCAGATCGCCCGAGCCGGCGAAGCCGCCCGGCACGGCGATTTCGCCGACCTCTTTCAGCTTGGCGAGGACGACGCCGTCGGCCGGCGCTCGCAAGGTGGTGTAGTCGAGGTTGACGTGCGCCGAGTCGAGCTGTGCGTCGAGCTGGGCAATCAGCGCGCGCGCCACCGCGGCCTTGTTCACCAGCACGTCGTATTCTTGCTGCGAGATGACGCCGCTGTCATGCAACGGTCGCCCGCGCGTCAGATCGGAGTCCGCCAGCGCCACGTTGGCGCGCGCCGAGGCGATCTGGCCCTCGATCGCCGCCACCGCGGCGCGGTAGTCGCGGTCGTCGAGCTGCACCAGGGGGTCGCCCTTGTGCACGCTCTGTCCCTCTTCGACGAAATAGCGATCGATGCGGCCCGGCACGCGCACGCCGATCGAGACGTAGCGGTCGCCGGTGACGACGTAGCCCGACCCGGAAAGCAGCGGCGCCGGACCGCCCTCGCCGGGAGCGGAACGCTGCGCCGCAGCGACGTGCACCGGCAGCGGCCGTAGCTTCATCGCCAGCGCCGCCGCGCCGCCGAGCAGCAACAGGGCGACGACGAACGGCATCACCCAGCGCCGCCGCTTGGGCGCTCGGCGTTGGACGCCCGGACCGCGGTCGATGCGCAACGAGGCCAGATCGGCGCGCATCTCGTCTTCGCGTTCTGACGCCATCGGCGGGACCTTAGGAGAGGCGGCAGACCGGGGCAAACGGCGGCCTTGAACGTTGTTAGTTGCAGGGTTGTTAGTCATTAGGTCGGACGCCGGTAGGAGACAGTCCGACTAACAACTCACAACCTAGCAACTAACAACCGGCCTTTTCACGCTTTGCGCAGCGCCTCGATCGGCCGCAAGCGCGCCGCGCGCCAGGCGGGGCCGAGGCCGCCGGCGAGGCCGATGATCACCGCGAGCACCAGCGCGGTGGCGAGGTCGCCGAGGCTGACGCGCAAGGTGACGACGTTGGTGGTGAAGGTGCGGGCGCTGAAGCCGACGCCGCCGATCAGCACCTGGATGAGCTCGGCGAGTCCGACGGCGAGCCCGGCGCCGAGTAGAAAGCCGAGCACGGCGAGCGCCACCGCTTCGACTTGGAACGACCAGAGAATCGATCCGCGCGAGAATCCGAGCGCGCGCAGCGTGCCGATCTCGGCAGTGCGCGCCTGCACCGCGGCATACATCGTGTTGGCCGCGCCGAATCCGGCGCCGATGCCGGCCAGCACGGCGATGCCGACGACGAGGAGGTAGAGCGCGTTCGCCGACTCGGCCTGCTTGGCGTAGTAGTCGGTCTCAGGCTGCGCCTCGATCGCGTAGCGCGGATCGTCGTCGATCCGCTGTCGCACGGCGCGCATCGCCTCGGGGCTGATCGCCTGGACGCGAATCCCCGAGTACGGAAGCGGCCGCTTCGCATCGTTGGCCAGCTCGCGCACGTCGACCCAGACTTCACTCTCGAACGACGAGCCGCCCGATTCGAGCACGCCGACGACCTTCCACTTCTGCCGGCCGAACTGGAGCTCGCTGCCGAGCTGCGCGCCCTGGTAGCGGCCCATGACGCCTTTGCCGACCACCGCCTCGCCGGAGCTCGGATTGATCATGCGCCCTGCGGCGACGTGCACTTCGCGGTGTACGTCGAGCGCGATCGGCTCGACGCCGCGCACTAGGACGTTCTCGCGCCCGCCGTCCAAGGTGCGGAAGAACGGCTGCACCACCAACTCGGGCGATACCAGCGGCTCGTCGCTCGCTGTGCGCGCGATGCCGTCGAAGTACTTGATCGCCTGATACGCCTCCAACGTCAGCTGACTGGACCCGTCGTTGTCCGAGCCCTTGCGCATCACCACCAGGTTGAGCGGATCGCCACTCGACACCAGCGTATGGCGCAAGCTCGAGATGAGCCCGAGAAACAGCGTGCAGGCGACGACCACCAGGGCGATCACGCCGGCGGTCATCAGGCTGCGCGCCGGCCGCGCGCTGACGTTCCTGATCGAGTAGGAGAGCGGCAGGCTCATGCGTGGCGCTTGCGGAGCATGCGCGCTGACGTGTGGATGGGCTGACGTGCTGGCCTCGGGGATTGCGCGGAGGCGTATGGGCGCATGTCAGAACACCTCATGCAGGATCTGCACGACGGGTTTGCGCGCCGCGCCCCACGACGGAACGAAGCCGGCCAGCATGCCGACGAAGAGGGAGAGAAAGATGCCCTCCACGATCACCGGCACGGTGACGATGAAGGCGCCGAGCGGGCCGAGGGTGTCGTTCCACCCCGCGGCGGCGCTGAGCAGCTTGGTCAGGCCGAGGGTGAGTCCTACGCCGAGGAAACCGGCGACGCTCGACAGCAGCACGGCCTCGGTGAACAGCGTGCCGAAGATGATGCCGCGGGTGAAGCCCATTGCTTTCATCACCGCCAGCTCGCCGGAGCGCTCGCGCACCGCCATCGAGGCGGTGTTGGCGGCGATGAAGACGATGCACAGCGCCACCAGGCCGGTGACGATCAGGATGATGGTGACGAAACCTTGCAGGCTGCCGAAGAAGTTCGAGAAGAAGCTCTTCTCGGTCTCGCTCGCCGTCTCGGCCTCGCTGTTGCGCGACAGCTCGTCGGCCGTGCGCATGATGGCGTTGACGCGCGCCGGATCGGCAGCGCGCACCCAGACGACGCCGACGATGCCGAGCCCCGAGCCGCCGCGCGCCTTCAGCGCCTCGTCGAGGTACTCGCGGTTCAACCACAGCATCGGGGCGCGCTCGTTGGTGATCTCGCCGACGATGCGCACATCGAGGTCGGCCGGCCAGACGGTCGACTTGAGCGTGATGCGGTCGCCGATCTTCCAGCCGTACTTCTTCATCGTCTGGCGGCCGACGATGGCGCCGTCGCGGTAGCGCTTGAAATCGGCCAGCTGCTGCGGGTCGATCTTGTAGTCGGGGTACACGTCGCCGACGTACTCCGCCTCGACGGCAAAGTTGGGGAAGGTGACGCGTCCGGCCTCTTCATAGGCGCCGCCGTACCAGGTCATGCCGACCGCCGCCGCGACGCCGTCGATGGCGCGCACTTTGCGCGTGAAGGCGTACGGCATCGAGTAGACGATGCCGGCCTTGTTGTGCACCGAGATGCGCGTGTTGCTCGAGATCGTGTCGAGCAGCGCGTTCATGCCCGCCGGCATGGTGAGGAGAATGCACACCAGCGCGACGGCGAGCATGATCGCGCCGCCGGTCAGCGCCGTGCGCAGCTTGTTGCGCCCCAAATTGGCGCGGATCAGGCCGAAGTACTTCATGCCGTGCGCAGCGCGCCTACGAGACCGCCGCCGGCAGCGAGGCGAATCGCCTCGTCGGCGCGTGCCGCGGCCTCGCCTTCGAGCAGCACGCCTTTGTCGAGATGCAGCGCCGCATCGACGAAGCGCAGCGCACGCGGGTCGTGCGTGACCATGACGATCGTTTTGCCGAACTCATTCTTGAGCTGCCGCAGCAGGGTGAGAATCTCTTCGGCGTTGCGCGCGTCGAGATCGCCGGTCGGCTCGTCGGCGACGATCAAATCGGGATCGGTGACCACGGCGCGCGCGATGGCGACGCGCTGCTGCTCGCCGCCGGACAAGGTGCGCGGGTAGTGATCGAGGCGATGGCCGAGCCCGACGACGCGCAGCGCCGTCTCGGCGCGGCGCAGTCGCTCTTTCTTATCGAGGTCGGTGAGCAGCAGCGGCAATGCGACGTTGTCGAGCGCGTTGAGCACCGGCATCAGATTGAAGAACTGGAAGATCAGCCCGACGTGCCGCGCCCGCCAGTGCGCCAGCTCGTCTTCGCTCAGATCGTTCAGCCGCGCACCGGCGACGATGACCTCGCCGCTGCTCGGCCGGTCGATCCCCGACACGAGATTGAGCAACGTCGACTTCCCCGACCCCGACGGTCCCATGAAGGCGACGAAGCGCCCGGCCTGCAGATCGAGCGATACGTTGTCGAGCGCGTGTATCTCGTCGACCCCGCGCGTGTAGTGCCGCGATACGTTGCGAATCTCGATCAGCGCTGTGGTCATATGCAGGCGATCCTATCGATTGCCCGGAACCATGAAACAACCCCCCAGTCCGACAAGCCGGCCTGCGACAGCAACACCCGTGCCCGGCCTCACGCGACAAGCGGCCCTCGCGCCGTTGCGCCCTCCGCATGCTGCGTCATGCACGCGCTGCATGTCGCTGGCGCCTTCCACCATGGGCATTTGACGGCCGCGATGAAATGATGCCGGACGTCGGTCGGCGACATGTGCAACTGAGCCGCTGCACTAACGTGGACGAGGACACCGGCATGACCCTGCAGATTCGAGCGTTCCGGGATGGTGATCGCGCTGAAGTCGTCGAGCTGTGGGCCGAAGCGTTTCCCGATGAGCCCGGCCACAACGCGTCCTCGGACATGATCGACCGCAAGCTGCGCGTTCAGCCCGAGCTGTTCCTCGTCGCGATTGTTGATGGGAGGGTCGTCGGCACCGCGATGGCTGGGTTCGACGGGGTGCGCGGTTGGCTGCACCGTCTGGCGGTGCGCGTCTCGGCACGCCGCCGGGGCATCGGTGCGCAGCTCGTCAGAAGTGTCGAAGACGGACTGGCGGCGCTCGGCTGTCCCAAGGTGAATCTGCAAGTGCGCGCGGAGAATACGAGCGTGGTCGCCTTCTACCGAGCGATTGGGTACGCAATCGAAGGGCGCGTCAGCATGGGCAAGCACCTCGGATAGGCTTATCCCAATCTGACGCGTTGAAGACCCTCGCCTCCGCCTGGCCTTTGCGCGGATCGAGAGCGTCGCCTGTGTGAGATCCCTCCGGCGTGACGCAGCTCTTCGATCAGAGCCTGTCGCAGCGATTGGCACTCCTGGCCGACATCTTTCAAACCGCAGACTGTTCGCGCCCCCGAAGTCGGCGACCCCGATGATGAATCGGTCTGGCGATACGCCTCGGCCGAAGGTCCCATGATCGTTTCGAAGGACGCTGACCTTCGCTTGTCGAGCGATCCTCAGTCCCGCTCGCGATCGAGTTGCACGTCTTTCAACAGCCGACCGCTGGTATCCACGCTGATCAACGGCGCTAGCCGCTGCGCTCGACCGGCGGCAGGAGCCAGGGGACGGCGCAGGCGAGCGCGATGCCGCCGAGGCCGCCGGCGAGGAAGGGAAGGTTGATGCCGTACGCGTCGATCAACCAGCCGCCGATGGCGTTGGACAACATGCCGCCGATGCCGACGCCGAGGGTGGAGAGGAGGCTCTGCGCGGTCGAGCGCAGCGATTCGGGCACAACCTCCTCGAGATAGAGCGGGCCGCCGAGCAGCAAGCCGGCGACGGTGACGCCGTGCAGCAGTTGCAGGAAGTAGAGCGCGGTGAAGTTGTCGGTCAGGCCGCTGGCCAGCCAGCGCACGCCGCCGGCAAGCACGCCGATGCCGAGCAGGCCGCGCGCGCCGAAGCGGCGCAAGCCGGCCCCGGACAATGCGACCAAGGGAATCTCCAGCAGCAACATCACCATCCACATGCGTCCGACAGTGGAGAGGTCGCCGCCGCGCGCGCGGATGAACAGGGGAAACAGCGCCGTCGGCCCCTGCAGAAAAAAATATCCGGCGAACGTATAGATGATGAGCCGCACCACCGGGCCGGAGCGCAGCAGCAGGCGCCACTCGCCGCGCTGCGCGCGAACCGACGCGGCACCGCCGCGCGGCAGCCACGGCCATAGGCACGCCGCGGCCAGCGCGCCGGCCGCCATGACGGCGAACAGCGACCCCAGCCCGGGCTCGAAGCCGTCGGCGCGCGCCGGCGCCAGGCGATGCAGCGCCAACGGGTAGAGCGCGACGCCGGCCAGGTAGCCGATCGTGCCCCACATGCGCACGAAGCCGAAGGCATGCGGCCCGTGGCGGCGCAGCGCCGCGAAGCTGACCGACAACGCCAACGGAACGATGGCGGTTGAGCACAGCGCCATCGCCGCGGTGCCCACCGTGAAACCCCAGAAGCTCTGGGCATGGCCGAGCGCCAGCGAGATCGCCGCGGTGCCGAGCGTGACGCAAGCCAACACCGTGCTGCGCCGGCCGGAGCGATCGGCGACGTTGCCCCAGAACGGCTGCGCCACCAATCCCACCAGCGGCAACGTCGCCAGCACGACGCCCACTTGCGCCCCGCTCAACCCGGCGTTCTCGCGCAGATAGAGCGTGAGATACGGAAAGAAGACCCCCAACCCGGTGAAGTAGAGGAACCAGAAGACGGAGAGGGCCGTCATGGCACGCCCAGCGGATAGCGCCTCGCCGATCGACCGGATTGAGGGCGAAGGGCTCGACGACTCATCGACTCTGACTTTGCAGAGTCCGCGACTCGCGCTGGCGAGTGCTCAACGACGGCGCGGAATCCACAGCAGCAGCGGAGGTACGAGGAGGACGATGCCGCTCAGTGCGGTCAGCGTTCCCAAGAAGATTTGCCGCATGCCGCCGCGGCGACAACGGTCGAGCCCGACCCAGATCAGGATTGCCGGCGTCGCGGTCAGTAAAGTCAGCACCGCGAACGAGACGATTGGACGCTCGGCCGGCCAACTCAGAGCGCCGTCGGCGGCGACGAAGAGCAAGGCGACCGCGAAGCCGAGCCGAGGTGAGACCGACGCGCGGCGCC
>Ga0265314_10000267_pt1 | contig 76419 bp, 50 predicted proteins | sample 4126metaG_FD_203106 | JGI IMG/M metagenome (GOLD analysis project Ga0265314, IMG submission 203106) | Rhizosphere microbial communities from Carex aquatilis grown in University of Washington, Seatle, WA, United States - 4-1-26 metaG | ecosystem: Host-associated > Plants > Roots > Rhizosphere >...
TGCAAAACCAGCAGCAAACTCCCCGCGGGAGCGCATTGCACAGCAAAACCTCCTTGAAAAAAGAATCCTTACCAACACTATGCAATCCTACGCGTCAACGCCATGTTGGAAAAGGGAAAGACCCTGGGGCCTGGCCTGGAGAAGTGTCTGGCGGATCTACGGGCGGAGGATGTGCTGCTGGATTGGCGACTAGATCGCTTGGGCCGGTCAATGGCCCACCTGGTACGCCCGATCGAACAGCTTCCGAGCGCCCACGACCGCTCGCGCTCGAGATCGCGACGGCTTCCGACCGTGGCCACTGATCCGGCGGTCGGTGCGGCTCATAATAAGAAGGTATCCCGGCGGCTCCGCCGACACCATCGACCTCCCGGACTTCGCCCGTCACGCGCACCGGCGTACGACGTTGACCTGAGGAATCGGGACGGGCTTTCAAAATCTCCGGCATACGTGCTGAGGTACGGAAAGCGGCGGCGGCCCGAGGCCACCGCGGTTGCTTTCTTTCGCCCGTCGCTTCCCCTATCCTAGGGTCGGCTTCGACTTAGAGCAGATCCGCCGAATGGAACCGTGGGATGGACGTCTTCAAGATTCGCGAACATGTCATCCGTGATTATGCCTCCTACGCGGAGAGCTTTATCCGGATTCGTGATCCGCTCATTCAACAAAAAGTTCGTCTAGCGCTCGACACCGGTCTGCTTTGGCCCGAACCCTTGATCCAACTCAACCCGTCGTTCGAGCCCGGAGCCTGGATCGAATCGCTGGTGGCCGAAGGGGTCTTGCACGACGAGTGCCGGAAGGTCTTCCGAAAGGACAAGCAAGCTGCTGGGGATGGCAAGCCGCTACGGCTGCACAGGCACCAGGATGAGGCAATCCGAATCGCCCGAACAGGGGCCAACTACGTGCTCACGACGGGCACGGCTTCGGGGAAGAGCCTGACCTACATCATCCCGATCGTTGACCACGTCTTGCGCCACGGGACCGGTCGAGGCATCCAGGCGATCGTCGTCTATCCGATGAACGCCCTAGCCAACAGCCAGCACGGCGAGCTGACCTGGCCGGCGACGCCTACGTTCGGCTGATTTTTAGATGCAAGGGACCACAATTAGCTGCTTTTGGGCATGCGATTCTAGGCTCGAAGCAAGGCAATGTGCCGCCGAAATGAGCTGCGAACGACCGGCACTGCCCAACAGGATGACAATAAATGCCAAAACGCCACAACACTTTTCAAGATCTGATCGCGTCGATTCACCAGCAATTGGTTTCGCCGCGCCTAGTAGCTGAATGAGGTGGATCGAAGACACCCAACCAGTTGCAGTGAACGCCAAACGACGTAACATCCCCGCTCGAAATGGGATCTGGCACACACAAGGCGGCCGGAGGCAACCTGGAAAAGGCGACCACCACGCGCCGTCTGGATTGCGAAACTTCGTCACCGTCATCTGGCGTCTCTAACGGACTGCCTGTCGGTCGCGGCCATAGCGCCATAGCCCCGGGCTTTCCGTGAGCGAAGTTGATTGCTGACAGAAGCGAGCGACTGTTATACTTGTCGGCATGATTTCATTTGCATGCCCGTCGTGCGGCAATCACTTGGGCGCCTCGTTGCCGGAATGCCAGATCGAGTGACCGCAAGCACGAACTGAGCTGGCCGTCGAAACTGGACTGGCCGCGGAAGAAATCCGTGAGTTTGGCTATGCGCGTCAATGCGGAAACGTTCGTCGAAAGCCTGGCCTCGATCCATATTCTGCCAGATGCCGATTTGGCCGCGATTCGACAACTACTTTTGCCCGCCAACCTTGGTGCCGACGCAGAGGCGTTGGCTCGTGATCTGATCCGGCAGGGCAAGCTCACTCGATTCCAGGCGTCGCACATATACCAGGGGCGTGGCAAGGGATTGCTCTTCGGCGACTATGTCGTACTCGACAAATTGGGCCAGGGTGGGATGGGGCAGGTATTCAAGGCCCAACACCGGCGAATGAAACGAATCGTGGCGCTCAAATTGCTTCCGGCGAATATGACCTCGTCGGAGCGGAACGTGCAGCGGTTCTATCAGGAGGTGGAAGTCGCCGCGAAATTGACGCACCCGAACATCGTCACTGCCTATGACGCAGGCGAGTCGCGAGGGCAGCATTACCTGATCATGGAGTATGTCGAGGGCAAGGATCTCTCGGCCTATGTCGAAAAGAATGGGCCGCTCACGGTGGATCAAGCGGTCAATTGCGTTTTGCAAGCCGCGCGCGGCCTTGAGTACGCCCACAAGCAAGGGATCGTGCATCGCGATATCAAGCCATCGAATCTGCTCTTGGATCGGCAAGGGATCGTCAAGATTCTCGATATGGGTCTGGCGCGGGTGGAACGGTCCGATTCGAGTCCTGAGGGAGTCGCCAAGGAACTCACCGAGTCGGGCCAGACGATGGGCACCGTGGATTACATGGCGCCCGAGCAGGCTTTGGACACTCGCACCGCCGACTTTCGGGCCGACATCTACAGTTTGGGCTGCACCTTGTATCGGGTGTTGATCGGCAAACCAGTATTTCCGGGCGAAACGATGGTTCAGAAGATCCTGGCCCATCGCGAACGGCCGATTCCCTCGCTGCGAGCGGCGCGCGAAGACGTCCCCCTGGCGCTCGATCAACTCTTCAGTCGAATGCTGGCCAAAAGCCCGGATGATCGCATCCAGCCGATGAATGCGATCGTTTCGGCCCTGGAGAAGCTGAACGCCGGTGTCGACCCCGAGGAATCGTCCGTTTTCTTGACGGAAGAGTTGCCGGAAGACGAACTGGAAGGCTTATTCAAGTCGCTACGGGCGAGTAGTGCCGCCGGTTCGTCGATCAACAAGCGGGGTGGATCGGAGACGACGCAGAAGATTCTCGTTGTGACCGATATCGAAAGGGCTTCAGGAGCGACGGCCAAATCGAAGGCAATTATCGGGAAAGTGCCGCCGCATGTGGCGATCGGAGCGTGCACGATCGTTGCGATCGCGGCGTTGGTTATCGCTTTGTTCTTCCAACAAGGCGGTCCGGACCAGGCGGCATCGCCGCGACCCGCGGTGGCCGTCGAGGATACTCATCCGTCGCGGACGAAGAAAACCAGGCCAACGAAGAAGTCAAAGTCGGCCACGACGGCATCGGCCAAGGTCAAGCCGGTGCCTGTCGACGGCGGCCCTCCGAATGATTCGCCGGTTCCGCTGGCAAAAACGCCACCGACGCCTCCCGCCGCCGCCAAGCCGAAGCCCGAGCCCGCGAAGCCCGAGCCCGCGAAATTGGCGATACCCCCCGCGCCCGATCGGCTCACCGAGCCGGTCGATCTGGTCAAACGGGTCGACGTCAAGAAGCACCGCAAGACGGGTGAATGGTCCATCGACGGCTCGGCCCTCGTGGCCAACGACAAGCAGGGCGGGCGATCGGGGATCACCCTGCCATTCATTCCGCCCGATGAATACGACCTGACCTTGGCGTTCGAATCGCCATTGGTCAAAGATGGCGTGATCAGCATGAACCTGTTCGTGGGCGGTCGTACGATCGCGGCAACGTTCTCCAAGATCTGGTGCGGAATCGGGACACTCGACGGCTTGGAGTACAGTGGAAACGTGTCGTCTCGGTCGACAAGGCGAATCGAAGCCAACAAGCCGTTGACCATCGTCTGTGCGGTTCGTAAGGGTCGTGTTTTCGCCAATATCGATGGTGAACCTGTGATCGATTGGTCGGGGGATATCGACCGCCTATCGCCGCCGATCTTCGGCGTGACTGGCTCGCCTCTGGGACTGGCGTGTTGGGGCATGTGCCGGTTCCGTAAGGTCGAGATCGCACCACCGTCGCTGCGATTGCCCGTTTACGCGCCGGTCGATTTGTTGGCCCGGGTCAATATCGAACGCGACGTGGTTTCGGGAGATTGGAAGCGGGAGAGGACCGGGATCGTCGTTTCGCCGGCGCCTGGTGCGACCCAACTTGCTCTACCTCTTGTTCGTCCGAACGAATACGTATTGACCGCGGTGGTGGAGCGAATGAATGGCGGTGATGCCTTCGGTGTATGTCTGCCGTCGCTTGGTCAGCCTGTCGCGGCATTTTTTGACGGCGATCAACTCGCTGTTTCCGGTTTGAGCACGGTCGGCAACATGCCATTTGGTGCCAATCCGACGACACACAAGGAAAAATGTCTGCTCATTCCTGGTCGGCAGCACACGATCGTCTGCACGGTCAGGCGAGACCTGATCGAGACTCAATGCGACGGCAGAACGATCTTTACCTGGACGAAAGCCATCGGCCACCTGGGGGGGGCCCCCGTCGCGGGTTTTCGCTTTCTGGAGCACTTGTGGGTTGGCTCAATCTCCACGGGCTGGCGGATCAGCAAGCTGGCATTGGCGCCATTGGACTTCGAAAAACTTCCGGTGCCGCCAACGGACCAACTTTCCGAATCGCGGGAAGAAATCCGAGAGCTGGCCAGCCCGGCGAATGCGAAGAACGCATCGATCAATGTAAAAACGTCAACGGTGGAAACCTTGCTGCGAGAAGCGGCGGAAGCACTCGACCATCCGACCAGACGGTATGTTCTGTTCGATGAGTCGTTGCGGTTGGCGGGCGAAATCGGAGACCTGCCGTTGGCCATGAACGCCGCCGAAGGCCTGGCGGGCGTCTTTGACGTCGACCAGCGACAAATCGAAAAGCAGCTCTTGATCGACATCTTCAAAGCGAACCGTTCGACGTCCGCAAAACATAGGCTCTTGACTGACGTGCTGAAATGCTTCGAGCGTGCCATTGCCGAGGAGCGGTACGATCTGGCGGATGACCTGCGGGTTTCAGGTTTGAAAGGAGGCTCGCGCGACCAGCAAAGGGAGCTGCAGAAGGAATTCAAGGCGCTGGGCGTGGAACTGGGGGTCTGGAAAGCAGAATACGACGCCTATCGCAAGGCACTCGATACCTTGGCCGCGAAGGCCGACGATCGCGACGCGCATGCGGCGGTGGGACGGTATCTATGCTTTGTCAGGAACGATTGGTCGCGCGGGCTCGCGCTGTGGGAGAAAGGGGCCGATCCCGATTGGCAGGAACTCGTGAATTTGGAATTGGCGGAATCCAAAGAAACCGACGAGCAGGTGGCGCTCGGTGAGCAATGGTGGGAGATTTCCGGGGAGGCCGCGACGCCTTTGAAATGGCTCTATATGGAACGCGCCGACTTTTGGTATCGGCAGGCCATTTCGAAGGCCACTGGTAAGACAAGTGCCACGATCGACCAACATCGTCGGAAAGTGGCATTAGAGCGAAAGCATTCGGGAAATGCTTTTGCTCCGCGCCATCCGCTCGATTCGACGAAAATCGGCGATCATTGGTTTAAGTTCTATCCCGATCCAATTCGTTGGCATACGGCCGTCGCGATTTGCGAGAAACTCGGCGGTCAGATAGCCTGTCCCAAAACCCCGGACGAAAACCTGGCGTTGGCCCAGTTCCTGCTTGCACAGCCCGAGGCCAAGAAGACGGGAAAAATCGTGTGCTGGCTGGGCGCGACGGACGAGGAAAAGAATGGAGATTTCCGCTGGCTTGATGGCACGCCCTTGGCACCGCCCAATTTCGTGAATTGGCAGCCGGGTAAGCCGAAGAACGACGGTCATTGGGTTGGCATGACAGCCGTTGCCGAAACGGGCGGGCGCGTCACAGGCATGTGGTCTGACTATGCCGATAGTGGTCGTTTCTTCGTCTGCGAATGGGATCGGTAGCCGCCTAAGCCCGCCCTGATCAAGCAAGATCGTATAGACGGCGCCATTTTTGGCCGCCCGTTGATGTAGTAGAAGAAAATGCACGACTCGATCGACCACTGGCGGGCCCTACCCGACGACCGGGGCGTCGAAGCCGATGAAGTCCACGTTTGGCGAGTGACGCTCGATCGGCCGGAGGCCGACGCGAGGCGGTGTTTTCAATTGTTATCGGCCGACGAGCTGCAACGAGTCGAGCGGTTGCACGCCGAACAAGACCGCTTTCGCTTCGCCGCAGGCCGTGCGGCCCTGCGGACGATCCTCGGTCGGATTCTCGATGAAGGGCCCGCTCGGCTGGTGTTCGAGTACGCTAAGAACGGCAAACCGCGCCTGGCGCACAGGCAGCTCAGGAATCAACTCGAATTCAACGTGAGCCATTCACACTCACTGGCGCTCGTTGCCGTGGCCTGGTCGCGGCGTGTCGGCGTCGACGTGGAACAGGTCCGCGAATTGGCCGACCTCGGTGAAATCGTCGAGCGGTTCTTTTCCCGGCATGAGCGGGCCGCCTTCGCCAAAATCGAACACGATCAGAGGACCGAAGCTTTTTTCCGGGGTTGGGTGCGAAAGGAGGCCGTGCTCAAGGTCATCGGCGCCGGCATGTCACTCCCGCTCGACTCGTTCGATGTCGCGATAACGCCCGGCGAACCGGCCGCGCTCTTGCGATTCGACCAACTTCCGAACGAAGCCCAGCAGTGGAAGCTCATGGACTTGAATCCGGCACCCGACTTCGTCGGCGCCTTGGCCGTGGAGGGAACGGGATGGCGGCTGGTCGAACGCGAATTTCGCGGCGAGTAGCGATTCGCCGATCCTGGGCAATGCACATGCTCGATGCCGCAAGTTTTGACGCGACTTCAGGAAGGGCTCGACTCCCCGAGTCACAAGCAGTTCATCGCCGAGTTGGCAAGCAGAAAGGCGACGCGGCAAGGTGGGTGAGTGGTGTGTTCGCGTCTCCGACTCCACGATCAGGTGCTGACAGTCATCAGCGTGTTGTCCAGCTCAGGAGACAGGCATCGTTTCGTTGGAAAAAATCGGCGGCCAGGGGAACTTACGACAGACCAACCGCGTCGAACTCGAAATCGTTTGCTGAAGAGCTCGACCTGCGGCCCATTGGAGTTGTTCGGCTGGTTCCGTCAGGCTGGAAAGCCTGACCTACCATCCATACCTTCGGAGGATGGCTATGTCTCGGCATTTGCGGCTTGTTGGCTGGTGCTTCGCCTTTGGCACGTTGGCGCTCCCCTTGCGAGCCGAGCCGGTGCCCGACACCGCCGCCGCCAAACCGGCAGTGCGGCCCTGGACCAAATCGCAAATGGTGTTGCCGACCACGGCCAACCCGTCCAAGCCTGTCCGCGAGGTCAAATCGCAAGGCTACACCGTTCGCCTCGACCTCAGCCCGCAAGTGCTTTTTATCGATGTTCCCAAGGAACAGAGTTGGCGCTCGCCGGGCGAGTTCCGCCCGGGCGACGTGGTTGCCGTAACGGCCGACTCGGCGCGCGTCATGGCCGGAAAGGCCCTGGTGTCAAGGCTGGCGAAGGGCCGGCTGTTGGCGGTGGCCGAGGTCAAAGGCGAATGGTTGCGGACCTCGGTTGCCGTCGGCGATCAGCCGCGTCGTGGCTGGATCCGCGCCCAGGACGTGAAGCTCGACGCCGAAGAACCGGCTTTGCACCCCACGCTGAGCGGCTTGACCAACAGCCCGTTCGTGCCGGCGGCCGTGCTGGCGCAGAAGGCCAAACAATTCGATGACGGGCTTTACGCCGCGGTCGAACTGGCCGCCGAGAAGGGGCTGGGTAAGTTCGACGGCAAACAAGCATTGCTGACGGCACTCTTGGGTCGGATGGCCGGCAAGGTTAGTGACAATGGTAGTACTGAAGACCAGCCGCTCTTGACGCTGTTGGCGGCGCGTCGCTTGGGCGAGGTTCCGTTTCAAGAGCCGTCATCGTTGGAAGGGGCTGTCGCTCGTCATGTGCGCGAATTTCGCGCCAACGAATTGTCGTCGAAACCGCTCGGGTTCTACACCTGGTCCAAGCAGCTATCGGCGATCTTTCAGCAGGATCGGATGTTGCAAAGCAAGTTGCAAGGTGACGCTCCGATCGAGGCTTTGGTTCGGTCGCTTCACGACGATGCCAGGACGCGGGCGACTTATGAATCCTACTTGGACCTGATTTCACGGCTGACGAATCCCTTGTCGAAGCCCGACCTTCGCCCGGCGCTGGCGTCGCTCGACGGCGAAGTCTACGCCCCGCCCGGTGCCGACACGCGGTTCTTTCCGCCTTCGACCAGCCGTGAAAACGAATTGGTCGAGCGGCTCTTCGCCGACACGCCGATTCCCGACGGCTTCAACCTGGCCGACGAGCTGGTGGCCCGGATTCGATCGGGCGAAATCGACCTGACTCCCCGCCCCAACTCAGGTTGGTACGACTACCAGACTTGGGCGTTGGAGCCGATGGCCCTGCCCGAGCGGATGACCGAGGCCAAGCACTTGCAATTGGGCGACGAGTACCGCAAGCAACTCCTCGAGTTGTTCAAGGGCGTGCTGGCGTTGACCCGCGAGACGCACGTCAAACAGCTCGAAATTCCGCTGCCCGCCGCCGAGGCCGCTGGACCTACCAAGGAGCGAGTGAAGATCGCCATCGCTCCCGAGTTGTGCGCCGAGCCGTTGGCGTCGTTTTACTTCCGCCGTGCGGTCGCGTACCGCTTCGTCCGCCAGGTGCTTGCCGACACGTTCGGCGCGGAAGCGCTGTCTGAATTGCACCGGCTGACCACCGAGGGTCCGGTCGAACGTAACCTCGCCGAGGAGCTCGACGAGATGGAGGCGTTAAACCACGGGGCTTACGTCGCTGTGAGCTGGCAACTGGGAATGACTCCGGACTACACCGTGCCGGCCGGTGTGAAACTAGGGGAGGTTCCCCAGCGAGACGACGCTGCCGACGCGGCCCGATTCCTCGACTGGGCGGCGAATCCCGATCACGATCTCGACCTGTCGCGCGACGGCCGGATGATGGTGCCGATTTTTTACGACCGGCTCCGAAAAAAGACCAAGGTGTGGGTCTTCCTCGGATGGGCTTCGCAAGGAGGCTTTGTCTCGTTTGCCACGCCGCCGGCGGCCGAGATCCTGGACGAGTCCGACAATCCGGTCGGAGACGATGGCCCGGAACTGGTCTACCACGCGGCTTACCAGACGTTCGTGTATCCGGTGATGGCGGAGGTGTATGTCGATCGGCTCTTGGACCGCGACGAGTTTCGCCGGCATTGCGACACGCATCAGAGCCGCGCCGTGATCTTGCAGAACCTGGCGTTGCCAGGTAGTTAGGGCGCTCGGTGACGACGGTGCTGGTCCTCCGGCGGGCAATTGACGTAGAATGCGCCAATGGTCTTTGGTCCCGCTTGGCAAAACGCTCGCAATATCGAACACAACGCGTTCAAGGAAAAGCCGCTGGAGGCCGCGCGTACGCATGTCCGCGCGGCGGCCAACCAATTGCTCGCGGACCTGGCCCATAGCGAGCAGCTCACTTCCGGCTGGAGCGACGAGCCGTTGTCGTTCGCGCTGGTGCGAACTGCGCTCGACCAGTGCGTTAGCCGTCTGGCCGAGACAGGCCTCTGGGGACGCGACAACCAGCCGCTCTCGAACGATTTCTGGGCAATCTCGGGGCCGATCTTGAGCTGCGGCCCGATGCAAGTACGCGCCCGCACCAAGCCCCGCGGCTACGCGGGCGATCATGAGTTGTTCGCCTGGATTTGCGACGGCCTCGACACGCCGCACCCTTTGGGCCGCCAGTTCGACCGCTATTTTCAACAGCAAGCGGCCGTCGAGTCGGTACGGGCACGCACCGATCAGATCGCCGCGGCGATCGCCATGCGATCTATGCTCACCGATGGCGCCGGCGAACCGTTCCGAGTGGCCAGCGTCGGTTCGGGACCGGCGATCGATATCGAGCGCGCCGCGAAATTGCTGAACGAGTCACAGCGGCGCCGGCTAGCCGTGACACTCTTGGATCTCGATGCCGAGGCGCTGGAACATGCCCGTGGCCGGTTGGCGGGATGGCTGCATGCGGAACAGTTGACACTCGTCCGCGACAATCTCTATCGGCTGGCCGACAAGCCGGGCGCCGCGGCGCCACTGGCCGGCGCCAACCTGCTCGTTTGCGCGGGCTTTTTCGACTACCTGGCAGACGAGCCCGCCAAGAGGCTGCTTGGCCTGTTCTGGCGACACTTGGCGCCGGGGGGGATGTTGCTGGTCGGCAATTTCGCGCCCCATTGTCCCACGCGTGCCTTCATGGAGTGGATTGGCAATTGGTACCTGATCTACCGCACGGCCGACGACCTGGCGCGGTTGGCCGAGTTAGCCGGCATCCCCGCATCGTGCGTGAGCATCGGCGCCGAACGGATGGGAATCGATCTGTTTCTGCGTGCCACTAAGGATTGCCCAGGAACGTAATCGAACGCTCGAAGTACATGCCACCGGCTTGCCCGGTGGTTGCTGACGTTGGCTGCTACTCAGGCTGGCTGCCCTTCCTGTCTTTGTCCCTGATCGCCCGGCCGCCGCCTTTGGCGGCGGCCGGGCGATCGGTTAGATATCGCGTTTGAGCCGGCGTTCTGTAGCTGCCCGCGTGATACTCCACCGGGCGAGCCGGTGGCATCTTGCAACACAGTCGCGCGATGTGGAACAACAACGAGTGTCACGGAATGGTACGAGTCGATCCCATCCGTCCGATTCTGCACAGGCGAGTCCCACTCGCAATTCGAGTCTGTCGAGCGTCCCGGAAATCCGGACGATCTCTCAAAGCGCCGCACGCTCTTTCTCTCGCCAAAGAAAGCGCTCGAGCTTCGGGAAAAGCTTCAAGGCGTTGTCGCGCAGCACCTGCCGGCCAATCCGCGACGCGTGCTCCTCGCGCAGTTCGCCGCGTTCGACCTTCTCAGCCAGCGCCTCGGCCAGGCACTGCCGCGTGAATTCGGTCGCGGCGTAGATTCCTTCGGCCTGTACGGTGTCGGCGCCCCACATGATGCGGTCGGAAGAGACCATCTCCAGCCATTCCTGGTACGCGCGCTTCGCCATCGTATAGCTCAATGTGGGCAGCCAAACCGAGTCGATCCAGACGTTTTTGTGCCGCATCGCGATCACGCCCGTCTCGCCCGTCCAGGGAAAGCCGCCGTGGAACAACACGAATTTCGTCTTGGGATTGGCCTCGATCAGATCGACCAGCAAGATCGGATTCGAGCCCTGCACGCGCGCTTGTCCGGTGTGGATCTGGAAAGGGATCTCATGCTTGGCGCTCAGCTCGCACAGCCGCCAGAAAATGAAATCTTCGAATTCGGTTTGCTCTTCGTCCGAGAGATCCGCGCGCTTCCGGCCGAAGGCGGCTTCCGCCCGCGCGCGCGGCACGTTTTCGAACCGCAGCGTTCGCTGGTAGGCCAGTGTCGATTTCAGGCAGGCGGTGTCGGCGGCCACCGCCTCGGCGAAGATCGCATCGAGCACGGCCAGATAGTCGTCGAGCGATTTGATCGTCAGCCCCTGCCTTTCGGCGAAGACATACGGGCTGTCGAGCGCGCTGGTGAACTGGCTGGGGTGCGTACCCTTGACCATCTCGGTGACATTGAGCACGGGCACCCAAAAACGATATTCCCGCGCGAACTGCAAGCGGGCCCAATAGGAATCGATGAACATCAGCTCGATGTTGGCGCGCTTCGTGACCACGTCCTCCAGCCAGGCGCGGTCGCGGTAGTTGGCGAAGATCCGCTGGTTCAAGTCGCCAGCCGCTTCGTCGGTCATGGTCTCGAAATCGACGCCGTACAGGTCTCGAAACGCCGGGAGCAGGTAGCGGTAAAAGCTCGTTGCCCGCGCGTCGTCGAAATCGGCCTTGGCCGATTTCCACCACTGCTCGAATGCCCCCCCCTTGGGCCAGGGCGAGAGCCGATTGGTCCAGGGGTAGTAGCTTCCTTGCCAGAGAGAGTGCAGGGTCATGCCGACGCCGCGATCGGTCTCGTCGCGTCCGGGGATCTCGTCGAAGGCGCGGAGATGGTCGTGCGTGTCGATCGCCGGTACGGCGTCGAGCGCCGCCTTGAGCCGCTGGTAGAGCGGAGTTTGCTTGATATCGTCGGCGCGTGCCGGGACGACCAGAAACAACGTGACGGGCAATATGAGCATACGGAACATGGAATACTCCGAGAGAAAGGCGTTTGCAGGCGGGTCGCCGCCACTTTATGCTAACACCGCAGCAGTCCGACGACGAGTTACCACAGGCTTTGATCACTCACCAAGGATCGTCCCATGTTCCGCGCCATTTGTCTCGCTTCCTTCTTGATCGTGGCCGGTTTCCAGGCCGCCGTTCCTTCGCCCGAATCGCCCGACCCGAACACGCCGACCCCCATCGCCGCGAGGGACACGATATTCATCGAAGAAATGACCTGGATGGAAGTCCGCGACGCGCTAGCGGCGGGCAAGAAAACCGTGATCGTGGCCACCGGTGGCGTCGAGCAAAACGGTCCCTACCTGGCCACCGGCAAGCACAACTACGTGCTGCGGGCTACGACCGAGGCGATCGCCCGCACGCTCGGCAACGCGCTGGTCGCGCCGATCGTGCCCTTCGTTCCCGAGGGGGACATCAACCCACCTAGCGGGCACATGCGCTACCCCGGCACGATCAGCGTCCGGGAGGAGACATTTCAGGCGCTTCTGACCGACATCTGCGCCAGTCTGCGCAGCCACGGTTTCTCCGATATCGTGTTGATCGGCGACAGCGGCGGCAACCAGGCGGGCATGAAGCAGGTGGCGGCCGACTTCAGCGGCGGCCCGACCCGCGTCCACTTCATCCCCGAATACTTCAACTACACCGAGGTCGATCAGTGGCTGGCCGGTCAAGGTATTAAGGAGGTGCCGGAGGGGCTTCACGACAGCTTCGCGATCACGGCCATCATGATGACCGTCGATCCGAACATGGTGCGGATGAAAGAGCGAGGTGACGCGGGCAAATTCAGCATCAACGGTGTCGACCTGGCCCCCGCCCCCAAGACGATCGAATGGGGCAAGAAGGTCATCGAATATCGCGCCAACGTGACCGTCAAGGCAATCAAGAAAGCCCTTGCGGCGAAGCGCGACGCGAAAGAGTAGCGCTTTGTTGTCGTTTGGTTGACCGCCAACCTGGTCTACGACATCCATGAAGATGACCAACCGCGCGGCAATCTTCGTCGGAATTGGTTTGTGGCGTAGCCCACTCGAAACCCCCTCTGTTTGGTTGGTGGTGCCCAGCCTACGCATCAACAAATCGCCATGTGTTGTTGAAAAGACTTGCAATCCACGTTCGCTAATGCGATAATCCGTGTCAGCCTACCTACCTTGGTTCCTCACTTGATCGAACCCACACCGGAAGGAGCCTTCATGAACCGGCTGATTTCCCACGCTTCGCGCGCCGTGCTTGCAACCACTTTCGTGTTTAGCCACGTTGGGTACTTGTTGGCCGACGAGGTTGCTAGCAGCGCACCGGCCCGCCCACAAACCCCAGGCTTGGGCGACCCAGGCACGCTTGGCGGATTGGTCATCGACACGGGGCGCCCGGCCGGAACGCCGACTTTGCTGCGTGGAAAAGACGCCCAGCAACAACTGGTCGTCAACGGCCAGTATAGCTCGGGACAGGTCCGCGATTTGACAAGGCAAGTGAGCTATGAAACGGCCCCGGCGGGAATCGTGAGCATCGATTCGACCGGCCTGGCATTGCCGTTGACCGATGGCCATGTCACGGTCACCGCGGTCGCCCCCAGCGGCCAGCGCGCCACCGTGGAGCTGGTCGTTGAAAACCAGATCGTCGATACGCCGGTGAACTTTCCGAACCAGATCGTGCCGGTGTTCACGAAACTGGGTTGCAATACAGGAGGCTGCCACGGCAAGGCCAGCGGCCAGAACGGCTTCAAGCTTTCGCTGTTGGGTTTTGAGCCGGGCGAAGACTACGAGCACCTGGTCAAAGAAGGGCGCGGGCGTCGCCTGTTTCCCGCCTCTCCCGACCGCAGCCTGCTCCTGCTCAAGCCGATCAACCTGGCGCCCCATGGCGGCGGCCAGCGGACCGACGCAAACTCGCACGAATACAAGCTGCTCCGCCGTTGGATTGAACAGGGCATGCCCTACGGCAAGCCCGATGATGCCACGGTTGCCAAAATCGAGGTCGTGCCCTCCGAACGCTCGATGCAACGGGGCGGCGAACAGCAGATCATCGTGCTGGCGCACTACACTGACGGTTCGATCGAGGACGTGACTCGCGTGGCGACCTACGATCCGAACGACGGCGAAATGGCCGAGTGCACGGCGACGGGGCTGGTGAAGACGCTCGATTTGACGGGCGACGTGGCCATTATGGCCCGCTATCAGGGACAGGTCGGCGTGTTCCGGGCCAGCATCCCGCTGGGAGTGACGGTCGACAATTTGCCGGTGGCGAAGAATTTCATCGACGAGCTGGTATTCAAGAAGCTCAAGACCTTGGGCGTGCCGCCGTCGCCCATTTGCGACGATTCGACGTTCATCCGGCGTGTCTCGATCGACCTGGCGGGCCGCCTGCCGCGACCAGAGGAAACCGAACAGTTCCTCGCCGATCAAGATCCAATGAAGCGCGACAAGCTGGTCGACCGGCTATTGGACAGCCCGGAGTACGCCGATTATTTCGCGAACAAGTGGGCCTCGGTGTTGAGGAACCGTCGCCGCACACCCGGCTTCACGCGAGGATCGTACGCGTTCCATGGTTGGATTCGCGACAGTCTGTATGAAAACAAGCCCTACGACCAGTTCGCTCGCGAGATTCTCGCCGCGTCTGGTGAGATCGGCGAGAACCCAGCCGTCGTCTGGTATCGCGAAGTGAAGGAAGTCGACCAGCAGGTCGAAGACTGCGCCCAGTTGTTCCTGGGGCTTCGCATTCAATGCGCCCGTTGCCATCACCATCCGTTCGAGAAGTGGAGCCAGCGCGATTACTACGGGCTGGCCGCATTCTTTTCGCAAGTCGGGCGTAAACCGGGCGCCTCGGCCGACGAACAACGGATTTTCCATCGCCGCGGCGCGGCGGCGGCCACGAACCCCAAGTCGGGCGAACGGTTGCTGCCAACCGGCTTGGGCAGCAAACCTGAGAAGCTCGCCCCCGAGCGCGATCCGCGGCAAGCCCTGGCCGACTGGATGGCCGATCCGGCCAACCCGTTCTTCGCCCGCGCCTTGGTCAACCGCTACTGGAAGCACGTCTTCGGCCGCGGCATCGTCGATCCGGAGGACGACATGCGTGTCACCAACCCGGCCTCGAATCCCGAGTTGCTGGCCGCGCTGGCGCAGCAATTCATCACCGACAAGTTCGACCTCAAGAATTTGCTGCGGACGATCTGCAAGTCGAACACGTACCATTTGAGCGCGGAGCCGAACCAGTACAATCTGAACGACAAACAAAACTACTCTCGCTATTATCCCAAGCGGCTAACGGCCGAGGTACTTTTGGATTCGCTCGACCTGGTGACAACCTCGACCACCGGATTCAGCGGCTTGCCCGCCGGCACGCGAGCGGTTCAACTGCCCGACACCGGAGCCAACACCTACTTCCTGACGGTCTTCGGCCGTCCGGAAGGGGCCAGCGCCTGCGAGTGCGAGCGCTCGCAGGAGGCGAACCTGGCACAGAGCCTGCACCTGTTGAACTCGGCCGAGGTCCAGTCGAAGCTTTCGAATGCCGGGGGGCGCGCGGCCCTGCTGGCCAAGGACGACATGCACTCGCCGGACGATAAGGTTCGGTCGCTCTACTTGTCGGTCTTCTCCCGGCCCCCGGTGGCCGACGAGATGCAAGTGGCCCTGGCCCACATCAACCGCGTGGAAAACAAGCAGCAAGCCTATGAAGACATTCTATGGGCCCTGGTAAACACCAAGGAATTCTTGTTTAACCATTAGCCATCGGTGCAAGGTCGAATTACCATAGGAAGGTATCGACCTCACGAGTTTCGACCCACCGACCGAGTTTGACCCACCCACACCGCGCGACGGCAGGCGCGGCGTTATGCATACCGCGGCCGCGAGTCATTTGGCCGGCACCCCGCGCATTGTGGCACACCGCCTGCCAACCCGATTGACGTTGGTTAACCCTGCCAGGCTGACAGGACCCAGTCACATGACGCAGTGCAAACTCTCCGTCAGGCTTGAAAGCCCGACCTACGCCGCCGTTTACCGCACACCAATCCAACGAGATACCAGGAGCCCCAACATGGCAAACCTACGGATGGCGCGACGCAATGTGTTGCGTTCGACGCTGACGATGGCGCTGGTTTTATTGGTGGCCGCCGTCGAGCCGGCGGGCGCTCAGTTGCCCGTGACGCAACTCTTCGCCATATCGCCGCCGGGCGGCAAGCAGGGCACCACCGTCGAGCTGACAATCGCCGCGGGCGCCGATCTCGATGGCGTTGATCGGCTCTACTTTTCGCATCCAGGCATCACCGCGGTGCGCAAGCTCGCCGCGCTCAAGCCGCTGCAAACCGTGCCCGATCCGCTACCCAACGAATTTACCGTGACGATCGCCGCCGACGTTCCGCCGGGCATGTACGACGTACACGCCGTCGGCACCTTTGGCATGTCGAATCCGCGATTTTTCGTCGTTGGCGATCTTGCCGAGGTCAAAGAGCAACCGGGCAACGCCACGCAAGACAAAGCGATTGCCGTCGAATTGAATACTGTGGTTAATGGCGTTGCCGACGCAACGGCCGCCGACTGGTACAAGTTCACCGCCAAGGCGGGCCAGCGGGTTGTGATCGACTGCTGGGCGCAACGGATCGACTCGCGGATGGACGCCACGCTGGTGGTTCTAGACGGCACCGGCCGACAACTGGCCCGCAGCCGCGACACCAACCGCCGCGATCCTTTGGTCGACGTGACCGTGCCGGCCGACGGAGAATACCTGCTCAAGGTTTACGACTTCGTTTACGCCGGTGGTCCAGAGTACTTCTACCGATTGGCGATTGGAACCGGTCCGCACATCGACTTTATCTTGCCGCCCTGTGGCGTGCCGGGAACGAAAGCCAGCTACACGATTTACGGCCGCAACCTGCCGGGCGGCGCGCCGGCGGAAGGCGTGGCCATCGACGGCCGCCCGCTGGAGAAACTGACCCTCGAAATCGCGTTGCCGGCCGACAAGCCGACCGAGCGGCTGGAAATCGGTGAAGTCGTCGAGCCGGACGAGTCTTCGCTCGACGGCATCGAGTACCGGCTACCCTCGCCCCAAGGCGTATCGAACTCGTATTTCATCGGTTTCGCCGCCGCGCCCGTCGTGCTTGAGCACGAACCCAACGACGAGCCAACCAAAGCAAATGTGGTGACGCTGCCTTGCGAATTCGTCGGGCAGTTTGGGCCCCGCGGCGACGAGGACTGGCTTCAGTTCGACGCCAAGGCGGGCGAGGTCTACTGGATTGAAATCGTCGCCCAGCGTCTGGGGCAAGCGGTCGATCCGGCGGTGCTCTTGCAGCGCGTGACCAAGAACGACAAGGGAGAGGAACAAGTCGCCGACATCGTCGATCTCGACGACGACGCGACGAACATCGGCGGCATCGCCTACAATACGGCTACGTCCGATGCCGCCTTCCGTTTCGCCGTGCCCGGCGACGGCACCTACCGCGCGATGGTCCGCGATCTCTATTTCGGCTCGCGGGGCGATCCGCGGCACGTATACCGGCTGTCGATTCATCGCGAGCAGCCCGACTTCCGCCTCGCGGCGGTGGCGACCTATCCGGCAAACAACAAGCTCGAAGCCCGCCCCTGGAACCCGCTCTTACGGCGCGGCGGCGCCGAGCGGATCGACGTGATGGCGTTTCGCCGCGACGGCTTCGCGGGCGATATCGTGATCTCGGCGGAGGGATTGCCCGAGGGTGTGACCGCGGCGCCGGTACTGATTGGCGCGGGGCAATCGGCGGCGACGCTGGTGCTTATGGCCGGCGAACAGGCCGCGGCTTGGACCGGCACGATTCAGATCGTAGGCCGGGCGAAAATCGGCGAGGCCGACGTGGTGCGAGCCGCACGTCCCGGAACGGTGCTGCAAGCATCGTCACCCGCGGGTCAGCCGCCCGTTTCAGCACGTGCCCGACTCGCCCGCAGTTTTACGCTTGCCGTGACGGCGCAAGACATCGCGCCCTTTCAGGTTGACTTGGGTGAAAGCAAGACCTGGGAAATGTCGCGGGCAGGGAAGCTGCAGATTCCGGTGAAGGTCACGCGGCGTGGCGAGATCAAAGGCAATCTGACGCTCACTGCGCTGGGCCTGCCGGCGAACGTGCAGCCGCAGCCTTTGGCTTTCGACCCCAACACCAACGAAGGAAAATTCGAGGTGCAGATCAACCCGAACGCGCCGCTTGGAAGCTATACGATCTACATGCAGGTGCAGAGCACCGTGGGCTACAAACGCGACGTCGCGGCGGCCGAGGCGGCGACGAAGGCGAAAGCCGATATCGACAAACTGGCCGCCGATACGGCAGAAGCCGCCAAAGCAGCCGATGTGGCGAAGCAAGCGGCCGACAAGGCCGCGGCCGACGCCGACGCGGCGGCCAAGGCGGCGGCAACTGCGAAAACGACTGCCGATACGGCCGCCAAGACCGCCGCCGACGAGGCCAAAGCCGCCTCTGACAAAGCCGCGGCGGCCAAGGCCGCGGCCGACGGCGATGCGAACAATCAGGATCTGGCCAAGGCCAAAGAAGCCGCCGACAAGGCCGCGGCCGAGGCGGCCGCCAAGGCCAAGACCGCCGCCGAGGCACAAGTGGTGGCCGACAAGGCCGCCGTGGACGCCGCTGCGAAAGCCAAGACCACCGCCGAAGCCAAAGCTGCCGCCGATAAAGCTGCCGTCGAAGCCGCTGCCAAGGCTAAAGCCGCGGTGGACCTCAAGACCGTGGCCGACAAGCGGGCCACCGACACCACTGCCGCGGCCGCCCCCAAGGACGTTGCCTTGTTTTGGCCCTCCACCACGGCCACACTCAAGATCACCGCGGCGCCGATCACCCTGACCGTGACGCCGCCCGCGGCCGCACTCAAACAAGGGCAGCAGGTGGAAATTCCAGTGGCGCTGACACGACTTTACGGCTATGCCGATGCGATCGAGTTGGAAGTTGCGCTGCCCGCCGGAGTCGCCGGGCTGAAGGTCGACAAAGTCGTGGTTGCCGCCGGACAGAATGAAGGCAAGCTTGTGATCGTGGCCGCGGCCGATGCCACGCCCGGCAACCACAATCTGGCCGTCAAGGCGATAGCCACGTTCAACGGCCAAAAGCTGCCGGCCGACCAGGTCGTGCCGATCGTGGTTGAAAAAGTGGAGAAGAAGTAAAGGAAATCGAACCCCGTGAGGCGCGTTTCCAACCTGCCACAAATGTTTCGCACGGCACGTTGGAGAACTGCCCCTCAGGAAGCCACGGAGCGGCCGAAAAGATATTTCCACGCGGAGCGTGGGAGCGAGTAAACGATTAAACGAAAATCCGTCAGACGGCAGGTCGAAAACCTGCCCCACGCCTTAATGCAGGAACCTGAAAATGCGGCGAACTGAATTGACACGTAGCTTTTTGATCGCGATCGCGGGCCTTGCGTTTTATTCCGGTCCGGCGGGCGCCGATGACCAGCCAATCGCCATTGCTGAAATCAAACGCGATACTCCGGTCGATTTCGAGCGCGAGATTCTGCCGCTTTTGAAGCGAAGCTGCCTGGCATGCCATAACGCGACGGTCAAGGAAAGTCAGCTGATCATGGAAACCCCTGCGACGATTCTCAAAGGGGGCGATAGTGGACCGGCCGTGGTCCCCAAGAACAGCGCCGAAAGCCTGTTGCTGGGCCGGGCGACGGGCGCGGTCGATTCGATCATGCCCCCCAAGGATAACAAGGTCGCCGCGCCGCGATTGAAACCCGAAGAGCTGGGCCTGATCAAACTTTGGATCGATCAAGGCGCGACCGGTATCGTCACCGGCCAGGCCGACCAGATCCAATGGCAGTCGCTGCCGCCAGGCGTGAACCCAATTTACGCCGTGGCTGTCACGCCCGACGGACAATACGCCGCCTGCGGCCGGGCGAACCAGATTTTCATCTACCACCTGCCGACGGGCCGCTTTGTCTGCAAGCTGACCGACCCCGAATTGTTGAAGTCGGGGGTTTACCAAAAGCCGGGCGTAGCCGATCTCGATTTGATTCAGTCGCTGGCGTTCAGCGCCGACGGCTCGATGCTTGCTTCGGGCGGCTACCGCACCATCAAGCTCTGGCGCCGCCCGCGCGACGTGCGCGCGGCAACCTTCGAAGCCGCTTCAGCCGAAGCGGTGGGAAGCGTGGCGGTCAGCCCCGACGGCAAGTGGTTGGCCACCGCCGCCGCCGATAATAGCATCAAGCTCTGGGATCTTGCGACAGGCCAGGCGGCCAAGACGCTGGCCGGCCATACCGCGCCGGTCACCGGCGTTCGCTTTCTGGCCAACAGCGCGAAGCTCGTGTCAACTTCGGCCGACAAGTCACTACGCGTCTGGAACGTCGCCGACGGCGCCGCGGCTGGACGAATTGACACGCCGAACGCCTTGCAGGCATTGACGCTCGTGGGTGACGGTTCACTCGTGGCCACCGGTGGCGCCGATAACTTCATTCGGATCTGGAAGACGCCGGCCGCCGCGGCGCAAGCGTTGGCCGGCCTGCCGGCCCCCGCCACAGTGCTGGCGGTCAGCCCCGACAAGAAACTCCTGGCAATTGCCGGCGCCGAAGGACCAATTCAACTCGTCGATCTTGCAACCGGCCAGGTGGCCAAGACCCTCGCTGGACATGCCGGCGCCGTGACCAGCCTGGCATTTCAGGCCAATGGTGCCAAGCTGGCGAGTGCCGGCGCCGACAAAACCGTACGAATCTGGGATGTTGCGGCCGGCCAAGTCGTCGTCAAGCTCGAATCCGGCGTTGCCGCACCTGAGACCGTGGCCCTGCACCCCGGCGGCAACCAGGCCGCATCAGGTTATGCCGACGGGACCCTAGCGATCTGGAAGCTCGACGCCGCCGCGCCCAGGCCTTTACCTGGTCCCGGCGAAGGCGGCACTGATGAAGCCGCTGCCACCGTGGCCGCGGTCAGCCGTGACGGCAAACTGCTGGCCAGCGCCGGATTGGCGGGCGGCAAGCCGGCAATTCTCGTTCGCGATCTCGCGGCTGGGACAATCGTGAAGACCTTGCTTGGTCACGACGCGGTGATCACCGCCTTGGCGTTCAGCGCCGACGGCACCCGGCTCGCATCCGGTTCCGAAGACAAGACCGCACGCGTTTGGAATCTGGCCGACGGTGCGGCCTTGGGCAAATTCGCCGGTCACACGCAGACTGTAACTGGGGTGGCCTTCGACTCGACCGGCGGACAGGTTGTCTCCGGTTCGGCCGACAACAGCCTCAAGCTTTGGAACGTCGCCGATGGCGCCGAATTGAAGAACTTCGCCGGGCACACGGGCGCCATTGTGGCCGTGGCAATGACCAGCAACAACGCTCGAGTCATCTCGGCTTCGGCCGACCAGACCGTGCGCACCTGGAACCCAGCCGACGGAGCGCAAGCGAGTGCCATATCGCCAGGTGCCGTTGTCACGGCGCTGGCATTGGCGCGCGACGACAACCGCATCGCCGTGGCCCTGGCCGACAACTCGATCAAGCTGTTCCAGATCAGTGACGGCGCGGCCGTGGCCACTTTGGCGGGGCACACCGCGCCGGTGCGAATGCTGGCATTCAGCGCCGACAACCTTCGGCTCGTTTCGGGCGCTGGCGACCAGCGGGCCGTCGTATGGGACATCGCCCGCTCGGCTGTTGTGGAAAGCCTGTCGGTCGAAGGCGGGCTGGGCTTCGGCCTCTTCGCCGCGAGCGGCAACGAGTTGGTCGTGGGGGGCGGCAACAAGTTGGTTCGCGTCCATACATTGCACTTCGAGCGTCCGCTTTTGGGCCATGCGCAGCGGATCAGCGGCCTGGTCTACAGCGTGGACGGAGGGCTGATCTACACCGCTTCGGCCGACGCTACGGTACGTGGCTTCCAATCGGCTGACGGTGCCCAGCGTTTCAGCGCCGCGGCCGGCGCGGCGGTCAACTCGCTGGCATTGAGTCCCGACGGCAAATTCATTGCCAGCGCCTCCGAAGAGAATTTGCTGCGAGTATGGAACGGCGATGGTTCGCCGGCGGCCAAACCGCAGATGGCCGGTTTCACCGCGCCCGTCAAGCGGGTGGCCTTCTCGGGCGACAGCCTGCGTGTGGTCGGTGCGGGTGCCAACGCCGCCGAGGTTCTGGTGTTCAATGTTGCCAGCGGCGAGTTGGAGCAAGGCTTCGCGGAGCACTCCGGCGCGGTCGTCGCCTTGGCCGCGGCGGGTGAAAAGGGAGACATGGTCATCTCGGCTGCCGCCGACAACACGGTGCGTGTTTGGCCATTGGCCGCCGTGAAGCAGATCGCCGGACATACCCAGCCCGTCACCTCGTTGGTTACACTACCGGCCGCCCCGACGCAGATCGTTTCGGGCAGCGTGGATGGAACGGTGCGGGTTTGGAACACTGATAACGGCCAACCGATCCAGCAGATGAACCATGCCGCGCCGGTGACGTGCGTCGCGGTGCGTCCCGACGGGCTGCGGATCGCGTCGGTGGGTGGAGGCAACCTGGTTCGTCTCTGGAACGCGCAGAATTTCCAGCAAGTGGCGGAAATGAAGGGCGATTATCGCGCCCAGTTCCAGGCCGCCGAGGTCGAACGGGGCGTGGCCGCCCTCAAGGCCCTTGCGGCGGCGGAGACGGCCGCCGTGGCGGCCGCGGAAGCCGCCGTGAAGGCCGAGGCCGACAACGTGAAGAAGGCCACTGACGCGGTGGCGGCGTCGATCAAGGCTCGCGATGAGAAGATCGGCCCAGCCAAGACGGCGACCGATGCCAAGGTGGCCGCCGACAAAGTGGCCGCCGATGCCACGGCCGAAGCGAAAAAAGCCGACGAAACGAAGGTGGCGGCGGCCAAAGCAGTGACTGACGCCACGGCCGACGCGAAGAAGGCTGATGAAGCGAAGGTGGCGGCCGCCAAGGCTGTGACGGACGCCGACGCCGCGAATAAGGCGGCCCTTGACGTGGCTGCAAAGGCAAAGGCGGCGGCCGACGGTGACGCGAACAACAAGGACCTGGCCAAGGCCAAGGAAGCCGCCGACAAGGCAGCGGTCGACGCCGCGGCCAAGCTCAAAACGGCGCAAGAAACGATGGTTGTCGCCGATAAGGCGGCAGTGGACGCCGCGGCCAAGCTCAAGGCGGCGCAGGATGCGATGGTCGTGGCGGACAAGGCGGCCGTTGACGCTGCGGCCAAGCTCAAGGCGGCCACCGACGATGCTACCGCCAAGACCAAGGCGGCGACCGAGGCTGAAACAGCCTTGAAGAATGCCGAGACGGCCAAGATCGCCGCCGACAAAGCCCTGGAAGCAGCCAACTCCGCCGCCAAGCGCGCAACTGACTCGGTCCCCACGGCGCAGGCCGCCAAGGTCGCTGCCGATGAGCGAGCGAAACTGCGGGAGGCCGACCTGGAGGCCGCCAAAAAGGTCGCCACCGCCACGGAGCTTCCGTTCCGCACGGTCGCCTTTTCGGGCGATAATCTGGAACTGGCCGCCGCCGGCGACGACAAACTGGTCCACACTTTCAGCGCCGAAACGGGCGCCGCCGGCGAGATTTATGCCGGCCAGTTGGGTGCCGTGTTGGCCGTGGCCTACGCAGCCGACGGCAAGCTAATCGCCGCCTCGGCCGACAAGAGCGCCGTCGTTTTCAACGCGGGGGCCGAATGGGTTTGGGAGCGAACGATCGGCGGCGCGATGAATTCACCCTTGATCGACCGCGTGACCGCGCTGGACTTCAGCCCCGACGGCAAGCTATTGGCCTCAGGCGGCGGTGATCCGTCGCGCTCGGGCGAACTCAAGCTTTGGAACACGGCCGACGGCACACTCGCCCGCGACTTTACCGACGCTCACAGCGACACGGTGCTGGGCGTCGATTTCTCGCCGGAAGGAAACCTGATCGCGTCATGCGGTGCCGACAAGTTCGTTAAGGTTTTCGAAGTGGGCAGCGGCAAGTTCGTCCGTTCGTTCGAGGGCCACACGCACCACGTGCTAGGCGTGCGCTGGCGCGGCGACGGCAGGGTGCTGGCGAGCTGCGGCGCCGACAACGTCGTGAAAGTCTGGGATTTCATCACTGGCGACCAGCTCCGCACGATCGTCGGCTTCACCAAGGAGGTGACGTCGATCCATTTCGTAGGCACCAGTCCCTTCGTCTTGACGAGCTCGGGCGACAAGACGGTGCGGCTATACAACGTCGACAATGCCCAGAACGTCCGTAACTACGCCGGCGGCACCGATTTCATGTATTGCACGGCGACCACCCCCGACGGCAAGATCCACGTCGCCGGCGGACAAGACAGCGTCCTGTTCGAGTGGAACGGCGAGAACGCTCAGGAGATCCGCAAGTTCGCTCCTCCCGCCGTCGAGCCGGTCCAACAGGCCGCGAAGTAGGCGGAACGCCCGGATCCCAATCGAAAGCCGAGCAATCGATCTTGCCGCCGTAACGGAATTCGGTTACAAGTCGCCGGCCTTTTCCTTTTCGCAAGTCGACTTTCATTTCCGTTTCCACATCATGGAGGCGAAAGCGATGCTCCGGACCTGTATTGGCCTGGCTTTGGGCGCTGCGTTGGCGGTTGGTTTATGTCTGGCTCGCCGGCCCGCCACGGCCGCCGACGGCACGACTGGTTCCCAGGTGTCGCTGCAGGTCCAATTGGAAAAAGGGCTCCGGGCAATGCGGCCTCAAGAGTTCGCTTTTCTCGCGATCGTGGAGCAACAGGTTGACGACGGCGAACTGCCCAGCGACCTGGTCAACACCGCGTTCTTGTGGGCGCGTCGCAAACCCCAGTACCGCGTGCAGTACTTCGAGAAGGCCCTTCAACAACTGACCAACCGTGCCGGGGTGACCTTCGACACGGGCGGTGTGTCGAGCTTCAACCCGGGTTTCAACCGAGGCACGAAGTAAGGTTCCTACGTTTCATAGACGATCCGCCCGTGCCGCTGCGCCCGCGAGATGCGGTCGGTCGCGTACAACCCGGCCAGCACGAACTCGACGCAAGAAGCACGCACGGCGGGATCGCTTGAGGCGTTTACTTCGAACGCCTTGTCCCAGGCCGGAGGTACGCGAGTAAGACGTTGGGCGTAGGCCTCCGATGGGAGCATGTCGCCCACCTCGATCTTGACGCCCTGGCTGAAGATCTTGCCGATTTCCTCCAGTCCGTGCGCTTCGACGTACTCGTCGAATACCGTTTTGATCGCCTCGGCGACGATTGAGTCGAGCACCTGCCGCTCCGACAGTTGGTGGCTTCCCATCAGATCGAGCTCGAGCTTGCCCAACGACGACGAATAGATGTGGCCCAGGTCGCTGATTCGCGGCACGGAAGGCCGCTCGCCGAGCCTCACGGCGCGGTGCCGAGCGCTGGCCACAAGCGTGCGGTAGTTGGCAATGCTGAAGCGCGCGCTGACGCCCGACTGGTGGTCGATAAATTTCGATTTCCGCGCGGCGATGCTGATTTCTTCGACGACCTCGCGCATGAAATAGGGAACCGTTACCGGATAGTCGCCACCCAGCTCGATCTGCGATTCCTGCTCCATGATCGCGATCCCCAGGCTGCGCTCGCGCGGGTAGTGGGTGTGGACCACCGAGCCAATGCGGTCCTTCAACTGCGGGATCACTTTTCCGCTGCGGTTGTAGGTGGCCGGGTTGGCCGAGAACAGGATCAGGACGTCAATGTCGAATTTCACCGGGTAGCCGCGGATCTGCACGTCGCGCTCCTCGAGGATGTTGAACAGCCCGACCTGTACCAGCTCGTCCAGCTCGGGCAGTTCGTTCATTGCGAAGATGCCGCGGTGCATGCGAGGGATGAGGCCGAAGTGCAGAGCCTCCTCGGCCGACATGCTCGTGCCGCCGGCCAGCTTGGCCGGGTCGATCTCGCCGATGATGTCGGCGAATTTGGTGCCGGGTGCCAGTCGCTCGGCATAGCGAGCAGCGCGCGGCCACCAGGCGATGGGCACTTCTTCCTCGGGCACCTCGGCCACGAACCGCCGACAGACATTCGAAATCGGCCGGTATGGATCGTCGTGCAAGGGAGCTTCGGCAAGGTCAAGATACGGAATCTCGTCGTCCAGGAACCGCGTCAAGAGCCGCATCAGGCGGCTCTTGGCCTGTCCTTTTTCACCCAAAAAGAGCATGTCGTGCTGGGCCAGGAGCGCCAGGTTGATCTCGGGGACAACCGTGCTCTCGTAGCCGACAATGCCGGGGAACAGCTCTTCACCGGAGGCAAGCATCCGGAGGAAGTTGTCGTGGATTTCGCGTTTGACACTCTTGGAGCTCCAGCCGCTATCGCGGAGTTCTCGCAGGTTCGTCGGTTTGACCGCGGTTGCCATTTCGTTGTGTCGCTTCAGGCCGTGTTCGTCGGAGGTGCAGGGCCTCATTATAACGGGGGAAGGGGCACTTGGTCAGTAGCCACGACATCCGCAACAAGACCGCTGAATTGCATTCGAGGTATCCCGGCTATTGCATGGGAAATGGCGAGGTGACGAGGAAGATCGCCCGGAATGTCGCTGGTTGTCAGTTTTCAGCGGTGAAGTTGACTTTCTCCTCGTTGCTGATCCCGCAAAGCGCAGCGTACACTTCCTCGATGGTTGCCTCGGGCGTCGACGTTCCCGCGGTCAAACCGATGACGTCGCGCCCGTGGAACCACGCCGCATCGAGCTCGGCGGCCGATTGTACATGACAGGTCGCCAATCCTCGTTCGCGACACAAGGCGACTAGCTCGCGGGTGTTGTTCGAGTTCTTGCCACCAACAATGACCACGGCATCGACCTCACCGGCCAATCGTTCGACGGCCTGCTGCCGGTCGCGCGTCGGTTGACAAACGGTGTCAATGTAACGCACATCGGCTGACGGGTTTTCACGACGGATTGCCGCCAGCGTGGCTTCGGCCACGCGTGGAGCAGTGGTTGTTTGGCAGACGACGCCAAGTTTGGCTTGTGGATAGCGGCGGGCGTCGTCGGGCCCGGTCACCACGTCGAAGTCGGTAAGATCCTCGACGATTCCCAGCACTTCAACATGCCCTGGCCGGCGAATCACCAGCACGTGCCGCCCCTCGGCCGCCAGGGTTCGCGCCGCGCGGTGGACACGAAGCACGAGCGGGCAGGTCGTATCGATCAATTGTTTGCCGGACGCGGTCAAGCGCACTCGCTCGTGGTCGCTCACCCCGTGGGCCGTGATCAACACGGTGGGCGTTGCCGGCAATTCGCGGCGATCGTTTTCGCCCGCCATGCGAAACCCTCGTTCTGCCAACCCCGCCAACACGCCGGCGTTGTGAACCAGTTCGCCGTGGATGGTCACCAATTCGGGCTGGTCGACGGCATCTGTGACCGCCAGGGCATCGCGGACCCCAAAACAAAAGCCCATCGCTTCAGCGCGGATGATTCGCATGGAGGCAATCCTCTCGATTCGTCATAGTTCGCTTGTCATAGGTCAGTCGCTTGCCATTCGTGTTACGCGCGCTTTCGGCGCGGGCGATCGTTGCCAGGTTCAAATCACTAATGGCCAATGGCGAATGTGCTTTGTAGTACAGAGCATTTCGGCAAAAAAAATTGTCACGCGGGCGACCACCCCTTGAGCGTGCTTTTCGCAGCCCGCGCGGCATCGGCCGCGTCGACGACGACTTGTTCGAGCACACTGACGTAATCCAAGAACCGTTGCCGCCCTTCGGGCGTGATCCGACATAACGTCTGTGGACGTTTCCCTTGCATGCCTTTTTCGACTTCGACCAGCGCGGCGTCTTGCAACACTTTGAGGTGTCGGTTCAGGTTGCCGTCGGTGAGCGCGCAGAGTTCTTTGAGGTCGTTGAATGTAAGGCCAGCCGGATGCGCAACCAGCGACGTGACCAACCCCAGTCGGGCTTTCTCGTGCAGCACACGCTCCAGCCCTTCGTAGGCGAAGCGGCCGGCGCCGGTGGAGACGCGACGTTTGGCATCAGTCATGAATTCGCTCCAACGAGTGGTAAAGGACCGCCGCCGCGGCGAACTGCCCGGCACCGAAGATGCCGCCCATCGTGAAAGGTGAAAGGGCAGTTTGAACGTCGCCGCAGCTCAATGCCAGCACGCTCGCCAGCAGGTAGTAGGCGCCAACCCAAAACGTTGCCCGTGGCAACAGCCGATACGAAGCAAAGATCCCCAAGCTGAAAAGCATGGCCCACAGGCCGGGCAACATCCAGAGGTTATCCGCGGAATAGCGCGCCACGGCGAAGGTCAATAGTCCGCCAGCCATGACGCTGGGTAAAAACTGCTCGGCAGCCAGCCAAGTCAGTTCTCCCGCGCAGGGCGAAGCTGTCCGCCGGGCGCGCACCGCCATTTCGACGCCGGTCGCCACCAAACAAACAAGTGCCGCGCCGCACCAGAGCGTGAGATACGCAGTCGCGTCGGCCTGTGGATCGGCGATCCACGCCGACTGAACGACACCCGCACTTAACGCCACCAACCCGGAAAACGCCACTGTCGCAGCGCGGTAACCGCGAAACGTTTCGGTACGGGCAACCTGCTGCCGAATCTCAGCGATTTGCGCCAGCGCTTCGCGGAGCTCCATGGTCTCGACTCCTCGCCGGGGGACAGGCTTTGCAGTGCAAAGTATATCCAATAGCGTAACACTGTCAATGAGCGAATTGCGCTATGTTAAGATAACGTGACGTTTTCAACCTGCGATGAAACCATGCTGGCACGTTGGAAACGGCCGTACAGGCTCAGTTTGCCTACTTGCCAGGTCGTTGCAGCTTCTCATGCCTTTTAACCGTCCTTGCCAACTCCCCAGCGAATCGCCCGGCGAACTGGCGGGATACTTCGATCGGCTCTGGCCGCTCTTGCGCAGTTTGACCGGCGAGGGGGTACGCCAAACGCACGACGTTTTGAGTGAATTGGTTCCGCTCGAGCGGCTTGAGATTCCCTCTGGTACGGCATGCTTTGATTGGACGGTACCGCCCGAATGGATCTGCCGGCAAGCCCACGTTACGGCACCCGACGGCCGGCGAATGCTGGACGTGACTGAACACAACCTGCATCTGGTGAATTACTCGGCGCCCTTTCGAGGTACGGTCACCCGTACCCAGCTCGAAGAGCACCTGCATAGTCTCCCCAATCAAGCCGACGCGATTCCCTACGTGACCAGCTATTATGCCCGGCGCTGGGGTTTCTGCCTCACGCAACGCCAGCGTGATCACTTACCGGAGGGTGACTACCAGGTTGTGGTTGATACCGAGCATGTCGCCGGCTCGTTGACGATCTCCCATGCCGTGCTACCGGGTGACGAGCGCGACGAAGTCATGATCTCGACCTACACCTGTCACCCGTCGCTGGCAAATGACAACCTATCGGGGCCATTAGCGGCCGCTTTTCTTTATCGACGGCTTGCGGCGCTTCCTCAGCGGCGATTGACTTACCGCTTCTGCTGGCTGCCCGAAACCATTGGCAGCATCGCCTACTTGCACCGGCTCGGCGAGCACCTGCGCCAGCGTCTCGTGGCGGGCTATGTGGTCAGTTGCGTTGGCGACTCGGCGCCGTTCACCTACAAGCGCTCGCGACGCGGCGGCACGCCGGCCGATCGCGCGGCGCTTGTCGCTTTGCGAAAGTTCAGCGGTGAGCGGCTGCGGGTGCTCGATTTCGACCCCAGTGGCAGCGACGAGCGGCAATTTTGCTCGCCGGGATTTGACTTGCCCGTAGGCGTGATCGCCCGGTCGATTTACGGGAGCTACCCCGAGTACCACACCTCGCTCGACAATCGCGACTTTATCTCCTTCGAAGCTTTGGTCGAATCGGTCGATGCGCTCTTTGCGACCCTTTTGGTGCTGGACCGTAACAGAGTCTTCCGACGGACAAATCCCTGCGGTGAGCCACAGCTTGGAGGACGCGGCCTCTATCCGACGCTCGGCACTGGCCGCCAGCGCGACGAGTGGCTCGTCGCGCTGCGCTGGCTGTTGAACCTGGCCGACGGCCGGCACGACCTTGTGGCCATCGCCGAGCGGAGCGGGTCCGATTTCGATCTGCTCCATGAATTAGCGAAGGAATGCCTTCAGACTAAGCTCATCGAACCTGTAGTTTGAGGGTTCATTTCCAACAACTCGCAAAGGAGCCTCACCAGGCCCGGCTCATGTCGCTCGACACGCCACCTGCGGCGGGAACGTAGCACTTGGTCACGTAGTCCATGACCATCCGATTCGCATTGAACCTCCAACCCAATGTGCGGATGGCACACCGCATCCGGGCGATCCAGCCGCGAGGCAATCCATCGCGGTCACGCATGTAAAACAATGGCACGACCTCTTCGCGCAGGACCCGCGCCAACGACTCGGCGTCGCGCCGGTCGTACGCTTCGGTGTCTGAATGTGTGTAGCCCTCGCCGATTGCGAAGCCGTTATTTCCCTCGTAGGCCTCGGCCCACCAGCCGTCGAGGATTGACAGGTTCAACCCCCCGTTGAGCACCACCTTCTGGCCACTCGTACCCGAGGCCTCCAACGGACGGCGAGGGTTGTTCAACCAGACGTCGACCCCCTGGACGAAGTGACGGCACGTGTTGATGTCGTAATCCTCGACGAATACCAGCTTGCCGGCAAATCGCGGGTCATGCGTCAACTTAGCGATCCGTTGGAGAATCTGCTTGCCGGGCTGATCGTGCGGATGCGCCTTCCCGGCGAATACGAACTGAATGGGCGTTCGTGGGTCGCCGACCAATTCCGCTACGGCTTCGATATCTGCGAAAACCAGGTCGGCTCGTTTGTAGGTTGCGAAGCGGCGGGCGAAGCCAATGGTCAGTGTGTCCATGCTCAGCGCGCGGCCGACGAGCGAAACGAAGGCGGGGGCTTCGCCGCGACGCCGCGCACCCCAAATGGCACGACGGCGTACGAAATCGATCAACCGCGATTTCAATGTCTGATGCGTCTCCCAGAGCTCCGCGTCGCTCACGTCGTCGATCCGCTCCCACATCTGCGGCTCGCCGCTTTGCTGCACCCATTCGGGTCCCAGGTGCCGATCGTATAGATCGTGCATGGGTGGCGCCAGCCAGGTGCGGACGTGGACGCCGTTGGTGATGTGTCCGATGGGTACCTGCTCCTCCGAGCGCGTATGGAACAGTGGCTTCCACATCTCCCGTGAAACCTGCCCATGCAAGCACGACACCGCATTGGCTCGCCTGGAGGCTTTGAGTGCCAGCACGGTCATACAGAACGACTCGCCCGAATGGTACGGATCGACACGTCCCAGGGCCATCAATCCCTCGTGCGCCAGCCCCAACCGGTCCCGCAGCGGGCCAAGATGTTCTTCGATCAAATCTGATGAAAACCGGTCGTGGCCGGCTGGAACGGGCGTGTGCGTGGTGAACACCACCGATTGTGCCACGCGGCGAAGAGCCTGTTCGAAGTCGATTGCCTCGGTCCGCATCCGCTGGTGGACGACTTCCAGCGTTGCGAAGGCGCTATGCCCCTCATTCAGGTGCAGCACGCTCGGCGATATTCCCAGTGCCCTCAGGGCCTTGACGCCACCCACGCCGAGAAGCAATTCCTGGCGGATACGAGTGCGGTGATCGCCGCCGTACAGCCGGGCCGTCAACTCCCGATCCTCGGGACGATTCCCTTCGATATTGGCGTCAAGGAGCACAAGCGTATTTCGCCCCACGGCAAGCGTCCAAATCCGCGCATGGATGACACCGCTACGGGTGTCGATGCTGACCACGAGCGGTTTCCCTTGGCCATCCAGGGCCGGTTGGACGGGCAATTGTCGCGGTTCGTTGGTGATGTACTCTTCATGCTGCCACCCGTCCAGATCAAGCCGCTGGCGGAAGTATCCTTCGCCATAGAAAAGCCCGATACCGACCAAAGGAATGCCCAGGTCGGAGGCGCTCTTGATATGATCGCCGGCCAGAACGCCCAGACCGCCGGAGTAAACCGGAAGTGACTCGTGGATGCCAAACTCAGCGGAAAAGTAGGCCACCGGTCGTGCCCAAAGCACGCCGGCGTGGCGTGCACCCCAGGTATTTCTGGTCGTTCGGTACTCCTCCAGCCGGCGATATGCATGATTGATCCGCCCATGCAGTACCAGGTCCCTCGCCCGTTGTTCCAGCTCACTTATCGGCAGCTCGTCGAGCAACACCACCGGGTTATGATCGAGCTCCCGCCAGCGGCTGGGCGACAACTCGCGAAAGATCTCCGTGGTGTCGTTGTCCCAGCTCCACCAAAGGTTCCGCGAAAGCGATCGCGTGCGCTCATAAGTTTGGTTGAAGAAATGAGTCTGCGCACGTAATTCGCTGACCAGCGGGGCGACCTGCGACGAGGTTTCGGCCAATGCCCGCACTTCGTCAGCCGAAAATAGCCGTGCCACTGTGCTCTGCACGACCAGCACGCCCTGGAGCACACCCATATCGAGAATCGGCACACCAAGGAACGACTGATACAGTTCCTCGCCCGTCTCGGGAAAGTACTTGAAGCGCGGGTGCCTGTCGACGTTTTCGACGACGACGGGCCGCAGTTGCTCAGCCACCAGACCCACGAGCCCTTCCTTGAGCGGCATCCGCACGTGGCCAACGGCCTCCGCCAATAACCCCTGAGTCGCCGCCAACACGAGGTGCGTGCGGTTCGGCTCGATCAGGTACACGCTGCAAACATCACTTCGAAGGCAAAGCCGCACCGCGGCGACGAGTTGTGCCAACCCTTCCTTGGGCGAAGCGCGTCGTGCGACGATTTTGGCAATCTCGTCGAAATCGACAACAAGCGAACGTTCATTCGAGAGCACGCTGGAATCCATGGAAGGTCTCCGCCAGAGAAACGGCCCCATAAGGACGTGATGGGGGGCAGGTGCCTCCCCGTAATCTGGTACAAGCGTGCAACTTGCGTGCCAGCGGTTCGCATCGCCGGGGCGCAAACCGTTTTTCGCGTGTAGGGTTGTACTTCGATCGCGTTCTCGCTCCAGGAATGCTCAATTGCGCAACAAGGACTGCTTGTCGTGCAAGCATTCCCTGGGCGCACCGCCTGTCTTGGACCTTCTGTGCGGCATTTCCATTTCGCGCCAAGTGTTTGATTCTAAAGACGATCGGCAAACGAGCAGCATCGGGCGCCGTCGTTTGTGGCACGGGGATTGCTTACTGTTTCGTGCGGCGTGCGATGAGTGACCCAGGGGTGTCGCGCGGCACCTCTGGGTCATAATTTTCTGTGTTGTTGTTCTCTGCGTTGGTTCTCTGTCACCTTCGCGTGGCTCTCGCCTGGGCCAGAAGGATGCCCCAACGACTTGGATGGACTTCAGCCTGGTCCATCCAAGTCGGGGCGTTCTTTTTTCTACTGATTGCGACCGCGATAGAACTGTTGCCCGAGCACGTTTTTCTTTGAGGTCAAGGGGCCGGGCGTGGCGTCATCGCGCAAGGCGGCGTGGAGCATGTGGAACTTGGCATCCAGGTCGTCGGCGTAATGCACCAATAGAGCTTCGGGTGTCATCGGTGGCTTCGGCGATCCCCATTCGGGCAACCGCTGGTGCGAGACGATGATGTGCTCCAGCCGCAAGAGCAGTTCGGGGTCGATGGTACGGCTGGCGGCGTCCTCGCGCACCATGTCGCGGCCTTGCAGAATATGGCCGATCAAGGCTCCTTCGGCCGTGTAGGCCGCTCCCTCGGGCCGCCACTCCAGCTCGCGCAATTTGCCGATGTCGTGCAGAATGGCCCCGGCGACGACCAGCCCACGATTCAGCCGCGGCTTCAAGTCGGGATAGTAGTCGTCGTATTTCGCCGCAAGGTAGACCGCGGTGCGCGTCACGCTGACGACGTGCTCCAGAAAGCCCCCGGCGAACGCATGGTGGTTGCGGGCCGCGGCGGGCAGCGCAAGCAGCGCCTCGCGGTTGGCTTCGAGGATCGACACGACCAGGTCCTTGACCCCCACATCGGAGATTTGGTCATGGGCGAGTTCAATCAATTCGGTGAACATCGCCGCCGGATCGAACCGCGATTGCGGCAGGAACATAGCGGGATCAAAGCCATCGGCGCGGTCGGTTTCGACGACCTCGCGGATCTTCCGGATATCAAGCTGCGGACCATAATTCGTTTCGCGAAAGACGGCCCGCAGTTTGTAGCACGCGCCGGGCGTCCAACCCCGGCGGCAATCTTCGGCCCAAGGCGAATCGCCCCAAATGGGAAAACTGACCTCGCGCTTCGCGTCGCGGAATCCAACCTTGAAATACGGCTTGCCGTCGCGGGTGGTCAATTCCTCCTTGGCAGTCATCAAGACGAAAAGGTCCCCCTCCTGACCCGCTGACATTTCGCACAACGCCACGACCGCGCTTTGCTTGGAGGGCATGGGAGGTTTCCTTCCAACGAGTGACCTATTCCGGTATCGGCGGCTCGTATTCGAAATCCTTCCATTTCATCGGCCGTCGGAACGGCTCGATTCTCAGCACGACCTCGCCGTTCTGGAAGATGCGAACCGTGCCATTCGATTCGCTGACGGCAACGGCCACGGCCTTCGTCGCGCGACTGATTGCGGCGGCCGCCCAGTGTCGAGCACCCAGCCCTTTTGAAAGCGCGATGTTCGCCGCCGAGGCGTCAAGGTACTGGGCCGCCGCCTCGACTGTGCCATCCGCCGCGACGATGATCGCGCCGTCCATCTGGGCGATTTCCTTGATCCCCTCACGAACACGGGCCGATTTCAGGTTCCGCTCCTTTCGGCTGTAACCCTTGACTGGATCGAAGCTTGCCGAACGACTCAGCTTGCGGACCTTTTGCGTGTCGCCGACGACGAACAAGGTGCCCACCGGCTTCCCCTCCCGTCCCTCGCGGCCGATTTCCAATGCCAGGTTAACCACGGTTTGCAAAATATCGAGCGGCACTCGGGTTTCCAGTTGCTGCAAGTCGCGCACCGTCAAGCGGCCCAGGTGATCGCCCAGGTCGATCACGCTGATTGAGTCGATCGTGCGGGCCTCAAAACCGCTGTACAAAGCGATGACGCGTGCGCCCGGCGCCAGCAACTCGTCGGCGACCGCTTCCAGCAGGGCCTGAGAAAGCTTGTCGTACACGGGGCTTTCGGCCATGTCCAGCACGACACATCCCAATCCACAGTCGCTGGCACCCGCCAGTTGCTCGGCAGTGTCGGCGGCCACCAGCACCTTCTCGCCCGCCGCGTGATCGCTCAATTGTCGCCAATCGGTTGGCCCGTCCAACAGTAACAACAGCGCGGACGCACCGGCCGCCTGGGCCAAAGTGGCTGCGGCGTCGAAGACCGTTTCGAATTCAGCGTCGAATCTCAGCGAGTGCATCCACGCGCCATAGGGCCAAAGAAAGCGAGGGTCGAAGAACCAGACCGCGATTGAGAACATCGCGACCGTGGGCAATGTACGAGTTTTCCGCTCGCCGGGCAACTACCCCAGGCCGATTGGCCTAAAGTGGCACGATTGCGGCGGAGATCCCTTCGCCTTGATTCCGCGGTAGATTCTTCGTCGGCGCTTTCGGCAACTGGGATGGCGAGATCTCGGAATCGGGCAACCCAGCGGGCGATTCGCTCTTGACGTTCGACGGACTGCCGTCTTTGGAAGGGGCCTTTTTCAAGGCCTTCGATGCTTTCGTCCGCTTGGCGTCTTTGGGTTTCTTGGAGCTCTTTTGGGCCGAGGGTTTCGGCGTTCGATTGGGCGCATTGGCGCGGCGAGCCAAATGGTCCGCACCGTCGGCCAAGGGCTTGTTGAACCGCCGCTCGTTATAGATCGCCAAAGCATGCAGCCCGTGGCCCAATGGCCCGATGGACCATTCGTGCTCCGGATCCGAAGCCAGGAGTCCAGTCAGATAGGCGACCGACTTGACCAGCCGTGGATCGTCGAGCGATTCCTCGGGTACCGCGTACACCATCCACTCCAGAATGTGGCCGGTGGTCTGCAAGCGGCGTTCAAGGTCGGGCTTGGCGGCGCGCCCCTTGAACCAGTCCGTGCTGAACGAACCGTCGGAGTTTTGTAAGCTATACGCGTAGCGCTGATAATCGCGAGTGTACTGGTCCGCCCGCAGGAATTGACCATCGATCGGCCGGCCCTGCTTGGTGCGCTCGCGAACGGCATAGCTTAGTCCCATCAGCCGGTGAGTGCCGCCGCATGCGGCGCCGTTGATGGGGGATTTGATCTCCTCCTCGACTAGCCGGGAGACCGACCACTCCTCGCCGGTTGCGCTCGTCCAAGTGGCGTCGGAATCGAGATAGTGTGCCAATGCGATCAGCTTGAAAGTCAGTTCCGTGCCGGCCTCGCAGCCGAGTTTTTCGCTATCGATCAGATCCGCCAATGTGAAGTGGTGTTGGCCGATTTCGATCGGGTAATCAGTCCGGACCTTGGATTGCGCCACAATGGCGAGAAATTGGCCGTGGTGACCTTGCACGCGCGGACCCTTGGCGACCACCAATTGCCCATGCTCGACGCGCACAAGTGTCTGACCACCGATGCTCTTGCCGTAACAAAGCCAGCCGATGGAGTTCGCCGGTTCGCCGCCAGGTCCGCCGCGAAGGACCCGCGACTCGATCCCGTAAGCGACGATCGAGTGCATCAGCTCCCAGCAATTATGATCGCGGGTATTGAGTGGCTGCGCGTGGTAGTGCGAGAGCGTTTTGCGAATCTTACTGCGCAAACGACTCATTTCATTCGTCAGCCCCACCGGCGACCGATCGGCAGACGGTCCACTTCCCTGGACCGGCGCGGCTGCCGTTCCGGCCCACGCCAGCCAAACGGCGACCGTCACAAATTGCCACAAATTGCGGTTGTTCATGAGGATTTCTTGAACTTGAGCCAAATTTTTGCGCGGAATGACGCTTGCGATGTGCCGAGTAGGAGTGTTATCGGAAATTTGACGAGGGAAATTGACCCGATGAAAGTCTCACGGATCGCTAATTCCGACTTGCCGGCTCGGCACTTGAAATGGGCAAGGCCAAGGGCCGCGCGCCAGCGGCCCTGACGGTCGCCGGCGGTGGCGCCGTAGAGCGGCGGTAGAGCAGTGCCAAGAAAGCGGGCACAAGCACAGGGCGCACGATGAGCGTGTCGAGAACGACGCCCAGGCTCAGGGCAAATCCGAGCTCCAACATGCCGCGCAGGGTGCCGAACATCATCGACACGAACGTGCCGGCCATGATCACCCCGCAACTGGTGATGATCCCGCCCGTCTTTTCGACCGCGATCCGCAGCCCCTTCATTAACCCCCATCGCCTTTGCTCTTCGAGCACGCGAGTGACGAGATAGATGTTGTAGTCTTCGCCAACCGCGATGAGGATCACGAACAGGAAAATCGGCACCTTCCAATCGAGCCCGTCGAATTGCGAATAGAGTAAACCGAAAACCAGCTCAGTGGCACCCATCGTGACCAGGTAGCTGAACAACACCGAGAGGATCAGGTAAAAGCAAATCAACGGACGTCGCAGAATGGCGAGCAATACCATCAACACGGCAATCAACACGGCCCGTTGGATCACCGTCCGATCACTTTGGGTGACCACCATCAGATCGCGTATACCAGCCGTGGTTCCCGCAAAAAGGAACGTGGGCTCATTCAAGCGTTGGTCGTCTGGACGATCGTCGTACCAGAACGAAGTCTCATCGTCGGTGAGTGAGAGCAGAACACGGTCGATCTCGTCCAGCACACCGACCGCTTCGCGCGAAAAGGGGTCATGCTTGAGAATCACGTCAAGGCGGGTCACGTCGCCCGCCAGATCGGGCGCATGCGACACGTAGATCGCCTTGGTCTGCGGATGATTCTTCACGGCCAGCTTCCAAAGGCCGGCCCGAGAGCCGGGCTTGTCGCCCACCGGCTCGGTAAAGCTACGGACACTTTCCACACCAGGCGTCTCGGCGAGAATCGTGGTCAGCTTTGAAACGGCGCCGTTCGATACCTTGGTGCCGAACTCCGCCCCGCGGCGATGTGCCAGCACCGTAACCGGGCCGGTGTCACCGGCGTGGAAGTGGCGACGCAGGAGTCTGGTACCGATCACACTGGGGCGGTCGTCTTGCAGCTCATCGAGCAGGTTGTAGCTGATCCGCACCGACAGACCGTGGTAGGCGAAAGGCGCCATGACGAGCACGCTGGCCGCGAGAATGGTGCCTGGGTACGCGATGACCGCGCGGCTGACCCATTGCCAAAACCCGCCGAACTGGCTCGCGCCTGACGAGCCGACCCGCTGTGCAGGTACCTCGGCGACAGCCTGATCTTCATCGTTCATCCTGCTCGTACGCGAACGGACTGCGCCGGCCCGACTGGAGAAGCGGCCCGCGGCCGGCCCCGAGCTAAATGGCCAGAACACGATCCGGCCGAATGCTCGTAGCAGCGCCGGTGCCAGCGTCAAGCAAGCGGCGAGCGTCACCGCCAGGCACAGCGCGATGGCCGGCCCACTACTACGGTACTTGCCGAACGATGCGAAGATCAGCGTGCATAGGCCCACGATGGTCGTCGCAGCGCTGCCGGCCAGCGCCTCGCCCACCTGGCCCAACGCGACAGCAAGCGCCTCGGCCCGCTGTTTACCGAGCTCCAATTCCTCTTTGTAACGCGAGATGAGAAACAAGCAGAAGTCGGTGCCCGAACCGTATAGGATCACGACGATGAAGATCTTCGTCGTCTTGAATACCTTGAAATCGACCCAGTTCAGCCACGGCACGTGGTGGATTTCGGTCAACTGGGCCACGAGGTGAAGCGACACGATCACCGAGACGACGATCGTTGCCAGCGGAATGACGACCAGCACCGGGGCGCGGTAAACGACCAGTAAAATCAGAACGACCAGGATCACCGTGGCCCGTTCCGTGTTGCGTATGCTCTCTTCGGCCGACCCGAGCATGTCGCCACCGATGGCGGCCGAGCCGGAAACCTCCACATTCAGACCATCCGGGAAATCAGCCTCACGGCGAAAGTCATCCAACTCTGAGCGCACGGCGGCAAGCACACGGATGTTGTCGACGGCCATGAATTCGTTGCTCAACAAAAGCACGATCAGCGCCGCGCGACGGTCGTCGCTCTTGAGTTTCTTGCCAATGACTTCGGTCCACGGCGTCCAGACGCCGATCACTGGAAGATCTTGACTGGGATTGGGATCGATACGACCGGCCAGTTGGTCGGCAAGCTGACCGACTCGCGTTCGACGCCGGCCGTCGCCGGTCTCGGGATCGAACCGGCCGGCCAGTTGGTCAAGGGCCCGCAGGTCATCTGACGTCAAGGGACCGTTGGCGCGTTGGCAAACGAGCACGATTTGGCTCTTCGAGCGGTGATCGGGAAATGCCCGCTCAAGCAATGCCTCGCCTTGCACGCTGACCATTGCGGGGGGCAGATAAGCCAGGTCACCGTCGCGCGTCACGTCATCCCAGCGGGGGGCAATCTTATGCAACGCGGTCGCCGCGGCGATCCAGGCCAGGATCACCAGCAGCCAATGACGTGAAACGAATCCGCCCAGACGATGAAACATCCCCTTGATGGTATCGCCCGCACGGCAATGTTGCCAAGTGGCGGGCGACTAAATCCACCATTGGAGGGGTTAACCGCTAAGCAGGCGTCATGCCCGCCCGAATCGCGATGGATTTTGGCTAATTGGCCGAAAAGTCGATTCGCGAGCGGCGCGGCGCCGGTCGACTTGGCCGAGCGACCTTGGTGCGCAACAGGAGCCGTACCCAAACGCACGTTTCGCCATCGTCATCGTGTTGCACATCGAACTGCCGCTGGATGACACGTCCCAAGAGCTTCCGGCGTCTGCCCGTTGTCGGCGAAGCAATGGCGCAACAAACCGTGTCGCCAACGAGCGGAACGGGGCGCCCTTGCCAGCCAGTATATACGGCCTGGCCAACGGTGTTGCCGAGATCGTCGCAGAACTCGACGAACACACCGGAAGTCATCGCCGTTTTCAATTCATCGTCCATGATTTTATTCTCCCGAGTCGCGTCCTATTCCCACGCCCCACGCTTCGTCAAGCGACGAGCATAACCTACACTCTTCACGCTGGAAAGCCTAACCTGCTTTGGCGCCGCGATCCCGGTTCATTCTGCAGGCAGTATTCGTCAAACTTCTAATGGCGGCGGTCGGACCCTTCCATGTCGAAAACGTAAATCGTCCAACCCAGCACGGCCTTTGGCCGGCGCTGGCGGAATTCGCGGTAGGCGTCCGGATTGTCGAGCCAATAGGTCGGGTCGCCGTTGACGATGTACGTCAGTCCCCAGAGGAAGTTGGCGCTGATCGCCACGTGGCGATGCGCTGGGGCTTGGCCGGGGAGCAACGGGGTGTAGCGTACACCGTACACTTCGGGTCGAACGCGGCCGAAGTAGGCGAGATCGATCTCTTCAATCCCCTCGGTCTCCATGTAGCGGCGTAGCGTGATCAGATCCTGTCCCCAGTCAAGATTCGAGTCGAGCAGGTAATTGTGCCCCTTCGTTGGGCCGCCGCTGGCGAGGTTGAAGTAGGCCAGGTAGTTCGGCCATGTCCAGAGCGAGACGGCCACCATTGCGATCGCGCCGACCACGATCGCCCAGGCGGTGTGGCTTGCAGAACGTAATTCATTTCGATTGGGTCGTTGAGACTTAGCGGATGAGGAAGATGGAATGAACTCCGTCTCAGTTTCGCCTCCCGCTCGCCTTATCAGACGGCTGATGCCAACCGCCATGAGCGGCTCGAGGAATAGCACGTAGCGCACGCCGATGTTCTTATGCCGTGCGAGCGAGAAAAAGACAAACAACGCTGCCGCCGTTATGAGCCAGATCGCGTCGCGACGATCGAGATGGCGGACGCCACGCAGCGACAATAGCAGGAGCAATAGCACGGGGAGCGGCGTTTTGACAAGCAGTGCGATGAAGTAGTACTGGTAAAACCCCGTCTTATTGAACTCGCCGAACAGATAGGAAGTGTAACCCTCTTCGGCCCACTGTGAATCAATTCCCAGAAAGAAATAATAAGGTAGAGGCACGGGTAACCAGCCGGGCAGCCACGCTTGTAGCAAACGAAGCTGACGACTCAAAAGCGAGTATTGGCCTAAAGGCATCATCGTGCCGCCTCCAAGATAGCCGAGATGGATGACCAGCACGCCGACAACCAGCGCGGCGAACAAAGTAAACCATGTAACTCGCCAAGACGCCTTATAATCGCGTCGCCCTGGGTGCCTCCGGTCGACCAATTGGACGGCCAGCGTGATGGCAGGAAAGATCATGAACAACAAAAGTCCCGTGAGCTTGCACAAGGCGGCCAGGCCGAGCGTCAAACCCAGGACGGCAGCCGTGCTCCATCGAGGCCGACGTAGAAAGGTGTCGAACGCCCAGAGCGCAGTGATGGTAGCACAGGCCAGGTAGATGTCGGGCGTGACTAATGGACCGTGGGCAAGCATGTTTGGTGACAGGCTAGTGAATGTTGCGGCGACCAGCCCGGCGGTCGGACCATAGAGGCTGCGGGCATAGCCATAGGCTAGTCCGCACGTGGCCATCAAGCAGGCCAGTGAGACCAGCCGACCGAGCAGAAAATAGCCGTGATAGTTCAACGCGTTTTCTCGCATGAATTGTCCGCCGCATTGCCACGAGCTCGTGTAGCCGGAGACGGGCGCCGGGTCGAGTTGAGCCGACGTGGTCAACAGCGGCAGAGCCGCGAGCAGGCTGGGCAAAACGGGAACACCCGTGGCCATGTGCAAATCGCCGGTTCGCAAGATCGCCAAACCGTGCGGCAGCGCCTGGAACTCGTCGACCGTCACCGATTTCTGCGCCGAGGAGCCCGCGGCCAGGGCAAATGTCGTCAAAAGCAGGACGGCAAGGCAGCACTTTCCACGCTTGTTATGGGCCAGCGCGTCGAGCCGATTGGCCATCGATCGTTGGTCAATAGTCATTGCGTCGCCAACAAATGACAAAGAACCAATTACAATGGACTTCCTACCTGTGACCTACTAAACCGGCTCGCCATTCCAGCGTACGAAACCTTCCATTGCGAAGTACTCGGGCAGACCGAGGCGATTGTAGGCGTCGGCGGTATGCCGGTTGCGCTCCTCGGCCCTCTGCCAGAACTCGCGACTGTCGCTACCGGGAAACAACGCGGTGTCTTTCTGCGACTCGTGTCGGAAAATGGCATCTTTTTTGCGTTGCAAGTCGCGCGGACTGAGCGGTACGGCGATCTCAATCTCGTGTGGCGCCCACTCCTGCCAGGCCCCCCGGTACAGAAGTGCCTCGGGGCGCCGGCCGGTGGCCGCTTCCATCTCCTTGAGGGCGAGAAAGATCGCCTCGGCGCAGACTCGGTGCGTACCATGCGGGTCGGAAAGGTCTCCCGCGACGTAGACCTGCTGTGGGTCGACGCGTTCGATCAGCTCGCGAATGATCCGAACGTCGTCGTCGCCGACCGGGTTCTTGGCGATCGTTCCCGTGCGATAGAAAGGGAGGTCGAGAAAGTGCAGGTGCTCCTCGCGACAGCCGCAGACCACAGCTCCCGCCTTGGCCTCGCTCCAACGGATGAGGGCCTTGATGGCCAGTACCGTTTCGCAGTCGGCCTCGCCGGCGCACTTGTGCGCCAGCGCCTGGTGTACCTGCCGCTCGACGGCAAGCGACTTCTCCTGGTCAATGCCGAAACGGCGGTTGAATTCGGCCACGAAGTCGGCCACCTGCTGGGCGTCATGGTCGAACACGGCGATGTTGCCGCTGGTCATGTAGGCCACATGCACTTCATGCTGGTCCTCGACCAGTCGAATCAACGTGCCGCCCATGCTGATGACGTCGTCGTCGGGGTGCGGACTAAAGCAGATGATCCGCTTCGGATCGCGCCCGCCCGGATGGTAGTCGATCGTATCCATCATCCATCGAAAAACGCGATGCGCCACCTTTGGGGCCGGACCGTGGTGCCGAAGCAGTTGATGCAGGTTGTGTTCGCGCAGGTCCTGGTCGTCGAGCTTCAAAAGCGCCTTCCGGGTCACCTCCGAAAGCCATAGCACGGCGCGCTTGAGTAGAGCGTCGGTCCACTCGACGTTTCCTAGCACCCAGGGCGTGGCGACTCCGGTCAATTGGCCCGCGGCCGCTGTGTCGAGCAGAAACGTGGTTGCGGCGTGGTCGCGCAGGAAACTGGCAGGCACGCGGTCGCTCAGCGGGCCTTCGACCGCGTCGCGAATGATCGACGCCTTGTGCTCGCCCAGGGCGATGAGGATGATCCGCCGGGCTTCGAAGATCGTGCCCAGCCCCATCGTGATGGCATGCTGTGGGACGTTCTCTTCGCTGAAAAAGTCGCTGGCGGCATCCTTGCGGGTAATCGGGTCGAGCGTCGCCAGCCGGGTGCGGCTGTTGCGCACGCTGAAAGGCTCGTTGAAACCAACGTGCCCGTTGCGGCCGATCCCCAGCAGCAGCAGGTCGAGCCCACCCGCCCGCTCGATTTCGTCTTCGTAGCGGCGGCAATGGTCGTCAAGCTCGTCGGCGGCCACGGTGCCGTCGGGAATGTGAACCTGTTTGGCGGGAATGTTCACGTGGTCAAAAAAATGCTCGCGCATCCAGCGGTGGTAGCTTTGCAACTGGCCTGGCTGGAGGCCGTAGTACTCGTCGAGGTTGAAGGTGACCACGCCCGAGAAGTCGAGCCCTTCGTCGCGGTGCATGCGAATCAGCTCGCGGTAGACGCCAAGGGGCGTCGATCCGGTCGGAAGGCCTAGCACGGCGTGTTGGCTGAAGGCATTGCGTTCGCGAATTACGCTTGCGATCGACTCGGCCACGTGACGTGACAGGTCGCGATTGTTATCGAAAATGTAGCAGGGGATCTGGGTGCCCGCCACGCGCCGGGCGGGCGGCGCGCCGGTGGCCATAGCAGTGGTTCGCATGAGGGAGGAAAGGTAGGTGGAAGTCAAACGGAGAAGGTGGAAATTGGCGAATGGGCCAAAGTAGCACTCTTAGTGAGTATGACGCATTCGAGGGAGAAATTCCACCGGCCAACCGCCGGGGGCCGGGGCGCCCACGGTTGGAGAACATGGGCTCTCGGCGAACCGATCCCCGGCCACTCGGCATGCGAATTTGGACTGCCAAATGGATTCTATGGCGTGTCCAGTCCGCCGGACAACTGGCTTGATGCGAAGAAATGGTTTTGATCGCGGCCCAAGGGCGGATACACTGGCCTTGCGTCGGCAGATTACGATGGGGCGAAATTCTCAACTTTGGATTCCGGAAAAAGACATGCCGAACCATCACAGTTTGACCACTTGCACCCTGCTTTTGCTGATCTCCACGGCCACGACGGCCCGCCAACTGGCCGCAGCCGACAATCAACTTACGGACGACGAAAAGAAGGCGGGCTGGATGCTATTGTTCGACGGCAAGTCGCTGGCCGGCTGGATGACGAGCAGCCAGGAGCCCAGCAAGACCGAGGTCGAAGAAGGGGCCTTGAATCCGCACAAATGCGGTGGATACATGTTGATCCACGAGAAGACCTGGGAGAATTTTCAGCTTGCGCTCGACTTCAAGCTGAGCAAAGGGTGTAACAGCGGGATCTTCATCCGCACGTTTCCCCTTAAGCCACGTCCCGGCAAAGACGTTGGTTTCAATGGTATCGAAGTCGCGTTGGACGACACGACCGGAACCGGCTTCCACGACACAGGTGCGATCTACGATCTGGTCGAGCCTAAGCGCAACGCGATGAAGCCCGTTGGCGAGTGGAACCATGCTGTTATTACCTGCGAAAAGAACTGGATCACGATCGAGCTCAACGGCGAGGAGGTGACGAAGATGGATTTAGACCAATTCGCCGAGCCGAACCGTCGACCCGATGGCAGCCAGCACAAATTCGATGTTGCCTACAAGGACCATCCCCGCCGCGGATATATCGGTCTGCAAGATCATGGCAGCCCCTGCTGGTTCAAGAACATCAAGCTGAAGGAAATAAAGTAGTTGGAGCGAGACTCTCCACTCAGTGTGGCGATCGCCGCCAATCCGTTTAGCGGACGCAAGCAGAATCGCCAGCGTGTCGAGGCGCTGGCGACGGCACTGCAAGAGGCGGGGCTGGAGCCAAAGTTGATGTGGGGCCGCGACGAACTGGCCGACACGGCGGCCCATCCGGGTTTCACAAGTGAATTCCGCGCGATCGTGGCGGCCGGCGGCGACGGCACGCTCAACCGCGTAATCAACTACCAAATCGCTCTGCCCCTGGTGATGTTTCCCTTGGGCAACCAGAACCTCTTTGCTCGGCAATTCGGTTATGACGATGACCCGGCGGTCATGGCCCGCACGATTGCCGCCGGAAAAACGCGAACGATCGATCTGGGGCGCGCTGCGGGGCAACTATTCAGCATCGTCGCTAGTGCGGGCTTCGACGGCGACGCAGCCCATCGCCTTGCCCGTTGGCGCGAGCGACACGACCGGCTCAAACGCGTCAGTAGCCTGAGCTACACCCTGCCGATCATCTCCTCGGCCTGTTGTTACCGCTATCCGCTGATCGACGTCGAGGCGGATGGGCGGCGGGTGCGCGGCGCCCTGGTGATGGTCTTCAACCTGCCACGATACGCCGCCAATCTGCCGTTGGCGACCGACGCCCTAGCCGACGATGGCTTACTCGATTGGCTGGTGTTCGAAAAGCCCAGCAGTCTGCGACTCGCGGGCTATGCCCTTTCGGTCTGGCTCGATCGGCACCGCCGTCGCGGCGACGTGTTTCACGGCCGTGCTCGGCGGATCGAGTTGTCGTGCCAGGAGCCCGTGCCCTTGGAAATCGACGGCGAAGCCGCCGGTTTTGCACCCTTATCGATCGAAGTCGTGCCCGCCGCGCTCAGAGTGATCGTGCCGTAAGCGTGGGCATCGTCGACGGCCCCTCGGTAACCTTTCCCACTTTACAACGTCGGCCCGATGCTCCAGGGAGCGAACTCCTCTTCACCTATGCCGAGCAGCTCACTCTTGGTTTTCTTGCCGCTGGCCACTTCGAGCACCATCTCGAAAATCTGTCGGCCGACTTCCTCCAACGGCGTGCCTTCGAGGATCGTGCCGGCGTTGATATCCATGTCGTCGATCATCCGCTCATACATTGGCGTGTTCGTAGCGATCTTGATTGAAGGGGTTGGCTTGCAGCCGAAGCAACTCCCTCGGCCCGTGGTGAAGGCCATCACGTTGGCGCCGCTGGCGACCAACCCGGTCACGCTCGCCGGATCGAAGCCGGGCGAATCCATGAAGACGAATCCCTTGGCGGTGATCGGTTCACCGTAGAGGTACACGCCGGCCAGCGCGGTCGAACCCCCCTTGGCCACCGCGCCCAGCGATTTCTCGTAGATCGTCGTCAGCCCGCCATCTTTGTTCCCAGGCGAAGGATTGTTGTTCAGTTCGACGCCGAACATGGCCGCGTAGTGTTCCCACCAGCGGATGCGATCGACCAGCTTTTCGCCGATAGCGCGTGTGCGGGCCCGGCGAGTCAGCAAATGCTCAGCGCCGTAGACTTCGGAGGTTTCGGCCAGGATCGTAGTGCCGCCCGCGGCGACGAGCAGATCGCTGGCGACGCCCAGTGCGGGGTTCGCGGTGATGCCCGAATTGCCGTCGGAACCGCCGCAATTCAGTCCCAGCAGAATCTCACTGGCGGGGATCGGCACGCGGCGAACGTCGTTGACGGCTGGCAGCATGCTCATGATCTGCAGGTGCGCGGCCTCGATCGTTTTGGCCGTGCCGCCGCAGTCTTGCATGCTCAAGATGGGCGGTAGTTTGCGGGCCGTGCCGTTGATTTGCACCAGCCCGGAGTTTTCGACCAGGTACGGCATGGCGGCCGTTTCGCAACCTAGCCCGATCAACAAGTAGCCGCCGACGTTGGGGTGCCTGGCGAAGCCGGCCAGCACGCGGTTGAGCTGCTGGTGGTCTTCGCCACCGTATTGCAAGCCGCAACCGCCTTTGTGCGTTAGCGGAAGTATTCCATCCACGTTGGGGAATTTCGCGAGCAGCGATTTGTCGAACCGCTGGGACACGTACTTGCTGACCGAGGCCGAGCAATTCACGGTCGATATCACCGCCAGGTAGTTGCGCGTGCCTGCCTTGCCGTCGGCGCGGCGATAACCTTGAAACGTACGGCCTTCGATCGGCGACGGGGCGGGTGGCACCTCGGTGGCGTATTCGTAATCGCGCGTGAAGCTGCCGGCCTCGATATTATGGGTGTGAATCCAGTCGCCCGGCTCGATTGCTTCCGTGGCGAATCCGATCGTCTGACCGTAACGGAGCACGCGATCGCCCTTGCGGATTTCTCCCAACGCGATCTTATGACCCATCCGCACCGCTCCGCTCAGTGTCACCGTGGCGCCGCCGGCTGAGACCTGCGTCGCTTGGGGCAAGTTGCGGATCGCCACGCAGACGTTGTCGTCCGGGTGCAGGTGGACTACGTCGGTCGTCGGCGAAGCAGTGGCGGGCATGCGTTGCGTCCTGGGTGGGAAAGGCGAGAATGATCAGCGAATCGATGCGCTGCAATACGCAGAATACCGCGAACGCGCCGGACGTGCAATTGAACGGTCTGTTGGGAAATGTACCCGAATCCGCCGGAATTCGGGGTAGCGGTGCCGCTTTCCGGGGTCTCGCGCCCGCGCCCCTGTGATCTAGACATATTTTAGATGAACTGGGCTGAAAGCGAGTCGATCCATCGAGCCCGTGGTGGTTCGTGTCATCTTCGAGAACTTTGCGAGTCGCTTTTCACAGTGGTAGACTGACCAACGTGTAACGCAGGCCGAGCGAGTGCCGCGCTATCCCAACTCTACGATCCGATTGGTGTCATCGAGCAGGTGCATCGGACGGCCGCTGGGATGAAGGTACGTTGAGTGGTCGGGGTCGATGCCCAGGAAGCGATAGAGTGTGGCAAAGACGTTTTGCGGGTTGTACGCCTTGTTGACGGGCTGCTCGCCGCGTTCGTCGGTCTTGCCGATGACCTGTCCGGTGCGGAACCCGCCGCCGGCAAACAGGGCGAAACCGGCGCGCGGCCAGTGGTCGCGCCCGCCGGCGAAGTTGATGCGCGGCGTGCGGCCGAACTCGCCCCAGATCACCACGGCCACGTCCTTGTCGAGCCCGCGTTGGTGCAGGTCGGTGATCAAAGCATAAATCGAGTGGTCGTACACCGGAAGCTTCTCCCTCAACCGCTGGAAAAGATTGCCCTCCGGCGATGCCGCGTTGACCTTGCCGTGGTCGTCCCAGCCCCCTTCGGCCAGCGTCACGATCGGAACTCCCGCTTCCACCAGTCGCCGGGCAAGCAAAAACCGTGAGGCGTGCCAGGTGTGGCCGGACTGGTACGACCACTGGAACCGATGATCGGGACCGTAGAGCGCACGCACCTCGGGTGGCTCCTGAGTGATGTCGAAGGCGTCGCGCACACCGGGCGACGTCAGCATGTCGAAGGCCCTGGCGGAGTAGTAGTCGACGGCCTCCATCTCCCCCGTGGCATCCGCTTCGCGGCGCAGTTGATCGAAGGCGCCACGCAAGGCCTGGCGGTCGCCGAGCCGATCCAGGCCGATTCCCGCCTTCAGTTCCAAGTTTCCGAGGTCCTCTCCCGTGGGCTCGAAGGGGGCGTGGACGGGTCCCAGGTACAGTGGCACTTCCGAGTTTGCGACGGTGTAATGGTCGCTCAGCCCCATGCTGATGTACTTGGGCAGGAGAGAACGCGAGCTGCGCAGTTTGCTGACCACCGATCCGAAGGCGGGGCGCATCGGAGGTGACAGAAACGGCGCATTCGGACCGGCGGGAAAGCCCGTGAAGACCTCGTGCATCTGGTGGTCGGGCTGTGTGAATTTCAGATTGCGGACCACGGCCAGCTTGTCGGCAATCGTCGCCTGCAAGGGCATGTGTTCGCAGATATCGAGCCCCGGAACGTTCGTGTGGATTGGCTCGAACTCGCCGCGGAACTCGGCGGCGGCGTTCGGCTTCATGTCGTACATATCAAGATGGCTGGGGCCGCCCGGCAGACAGACGAGGATCACCGATTTCGCCGGTGTCGAGGAAACCGCGGCCTGCCCGCGCAGCCGGAGCAGGTCGGCAAGCCCCAGGCCCGGCAGACCCACGGCGCCGATTTTGAGAAAACCACGTCGGCTCACGCCGCAAGATTCGGACGTAGTTGGCATGGTGTTCAACCTTGTCAGGCCCTCGATCGCCCCCAACGCGACGACGCACGGGATTAGAACAAGGCGGGGCAAAATCATCTTACCGCTCAGGCGGGTCGATGAAAATATAAATCGCAACGGGCAATGAGACATTCACGGTGGCTGGGGCGGAGCTTCAGCGATGTCCCGGTCGCTATCTGGCCGGGGGCATCGCTGAAGCTCTGCCGCCAGCCACCACGTCTTCCTTACAAAAGTCGCATTTTCGGCCGCCCGGAAAATAGAAAAGCCCTGAGGGAGCTCGTCCCCCAGGGCACGCCTCGTCACCGTCCGCCATGACGGCGAGTTCCAGTTTGTCGGTGGTTCGCTGGGCTCCGGTGCATCACTCGTGCTCTGCCCCAGGCACCACGCTGACTCTCCCTTACCGGACCGCTTCGTTGAGCATCCGGGTGTTGGGCACGCTGTGCCGGTTCAAAAGGCCGTCTTCCTCGGTCTCGATGACCGTGGCCACGGGGCCGACCTCGCGAACCGTCCCTTGCATGCCGGCCACCGCTACATGGTCGCCCGCGTGCAGCCGTTGCCGGGTGTAGTAGCCCGCCAGAATGCCGCCCATGACCTCGCGGCCACCGAGTCCAAACGCCAGGCCGAAGCCGAGGGCCAGGCCACCGAAGGCGATCAGGATCAGTTCCTTCAACAGACCGAACTCGATGTGCAACTGGTCGAAGGCCCCGATGAAGGTCATCAGCGCCAGCACATAGTAGACGCCGTTGGCCAGGTTCTCGGCATAGGCAATGCCGACCCGGTCGGCGCTAGTGGCGACCACCCCTCGCAGGAATCCGGCGACCAGCAGCCCGACGACGACCACCACCGTGGCAACCAGCAGGTTCGGGATGTAGGCCACGATTTTCTCCATCGCGGCGGAGACGGTCGGCAATCCAAGGATGTTGAACGCGGCGGCGACAAACACGCACATCGTGAGCCAGAACACGAGCTGGCCGACGATGGTCGGCACCGAACGATTGATGCCGACTTGCTTCATCGAAGTGGCCAGACCGCTACGTTCGGCGGCCTTGTCGAGACCCAGCGATTGGCTCAGCGTGGCGATGAATTTCTCGAACACGCGGGCCAAGAAATAACCAACGACCAGTACGACGAGCATACCCACCAGGTTGGGCAACAGGTTGATGATCTGGCCGAAGGCGTTGTTGAAGCTGGTTCGCAATGCTTCTTGCCAGGTGTTGAACTGCAGATTGACGGTTTCCATGAGAGTCTCCTAGAAATCAGGTTTGGTCATTTCGTGAACGGGTCGGGAAACGTCCCGACCAGGTGAACAGCAACAATCCGCACACGGCCTGGACCATGTGGGCCAGGGCATATGGCAAGACCCCGAACACCAATTCGGCGACCTGGCCCCACAACAAACGGTCGTTCAGCCGGTGGTGCACTTCCCGGTCGAATTCGGCCGGCAGCGGCGGAACGTCGGTCGCGGACAAGGTTTCCCAGAGGTCTTGCATGGTTCGTGTCTCCACTAGCTCTGTTGCCGGCGGTGAGCCGCGAGTCACATGACATCGCCGAATTCGCGCTGAATTTTTTCGCGGGCTCGGCTGACCCGCATCTTGCAGGCGCTCAGTGAGAGGCCAAAAATCTCGGCCAGCTCCTCGAAACTGTAGTTTTCCGCGTATTTGAGGATCACCAACGCCCGGTCTTCCTCACTGAGCGTGGCCAGCATCCGCGCCAGGTCGAGCGAAAGCCCCGGCTGCGCTGCGGGGGTTTGGCGCTCTTGTGAGGCGATCGTCGCCTCGCCGGCGGTGTCTTCGTGCCGGCGGCGCCGGCCGCGTCCGCGGCGCAGGGTGAGACACGTCCGCACGGCCACGCCATGCACCCAGGTCGAGTACTTCGAGCGACCGTCGAACTTGGCACGGTTCAGGAACAACCGCACGAAGACTTCTTGGGCCGCGTCCTGCGCGTCGTCGGCATGCCCCATGAGGCGGTGGCATATTCGCCAGACACGTTCGCGGAAACGCCCGACAAGCGCAACGAAAGCGGGACCATCGGAACCCTCGCGGGCAGCTTCCGCGGCCAATTCCTCGTCGGATCTCTCGATGAGTTCCAAGGCCGTGTCCACACCTGTGAGCCCTGTCGATCGACTACCGCCGATGATTCACCAGTCCTCCCTGGCACGAACCGCGCAACTCGCCCTCGCTATAAGCTTAGTTGCCGCTAGGCACTGCGGCGGTCACAACGCAAATTCAAAGCGAAGTTCGGCGCCGGGCGCAATCGCTTGAAGATCAAGGGCTTAGAGCGGTTGACAGTGGTGTCGGGCGAAGGGAGGGCCGCTGTTCTCGGCATACCCCGTACAACCGACAAAACCAATGACCAATGACGAGGGACAAATGACACGACTCATGAGCTAGAGTTCATCGTACCGCATCGCGGGGTTTTTGCCCGCGCCGCGGCGCGCGTTTCGCAATTTCAAGTCACGGGAGTCGCCGCCATGGCCGATTCGATGGCCCGCAAGCTGAACCTGCTGATCCTCGACGACGACCCAAGCATCGTGCGGCTGTTGACCCACGTGGTCGAGCGCAATCTTGCCGACAAAATGGTTGCTGTCGGTCTGACCGAACCGGCCGAGGCCCGCGATTGGCTGGAGAGAAATTGCTGCGACATCTTGATTTCCGACTTGGAAATGCCAGGTACCGACGGCTTGGAGATGCTGCGGTTTGCCAAGCGGCAAAATGCCTGGACACAAGTGATCTTCGTCACGGCCCATTCGACCTGGGACCGGGTCGCCGAGGCGGTGGAATTTGGCGCCAGCGACTACCTGCTCAAGCCCGTCGACACGCGCGACCTGATCGCATTGTTAAGCCAGCAATATGTTCGCTGCGTCCGTTGGCAAACGGCCGTGCTCGGCACGCTCGAAGCCGTCGCCACGCAGTGGTAACGCCCCCTCAGTGCATCAACCCTCCCAGCAGCCGCACCGACACCACGATCACCACGACCCCTGCCACGTCGAGCAAGAACCCGTAGCGAATCATCCGCGTGAGCGGGATGTAGCCTGAACCGTAGACGATCGCGTTGCAGGGGGTCGAGACGGGCAGCATGAATCCAAGGCTCGCGCCCAACGTGGCGCCCAGGGCCGGCTCCAAGGGATCGAGGCCGGCGCCGCGGGCTATGGCGATGGCCATCGGAACGACGATCGTCGCCGAGGCCGTATTGCTGGTCAACTCCGAAACGAGCACTGCCGCCAGCGTGGTGGTCGCCAACAGGGTCAGTGTGCCGGTTTCGCGCGGCAGCCACGAGGCGATGCCGTCGCCCATCGCGCTGGCCAGGCCCGTCTGGTCGGAGAGCACGCCCAGCGCGAAGCCGCCGCCGTAGAGCAGCACCACTCCCCAGTCGATTTCAGCCGCTTCCCGCCAGGTAATGGCTTTGCCTTCGCGGTCGCCCGGCAGCACGAACAACAGCGCCGCTCCCAACAGAGCCGCGACCGCCTCGGGTATGCTGCGGTTGATCGTCTTGTAAAGCGGGCTGTCGCCCCCGGCCGCCAGCGCGATCACACCGGGCACGACCCAGAGCACGATCGTCACCAGGAAGGCCGCCAGCGTCGAGACCTGTCCGGCGGTCCAAGCGCCAAGGCGCTGGCGTTCGCGGGCGAGCATCTCATGGCTGCCGGCGATCTCGCGCACGCCCGCCGGGCAAAGGTAGTTCAGGTAGACGAATAGGTAAAGGAACAGCACGACGACCACCGGCACGCCGAGGAACATCCATTCGACGAAGGGAATCTCGACGCCGAGCGAATCGCGGATGTGGCCCAGACCGATCAGGTTGGGCGGCGTGCCGATCGGAGTGGCCAGCCCGCCGATCGACGCGGCGAACGACGTCATCAGCATCAAGCCCGTGGCGTAACGGCGGCTGACGGCCGGCCCGCCCGCGCGCTCGTGATCGAACAGGAAACCGAGGATCGACATGCCGATCGCAAACATCATGGCCGTGGTGGCGGTATTCGAAATCCAGGCCGAGATGAAGGCGGTCACGGCGCCGAATGCGAACAGCACGCGGCCGGGCCGCGCACCGACTGCGCGCGATGAGAGCACGCCGAACGCCAGACGCCGGTCGAGCCCGTGCAGGAAGATGGCGCGGGCGAGGATGAATGAGCCGATGAACAAGAACATGATCGGGTCGGCGAAAGGTGCGAATACCGCCTTGGCCGGCGCCACGCGCAATACGACGCATGCCGCCGCGCCGGTTAGCGCCGTGACCGGCATCGGCAGCGCTTCGGTGATCCAAAGCACGACCACGGCGGCCATCACCGCGGCAAGATGGTGGCCTTCGATCGAGAGCGAGGGGAACTCGCGCCACCAGACATAGGCGAACACCGCCGGCGCCAGCACCAATCCCAGCCGCCGGCGCACTTGTTCGAACCGCAGTTCCAACGGACTGAGCTGTTCGATTTCAAGGTTCACTGATATTCGCGGATCGGTATGGCGGTGGCGTAGGTGCGGGTTGGTCCGCAGCACACGATACGCGACCACGGCCACAGGGGCAACCGCGTGTCATTGACGATAAGCGGTCACAACGCCGAATCGAACACCGCGGGCTATCGCGATGCCGCATGAGCTGCTGGCTGCCGTTGCGGCAGCGTGCAGGTCACTTGCGTGCCATGAGGCTCGACGTCCTCGATCGAGAGTTTCGCGCGGATCAGCTCGGCGCGGTAGCGCATGATCCGTAAGCCAGTGCCCGCCGATTCCTCCGCGGAGGCACCAATTCCGATGCCATCATCGACGATCTTGAGCGTCACCAGATCGCCATCGGATTCGAGGTTGACGTCGATTTGACAGGCGCGGCCATGTTTTACGGCGTTCGTCAGCGCCTCCTGAGTCATCCGGTAGAGGTGGGTCGCGGTTTGGTTTTCGGCGATGCTCACCGGTTCGTCGCAACGGAAGCTGCACTCAATGCCGTGCAATTCTCCGGTTCGAGATGTAAGCTCCGCCAAAGCCGCCATGAGACCCTCGGCGTCGACCTCGACCGGGACGAGTCCCCTGGAAAGTGAGCGGACGTTTTGCAAAGCCTGTTCGAGCCCATCCACAATCTTGGATGCAGCCTGGGCTTCGGGGAGCGACTGACGGCTCAACAGGCCAAACAGGCGTTGTGCCAGCATTGCCAGCCCTGTTAGTTCCTGACCTGTACCGTCGTGCAAATCCTGCCCAATGCGACGCTGTTCGCGGGCGGCGATCTCGAGCACCTCGCGCTGCAAGGTTTTCTGCTCGGTAACGTCGCGCGCGATCGCCGAAGCGCCGATCACCTTGCCCATTGCATCCTTGATGGGCGAGATGCTTAGCGAGACGTCAATCCGGCGACCGTCCTTTCGGACGCGGGTGGTTTCGAAGTGCTCGAGGTGCCGGTCGCGGCGCACGACTTCCAGGTGTTCCCAGACCTCGTCGACGCGTTCATTCGGGCAGAGCATCGTGATCGGTTGGCCGATGGCCTCCTTGGCGGTGTAGCCGTATAGCCTCTGCGCGGCGGAATTCCAACTGACGATCACGCCTTCGAGCGACTTGCTGACGATCGCGTCTTCCGACGACTGGACGATGGCGGCCAACCTTCGGGTCGCATCCTCGGCGCGCTGGCGATTGGCCAGGTCGCGGCGGAAAAGGTAAAAGGCCAGCCCAACCAGGCCGATCCCGGATAGGCTCCCAACCAGGTCGGTGACCGTCGTCATCCGGGCGCTTTCGCGAGATTCGGCCGACCGCATCGAATGCGCCTCATGTTCTTGCGTTTGCATTTCGCCCACAAGCTTGCGCATGTCGTTCATCAGTTGCCGGCCGTGGTTCGTGGAAACGGACTGCCTCGCCGCGTCGAAGCCGCCGGACTGCCGTGCGGCAATCGCACGCCCCAGCTCGTCGAACCGGTCGCCCACTCGATGGCGCAGTGCCGAAACCTTGCCGCGCTGCGCGACGTCGTCCGTCGTGAGCTGGCCGAGTTGGTCCAAGGTTTTCCAGGCCCGCGCCATCGCCCTCTCGTAGGGCTCCAGATAGGCCGCGTTGTCGGTAATCAAATAGCCCCGCTCGGCCGTCTCCGCCTCGGTGACCGTGGAAAGCACCGCCTCGAGCGTGGTCAACGTCTCCTGGGTATGGACCACGCGATGCTCGTTGCGCAGGAGCCGGCTGGTGTTCCACTCGGAAACGAGCGTGTTCACGACCAGTAACACGATGATCAGCCCCAAGCCGACGGTGGTGGCCTTCGGTAGAAACCGTAAGGGGAAGGCGCTCATGCTCAGTGACGCTCCAGCACCCATTGCACGGCATGCTTCGTCAGCTCCGTGCTGTTCTTCAGCTCGAGTTTGTCCTTGATGTGTTCACGGTGCGTCTCAACCGTCTTGGGACTAAGTTGCAATCGTGTCGCAATCTGGCGACTGGTCAGCCCATCGCCGAGGAGCTCAAAGACTTCCATTTCGCGGTCCGACAACCGTTCGATGGGAGACCGGTCGGTGTCGCCACCAGGCCGGACGGCACGCTTCAACATCCGCTGTGTCAGCCTTTGACTCAGGTAGAGACGGCCCTCGAGTACCGTCCGAACCGCCTGCACAATGGTGCGGCTGGCCTCGTGTTTGTGAACGTAGCCGGCGGCACCGGCGCGCAACGCCCGCTCGGCGAACAACGACTCCTCGTGCATCGACAGCACTAGCAGCTTCAAAGCAGCCCATTTTTCCTTGAGCTCCTTGATAAGTTCAATTCCGTTTCCGTCCTGGAGCGTCAGATCGATGATCGCCACATCGGGTGCGTTCAATTCAACAAGCTCGCGCGCTTCGGCCACCCCGGATGCCTCGCCGCAGATCTCAAAATCGGGTTGTGCGCTAATCAGCCCGATCAACCCTTCGCGAACCAAAGGGTGGTCGTCGACGATCAGGATTCGCACCTTGGTGGCGAAGGTACTCTTCGCCGGCTTGAGCGACATTCACGTGAACCCCGTGAACGGAAAGGACTACTCTTTGCATTGTACGCATTCAGTCTCTAGCCGGCCACTATACGCTGCCGAGGTGGGGGCGCGGCATAGGGAAAAACCTGATGCGCACATCGTCTCTTTCATTACGCGCTCGACAGCATTCGACCGCGCTATCGCGACGGTTCCTCCTCACCCAATGAACGGGTACGGGATGAGCTTCTGTTCGGTTTCGATCGCACATCCCGTTCAGCGCCGGGCGGATGTCTCTGGATGTGAATCCGGGTATGGTCCCTCGTGAACTTCCCGATTTTCGGGCGGGTACGAACCCGACGATAATTGCATGAGTCGCACCCATTGGAGAGGCACGATGGGCAAGCCTGAATGCCAAGAAATCAAGACCCTGCATCCAAAGAAGGAACCGAGCAATGCACATGCCTAGGAGCCAACCCGCGGCGACGGAAAAGCCCCAAAACGGCCTGGCAGGGCTCAAACACTGGCGCTACGATATCCGCGCCGGCCTGCTCGTATCGTTGATCTCGTTGCCGTTTTCCTTGGGTATTGCCGTCGCATCCGGCGCACCGCCCATCGCCGGGCTGATCTCAGCGATTATTGCCGGTCTGATATTCCCTTTCCTGGGCGGAGCGTTTGTGACCATCAGCGGGCCCGCCGCGGGCCTGGCGCCGATTCTGTTGGCGGCGATGATGGCACTCGGTGGCGGCGACCTGGCGAAAGGCTATCCGCTCCTGTTGGGGGTGATATGCATTGCGGGCTGCGTGCAGATCGTGCTTAGCTTGTTCAAGGCCGCCCGCTTTTGCGCGATTTTTCCTTCGTCGGTCATCGAGGGGATGCTGGCCGCGATCGGCCTGATGATCATCGTGAAGGAGATTCCGCACCTGACTGGACACACCTTTCACTCGCACGAGTTCTTCAGCATCCTGGCCGAAGTCCCCTCGGCGATCGGATTGATGAACCCGCAGGCAATCATGATCGGAGTCGTTTGCCTGGCCTTCATCTTCGCGCTCTCGGCAGCGAAAGCGACGTGGCTCAAGGTGCTGCCGCCACAGGTGCTCGCCGTCGTGCTCGGCACCGTGCTCGGGTTGTTCATCGGCATCGACGATGCATACCGCGTACACTTGCCCGAGAATCCACTTCAACGCGGACTCGTGCTGCCCGATTTTGCCGGACTTTTCGCCGATCAATCATTATGGCTGACTGCCATCGCCACAGTCGTCACCCTCACTTTGATCGACGGCATCGAATCGCTGGCCACGGTGATGGCCATCGACAAGATCGACCCCTTTCGGCGCAGGTCGAACCCGAACCGCATTCTGCTGGCGATGGGCATTTCGAACATCTGTTCGAGCATCTTGGGCGGCCTGACAATCATTCCGGGCGGCGTCAAGAGCACCGCTTGCATCGTGGCCGGTGGACGGACGCTGTGGGCCAACTTTTACAACGCGCTGTTCCTGCTGGTCTTTCTCTTTGTCGCTTGCAGCATGATCAACCTGATCCCCTTCGCGGCCCTGGCGGCGGTACTGATTTTCACCGGCTTCAAGCTTTGCAAACCGTCCGTCTGGAAACACGTGACCCACATCGGTCGCGAACAGTGCCTGGTGTTCTCGGTGACTGTTTTTTCAACGCTCGCGACCGACCTTCTCATCGGCATCGGCTGTGGAATCCTGGCTAAGCTCCTGGTCAACGTCTGGTTCGCCTCAAGCGTCACGCGACGCCGAGCGGCTACAACCGTCGCGGAGCCGGGTCGCTTTCCGGCGACTCTGTCACGATGGATCGAGGAATTCAGCAACCCGGTGACGTGTCATGAGCTAACCGGCGATTCCTATCATGTCTATTTCGGCAAACCGCTCGTCTGTTTCAACTCGCTCTATGTTCACCGGGAATTGTCGCACGTTCCGAGCGGGGCGACGACCGTGTACTTGCACCTGACGGAAGAGGTAACACTGGTCGACCACACGTCGTGCGACAAGCTGATCCACTATGCCGAGGAGCACAACGGCAACGGCGGCCCCCATGTCGAGATTGTCGGCATGGAAAGAATGTGGAGACGTTCCGACTTTGCGACCTGCATGAGACTGGGGCTGCCTAACGGCCTTCATGAGCCTGTGGCGTCGACGGCGTAATCCGCCGCCAAGGCTGCAACCACAACGACAACGCGACCCAACAATCCAATCCAAACTCTCCTCTGGAGCATCTCATGTCGACTTACATTCGAACCACGGTGAACTTCTGGCTCGGCCCGCCGCGCCCGCACACCCCGCCACGCCCGCACACCCCGCCGCGCGCCGACGTCGAAGAAGACGTGTGCTGGTTGTGCTTGATGCCTCACGACCCGCCGGGGGAAACGTGCGACGATGAAATCCTGCACCTGACACTGACCCATGACCCGGGCGATCTCGAGGACGCACCGGTCACTATCGCCGACGACGGCCGATGGGCGTGATTGTCGCGGGCCATTGATGTACATAACGAACATTATGCGGCCGCAAGCCGGCAAGGAGTTGTCGATGACATCCAGTGCTGTGCTTATTGCGCCTGGCAGTAGTGTCGCCCGTACGTCGGCTTCTCATCACTTCTCGGGCGGCTCCGACTTGCAGACGTTCGTCGAGGCACTCGACGCCTATCGGGGCCTGGTTCGCGGTTATGATCTGGAATCCTTCGTCGAAAACCTCAATGCCAACGATCGCGCCGACCGCATCCACGACTTGGAGTTGTTTGTCCAACGGATTGACGATGGTCATTGTGCGTGACCGTCACGAAGCCTACGGAACACTGCCCTAATCGTCAAAAATCTCCTGCGTCCGCGTCTTCTTCTCCTGTTCGGTCGTCTCCAGAACGCTGTTTTGCAGCTTGACGATCTCCTTCAATTGGTTCAAGACGTCGATGAAGTTTTCCCATTGAGACATCTGTTCCAGGATGCGCTGCATCTCGTCGACGATCTCCTGGTGCAGCTCGCGCGCCTCGACCAATGGCTCCGTCGCCCCGGCGGGGTCGCGCGCGACCGCTTCCAATGTGTTCCGCAGGTGAGTCATCGCGTCGCTGTGCAGATCGCGGATCGCGTTGATGACCTTGGTTTGCAATAGATCGCGGGCTTGCTGGCTGCCCAGCTCGTTGAGCGTCATCTCCTGGAGCGTCGCGTCGAGGCGGTTGGCGACTTGCCAAACCTGCCGGGCGACAAGCTGGTGCTTGCGGGCGACCCCAAAGGCCCGCTCGTCGTCAAGCGGTCCGCCGAGGACCTCAGTCTGTGAGCGGGCGGTCTCCAAGGCGACGGCGAACTTCGCCCGCTCAGCCCTCTGCCGCATCAGGATCTCGTAAAACAGCTCCTCGGGCGTGACCACCTGAAAGCTCAGCCAGCGCGACGAACCGGTCTGCGTGCCCTGGCTGCAATTATCGAGCGCCGTGCCGCGGAGTTTGACCAGCGTGCCGGCGGCGAATCCGTACTCGGCCAAGGCCACCTGGCGTTGAACGTCGAAATCGGTCAGTGGAGCGGCTTCGTCGGCCTGCGGCAATTCGATGGCGATTTCCCGCGTCGTGACTTCCGGTTTGCCCTCCTTAGGCACAGTCTGCTCCAAGTCGATGTCGAGCTTCGTGAGTCCGAGATCGTCGGCGGCATGTGCCGACAATGGAATCCGCGCCTGCGGTGTCACGCGACGGCCGACGCCGCTGGAACGCAACGCCACGCGAGGCGCGCGGTCGGTGAGAAGGCCAATCGTGATGAAATACGGCTTCGAAGCCAGCCCCCCTTGTTCGCCCACCAGCCGGATTTCGAGCGTTTGCGCCTCGGTCATCTTCCAACTCGCCGTGTAGTGGCGCTCGTCAACGCGAGTCAATTTGGGCGGTGTACCTGGCTTGGCCAGCAGCTCAGCGCCGATCAAAGGCGCGCTTGCCGTCAGCTTCAGTTCAAGCTCAGTGTCGGAGAGGAACAAGAGCTGTGAATCGGTGCCATCGTGCGTGACGGTCTCGCTTTCGCCAGCACCTGGTCGGTGGGCCGTGATCGAAAGGCTTTCGACGCCGGGCCGGTCGATCGGCTCGACTTCGATCGGACCGAACCAATCGTCGCCGCCGGTGATCGACAGCACCAAAGGCTCGACCACCTGAGGTACCTCGTAGCGGTAACGACCGTCGTGGAACTGACTGAAGCTCCCCTGCCGCGCTGGTCCCCCTGCCGCCTGGTATTGGACCGTGATCCTCTCGGGAAGGCTGCCTACCGGCACCAAGTGCGTGGGAACGACTAGCGCTTCGCCACGCCCGCCGAGCGTCCAATGGCCGGGCTCTCCGTCGAAGCTTGGGAAGGCGTCGACCTCAAGCGGAAGCGATTCGCCGCGTGCCACGAGCAGCTTGCCGTCGTCGCCCAAACCGACCATCGCCAGGTATGTGCGTTGGGGCCAGCGCTCGTTCGAGCCGGCCAGCCAGCGGCGGGCCCAGAGTGCCGCCATATCGGGGCGGAGATACACAAAAGCGCCGGCGGCCCCAACCGTAACCAACAGTAGCGCCAGCGCGCGGCGCAGCGTGCGGCCGTCGAAGGCCTGGTTCAGGTCGGTCTGGTCGAGCACACCGGCATGCTCCAGCACGGCGGCGCGGACCATACTGGGCGAAGCCAGCGCGTGGCCCTCCAGCAAGCTTGGAAGCTGCAACACGGCCGCCACGCGCTGGCCCACGCCCGGCACGCGGCGGTCGAGGATCGCGGCCAGGTCGAGGTCGTCGAGTTTCAGGCCCAAGGGCCTGGCCAGCCGCCGCCACGCCACGGCGAGAATCGCCGCCGCGGCCAGCGCCGCCAGGCTGATTCGCACCGGCAAGCTGAAGCGCAACAACCAATCGGCGGCCAGGCTCGTCGCGGCGAAAAGGAACACGGCACCGGCCGTCCAGGCCAAACCATCCAACAACAGACGGCCGCGGACGCGGCGCCGAACGCGGGCCAGACGGCCGCGGACGGCCTCGCGCGGAGGCCGAAGCGATTCGCGGATCGGGCGGAGATCGTAGGCAATGCTCATGGCGGGAATCCTTGGGATAGCAGCCGATATCAAGGCAGCCAATCTGATGCAGGTATTGAAACGGCGTGGTATTCGAGACCACGTCAGGCATTTCTGATCTCGTCGCGGAGTTCAGGCTCCGTCTGCTGGAAAGTGGCTACTCCATATTCGCCAAGTCGGTTGAGGAACTCAACTCGGGAAATGCCGGCCAGGCGCGCCGCGGCTCCGGACGACGACTTCTTTAGCTCAAACGGTTTCACCGCCGCCAGCATGCGCAACTCGGCACTCGCTTGGTCAGGTGATGCGGCCAGACTGGCCAGCGACTCGTCGGGAATCGTCATCGTGATTTCGGACATGATCGGCTCCACAACCAATGACAAATGACCAACGACCAATGACATCCTACGCCATCCGGTATTTCTTCCGCATCACCCATTCGACCGTCAGCAGCAACACGATCGCCAGGTACAAAAGCGGGGCGTCCCAGATCTCGTCACGGTGAACCAGAGGCTTGGAGATCAGCTTCGTGTGGAAGGCGCCCGCCACCTTGTCCTTTTCGGTCAGCGCGAAGACCTTGCCTTCGGGACCCGAGCGGCGGGCGACTTCTTCCAAGGTCGGGCGGTCGAGCGTGGGGTTGTCGCGCTCGGCGCGGGGTGGTTCGACGCCGAAACGGACCGTGGCCTTTCGCGTGGCGTCGTCGGGATCGGCCACGACGGCCGGCGCGACGTTGGCAATGTAGGCGCCGGCCTGTGGCGCGACGAACGTGGCCTCGAACTTGCCCGGCTCTTCAGGCACCGGCTCGAAGTCGAGCGGCAAGTCCGAATCGCCTCCCCACTCGACGCTGCCCCTCAGTTCGCTGACGGCCGACGTCGGGTCGGAGGCGTCGAGCACCTCGGCCCAAACGGTGACCTTGTCACCAACCCGGTAGCTGCTCTTGTCGATCGAGAGCTTGAACGGATCGCGGCCAAGCACCTTGCTGCGCCCGACACGGTCGATCAGCCTGGCCCAGAAGCCGTCGTAATACTCTTCGTGCAGGTAACGCCAGCGGTAGGTGCTGTCGAATCCGAGAAACACGGTCCTCCCGGGTCCATACAGTTGCGTGGCCATCAGCACGTGCCGGCCGAACTGGTTGCGCATCCGTGGATCGCCGTGGCGGGCAAGCACCGTCGCGCCGTTCTTGGCGCGGGTCACTGGGAAGTGCCAGAACATGCCCGGCAGGCTGGCCAGGATCTCGCGGTTGCGGCTCGACTCCGGAGCGAACTGGAAGATCGGATCGGCGCCGCCTTCAGGCGAAAGCTCCAGCGTCCAGGTATCGCGTGAGCTGAGCCGCACGTCGGCCGCCGACTGGTACAATCCGGGGTCGCGGACGATCGGCAGGAGCTTGAGCCACGAGTTTTCCGCGCCTCCGCTGCCTAGCAGTCCGCCATCGCCCGCTTCAGGGCTGAACAAACGCTGCGAGTTGAGCTCGCCCGCGATATAGATCAATCCTCCACCGGCCTTGCCGACGAACTGGGTGAGTAGCTCGGGCCAGGCCGGGCCGAGGTTTCGCATGTCGGGGTCGAAGAGAATCACGACGTCGAAATGGTCCAACTCCTTCTGGTTCGCGGGCAACCGCCGGATGGGGCGGTGGCCGATGTGTTCATAGCCCTGCTCCGCATTTTGCAGCCAGGAGGCAAATTCCAGGGCCGTGTCGCGCAGCAGGGCGTTGCGCATGAATTGCACCTCGGGCGAGGGATACCCGGCGATCAGGAGCACGCGGATTCCCTGACGCACGACGCGGATCGAAACCGTGTCGGTGTTGTCGTCTTCGTAAAGTTCCGGCCCGACGTCTCCGACCTTCGCGCGGTAGACGAACTTGCCGACCGCCTCGGGCGTGATCTTGAAGGTGACATTCTTGAGCACCGCGTCCTCGCCCAGCAGCACTTGCTCACGGCCGATCTCCTTCCACGATCCGTCGTCGACCTGTTGCTCGAGCGTGACGCTGGCGGTGGCGTCCTTCAGTCCCTGGGCCTCGATCAAGACGCCGATCTCCGCCGGGTCGCGGATGAACACTTCCTTGTCGGCGTTGATCCCGGCCAGTTTGACGTTGCGCGGCGGCTCGGGCGTGGCGGCGGCCAACACGACGATGGGAGTTTTCTGTTCGCCGGCCACCGCGGCCGCGTCGCGCGGATCGAGGCCGGAGTTCGAACGGCCGTCGGTCACCAGCAGAATTCCGGCCAGGTCCTGGCCGCGATGCGCCGCCAGGGCCCCCGCCAGCGCGTCGCCGATGCCGGTCGACGAGCCGCGCGCGGCCAGGTTGTCGAGCCCCGTCTCAGGCGCCTGCGGTGTGAGCTTGCCGTCGAATCCGTAAAGCGAAACGACGCGCCCGTCGCCGAGCTCGCTCATTAACTCGCCGACGACGCGCTGCGACAATTGCAGCCGGCTGAGTTTGCGCAAAGCCGCCACGTCCGGCACGCCGTCGGCAGTCATGAGGTCCAATCGTTGGGCCGCCTCTTGGGCTGTCGAGGCGTCGGAATACGGGTCGGCGAGCGACATGCTCTCGGAGGTGTCGACCAGCACCAGCAAGTGCGACGGAACCAATTCCGACTTCGTGAATTCAACGACCAACTCGAGCAGCATGAACGCCATGCAGACCACGATCGCCAGCCGCAGTCCGCTGAGCGCCACTCGCGCAAACCACGAGAGCGAGCGGCCTTCGAGACGATAGAGGTACCATATACCTGCGACCGCCACGACTCCGGCGGCCACCACCGCCACGGCCCACAGTCCTTCGGGCCTGGCCTGCACGTCCAGGCGCCACTGCGTGTCGGCACCGCTGACCCATTCGGGCGCGGCCTTGATACCGAGCAGCCAATTCAGGAAGTCATTGGTCATTGGTCAATGGTCATTGGTTGTGGGTCTGGCTCGTGGATCATTGGGCAGTGACTACTAGCTGGAAATCATTGGCGTAGTCTCAGGCCTGCTGGCACTAATGACAACTGACCAACGACCAATGACAAATGTCTCATCTCTGTCTCCCGGTCCAAGTCGCGAAGCACGACTCGACGAGCAAAAGGCCCAAGAGCGTCATCGCCAGTCGCCGCCAGATTTCCAGCCCGCGGACTGCGATCGGCGTATCGCCGTCGGACACGGCCGAGATCACCTCCGGCTCGAACCCGCCCCACAACGAACGCAGCTCGTCGCTCGAGATTCGCTGCAAGCTGCTTTCGATCCCATTGGGATTCACGGCGAAGAGTGCGGTCCGCGCCGTCGCAGCGGCCACTTGCCACGTGAGCTTGTAAAGCCCGGCCCGGCGCGTGTCGTCAAAAACCAACACTTGCTGGGCCGCGTTGACCGGGGCGCCAGTGTTCACCGTGGGGCCAGCATTCGCCGGGCGAGCCGACCCGCTGCGCGGGTACCCCGGCGTAAGCCCCTCGGTGGATGCGGGCCCCCCGTCTTCCTCGACGCGAACAGGCTGCGGCTTCTCGGCGTCGGGCACTTCGATGGCCGGCGGCGTCTCGCCGACACGCTCGTTGGCCGGTAGCGCCAACCGTAGCTCGTCACCGGCGGTCAGCGCGCGCGCTCCCTCGTCGGCGCGGGCAATCGCCTTGGCCGCCTCACGCACTCCCAGCACGTAACTCGGCTCGGTGGGCCAGTCGCTCCAGAGCTTGTCGGCCGTTACGGTCCAAAGCAAGACGGTACCCTGTCCGAACGTCTTTTCCAGTACGGCGGGAGCCGAGTCGGTGCTGTTCCAACGGGCCAAGACCCGCACGCTGGGCAGGGCGTCGCCGGCGGGGCGCGCCTGGTAGAACTTGCGGACTTTGATTGGTTCGAGCACCGTCGGGCTGACTTGTAGCAGACCGTCGAGTGGTCCGGGCACTCCCTCTTCGACCAGGATGCCTGAGAACTCTTCGTCGACCACGGTCTCCAACGGGGCGGGCAACAAACCCTCGCCGTCGCGATAGAGCAACTGGTTGTAGTTCGCCGGGTCGATCTGCTCGCCGACGAAGATCATTAAACCGGTGCCCGCCGCAACCCAGCGCCGCAGCTTGTCAGCTTGTTCGGGCGTGACGCTGGCCACGTTGCACAAGGCCACCATGTCGGGTTGGCCTGAGGGAAGTGTGGCCCATTCCGAATCGGTAACGACCTGCACGTGGAAAGCGTCGGCATCCCCTACGCCCAACGACAAAGCCAAACCGAGGAAATCGGCCTCTCCCGCCAATGGCTCACTCGACGGCTCGCCGTCAACCAGGAGCAGGTCGACTTGCTCCCGCACCTGGCACACGCCCCAACGGTGGTTGTCGGCCGGCAGCTCGTCAGCCGGCAGCTCGAATTCGACGTGGTGCGGACCCGCCTCCTGGAACGTCGAAGTCAGAGGCACGCGCACCGTCTCGCTCGCCCCAATGGCCGGCAGCCGGACGACGGTGGGCTTGGCATCCACCGACCATTGGGCGTCGATTTCGGCCAGCTCGTGGTCGGTGTCGTTGCGCACGACCGCTTCCCAGCGGACTGGGTTGGAGATCAACGCCAATCGGTCGATTTGTTTGAGCTCAACCAGGGCCGCGTTGTTGGTTTTCTGGCTGCCGACGTCGAAAATCCGCATCCGAATTTGCTTGGTGACCCAGCGATTCCCCAGTTTGCGCACCGCGTCGTCCCATCCGGCGCGACGCAGGTCGGTGATCAGGGTTAATTCCTGCATTGGGTAGGCGCCCGTCTCGATCAGCTCTTCAACTGCGGCGAAGACCGGCTCCCAGGCAATGTGCGTATCGGAAGGATGTGCGCCGGCGATGAGCTGCGTGATTTCGTCCGGGTTTTCCAGTTCGACCTCGCGAACCAACGGAGCTTCGGGGCGCGAGGCCAGGACCAGCGTAAAACGGTCCTTGGGGCCGATCGTTTCAATCACTTTGGCCGCCACCTCCTTGCCCCGTTCCCAGGCCGAACGGCCGCCGTCGTGGTAGTCCATGCTCAGCGAATCGTCAATCAACACGATCTGGCTCGTTCGGCTGTTGCCCCCCAGCCAGTTCCCCAATCCCTCGGCGTGCATCACCGGCCGGGCGACGAGAAAGAACAGGAGCAGGATCGCGAAGGTCCGCAACAGCAACAGCAACAGTTGCTCCAGACGAATGCGCCGCCGATTGCGCTGGATCGAGAGCTTGAGGTAGTGCATCGGCGCCCAGTCGATGCGGCGAAACCGCCGGCGAAACAGCAGATGGATGATAATCGGGATACTGGCCAGCGCGAGCCCCCACAACGCCGCCGAATTGAGAAAGGAGACGTCAATCGGCATGGGTCACCCCTTCCTGTTCCGCAACGCCAACTGCCTGAAAAGACGCCATCGGCTTGCCCGCGACCCACGGCGCGGGTCCCCCGGTCTCACGCTGGCCGCTAGAAATAGCCCGCCCCTCCTGTTTCTTTTTCTTTCCACCAATACCCGCCGTCCCACTCGCCGCCGAAGGCAGCGAGTGTGACGGCGGAGAAAGATGAATGGTGGAGGCGAGTTGTTTTTAGCAGCCAACGTCATGGACCACCGGGCAAGCCGGTGGCATAGCGGCGACGACGCAGAAGCGGAACACGAATGGAATAACCCACACACCTGAAGGGGACCGTTCGCGAACGCCGGTTCCACCCTTTGGCGGCAATCGGAGGTTCTCATGAATGCTTCGGCCTCCCTGATATCGGCTGCAATCGCTCCCGCGCGTGCAGGTAATGGCTCAGCGCGTCGCCTAAGTCCTGGTCCGTGCGAAGCAACAGGTAGTCGATCCCCCGGCCGCCGCAGGTTCCCCGCACACCTTCGACGAACTGCTCCATTGCCTGGCGATAGGCGTTGCGAAAGGCCCACGGTTCGGCGAACAGTTCCTCGTTCCCTTCGATATCGTGGAACAGAACCAGATCCTTGAAAGGCAATTCCAATTCGTCGACGTCGAGCACGTGCAGCACCATGATCTCCTGCCCGCGATACTGCAATCGAGAGAGGCCGTCGTAAAAGGAGTCGAGATCCGTCAAGAGGTCGGAGATGATCACGACCAGCCCCCGCTTCTTCAACTTTTCGGCCAGCGTCTGCAAGACGGGGCCAAGCTGGGTTTCGCGGTCGGGCTGCGAAGTTTCCAGCTCGCCGATGATCCGCACCAGTTGGGCCTGGGTGGCGGCCGGCGGAACGAGTTTGCGCTCCTGGCTGTCGAACAAGGCCAATCCCACGGGATCCTGCTGCTCGATCAGCAAGGTCGCCAGCGAGGCGGCGACGGTGGCCGCGTAGTCGAACTTGGTCAAAGCTCCCGAACCGTAACGCATCGAGGCGCTGGCGTCGAGCACGATCGTCGCGCGGAGGTTGCTCTCTTCCTCATACTGCTTGATGTAATAGCGGTCGGTGCGGCCGAACACGCGCCAATCGAGCCGGCGCAGGTCGTCGCCCGGCGAGTACTCGCGGTACTCGGCGAATTCGACGTTGAAGCCGTGGAATGGACTACGGTGCTGGCCCGAAATCGTCCCCTCGACGACGTGCCTCGCCCGAAAGGTAATTCCGGCAATCTTCGCCAGCACTTCAGGATCGGAATACTTGGGCGACTTTGCCATCGGCGTGGGCGGCTCCGGGGCGTTCGGGAACGTCTTCGAGTAAACGTTTGATGATCGTGTCGGGGGTCTGCCCCTCGGCCTGCGCCGCGTAGGTCGTCACCAGGCGGTGCCGCAATACCGGCGCGGCCAATGATCGCAGGTCCTCGATCGTGACGCTGGTCCGGCCGCCGAGCGCCGCCCGCGCCTTGGCGGCCAGAATCAGGGCCTGGCCAGCGCGGGGTCCGGCGCCCCAGGCGATCCACTTCGACACGTATTTGGGTGCGTCGTCCTCGTCCTTCCGCGTCGCGCGCACCAGGTGCATGGCGAAATCGAGGCAATGGTCGGAGACGGGTACCTTGCGGACCAGGGCCTGCAATTCGGGAATCTCTTCACCGCTCAAGACCTTGGTCACCACTTGCGACTGGATGCCGGTGGTCAGCTTGTAGATCTGCCGTTCCTCGTCCTTGCTTGGGTATCCGACATAGACCTTGAACAGGAACCGGTCCAACTGCGCCTCGGGCAAGGGATAGGTGCCTTCCTGCTCGATCGGGTTCTGTGTTGCGAGCACAAAAAACGGGTCCGGTAGCGGATAACGCTGGCCACCGGCCGAGACCTGCCGTTCCTGCATCGCTTCCAACAGCGCCGCCTGGGTCTTGGGGGGCGTGCGGTTGATCTCGTCGGCCAGGACGACGTTGGCGAACACCGGGCCGTGGACATAACGCAGTTGTCGCGCGCCCGTCGAGCGGTCTTCCTGCAAGACCTCGGTGCCCGTGATGTCGCTGGGCATCAAGTCGGGTGTGAATTGGATGCGGTTGAAATCCAGCGTCAGGCAATCGGCCAGCGTGCTGACCATCAAGGTCTTGGCGAGGCCCGGCACGCCTTCGAGCATGCAATGCCCGCGCGCGAAGATACAGATCATCAGTTGCTCGATGACCTCGTCCTGCCCGACCACCACGCGGGCGATCTGTTCGCGGAGACTTTGATGGGCGTGTTTCAGCTTGGCCAGGGCCGCCAGGTCGGGATCGTCACTTGTCATTGGTGATTGGTCCTTGGTCATTGGTCGTTAGAACTGAGGGCGCCAAAACAGGCCATGCCACCGGCTTGCCCGGTGGTCGGTGACGTTGGCCGCTACACACAAATCTCGTCGCTGCCCTTATCTCCCAGTGAACGCTCCCGCCGCCCGCCCCACGCCGCCGGCGGCGGCGTGGGGCGGGCGGCGTTGCCAGACAAAACCGGCAGTGGGTTGCCGGGCTCGGCCGTCTATAGCGGCCAACGTCAGACTCCATCGGGCAAGACGATGGCATCTTCATTGACGGCCGTTCCGCGTGGCGCGCTATGCGTCCACAACCAGTGACCAATGACCAATGACCAATGACCAATGACTTACCTCTGGTAAACGGGCAGATACTTGTAAGGGAGTTGCAGAATGATCAACGCGATGGCCGTGCCGTAGGTTTTGCCGATCCCGTCGCCGTTCCACGAACCGTCGCTCTTGTCCTGCATTCCTAGCAACTGGTCGCGGGTGGCGGGGAAGTATTCATCCCAGTATTTGTCGCCGGCCATATAGTAGGCCTGCGAAGCGTAAAGTTGAGTGTAGAAATCGTGGCCGCCCCCTTTGCTCCACCCTTGCTGGCCCCGGAACTGCTGCCAGACGTATTCCAGGCAGCGTTCGGCCACCGGCGCGTCGAACTCGCCGGCGTTGTAGAGCGTGGCTACCGCCGCCGCCGAAATGGCCAGCCGTGCGCCGCCGCCGGAGCCAAGAGAGTAACAGATGCCTCCCTCAGGTGTGCTGCAGCGTTCGATGTATCGCACCGCCTCTTCGATCGTTCCCCTCGGCACAAGGAAACCGGCGTTGTGGGCGGCGCGTAGCGCCTGCACCTGCGTGACCGTCACCGAGCCTTCGTCGCCGCTGCCGGGGATGTAGGTCCAGCCGCCGGCGGGGCTTTGCCCGCGCGCCGTGAGGCTGACGGCCCGTTCGATGACTTCCTTCTCGCGGGCACGGCGCGCGTCGTTGGTTTCCATGCCGTACGACGAGGCCAGAAACATGAGTGCGAATCCGTGGCCGTGCATCGGCTGCCCCGAGTCCTCGCCCGCCCCGGTGAGCAGGCCCGAGGGGGTCGAACATTGGGCGATAAAGTCGATCGTGGCGCGAATCTGCGGGGCGTAATGGCCGCGGGTCGGCGTGTTGCCGTGGGCCAATAGCGCGGTCCCTGCCAGCGCCGTGCAGGCCATCGGGTAGGCGCGGCCTCCCTGATCGTCGTGCCAGGCTCCGTCGCTCGATTGCGTGCGCGCAAGATAGTCGAGACCGGCTTTCACCGCCTTGAGCGTTTCGGGCGTGATGTGCTTGGGAAGGACCTCTTCGGCGGCGCAGGCACGACCGCCGAAGGCGGCGCATCCCCCTATTACCAAAATCAGGATCACCGCGCGCCGAAACGCGGAATTGAAAATTGAAAATTGCAAATTGCCTGACGCCCCGAGACTGCGTTCGAACCGTTCGAATGGGTGAATCATGTACTCTCCTCCCTGCCGCCATGCCATCGACTCAATCGTTCTTTGCCGTCTTTTCGCCGTCGGGTACGATCGCGAACCGCACCAGCAGCTTGACTTGGAACGGAATCTCGTTGAACGTTTCAGAGGTGATGTGCGGTTTCTTCGGCTTGCCAGTAGCGCCCTGCGGCCTGCCGTACGGGTTGTAATACACGGCCTGCTGTGCGTCGTCGGCCGATACATGCATTTCCTGCACTCCCATAACGTGCCCGAGCTTGACGCCGTTGAGCCTGGCCAACCGCTCCGCGCGGGTCCGGGCATCGGTCACCGCGCTTTCATATGCCTGCTCGCGGAGCTGGTCGAGATCGTTGATGATAAACCGTACGAGCGTCCCCTCGGGCATGTTGCCATACCGCCAGGCCATGTTCATTTCGGCGGCGGTTGGGCCGATGTCCGCCCCGGCATCCTTGGCGGCGTCGAGCAACGTGCCGACAGTCTCGAGCACCTCTTCGGCCGAAAGATCCTTGATGCCCGACAATCGCAAATGCAGGGAACTGGAAATGCTCACTTGCGACTTTCCGCTCCCCGTGCCCATCATCCCGCGCATCGCCATTTGCATCTGTTCGGCTGAACCCTGGTTGGCCAGCGAAACTCCCTGTTCCTCGACCTCGAGTTTCTCGAGTTTGAGCTTCTCGAAGGCTTCCAGAGTGCGGCGCTTGGTGTCTCGGTACTTCACCAGCGCGTCGGCCGTCAGCTCGGCCGAGGCGTTTGCCCGCAGACTGATTTCAACCAGGTCGGGCTTGGCTGAGGTCTCGCCGGTGCCGTAGACGCTAATACCCCCCGTCTGCACGGCGCCCGTCGGGTCGACGGTGAACTGCGCCAGCCCGGTCGCTGGAACCCATAGCGCACATGAACATGTAACTGCCAGAGCAACCGATGGTCGTCGATTCATTTCGAGTCCTCTTCTTCATCATCGGAGGATGATGTGCCTTGCGACCCAAGCGAGAAACGCACGCGCAAAGTCACGCGCACGGGGATGTCGCCAAATTTGTCGGAGGTCAGCCGAATTCCACCCTTGGGCTTTGAGCCGATACCGTAAATGGTTGTGATCAACTGCTCTTGGACGCTCGTGTCGTCCTTGGGGGCGTCCGCGGCCTCCTCGATCGATATCACCGGTCCGAGCGCCGTTCCGGCCAGTTTAGCCAGCCGCATCGCGCGTGATTTCGCTTCAGCGAATGCCTGCTGATACGCCTTTTCGTGCTGTTGCGAAGCGTTGTCGACGACGAACGTGACCATCGATGTGCTGCCCGCCTGCCGACCCATCATCTGTGCAAGCAGGGCACTTGATGATGAGCTCTGGCCAATCGTGGCGCCCGCATCGCGGGCCGTATCGAGCAACGTACCGATCGTCTCCATGAGTGCGGCTTCTTCCATCTGGTCGATGCCGCCGAGAACCAGCCGCAACGAGCGGGAAATATCGACTTGTGGCTTGGCCGCCGGCGCGGCGCCGCCAGGCACGGCCAGGACCATGCCGGCACCGCCGCCGGGCGTCGAACTGGCGAACGACAATTCTCGCTGTTCGATCTTGAGGGCCTTCATGTCGAGCTTTTCGAAGGCTTCGGTCGTGCGGCGCAAAGAATCGCGGTACTTCTGGATCGCGTCGGCGGTCAGCTCGGCCGCGGCATTGGCGCTGACGTCGATCTCCACATGCGTTGGCTTGGCCAATACCTCGCCTGTGCCCGACACGGTAATGCCCTTTTCCGCGGCGACGAGCGACGAAGACCATGCCAGGCAGGCGGCCAGCGTCAACGCGAGCGGCATTCGCGCGGCGCCGCGCCAAACGCGGTTGCGGCATTCGTTCCCCAGGTTGCTTGTTCTACGCACGGCGTTCTCCATGAGTGGCTTTGGATTTGAGGCTTGAGCTTGAAAGTGACACCCGCCGCGGACGGGACGAATTCGAAACCTAAGGATTGGCACCGGCCGCGGAGGCCGATTCCGCTGGTTTGTCGGCCACGCCGTCGACGCGGTATGAGGTGATCGACAAGTTCGACACCGTCAGCAGTCCTTGGGACGTGACCAGCAACGTGCCGCCCAGCGAGTCGAGGTCGGCGCCGCGAAACAACTTCACCGTGTCGCCGTTGGCCTTGTCGAGCTCGTATACGCCCCGCGACGTGAACTGGTAAACCCGGTGCTCGGTCATCACGGGGCGGATCCAACCTGTGGCCATCGGTACGTGCGCCGACCACTTGAGCTTACGCGTCTTCAGGTCGATCGCCTCCACATCCGCGCCGCCGAGGTACAGCCGCTCACCGTCGACGCCGATCACCAGCGACGTCTTATTGACCTCGCGTTTCCAAACCAGCGCCGGCCCGGCCAGATCGATGCAGTATAACCGTGGTGAGCGCATCCCTTTGAAATAGAGCTTGTTCTCGACCACCAGCGGCGGGCCGGCCGTCAGGGTTTCCTGCGGCGCGCCCCACCAACGATTGTTGTCGGGCATCTCCGAGTCGTAAGTGAGACCCCAGTCGAGCGAACCCGTGCGCAGGTCGACGGCCACCAAGGCGCCGGCGTGCGTATCGACGTAGACCTTGCCTCCGTACGTTACCAGCGACGGCTGCTCGCTGCGCTGAATTCCCCACATCTGGTTCTGATCGGCCTGCGACGTGCCCAGGTGAGTCGACCAGAGAAGTTTGCCGTCGGCCGCGGCCAACGATAAAAGGTGCAGTTCGGCTCCCTGCCCGTTCTTCGATGCCGCGACGATGACCCGATCGCCGAGCGGTAGCGGATTGCCCCTGATGTTCCACTCCTGCAATTCGGCCACCGTCGACGAATTCCAGCCCGGCTTACCGGTGGCCGCTTCCCAGCGACCGATGCGAAACGGTTGCCCCGGCTGACCCAATTGCTGCACGTCGCGAAACACCGACCAAAGCGTGTCGCCCGCCACAGCCAGGTTGAACTGTTCAGGCGAATGCCCTTGCGGGTTGTTTTGCATCTTCTGCGCCAGGTCGTGAAACTTGGCCGAGCGCCACAGCAGCTTGCCCGACTTCAGATCGACGGCCAGGTGGTATCCCAGGAGGTTGACGTAGGCCCGCTGGCCATCGACCACGGCAGGCGGGACCATCTCGCTGACGGGAAGTCGCCCCCATCCCCAGTTCTGGCCAAGGGTCGCCAACATCTGGGCCTCGCGCGGGCCGATCATGCGGAACTGCCAGGCCGGATCGAGCGTGGCGGGCAATGCCAGGTCGGCGCGGACGCCCTTTTCCGCCGCTGGGGCCGATTTCGATTCGGCCTCGTGTTCGTTCCAGATCGATTCAAGGTGCGCCGCGGCCGGTACTTGTTTGCCGCCCAGGACGACCATTTCTCCCTGGTGCCGTTCGCCGACCTGGCGCCGCAGCTCGGCAAACTCGTCCCAACGACCGCTTCGCGCCACTGCGATCGCCGATTTGACCAGCAGCCGCACGCGGGGCAAGGCGCTTTCGGGCCGGTACTGAAGCACGGCCTGCCAGCACTCGGCGGCCTGATCCATGTCGCCTTGTTCGAAATAGATGTCGCCCAGGCGATCCGCGGCGACGTCGCCAACCGTGGTAATGAAGTAGCTGGAGAAAATCTTGACGAGTTTCTCCGTCTCTTCCTTTCCCTTGGCTTCGTCAAACAACACCTTGGCGTCGGCGTCGTGGAACAACCGGTAAGCCTGCTTGCCGGCGGCCGGCAGCTCGGCGAGCGCCTGACGCAGCAACATCCGCGTTGGCATCAGCAGGCCGTCCTCACGGGGAGTCAACGCGTTGGGAAATCCGGCTTGAACTTTGTCGAGCGCTTTGAATGCGCGTTCCCATGTGCCTTTGGCAACAAAGCGGTGAAAGTCGTCCAGGGCCTCCTTGACATCGCTCGATTGAGAAGGGAGGTGAAAGGGGAGCTTGGGGTCGTTGGGGTTGGCTTCCTCGGCCACGGCGGCGGGTGCCTCCAAAACGACTTGAGCGCGCGCCGAGGCCGACCACACCGCCAGAGTAAGCCAGCTCGCGGTGGCCATCCAGCTCCAAACGACTGAAATCCGCCTTGATTTGACACTCGTTGTGGAATGTCGCTTTGCTCGACCTGATTCCATTGGGCAGAGACGTTCCTGGAGAGACGATCCTAGAAATGGAGTGTGACAACAAGCGATTAGATGCGACACCGCGCCGGGAATCAAGCAGATTCCGACGCGGGACGCTGAAACCGCAAAAACGCGAAAAAAACAGGACGACAAACCGGGCGCGGCATTCTTCGAACTAAACCCGTGAAAAAGCTTGAGTCGCACCCCTCCAACTGGCTAACGCACCATAACGCGGCCGCAACTCACATCATAGTTCGGGGCCGTCGGATGTCGAGGACGGGCAAAACTCTCATTCTCGTCGTGAGCCGTTTTTTTGTTTTCCATGGCGATTTCCGCGGCTTTCCTGGCTTTGGGGAGGCCGGCCTTGCCGGCGTGAGCTTTGTCGTCGCGCGCCACGTCTGCCTTGGGCGGGCGACGGCCCACCAACGTCCTTCGTAAGAGGCCACGGGCTTGCCCCCGACCCACTGCGTGGGTGCCCCGGCTTTACGTTCGTTTCTAGAAAACGGTCATCCTCCGCTCCTCAAAAGAGGCCATCGGCTTGCCCGATGGAGTTTCACGTTGTTAGCGAAAGACGGCACCTCGCTCCTTTAGAGATGCCAGGGGCTTGCCCCCTGGAGTTTCACGTTGGTTTCTAGAAAACGGCATCCTCCGCTCCTCAAAAGATGCCATCGGCTTGCCCGATGGAGTTTTCACGCTGGTCTCTAACTCGGGAAGCGGCCCCACCCCCATCACCTCCTCCCGTTTTCCCCTCTTCCTGCCCACCGCCTTCTCATCCCTCACCCACATTCTCGGGTCGCACCGCTCACGCAACACGCGCTCGATTTCCTGCTTCAATTCGGGAATGTAGTGCTCTTTGGTTAACCTCTTCCAAAGTAGATTGGAGCTCATCGACGCGATAGGTATCGGCTCCGACTCGCCATAGCGAATGCAGATGCCTCTGTGCTCGGGCGTGCTGCCTTCCCCCTTTTGCGTACACGGTTGCTCGACGGGCTGCGCGGAGGGAGCGTCGCATTGCTCCTGGCGTTCCGTGTCCGTGGTGGGATCGGAAAACTCGTTTTGAGATCTCGCTGCTTCGCTCTCGGCCTCAGCGTGTCGGCGCCGAGGCGGATGAGACCGCGGCCCTCGAGCGCCGCGCGCCACCCCACGTTTCGTGTTTTCTATCGAAGAATTCGCACGTTCTTGGGCGTTTCCGATCTCGTCTCCCGACGCTTCGGTCGCCTCCGGGGTACCCGCCAAGCGGGTCGGCTCCGCGCTTGCCTCCTCCTCCAATTCGCATTTTTCATTTTGCATTTCGCATTTTGCATTTGCCTCGGTGTCCAGGTCCGGCAGCTCTTCGCGCTCCCCACTCTCTTCCCCTGTTTTCGTGTTTTCTATCGACGTTTTCGCACTTTCGTGCGAGTTTCCATTCCCGCGTCCCGACGCTTCGGTCGCCGCCGGGGTACCCGCCAAGCGGGTCGGCTCCGCGCTTGCCCTCTCCTCCAATTCGCATTTCTCATTTTGCATTTCGCATTTTGCATTTGCCTCGGTGTCCAGGTCCGGCACCTCCTCGCGCTCCCCGCTCTCTCCTCCTGTTTTCGTGTTTTCTATCGAAGATTTTGCACTTTCTTGCGACTCTTCCACCTCTTCCGGCCGATCGAAAAGGCTCCACACAAAATAGCTGCCCGCGCCGCTCCCGACTCGGCCGCAATCGGCGCCGGCGATTCCCCTGGCGCGATACACCACGTGCCAGGGAATGCCCGCCTCGTCCGCCGCCGCGCGCAGCTCCTTCGCAGTCTTGTGTCCCAGGGCCAGCTCGTCGCGCAGCCAGCGCGCCGCGTCTTCCTGGTCGAGCCGCGACGCGGTCGCCCAGACCACCGCCGCGCTCACGCCGCCACGTTTCCAGGCCACCTGGCCGCCGGGCGTTTCAAATGCCAGGGCATCTTCCACCTCGGCAACTGTGTTCTTCACGGCCGCCAGGTACCGGCGACATGGCCGGCGGCGGTCGCGGACCACGGCGAAGAGCGCAGCCAACTCCTCGACCCCGGCCAGCTTGTCGAGCCAGCGACGCATGTCGTTGGCACCGGGCTTATCAGGCACGCGCGCCGCGGCGACGATGGCCACGTCGCATCGCCTTGCCAGCTCGCCCAACTGGCGAATCGTTTCCCGGCTTAAGTACGACATCCTCTGACCGCGCTCGTCGAGCCAAAGCTCCATCGGGTCGAGCACGACGAGTTTCACTCCCGGCGTGCGTGCCAAGAACGATTCGAGGTGCTCCAGGTCTTTGTCGGCGCTGAATGGGCGCATCGTCGGCTTTTCGCCGTCTTCGTCATCTTCGCCGTCTTCGTTGTGATCGCCGACATCGCGGACGTCGCCCAGGTCGTAAATGCGTTTCAAATCGGCGTGCAGGGCGGTCAATCGCGGCACCACGGCGTCTTCCATGTTTTGGCGCATGATCAGCACCACGTCGGCCGCCTCGAGAGGGAGGGCCTTCCCAGGCCGTCCTCCGCCGATGTCGGCGAGCCGACCCGCTGCGCAGGTGCCCCGGCGTAAGCCCCAGGGCCTTTCACTTCGTCACAATGCCGAGTTTGGCAAACAGATGGGGGAGTTTGAGGGCGTTTTGGCGGAGGGCGGAGGCGATATTCTTCACCCCATCAGCGCGCACGGCAGCAATCAGCGCGT